>JAANMU010000440.1_pt1 | contig 50361 bp, 51 predicted proteins | sample 7279701 | NCBI WGS metagenome assembly JAANMU01 (sample SAMN14094539, study PRJNA606508) | bioreactor metagenome | isolation source: A lab-scale SPAN reactor treating ammonium-rich wastewater day 57 | place: Ireland: Galway | collected 2017-03-13
CAACCGTCGCGGTTATGGTTACCGCAATTTCAATTCCTTTCGTCTACACGTTTTGGTCGCTTTTGACCCGATTTCCCGTTAAAAACGGGAGAGCCTAAAAATGATAAAACCATGATTCGACTCTACAACACCCTCACGCGCAAAAAAGAGGAATTCCAAACCCTCGAACCGGGACTGGTCAAAATGTACGTCTGCGGCGTCACGGTCTATAACGACGCGCACGTCGGTCACGCCATGTCGGCGCTGGTGTTCGACGTCATCCGCCGCTATCTCGAATATCGCGGCTACAAGTTCAAACACGTCATGAACTATACCGACGTGGACGACAAGATCATCAACCGCGCCAAACAACTCGGAGAAGATCCGCTCGAACTCTCGCAGCGTTACGTTGAAGAATATGCCAGGGAACTCGAGGCTATGAACGTCCTGCCGCCCACCGCGACCCCGCAGGTCAGCAAGACCATGCCGATCATCATCCAATTCATCCAGGGTCTCATTCAAAAAGAGGCTGCCTACGCCGCGCCCAACGGCGACGTGTATTTTAGCGTCCCCAGCGATAAGGAATATGGCAAACTCTCCGGTCGCAAACTCGACGACATGCAGGCGGGCGCGCGCATCGAGGTCGAGGAGGCAAAAGATCACCCAATGGACTTCGCCCTCTGGAAAGCCGCCAAACCCGGCGAAATTTCATGGGACAGCCCGTGGGGCAAGGGTCGTCCCGGCTGGCACATCGAATGCTCCGCCATGAACCTCGCCGAGCTCGGCGAACAGATTGACATCCACGGCGGCGGCAACGACCTCATCTTCCCGCACCACGAAAACGAGATCGCGCAGACCGAATCCTACACCGGCAAACCCTTCGCGCGCTATTGGATTCACAACGGCATGTTACAACTTGGCGGCGGCGAGAAGATGTCCAAATCGCTCGGCAACTTCGTCAGCATCAAGGACTTCCTCGAGCAACGCGACGCCGACGTGATGCGGATGCTCGTCCTGAGCGGGAACTACCGCGCGCCCCTGATCTTCAACGACGAGACTCAGGATGCCGCGGAAAAGAACCTCGAACGCCTCAAAGCCGCCCTGAGGCCCGCCTCCGCCTCCGCAAGCGGACTCTCCGCTGAAGCCGCCTCCGCCCTCGCCTCCCAGGCTGAGTCCACGAAACGATCCCTCATCGAAGCCATGGACGACGACTTCAACACCCCGCTCGCGCTCGCCGCGCTGTACGAACTGGTCAAAGCCATCAACACCGCGCGTGACAGCGGCGCGAATGACGATCAACTTGCTCCCGCACAAAACAGGTTGCGCGAACTGACGAATGTGTTCGGTCTGCGTTTGCAGGAAAAACAAGGCTCGGGCGACGCGGACAAATTCATTGATCTGCTCGTCGAAGTGCGGAGCGAAATCCGCCAACAAAAACTCTGGCAACTCTCAGACCTCATCCGCGACAAATTGAAGGAACTCGGCGTGACCATCGAAGATACGAAAGATGGCGCGAAGTGGAGATGGAGTTGAAGGAAGACTCACAATGAACGAAAAAAACATCCACATCACGGAACTGGACCGTCAACGCCTGATTGACTTGATCATGGATGCGCAGTCCGGCGAATACCGCGGCAGCGTGTATCTCGAAAAACTGCGCGGCGAACTCAGCCGCGCCCGCATCGTCCCGCCGCAGGAGATCCCCGGCGACGTTATCACCATGAACTCGAAGGTCGCCCTCAGGGATATGGACAGCGGCGAGGAGGAGACCTATACGCTGGTCTATCCTGAGAACGCCAACATGGCGGAGGGCAAAGTCTCGATCCTCGCGCCGATCGGGACAGCCATGCTCGGCTACCGCGTCGGCGATATGTTCGAGTGGGAGGTCCCCGCCGGAAAAAGGAGACTCAAGGTCGAAAGAATCCTCTATCAACCCGAATCTGCAGGAGATTACGAACTGTAAGGATCAGAAAATTATGTACTTCCCTCACGTCGTTGCGAGTCTTCGAGAAGCAATCTCCTGTTGTCTACAGATTTTCCTGCAAGGCGGGGATTGCTTCGGGACGAACGCCCTCGCAAGGACAAGAGGGAACTTATGGTTTTACGAACCCTAAGGCGAAAGGAAAACTTCCGAGGCGAATGTCCCGGAAGTTTTGATTCGAGCAACGCAGGAATTTTGGGAAATGTATAGGTTACAACTGCCTTGCCTTTTTGCCGGGTCTCACATAGAATGAGGGGCGCGGGGAAATTTTACGATTGCCGTTGTTGAGTTCAAGGAGGTGCTTCGCTTTCTCAAAAACCGGACTTCACGCCCGCCCGCTTTCCTGTCGGTGTGTTTTTTCCACATCCAATTTCATATCGAGGAGAATAATATGAAACGGTTATCCAAATTGACTTCGGTCACGTTGGTTCTGGCGCTCACGCTGAGCATATTGTCCGTTGCCCAGCCTGCGAAGGCGGCGCCCGATCTGTTCGCAAACCCCAGCACTACGGTTTTCATAAACGAGATCCATTACGATAACACCGGAACGGATGCCGGCGAAGCAATCGAGATCGCCGGGCCCGCTGGCACGGACCTGACCGGCTGGAGCATCGTCCTTTACAACGGTTCCGGCGGGGCTACGTACGATACGGATATGTTGAGCGGAACCATCCCCAACCAGCAGGGCGGATACGGCACGGTTGTTTTGACCTATCCCTCCAATGGAATACAGAACGGCGCGCCCGACGGCATCGCATTGGTGAACGGCACGACCGTCGTCCAATTCCTCAGTTACGAGGGAGTCTTCACAGCCGTCGGCGGACCGGCAAACGGCATGACCAGCACGGATATTGGGGTCAGCCAGACTGGCTCCGAGCCGGTGGGCTCCTCCCTGCAATTGACCGGCAGCGGCGCGACCTACGGCGACTTCACATGGACAGCCACCACTGCGAACACTTTCGGTAGTCCCAACACGGGGCAGACCTTTGTCGCCGGCGGCGGACCGACCAATCCCTCCGGCACAGGTTCAGCCGATCCTGCCACGGTCGCGCCCGGCGATCCATCCCTGCTTGCGGTCGCCGTGACGCCCGGTTCCAATCCCGCCAGCACGGGTCTGGCTGTCGTTTGCGATCTTTCCACGATCGGCGGGAGCGCGACCCAATCCTTCTTCGACGACGGTTCGAATGGCGATACCGCCGCCGGGGACAATACCTTCTCCTTCCTCGCAACCGTTGACAGCGGGACGAGCGAAGGCGCAAAGAGCCTGCCATGCGCCATCACCGACGCGGAAGCGCGCAACGGCAGCGCCTCGATCAACCTGACCGTTCAAGTGCCTCCCCCTCCCGTACAACTCGTCATCAACGAAATTTTGGCTGACCCGGATGCAACCAACGGCGACGCCAACGGAGACGGCACGGTCAACACGACACAGGATGAATTCGTCGAAATCGTCAACACGGCGGCATCCAGCATTGACCTGAGCGGCTGGACGTTGAAAGACGCCGTCGGCGTGCGTCATACCTTCCCATCGGGCAGTATGGTTCCGGCGAATTGTTCGGTGGTGGTGTTTGGCGGCGGCGCGCCGAACGGATGGTTTGGCGGCAGTCTTGTTCAAGTCGCATCCTCGACCCAACTGGGACTCAACAACGCGGGCGATACCGTCACCCTCAACAATGGGACGAGCGACGTGGTAAGTTACACCTATGGCAGCGAGGGCGGCGACAACCAGTCGTTGACGCGCGACCCGGATGTCACGGGTGGGGAACCGCTCGTTAAACACGCGACAGCCACCGGGTCGGGCGGAGCGTTGCACTCCCCCGGCACAAAGATTGATGGGAGTCAGTTCGCGGGCTGCCCGTCGCCTGTGATCAAAATCCACGAAGTCCAGGGGAACGGTCCCTCCAGCCCATTGGTCGGGCAGACGGTCGTCATCGAAGGCATTGTCGTCGGCGATTTTCAGGCGGGCGCCAGCGGCACGCACGGCGACTTGCGCGGTTTCAACGTTCAGGAGGAGGATGCCGATGCGGACGCAGACCCGCTGACATCCGAGGGCATCTTTATCTTCAACGGAAGTTCGCCCAGCGTTAACGTGCAGACCGGCGACCTCGTGCGCGTGGAAGGCGTCGTCTCCGAGTTCAACGGCTTGACGCAGATCACATCCTTTACCGACGTGACCGTGCTCGGCGGCGGAAACCCGCTTCCCACCGCCGCGACCCTTTCGCTGCCCGTGACGAGCGTCACCGACTTCGAAGCCTACGAGGGCATGTTGGTCACGTTCCCGCAAGCCCTGGTGATCTCGGAGTATTTCAACTTCGATCGCTTTGGCGAGATCGTCCTGACCTCCGAGAGGCATCTCACGCCGACCGCTGAGTTCGAACCCGGCGCGCCAGCCATCCAAGCCGCGCAGGAATTCCTGCTCGACCGCATCACGCTCGACGATGGGCGGACGGTTCAAAACCCGGACCCAGCCATTCATCCGAACGGAAGCGTGTTCGACCTGACGAACCTGTTCCGCGGCGGCGATACGGCGGCTAACGTGACCGGCGTGCTGGATTACGCGTTCGGTCTTTACCGCGTCCACCCAACCCAGGGAGCGGACTACGTCAATGCCAACCCGCGCCCGGCATCGCCCGACCCGGTGGGCGGCAGCCTGACGGTGGCTTCCTTCAACGTGCTGAACTACTTCACCACATTGGATTACCCGCCCGGCGACCCGCTGGATAACAAATGCGGTCCGCTGCAAAACCAGGAATGTCGCGGCGCCGACGCGGATCAACCCCTCGAGTTCACGCGCCAGCGGGATAAGATCATTGCCGCGCTCTCCGTCATAGACGCGGACATTGTCGGCTTGATCGAGATCGAAAACCATCCCGGCGACGTTCCCACCGCCGACCTCGTAAACGGACTCAATGCGGCGATGGGCGCTGGCACCTACGACTACATCGCCACCGGCGCGATCGGTTCGGACGCCATCCGCGTCGCCTTCGTCTACAAACCTGCCTCCGTTTCCCCGGTCGGTTCCTTCGCCGTCCTTGATTCTTTAGTGGATGCGCGCTTCCTCGACGATTTCAACAGACCCACGCTGGCGCAGACCTTCCGGGATAACTCCACGGGCGGCATCTTCACTGTGGCGGTCAATCACCTCAAATCCAAAGGCTCCGATTGCAACGCCATTGGCGATCCCGATCTGGGCGATGGTCAGGGCAACTGCAACCAGACGCGCAAAGCCGCCGCCGAAGCGTTGGTGGACTGGCTGGTGGGCGATCCCACCGGGAGCGGCGATCCCGACTTCCTCATCATCGGCGACCTCAACTCCTACGACAAGGAAGACCCCATAGATGTCTTCCTCGCTGGCGGATACACCGACCTGCTGCATCAGTTCGTCGGCGAGGACGCCTACACCTACGTCTTCGATGGGCAGACCGGTTATCTCGATTACGCGCTGGCAAGCGCGAACCTGCTGGGACAGGTTTCAGGCGCGACCGCATGGCACATCAACGCCGACGAGCCCGACCTGATTGACTACGACACCTCCTTCAAACTCCCCGCGCAGGATGCCATCTACGCGCCGGATGCCTATCGCTCCTCGGATCACGACCCGGTCATCGTCGGACTTGAGATTGCTCCGCCCTTCCCGACCACCCCCGTCCTCGACGACTTCAACCGTCCCAACGGACTCCTCGGTCCGAATTGGATGGGCGCCAGCGGTTCCTATCGCATCGTAGGCAACCAGGTGGACGTGCGGCGCGACGGCGCGATCTACTGGAAGGACGCCTTCGGCGTGGACCAGGAGGTCTTCGTCACCCTCACCGACGTGGACGCGGCGGGCTGGGAACAGGACCTGCTCCTCAAGGTGCAAAACGTCTACGGTCCCAATTGGGGCGATGGCGTGATCGAAGTTCTCTACGACGCCGCGGCAAACCAGGTGACTGTCTGGACTTTCCGCCCGCAAACGTTGATGTGGTTCAAATATGCGGACATCCCGGTCGCTTATGCCAATGGCGACCAGTTCGGCGCGCGGGCTCTGGCTACGGGCGACGTGGTGATCTTCAAGAACGGCGTGGAGGTGGGCAGGGTGACGCTCAACGCTGCCGACCAGGCATTCTTCAACCCCAGGGGCGGTCACATCGGTCTCTGGTTCATTGACGCCCGGAATGCCTTCTTCGACGACTTCGGCGGCGGAGACATGTCCCTGCCATGATGGGTGGATGAAACAACCTGAATGAAATTTCCCCGACCGCAAAGGGGTCGAGGAATCGAAAACGAAAAGCCTCCCGCGCGGGTGTGGTTAAAAGACCAGACCCAGCCGGGAGGCTTTCACGATCGCCTCGAAGACCCTTTCGTGTCGTAATCAGGAAGTATAATCAATGCGTCTATGTCCATTCTTTCGGGAAAACGAATTGTCCTGGGGGTGACCGGCTCCATTGCCGCGTATAAAGCCGCGGACCTGGCGTCGAAACTCACGCAGGCGGGCGCGCAGGTGGATGCCATCCTCACGAACTCGGCGGAAAAATTCATCGCGCCGCTCACGTTCCAATCTGTGACGGGGCGGCGCGCGTATACCGATAACGATCTTTGGGGAAACGAGGCGCACGTGTTACACGTGGGGCTGGGTCACGCCGCCGACCTGCTCGTCATCGCGCCCTGCACTGCCAACACCATCGCCAAACTCGCGCACGGGCAGGCGGACACCCTGCTCACCGTCGCTACGCTGGCATCGCAAGCCCCGCTCGTCATTGCGCCCGCGATGGACGGCGGCATGTTCGATCATCCCGCTACACAGGAAAACCTCGATACGCTCCGCAAGCGCGGCGCGTACATCATCGAACCTGTCGAGGGACATCTCGCTTCGGGACTCACGGGAAAAGGACGCCTGCCCGAAACTCCCGAACTCATCGGACACATTCGCCTCGCCCTCGGACGCCGGGGCTTGCTCGCGCATAAAAAAGTTTTGATCACCGCCGGGGGGACCCAGGAACCGCTCGACCCGGTACGCGTCCTTACCAATCGTTCCTCCGGCAGGCAGGGATACGCCCTCGCCCAAGCCGCGCTGGATGCCGGCGCGCAGGTCACGCTGGTCACGACGACCACTGCGTTGATTCCGCCGGTGGGCGCAACGGTCGTCAACGTTCAAACCGCAAGGCGGATGCTGGATGCGGTGTTGAAGGAATTCCCCGAAAGCGACGTCCTCATCATGGCGGCGGCGGTGGCGGATTTTCGACCCAGGAAACAATCGGAGCAGAAGATCAAAAAAGAGGGCGGAATCCCGCAGATCGAACTCGAAGCGACGGAAGATATTTTGAAAGCGGTGGCAGAGCTAAGGTCGAGGATGAAGCGGAAGCAGGTCGTGGCTGGGTTTGCGGCGGAGTCGCAGGACCTCCTGCAAAACGCGTCAAATAAGTTACAATCCAAGAAACTGGATTTGATCGCCGCCAACGATATTTCCGCCGCAGATGCGGGGTTTTCCGTCGAGACCAACCGCATCACTTTATTGTTTGCCGACGGGCGCACGGAATCCTTGTCATTAATGAGCAAGAGCGAGGCGGCGGAGATCATCGTCGAGCGCGTTGCGGCGCTTTTGGAGTGAAATGCGAGTATTGGTAATTTCGGATGTTCATGCGAATTACACCGCGCTGGAGGCTGTGCTGAAAGACGCCGGTGAGGTGGACGCGACCTGGTGCCTGGGCGACATGGTAGGTTATGGGCCCGACCCCAACGCGGTGATGGAGCAGATCCGCGAAATCCCGAACCTGACCTGCATCCTGGGCAACCACGATATGGCGGTCATCGGGCGCATCCCCTTCGAGGTCTTCAACACGGACGCGCGCCGCACGCTCGAATATCACGAACGCGTGTTGACCGCGGATAACATGGATTTTCTGCGATCGCTGCCCTCGACTTTGAAGGTGCTGGGGGACGTGAGCATCGTGCATGGAAGCCCGCGCGATTCGGTCTGGGAATACATCCTGAACGCGCTTTCGGCGCGCCTGAATTTCGATCATTTCGCAACCGCCTGGTGCTTCGTGGGTCATTCGCATTTGCAGTGCATGTTTCAACTGGATACGAACAACGACCGGGTGAGTCTCTCGCCGATCCGCGCGGGGGAGCATTTTCCCCTGCGTCCGAGGGCGATCCTGAATCCCGGCTCGGTGGGTCAGCCGCGCGACCGCGACCCGCGCGCCGCCTACGCCATCTACGATACGGAGAGTTACGTCTGGGAGCCGCGCCGCGTGGAGTACAACATCCCCGAAGTGCAGCGCCGCATCCGTGAATCGAACCTGCCGGAGAAGCACGCCATCCGGCTGGCGGAGGGGTGGTAGGCGGTGGTTGAGTAAAGCCGCGATCGTTGAATCGTATCGAGGGTGCGCGGAGGGATGAGAATTGGAGGATCGGGGGAGCGAGCGGAAGGAACTTTTGGTCGAGGGTTTCGTCTGTAAGGTAGAGTCACCTTACGCCCACGAAGGAGAAGAACCAATGAAAAGAACTTTGATCACCATCGCGTTGACGACCCTGGTTGTGTTGACCTTGATCGGCGGCGCGTTGTTTTTTGCGGCAGGCAGTTTTGGAGGCGCCGGAGCGCCGATGGAATCGTATAGAAGCCTCGACCCTGTCATTGCCCCCCTCCCCGCGCTGCCCCAGGTCGAATTTTATGGCGGATCGGGCGGCGCGTCCGATTATTCGTATGAGCAAACCGTCGCCAATGTGACCGCGGAACGCCTCGTCATCCAGACTGTGGACATGAGCGTCGTCGTCCCCGACCCGAAGGCGCGCATGGGAGAGATCGCAGACCTGGCTGTCGGGATGGGCGGCTTCGTCGTTTCGTCGAACCTTTATCAATCCACGTACGGACCCAACCAGATCGAAGCGCCGGAAGTCACCATGACCATCCGCGTCCCTTCGCAAAGACTGGATGAAGCGCTCGAAAAGATCAAGGAGGGCGCGGTCGAGGTCCCGTACGAGAATCGTTCCGGCGAGGATGTGACCAATCAGTATGTGGACTTGCAATCCCGTTTGAAGGCAAAGCAGGACGCCGAGAAGAAACTGCTCGAGATCATGGATACCGCCACGAACGCGGAGGACGTCCTCGCGATCTACATGCAGATACAAAACATCCAGACCGAGATCGAGGTTCTGAAGGGACAGATCAAATATTATGAAGAATCCGTTGCGCTGTCCGCCGTCAGCATCCGTTTGATCGCGGAGGAGACGGTTCAGCCCATCGAGATCGGCGGTTGGAAACTGCAAGGCACAGCCAGCGACGCCGTCCAGGACTTGATCCGCTTCACACAGGGGTTTGCCCGCTTCCTGATCCGCTTCTTCCTCTCGTATCTGCCCGCCCTGATCCTGATCGCCATTCCGGCTTATGGAGCCTTCATCGGCGTGCGGGCGCTGGTCCGCAGGTTCGGGAGGTCGAAGGCTGGCGCTGAAATGAAAGAGAAAGAGAAGAAGTGATCTTCGATGACGGATGATATACGGAAGACCCGACAGGTTTGGAAGCCTGCCGGGTCTTTTGATTTACATCGCGCTGCGCAACCATGTATAATCCACTCAATGGAAAAACTCGTTCGCGACGCGCTCGAATTGTTCCACGTCCACGTGACCGGGCGGCAGGTGATGTCGCTCATCACCTACGAAAAGGAACTGATGGCATGGAACCAGAAGTTCAACCTGACCGCCATCCGTGACCTGGACTCCATCCGTACAAAGCATTTTTTGGATTCGTTCTCGTGCGTGCTGGCGTGGAAAGCGAACCCCCCGGCTCGCCTCATTGACGTTGGAACCGGCGCGGGGTTCCCGGGCCTTCCCCTCAAAATTCTCTACCCGAACATGAAGTTGACGCTGGTCGAATCGGTCGGCAAGAAAGCCATGTTCTGCCAGCACATCGTCAGCGTGCTGGGCTTGGAGGACGTGGACGTCGTCCACAAACGCGCGGAAGACCTGGGACATAACCCGAAGCACCGCGAATGTTACGATTGGGCTATCGCCCGCGCGGTGGCGAATCTCAACGTGTTGAGCGAATATCTCATCCCACTGGTCAGGATCGGAGGACGGATGCTCGCGCAAAAAGGCGAAAGCGGACCCGCCGAGGCGCAGTCCGCGGAAAAGGCGATGAAACTATTGGGTGGAAAACTGGAGCAGTTGATCCCGGTCCATTTGCCGGGCGTGGCGGATGATCGTTACCTCGTGATCGTGGAGAAGGTCGCGGCGACGCCTCCCAAGTATCCGCGCAAGCCGGGCATGCCGATGAAACAGCCGTTGTAGGGCTGCGCGTTGACGGTTAATTTGAAAAAGCGTATACTCCAAAGCATTCAAATGCCTACGATCTCCATCTTTTACGGGATCAAGATTTCAATGTTCTATCGTGATCACCAGCCGCCCCATTTCCACGCTGAACATGCCGGGGATGAAGCCGAAGTAGGCATTGATCCAATCATGATCCTCGAAGGGAGCCTGTCACGAGCGACCCGTTCCAAGGTTTTCGAATGGGCGGCAATTCATCAGGCGGAACTTCGAGCGAATTGGGAGCTGGCAAGGGCCGGGTTGCCATTGCATCAGATCGAACCCTTGGATTGACAGGAGATTTGCAAATGATTATTCATATTACAAAGGTAAGAGTTGTGGGCGCCTACTCGCTTGAGTTGACCTTCGATAACGGCGTCCAAAAGCGTGTCAATTTGCGTTCTGAACTTTATGGTCCGATTTTCGAGCCGCTTCGCGATCCCTCTTATTTTGCAAAAGCCTACGTTGACCCGGATTCGCGCACTGTGACCTGGCCCAATGGCGCGGATTTCGCCCCTGATTATTTATATCAAATGGAAGCCGAGGAGACGCCGACCGCACCTGTCACCGCGTAAGGGGGATCATTTTGCAGCCAACAGGCGCAGCCGTGAAGGTATCGCTAAAATATCCCTGCAAGCCGGGCATGCCGATGAAACAGCCGTTATAGGGGGTGAGCAGTTAGCGGTCAACAGTGATCAGTAATCAGTGTCTTGTGTCTGAATCCACTGTCTAACTGATCACTGATCACTGGTAACTGAACTAACACCCCTCCTCCACGATCGTGATCCTATCCTCCCTGTTCTTGCCCATAATCCTTCAGAATCTCCACGACTTTCTTCTTGAGCGCTGGTAAATCTTCCTGTGCGGTCAGCCATACCTTTTCGAGATCAACCCCGAAATAATCGTGGATGAGTTTATCGCGCATTCCCGCGATATCCTCCCAGGGAACTTCGGGATAGGTCTTTCGCAGATCTTTCGAAATGTGCCGCACTGCTTCACCGATGATCTCGATTTGTCTTATGGCTCTCCATCTTGAAGCAGTTTGGTGGCTTTGAACTTCAACTCGTTGACCCCGCGCAGATATTCTTCGATAGTCGCTATGGAATCCAGAATGTGCCGAAGATAAACGCTGTCATCTTTTTCCATAAACCACCTGCATCTCTTTCAAGATACGTTCCCGCAAATAGGGACTGATGGCGGCTTCGGTCAGGAGGTCCACTTTGCGGTCCAGCGCCTGGGAAAGTTCACGTTCCAGGCGCACAACCGCCAGCAGACTTTTTCGTTTTGAAAAACGGACGATTAGATCAATGTCGCTTTTCATCTTCGCCTCTCCGCGCGCCGTCGAGCCGAAGACTCCCACCATCGAAACGTCATTCCGGCGGCAAATATCAACCAGGCGGGCAACGTCGAAAGGATACGCGTTCATGGTTGCTATTTTACACGAGAAGTCCCTTTATCCTTGATGCAAAATCAACACCCCTCCTCCACGATCGTGATCCTGTCCTCCTTGTTGGGGATGATGCACAGGAACTCGAACGGTTCGTCGCCGGTGTTCTCATACGAATGGATCACGCCTTCGGGGATGAAGACCACGTCCCCCGCTTTGACGTGATGTGTCTCCCCGCCGATGGTGATCGCCGCTTCGCCGCGCAGGACGTATTGCTCGTGTTCCACAGTGTTCGTGTGGCGCGGCATCCCGCCTCCCTTTTGCATGGAGAATTTTCGCAGGGCAAAGTTGGGTCCCTCCTGCGAAGAGATCAGGACCTGGATGGTCGTGTCCTTGCCGGCGGCTACGTTTTTAGCTTCCACTTCGTGGGAATGTTTGACGGACATATTATCTCTCCTCTGTCATTGCGAGCGGAGCGAGGCAATCTCCAACTTCGCAGGGAATTGCTTCGGGCTTGGTCCCGACACGGGCAAGAAGAACACCCGCCATGCTCGCCCATCAGCCCTCGCAATGACGCTATGGTCTAACCGTATTCGTGGGCCACGGCGTGAGGGTGGCGGTGGACTGGATCGCGTTCGGGGATGCGGTCCGGGTGGGGATGGGGGTGAACGTGGGGCGGATCAACGGAGTCTCCGTGACCAGCGCGGGCAGCGGCGCGGAAAAGGCTGAGGTAGGAGTCGCAGTTCCGAGGCGGCGGAGCAGGTTAAAGGTCAGGATCGAAGCGGCGAACAGGAGGAGCAGCAAGCCAACCACCGTTCCGATGATCCACGGAAGCCAGTTCGATTTCCTCTTACCGGGCGCGGTCTTCGAGCGGAAATCCGCAGGGACGCCGATCAGCAAGACGGTGATGTTATCGTGACCGCCGCGTTCATTGGCGAGGTTCACCAGCGCGCGGCTTGCCTCCTTCAGGTTCGATCTCGTGCGCACGACCTCGAGGATCTCGTCGTTCCACACGAGGTCGGTCAAGCCGTCGGTACAAAGGAGCAGCACGTCGTTCGGCTGGAGTTCGACGCCCTGGTTGTTCTCGGCGTGATGCGCGCCTTCGCCGTCGAACAGGTTGAGGCGGAAGTCCGGTTCGGGCGGCACGGTGGAGCCGAGATATCGGCGGATGACGTGCACGTTCGGATGTTCGCGCGCCAGTTCGGGCGTGAGGATGCCCTTCTCGATGGCTTCCTGCACCCACGAATGATCCACCGTGAGTTGCTGGATGCGCCCGCCGCGCATCAGGTAAATGCGCGAATCGCCCACGTAGGCGGTGTGAAGTTTATTGTCAATGATCCAGGCGATGGCGCAGGTGGCGCCCATGCCCTTGAGATTTTCGTTGGCGGCGGAGTGCGATGCAATGGCGCTGCTGGCTTCGTGCACCGCCTGTTCGATGATGTATCGTGAAAATTTGCCGTCGCCCTTCGCCACGCTCTGCATGATGTGGTTGACCGCCAGTTCCGCCGCCACCTCGCCGCCCTTGTGACCCCCGATGCCGTCCGCAAGCACGGCGAACAAAACGGGCGTGCGATCCTTCTCGCTGACGTGAAACGACGCGACCGCGAAACGATCCTCGTTGTTCTTGCCCGTCATACCCTGATGGGTATGCGCTTCGACGTTCAAATGCGCGCGTGATGTGCGTATCATGGAATGGACTATTCGAGGGGAACGACCTTCGGCTCGGACTCCGCCGGGGGCTGGCTCAGATCGAAGCGATATTGCAAACGCCCGAAGTGGATCCTGTCTCCGTGCTTCAAGCGGACGCCTTCGCGCGGGACCGCTTCGTAGTTCACCCACGTGCCAGCCACCGAACCATGATCCATGATTACAAAATAACCTTCGCGGGTCTGGCGGATGCGGGCGTGCAGCGGCGAAATGGACGGGTCATCCAGCACGAGCATGGATTGTACCGGGTCCGTGCCGAACGTCGTATCCTTTTCGGTCACGGGGATCGGGCTGGCGCTGGCGGGTTCGCCTCCGTTCGCCAGGCGGATGAGATAGGCGGGCGCGGAGGGCAGGCGGTTTTGTCTCGTCATCCAACCGAAGCGCGGCTGCGATTTGACCTTCTTTGCAGCCGAAACGGGCGGCTCCGCCAATGCCGGGACGGGCTGGGTGAGCGGGTCTTCCTTTGCCTTTCGATTCTTTTTGCGGCGGGATTCCGGGATATTCCTCACGCGGCTTCTCACCAATATCGCCAGCAGGGCAAGCCCGGCAAACGCCAGCGCGCCCATCACCAGGTGGTTGCTGTACTTCGCAAGGATGAGTTCCATGCCGCCGGGCGGGTGAATGACCGTAAACGTGACGGGAATGCCGATACTCGATTTTGTCAAGCCCAGCGCGTCCTCCGCCTCGACGACGATCTCGTGCTGTCCGCTTTGGTCGAGCGCGCTGAGGTCCCACAGGAATTTCTCGAAGGGTTCCTGCGTGTTTTCGGCGACCGCCTGGCCGTCCACGTACAGGGTTGTGCGCTTGAGTCTGCGTGTGTGTCCGTCGGGAAACTCGACGATGATCTCGATGATCTGCTGCGAAGGTTCGAGGCTCTCCGCGTTATAGGGATCGTCGGCGGGAGGCTGGCGCGTGATCTGCAGCGGCGGCGCGATGAAGATCGGGTTGGGCGGCTGGACGTTTACGCTGAAGGTCTTGTCCAACGCGGGGATGGTTCCCTGCGGCGTTTCGATGTACAAGCCGAGTGTGTGATCGCCGGCGGTCGTCAGGGAGGAGGTGTAGGTGATCTGGTAGATGTTCCGCAGCGGGGCAAAATAGGCGTTCAGGTCCGGGAAGGGTTCGTTCCGGGAAAACGAGAAGAACGCGCCGCCGGTTTGTTGGGCGAGCATCCTGAAGGCGTTGGCGCTGGCGGAGACGTTCTGCTCCTCCGCGTCCACGAACCAGACGAAGACGCGCACCTTCGCGTCCACCGCGCGCTGGATGAACGGGGCGACGGCGTTGTCAATGTTGGGGTCGTCCATGCGCGGGGTGACGAACAGCACGGCGCGCTTCATGCCGGGTTGCGGCGTCGGCGCGGTGACCGTATCCAGCGCGATGGCGAGGGTTTGCAGGTTGGGCGTGGAGTTCCGCAGGTCGGGTTTGAAGGCGTTCAGGCTTACGGACCAGTCGCGCGCGTTGGCGCGGTTGATCAACGAACCCGATAACGAAACCAGGCTGAGGTCGTCGGCTGAGTCGGAGGGCTGCGCTTCCGCCCATTGACCCAATGCGGCGATCACGCGGTCGTATCTCGAGACGCCGTTCGAATCGCGTATCGCCATGGGCGCGCCCGGGTTGATGGCGATCACCGCCTGCACGGGCACCTCGGAACGGCGGATCGTATCGGCTTTGCCCTCGCGCCCGTCTTCGTATACGATAACGTCGGAGGGTCCGAGTCCGGCGATGAATTCGCCGTTCGCGTCGTACACGTCCACGAGCGCGGAGATCTTCGGGAAGTTCGCGGCGTCAATGAGCGCGATCTCTGCGGAGGCGGCGGTTTGGGCGCGCGCGAAGGCTTGGGTCCCGGTGAACAGGCTAAGGGTAAGAAGGAAGCGGAAGAGTCTACGCATTCGCCTCAACGGGGATCGAAGCGTCCTCCCGCGGCCGGGTCAGCCGCAGGTACACGAGTGTATAGGTCGCTTTCAAAAAGGTGATCGTGACTCCCTGCACCAGCGCCATGATCGGCAGAAGGAGCAGCATGAATCCGCCCATGAACAGCATCATCGTCCGCGGGTCGAAGCCGGACGGATCCTGCATGAAGAAGGGCATGAAGAAAAAGGGAACCATGAAGGGCATGGTGACGATGGCGCTGAGGATGCCGACGCCCAGGTAGGCGACCAACGAGATCAACAGGATGCGCCAGAAGTTCGCCCTGACCAGTTCCCAGCCGCGGCGGATGGCGTCGGTCACGCCGAGGTCGTCCACGACGACCGCCGCCAGCGATTCTTCGATGATGCCGTAGAGGACGAGCATGAGCGGGAACGTCAAAAGGAACAACGGTTGCAGGCAGATGAAACCGATGCCCATCGTCACTGCCCCCAACAACGCCATACAGCCGAAGAGCGTCATCATCACGATCCAGACCCCCAGGCTGAACAGCAGGACAACGCCGATCACGCGCAACCAGTATTTTTTTCCGTCCTCGAACAGTTTCCTCATTGCCAGCGTCTCCGCGCCGCCCTCCGCCCGCACCGCGCCGAGCGCCACCGACGCCGACGACACCGCGTACAGAAGGATGCTAAGGATACTGATGAGAATGCTGAAGCCGACGAGAAGGACGATGTAGGCTGGCTGCTCCACGAAGAAGGGTTCGCCGTACGGGTCGAAATCCGTAAGGAGGATCGGCAGGAACACCACCGGAAAGATCGTGAAACTCAAAAGTGTGGGCAATGCGCTGAACAGCCACAGGATCTTATGTTTCCAGGCGATCTGCCCGGCGCGGGTGAAAAGTTCGCCATAGTCGAAGTTCATCGTTTTTCCTCAATCGCAAACCTGCCCTGGGCTCGGTCGAAGGGTCGCTCACTCCCATTCGATGGTCGCGGGCGGTTTGCTCGTAATATCATACACCACGCGATTTATTCCGTCCACTTCGTTGACGATGCGGTTCGCGACGCGAGCCAGCAGGTCGTGCGGCAGGCGCGCCCAGTCGGCGGTCATGAAATCCTCGGTCGTCACCGCGCGGATCGCCGCCGCCTCCTGATACGTCCGCTGGTCGCCCATCACGCCCACCGAACGCACGGGAAGCAGGACCACGAACGCCTGTGAAGTTTCCGCCCCCTTCCCCAAAAAACCCGCTTTGGACAATTCCTCGATCAGGATCGCATCCGCCGCCCGCAAACGGGATACGCGCTCGCGCGTCGCCTCCCCGAGACAGCGCACGGTCAAGCCGGGACCCGGGAACGGCTGCCGCCAAACAAGGCTTCCCGGCAGCCCGAGCGCCTCGCCAACCGCCCTCACCTCGTCCTTGAACAGATACCTCAACGGCTCGACCAGTTCGAATTGCATGTCCTCCGGCAGACCGCCGACGTTGTGATGCGTCTTGATCTTCTCCGCTTTGTTCCTGTCGGGAGCGGATGATTCCACGACGTCGGGATAGATCGTTCCCTGCACCAAAAACCTCGGATGACCGAGTTGCTTCGCCTGCGCTTCGAACACCCGAATAAACTTCTCGCCGACGATCTTGCGTTTCCGCTCCGGCTCCGTGACGCCCGCGAGCGCCGAGAAGAATTCGTCGGAGGCGTCAACGGTGATCAGTTCCGCGTGCAAGTGATCCCGAAACGTCGAAGCGACCTGTTCCCCCTCGTTCTTCCGCAGCAGGCCGGTATCCACGAAGACCGCGATGAGTTGATCGCCGACCGCCTTATGCGCCAGCGCCGCCGCGACCGATGAATCGACCCCGCCCGAAACCGCCGCAAGGACGCGCGGTCCCTGAGCCTTGTCGAAGGGTTCGTTTCCCACCTGTTTTTGAATCCGTTCCACCGCCTCCTCGATGATGGATTTGGGAGTCCAGTTCGGTTTCGCTCCGCAAATGTCAACGACAAAATGTTCGAGCAGTTTTTCGCCGTTCGGCGTGTGATGCACCTCGGGGTGGAACTGCACGCCGAAATATTTGCGCTTCATATCGCCCATCGCCGCGAAGGGACTGTTGCCGCTGCGCGCCAGCGGGATAAAACCTTCGGGGAGTTTGGTGATGCGGTCGCCGTGCGACATCCACACTTTGGAGATCGCATCCAGCAGCGTGCCGGGGATTGCAGGTTCGATCTCTGCCGATCCATATTCGCGCTGCGCGGAGGCATCCACCTGACCGCCGAGGGCATGGGTCAACGCCTGCATCCCATAACAAACGCCGAGGATGGGCAATCCCGTTTTGAAGATGAAATCCTGAATGTAGGGCGCGTTCTCCTCGTACACGGAGCGCGGTCCGCCGGAGAGAATGAATCCCCTGGGGCGGATGGCGAGCACCTTATCCATGGGCGCGTCCCACGGGAACAACTCGCAATAGACCTGCGCCTCGCGCACGCGCCGCGCGATGAGTTGAGCATACTGCGAACCGAAATCGAGAATGGCGATGGAGTCCATGAAATATTCATCTCGTAGGGGCGGGGTCTTCCCGCCCGTGACCGGGGCGAGATGACCTCGCCCCTACATCCGAAACCAAATGAAAATGCAATTGCGGAAAATCCTGGTACTCCCCGCCGTTGACGATCAACCGATACGCGGGGAGTTGGAATTCTTCGACCAGGCTTTGAACTGTGGAATACAGATCGCCGAGAAAGGCGGAATCTTTTGCATCGAACTCCATCAACGTCCTGACCGCCTTCTTCGGCACGAGCAGGACGTGGAACGGATACGACGGCTTCGGGTGATGGAACGCCATCAACGTTTCGGTCTCGCGCAAACGTTTTACGGGAACGGCAAAACTCATGTGTTCGAAGATCCAACCGATGACCGTCGCAATACGCCAAAGAACTCTACGCCGAAAATTGACACGTGCCAATTAAGACCAATTTCCCAATTCTCTAATTCTCTGCTCCGCTAAATTCAATCTTCCCATCCTCCATCTTCGTAATACAAGCCAGCGAGTGGATCGGCACGCCGAGAGACTTCAAGGCATCACGACCGCCTTCGAAGACCTTCTCGATCAACGCGCCGATGCCGACGATGCGCGAACCGGATGCCTCCGCCAGCCGCGCCAGCCCGAGGATGGTCTGACCGCTGGCGAGGAAGTCGTCAACGATCAACACCTTCTCATCGTTCGCCAGGTATTCCGGAGAAACGATCAACTCCACCATACGCCCCTTCGTGTGCGAGGGCGCGAGCGTCAGGTACACCTGATCGGGCATGGTGATCGGCTTGTGCTTGCGCGCGTACACCACCGGCAAGCCCAGATGGATCGCCGTCGTCAGGGCGGGGGCAATGCCCGAGATCTCCGCGGTCAGCACCTTCGTCGCGCCGACCGAAGCGAAGCGCCGCGCAAACTCCCTGCCGCAGGCATCCATCAACAACGGGTCCACTTGATGATTGACGAAACTATCCACCTTCAAAATTCCCCCGCCCAGGTTCTTCCCATCCCGCAAAATGCGTTCTTCGAGTTCCTTCACGTCCGCCTCCGAGATCAGCCAGGTTTTCGCCATTGTACCACTACCCCCTGTGTTAGAATCCTCACCCATGACTTTGACCCTTGCGTCCAATTCGCCGCGTCGCCGTCAATTGCTCGCGCTGACAGGTTGGGATTTCATCGTCTCCGTTGCGGATGTGGATGAAAGCCCTCGAGAGAACGAACCGCCCGCCGATTACGTCCTGAGACTCGCCGAAACAAAAGCGCGCGCGGTCGGAACGGATTCAGACAGGATCATCCTCGCCGCAGACACGACCGTCGTGGATGGGTCGGAGATTTTGGGAAAACCGCGTGACAATACGGAGGCTGCGGCGATGTTATCTCGTCTACGCGGACGCACGCATCAGGTCTACACCGGAATTGCCCTGCTTCGAGTGAGCGACGACTACCTCCTGACCGACCTCTGCGTTACGGATGTGCCGATGCGCGATTACTCCGATGAAGAGATCAATGCGTACGTCGTCACCGGCGACCCGCTCGACAAAGCCGGGGCGTACGCGATCCAACATCCGGTCTTTCGTCCCGTCGCCTCCATGAACGGATGTTACGCCAGCGTGATGGGATTGCCGTTATGTCACGTGGTCAGAACGATGCGTAAAATGGGCATCCATCCCAATGCGGATGTGTCGTTGAGTTGTCGGAAACTATTGGAATATGATTGTCCCATATTTGATTCGATACTAAATGAATAATGTCGTTGCGAGGAGGAGCGGAGCGACGACGAAGCAATCTCCTGTTCGAGGAGCAGGTTGCTTCGTCGGGAAGCCTGCCCTGAGCGAAGTCGAAGGGATCGCCCTCCTCGCAACGACATAAGATCGAAAGGTAAAGAATGAAGTTCTTTCGCTGGTTGAATCTCATCGTCATCGCGATCTTCCTGAGCGCGTGCGGGTCGGGCGGGAACGGGCTTCTTCCCATCGGCGCGACCGATACCCCGCTGCCTCCGCCGGTGGTAACCGTCGAATCCGCCCCGGACCCGAACGCCGCGTTGACAACCTATCTCGACGCGTACAAGGCGGACGATTACAACGCCATGTATAACCTGCTCGGCAAAGTGACGCAGGATGCAATTCCCCTTGAAGAATTTGCCAGGCGCAACCGCGACGCGCTCAACAATATGAGCGCCGGCTCGTTCGATTACGAAGTGCTTTCCTCGCTCGTAAACCCGTATTCCGCGGAGATCGCCTACAAAGTGACCTATCACACCGCGCTGGTCGGCGACATTCAACGCGACATCATTGCGCGCTTTACGCTCGAAAACGGCGAATGGAAACTGGGATGGGACGATTCGCTCATCCTGCCGGAACTGGCGGGCGGCAACGTCCTGCGCATGGACTACAGCATCCCCTCCCGCGGCAACATCTACGACCGCGGCGGCGACGTGGTCGCGGCGCAGACCGACGCCTACGCGTTCAGCATCATTCCGGGAAACGTCACGGAGGAGAGTTTGCCGATCCTGCTTTCAGAGGTCAGGAGATTGTGCGGCAACGACCCCGAGGAACTGGCGCAGGAGATCGCCAACACGCCCGCCTTCTTCCCCATCCCGTTATGCGAAGCGTCCGAACAGGAGTCCGAACGCATACGAAGCGTTTATCCCGCCGGTCTGCAATGGACCCCGTACAACTCCCGTTTCTATTTCGATCGGGGGACGAGTTCCAATATCGTCGGTTACACACAGTTCATTTCGGAGGAAAACCTGGAACAGTACCGCCGCCTCGGTTACCGGGGGGATGAACGCGTGGGCGCGACGGGCATCGAACAATGGGCGGAGGATTATCTCGCCGGTCAGCATGGCGGGACGTTGTACGTGGTCAACCCGGCCACCGGGCAGATCGTGACGCGCGTCGGCGAGAGCGCGCCCAAACCCGCCGACTCGGTCTACCTCACCATTGACGACAACCTCCAGTTTTACGCGCAACAGGCGTTGACCGGTTTTACCGGCGCGGCGGTCGTGATCGAAGTGGAAACGGGACGCGTGCTTGCCATGGCGTCCTCCCCGGGTTTCGATGCGAATATCTTCGAGCCGAACAACCCCAACAGCCAGTCGCAGATCGCGGAATTGGTCCCGGGGTCTCTTCTCAACCGCGCCGCGCAGGGACAGTACCCGCTCGGTTCGGTCTTCAAGATCATTACGATGGCGGCGGGGATGGAAAGCGGCTTGTTCGTCCCCGAAACCACCTACGACTGCCAGTACACGTGGACGCGCCTGCCGGACCAGATCCGCTACGATTGGACGTACCAGCACTGCCAGGACAGGTTGGCGGCGGGACAGGAGTGCAACTCCAGCGACAGCACGCCTTCGGGTTTGCTCACGCTTTCCGAAGGTCTGATGCGTTCGTGCAACCCGCTCTTCTGGGAGATAGGGTACACGTTGTACTATAACGACCGTCCCAACGACATTGCGAACATGGCGCGCGCCTTCGGACTGGGTCAGCCGACCGGCATCGGGCAGATCGCGGAGGAGGCGGGGCAGATCAACGACCCGCGAAGCGACATTGACGAAGTGAACCAGGCGATCGGTCAGGGGGACGTTCTGGTCACGCCGTTGCAAGTCGCGACCTTCACCGCCGCGCTGGCTAACGGCGGCACGTTGTACCGTCCGCAACTGGTGGAGAAGATCGAGCCTGTGGATGGGAGCGCCGCCACCCAGGTCTTCAAACCGGAAGCGCGCGGCACCCTGCCTATCCAGCCCTTCCGTCTGGAACTCATCCGGGAGGCGATGCGCGATGTGGTGAGCAACCCGCGCGGCACCGCCAACTTCCGTTTGCGCGGTTTGCAGATCCCCGTTGCAGGCAAGACCGGCACAGCCGAATCGGGAAGCGGCTTGCCCCATGGCTGGTTCGCAGGATACACGATGGCAGGCGAAAGCACGGGGCTGCCGGATATTGCGATCGCCGTCGTCATCGAGAACATCGGCGAGGGTTCCGATTACGCCGCGCCGGTCTTCAGGGCGATCGTGGAAACGTATTACTTCGGCAACCCGCAAAGCAGGCCCTGGTTCGGTCCCATCGGCGGGCCGTTGTACACGCCGACTCCGTTCGGCGGCATCCCGACCGAAACGCCGAGACCGTAATTGAGGAAGCCCGAAAAGAAGCCGGAAGCAATCCCTTTTTGACTCCATAGATCATTCGAGAATTGGAGGTTGGAGAATTGGAGACCAACGGTTTGATCGTCAAAGCCCAATCCGGCTTCTTCACCGTGAAGACCGGGTCGGGGTTGGTCGTTTGTCAATTGCGCGGCAAACTGAAACAGGGACGACCCACCGGCGACCTCGCCGCGATCGGCGATAAGGTGCGGGTCACGGTGTTGGAGGATGGGACCGGGGTGATCGAAGAGGTCGGGGAGCGGAAGCGGGCCATCGTCAGGCTCGACCCGAGGCCCATCGGGGAGTATCAGCAGGTTCTGTTGGCGAATGCCGATCAGGCGGTCTTCGTCTTTGCGTGCGCGCATCCCAAACCGAAATTGAGAATGCTGGATCGTTTCCTCGTCATCGCCGAAAAACAAAAGGTCGAGCCGGTCATCGTCGCGAACAAGGTTGATCTCGTGAAGGACGTTTCGTCTCCGCGCGAGGCGAGGGAGATCTTCGGGATGTACGAAGACATCGGCTATCGCGTGCTCTACACGTCGGTCAAAACCGGCGCGGGACTCGACGAATTGAAACGCGCGTTGATCGGAAAGATCAGCGCGCTGGCGGGACCGAGCGGCGCGGGAAAATCCAGCCTGTTGAACGCGATTCAGCCCGGCCTGGGGTTGGAAGTGAAGGAGGTCAGCAAGGCGATCAACAAGGGCAGGCACACAACTGTGACGAGGCAACTGTTCCTGCTCGAAGGCGGCGGATATGTCGCCGACACGCCGGGCTGGAAATCTCTCGCGTTGTGGGACACCACGCCCGAAGAGATGGACGCCTATTTTCCCGAACTGCGCGATCTCGTGCCGCATTGCCAGTTCAGCGATTGCACGCACATCCACGAGCCGGGTTGCGCAGTGCGCGCCGCGCTGGAGCAGGGGTGGATCCATCGAGGGAGATACGAGTCGTATTTGAGGTTGCGCGCGGGAAAAGATTAGAAAATTGGAGAATTGGCGATTTTCGATTTACTATTGGATACTGCTCACTGCTCACTGCTCACTGATCACTGCTCACTGATTACTGCTCACTACTCACTGCTCACTGACAACCAATGACCGATAACTCGATCACCCCTCTTCCTCCGTCGCCCAGGACAAACGACTGGAACTTGACCGGTCACGCATGGGCTGTGGACATGTTGAAGAAACACATCGTCCGCGGGACGACGCGCCATGCGTATCTTTTCTGCGGACCTCCGGGGCTGGGCCGCCGCACCCTGGCTTTGCGCTTCGCCCAGGCTTTGAACTGCCCGACTCCGCTCGAGCCCGGAATCCCATGCGGGAAGTGCCGCGACTGCAAACAAATCGAATCCATGCAGCACGCGGACCTGACCATAGTCCAAGCCGACTCCGAAGGCGGGATATTGAAAGTGGACCAGATCCGCGAGGCGCGCAAGAGGTTGATCCTCAAACCGTACATGTCGAAGTATCGCGTGGCGTTGTTCCTGCGCTTTCACGAGGCGAACGACAACGCGGCGAACGCCCTGTTGAAAACGCTCGAAGAAGCGCCCTCGTATGCCGTCCTGGTATTGACCGCCGACAACCCCGAACAGTTATTGCCGACCATCGTTTCGCGTTGTGAGGTGTTGAGGTTGAGACCGTTATCGGTGGAAGAAGTTCAAAGGGAACTGACAGGCAGGGGATTGGAGAATTCGCGGGCGAAGTTGATCGCCCACATCTCCGGCGGGCGGATGGGATACGCGCTCCGTTTGCTCGAAAATGATTCCCTGCTCGAACAACGCGAGGAACGCTTGAACGACCTGTTGACCCTCCTCTCCGCCTCGCGCGTGGAAAAATTCAAATACGCCGATAAATTGTCGAAGGACAGGGACGCCATGCGGCAGACGATCGCTTTCTGGCTGTCGTACTGGCGCGACGTGATGTTGCGCGCCGCGCAGGCGGAGACTCCGCTGGTCAACGTGGACAGGAACGTGGAAATCGAAGACCTGGCGGGAAAAATGGATCTAGCCTCTTCGCGCAAGGCGGTGAGCGGTCTCGAAAACGCGCTCGAACAAATGGAGAGGAACGTCAACCCGCGTTTGCTGGCGGAGGTCATGTTGTTGGATCTGCCGGGAGTCTGATCTTATGCAGTAACCCGCGTAATTGGCGTTCTCCAACGCGCCCTGCGCAGCGTTACGAGTTAAAAATCATCAGCCGTTACTTCTTCGAGAAAGGAAGTCCTTTATGAAAAAACCATCCCTGCGTGAACTGGCGATCATGACGATAGACGAGGGCGAGGAGATCGCGGGCGCCTGGATCACGCCCTACATCAGGGAAGTGGGCATGTACAAACTGCTCGTCAAGAAGCGCGTGGACGGCGTCTACGAATGGGTGCATTTCATCCAGCGTTTGAGCGGAGGCAAGGAGATCGTCTTGCGCGGCGAAGCAAAGGACGAGGCGCAGTTGAACAGCCTGCTCGAAGCCGCGAACAACAACCTGAGCCGCATCTTCGGCGTCACCCTCCAGCCCGCCGACGCGGACATGTACACGCTGGACGGCCGGGACGCGCCGCCAAAGGTTCAATAGGAGCAGACCATGTGCCGGAGCATCAAAACATTACGAAATGCGGAAATCCCCGCCAGCGAGGAGGACGTCCGCGCCGCGGCGCTGCAATACGTGAGAAAGATCAGCGGGTACCGTAAACCGTCGAAGGTCAACGAGGAGGCGTTCGAGCGGGCGGTGGAGGAGGTGGCGAAAGCCACGCGGGTATTGCTGGGTCAATTGAAGCAGGCAAACCGCCCCCCTCACCCAAACTGAGCGATCACCCCGGCGATCAGACCGATCTGCCCGAGGTGATAGGCGGCGATGTTGAGCAATCGTCCGTTCTTGACGGGGGAGACGAACTTGTTCCACGCCAGGATGATATCGGAAAGATAGAACAGGAACGCGCCCAACCCCACGAGGAGCGAAGCGCCCGCCTTCCAGGAGGGGTTCGAAAGCGTCGTCATCGCGGCGTAGAGCATTACGGTGATCACGCTCGAATACAGGACGACCGGACCGACCAGGCGGGATTGTCCCTTTGCGCGGATCGCCGCGATTATCCTCCGCATCAACCTTGCTGCGTTGATAAAAACGATCACGACCAGCAATACCGACCAGAAACTGACCGTCCTCAATTCGTTCTGGAACCCCGCGAGATAGGAGAGGTGCGCGAACAGGAACGCGGTCAACCCGAAGATGAACATGCGGTCGAGCGAGATCATCAGCAGAACGTCCCCCGCCAGAGCGAACAGAATCCCGACCCCGAACCAGAACGTCACGCCCTGCAAGCCTGTGGCGAAATACAGCCACGCGAACAGGCAGATCATCACCGCAGGCTTTGCCACATATTCGAGTCTGTCCCAATTCTTCCACAATGCAAAAGCCTCGAGCGCGGCAAAGATCAACGCAAGGATGAGCCAGATATTCATGTATGCCTCCCAAACAGTCATGTCATTGCGAGCCGAAGGCGAAGCAATCTTCTCGCAACATGAAATTGCTTCGGATTTGGTCTCGATATGAGCGGGAAGAACACTCGCTCTACTCGACCGCCAGCCCTCGCAACGACATCCTTCATTTCTTCTTCTTTTTCTTCCCGATCCGATACCCAAGCCGGTTCATGGCGTTCTCGTCGTTACGCCAGTCCTTCAGCACCTTGGCACGCAACTCCAAGAATACAGGCCGCCCGCCCATCTCCTCGATCTCCTTCCGCGCGTCGCTCCCGATCGCCTTCAACATCCTGCCCCCCTCGCCGATCACGATCCCCTTCTGCGAGTCCCGTTCCACGAAGATCGTCGCGGCGATGTACAACATCCCGTTCTCGCGTTCCTTGAACTCGTCAATGCGCACGCCGACGCCATGCGGCACTTCATCGCGCAGACGGTTCAGGCACGCTTCACGGATCAAGTCTGCGGCGATGTCGCGTTCATAAGAATCCGTGACCTGCTCTTCGTCGAATTCAGGCGGGCGGAACGGACTGAGGGAAACCAGCAGATCGAGCAAATCGGCAAGATTCTTATTCTGGATCGCAGAGATGGAGACGACGTGCGCTTCTTTCTTCACCGACGCCTGATACGCTTCGAGATTCCGCGTCAATGCCTCAGCCGGGACCAGGTCCATTTTGTTCGCGGCAAGCACGAGCGGAGTCCGACGCGGGAGTCTGCCGAGCAGGAGTCCGATCTGTTTGTCCTCCTCCGTCGGCTTGACCGAGACATCCACCAGCCAGAGGATCACGTCCACGCCCTCCAATGATTCCTCCGCTTCCTGGTTCAGGAACTTCCCAAGTTTGTGGCGCGGGTTGTGGATGCCGGGCGTATCCACAAAAACGAGTTGATACGAATCGGTGGTGAGAATGCCGAGTTGACGTTTGCGGGTGGTCTGCGGCTTGGGCGAGACCGCGGCGATCTTTTGACCAAGCAGGGCATTGACCAGCGTGGACTTGCCGACATTCGGACGTCCGATGATGGCGATGAAGCCCGAACGGAAATCGTTCATGGGACCCTTTCGTAGATGCGGATGGATGGGTTGATGAACTCGAAATTGATCTGCGGCAGATACGGCGGCAGGCTGTATTTGAATTCTTTCAAGAGTTTGTAATGTTCCGAGCCGCCCGTTTCGAGTTGCTTGAAGAACTCACATTCGGCTGGCATGGATTCGCAATAATGCGGGTCGTCGAATTTGTCCGAGGTGAAACTGTCAACGACGAGGTAATCCGTTTCACGGTCGTCGAGGCCCGTCTCCCCGGCGTTGTATTCGAATCGTTTATCCGTTGGCAGCGGTTCGTCGCCTCTCACGAAGTAAATGGGATAGTTATGTTCGCGTTCGAAACGACTTCCATCGTAGGTCGGCGGGTAATACGTATGTTCGAGGGTCGCCCCGGCCGGTAACGCGTCCATGAAGGCGGAGGCGGGGATGCGCGCGTCGTTCATCACCAGCAGCATGAGGCTGACGAGGCGCGCAAGCGAATACAGGATGACCGCGGAAACCGTCACAGTGACTGCAACGGGATAAACCGTTTTGCCCGTTGCCTTTGCCCGTTGATAAACGTCCGCGATGAAGAACGCGGCGAGCGCTGCCAGGAACGGCATCAACGTCAGAAAGTATCGCAACTGGTAGTTGTACGAGACCATCATCGGCAGGTCGAGCGCGAGGATCGCAAGCAGAAGGACGGCGAATGATCCTGTCCGCGGCTCCCCCGATGTCGTGTCCTTTCGAAATGCCTCGACCACCTTCCAGACCGTCCAGAAGAACGCGATGCCAAATAGCAGGACAAGCGCAAGACCGAGTCCGTTCGCCATCACGCCGTATTGCCCGAGGATGCCGCGCACGCTGTCCGGCTGGTGCCCGTAATTCACCTGCCATTGCAGGGTGGAGAATAACCGCTTGAAGTAGTACGCCATCCAGGTCAGCGCCTTGGGAGTGCCGAGGGCGAATCCCAAAAACGTCACTGCCGCGCTGATGAACAGCGTTTCAAGAAAAGGAAGCCACTGTTTTCCAATGCGATGTCTCTGTTCGATGAGATAGACTGCCAATGGCGCCAGCACGAGGCTCCCGCCGATGTATTTGCTGGATGCCGCCATGCCGACGGCGACGAAGGACGCGTACAACCAGATCCTGTTGTGACCGTTGACGTAATTGAGCAAACAAAGAACGGATAGTGTTGTGAAGAAAACAAGATACGTATCGTTGTGCGCGAAGCGTCCGTTGTGGGACATTTCGCTGACGGAGATGAGCAAAAGTCCGCTCAAACCTGAGGTGAAGATACCGCCTCCGATGCGGCGCGCGATGATATAGGTGAGGATCACCGTCAGACCCGCGAGGACAGCCGAAAGGACGCGTGAAGCGACAAGCACGTCGCCGTCCGTTTTGCCGAGGGCGAGGAGCAACTTCCCGAGGAAGAACATTGCGTACTGCGGCAGGTCGGGGTAATCGAAGTTGATCTCGCTAAACTGCCACTCGCCGTGCAATGCCTTGATCGAGCGCACCACGATCTCGTCGGGGTGCCAGACGGACGGCGCGCCCCACGCGATGCCGGGCAGGGTGAAGGCAAGGAAAAGGACGAACAATACGAGCGGGACGAGAAACTCGCATTGTTCGAGGGGGGCTTTTCGGGAAACTGATTTCGTCATGCAGACTTTTGCGTTTCGATTGCCGGACGTTGGGCTGGCTTCCAATTAACGACCGCGAGGCTCGCGACGATCAAAAGCGTCCCGGCCACCAACTGCCACGAGAGTTGTTCGTTCAAAAAGATGACGCCGAGGATGACTCCGCCGACGGGAAAAAGATACGTCACCAACGACGTGCGCGTAGGACCGATCTCATGGATGAGGTACCAGAGCATGATCACCGCCACCCCCGAACCGAGGATGCCCAGCCACAGGATCGCAGTCCACGTGAGAGGCAGGCTGGGGAAGAGGAACGGCTTTTCAGCCAGCGGACCGACCGCCCACATGAAGAGCGCGGAGGTGATGAGCGGCATCGCGCCGCGCACAATGCCCTCCACGTGCTGGGTGAGTTTGCGGGCGAAGACCGCGCTCCCCGCGTAGAAGAGGGAAGCCAGGATGACCGCCGCCTGCCCGATGATCGAGTTGTGCGCGCCTGCGGTCAGGTCCTTGCTCATCAGGACCACCACGCCCGCAAAACCGATCAACAAGCCGGTAACTTTTTGGGCGGTCATCCTGTCGTCGTGCAGCAGGAAATGGGCGAGGACGATGGTAAACAACGGGACGGTCGCGTTGAGGATGGAGGCGACCGCCGAGTCAATCGTCTGTTCGCCCCACGAGATGAAGAAGATGGGGATGGCAAGGCTGGCGGGACCGAGGACGGCGAAGATGCCCCAGGTCTTCCGGTCGCGGGGCCAGGTCACTTTGCGGAATGCGCCGATCGCCGCCGCGGTGACCGCGCCGAACAACATGCGGAAGGCGGTCAGCGCCATGGGACCGATCTCCTGCACGCCGATCTTGATCCAGAGAAACGAAGAGCTCCAGATCAGACCTAATGTGATGAATACGAACCAGTGTTTGGGTTTCAAGTTGCTCTCCTTATCCTTTGGACGATGAAGTTACGATGAACTTGATGGTGGAAATATTACACACTGGCTCATTCTATGAGATAACCTCGATCATGCCTACCCGATTCTTGCGCTTTAGACCTGCGAGATTTTGAAAATTTCTTAGGTCTATATTTTTCACGCCATCACCGCGCCTTCCATCTTCAACAGCCATTCCTTCGTAGGTAATCCCTCCCCGCCGCCGTAGCCGTGGAGTTTGCCATCCGTGCCGATGACGCGGTGACAAGGGATCACCAGCGGCATGGGGTTGGTGGCGTTGGCGCGTCCGACGGCGCGATACGCGCGCGGACGGTTGATCTGCGCGGCGATCTCGGCATACGTCCGTGTTTCGCCGTAAGGGATGCGGAAGATCGCCTGCAATGCCTCACGTTGGAACGGACGGAAGATCGTCCAGTCAATGGGGATGGTGAAGGCGGTCCGTTTGCCGTTGAGGTATTCCGCAAGTTCGCGGGCGTAGGGTTTGATCCTGCGCTCGTCGGGTTGGATGGGACGTTTGAGGCGGGCAAGGAAGGCGTCGAACTCGGGCTGGGATTCAGCCCATTCAACGGCGACCAGCCCAAAGTCGGAGGCGGCGAGGCGCAGGTCTCCAATGGGCGTCCCGTTCAGTTCGCCGGTGTACATGGGATTTGCCGCGGCTATCTTCGTTTTCATGAAAAATCACCACCGGGAGGAAGTCCCGGTGGTGATTATAGTCTCGTTTTACGGATAACGCCCCGAAGGGTTCGCGATCCAGTCTTGTCCCTGTTCGACCTTCGGGACGGCGCGCAGCGCGTGACTCAATACGGCTGCGCCAGAAGTTCGTCCAGAACCTTGCGCGAACTTTCGTCCAAAGTCGAATGTTTGCTCACGCCGTGCGAATCCATGGTGACGACGACGGGGAAGTTCTTCACCTCGATCACCCACATCGCTTCGGGGACGCCGAATTCTTCGAGTTTGTAAACGCCCAACACCTTTTGCACGGTCTGCGCGAGAAACGACGCCGCGCCGCCAATGGCATGGAAATATACGCCGGGCGTTTCTTCGCATCCCTTCAGGGTCTTCGCCCCCATGCCCCCCTTGCCGATCACGCCCTTGATGTCGAAGTGCTTCATCACGTCGGCTTGATACGGCTCCTCGCGCGTGGAGGTGGTGGGTCCCGCCGCGACGAACTTGTATGCCTTCGTATCCAGCCCGGAGACAACGGGACCGCAGTGATATAGCACGCCATGATCGAGATGCTTTTTGATCGCTTCATACGCCTGCAAATCGTCGCCCTGCGGCTGGCGGGTCTTCTTGATGAACGTCTCGCTCATCCACTTGTGGACGGCGTCGCGTCCGGTCACCATGATCCCTGTTAACTCGACCGGGTCTCCCGCGCGCAAACTGCGGATGACTTCATTGCTGATGGGAATGGTTATTTCACGCATGGTTTCTTCCTTTCACACGTCATTGCGAGGGCGACAGCCCGAAGCAATCCCCTTGCATACGTGAAGATTGCTTCGCAGCGAACGCTCGCAATGACATATGTTAATCGTATTCCACTTCCTCGCCCTTCACCGTCATCCTGCGGCGGCGGTATGCCCAGCACATGTACGAAACGGACACAAAATACGAAGCGGGTAAGCGGTGCATTCCGGTGATCTTCGTATCCAGCACGGTGGTCTGCCCGCCAAAGCCCATCGGACCGATGCCCAGTTCGTTGGCTTCCCGCGTCAGGCGTTCTTCGAGTTCGGCGATCTTCGGGTCGGGGTTGCGCGTCCCCATCTCGCTGAACAGCGCTTCCTTCGATTTGACGTAGGACGATCCCCGGTCGCCGCCAATGGATACGCCCAGGATGCCCGGCGCGCATCCCTTTCCCTGCGCCTTCTGCACTGCATCCAAAACCACCTTGCGGACGCCCGCCAGGTCGCGCCCCGCGCCCAGTTTGTTATCCGGCAGCGAATACTGCGCGCCGACGTTCTCACACCCGCCGCCTTTCAGCATCAATTCGATGACCAAAGGCTGGTCGGCATCCACCTCTTCAAAATGGATGTACGGGAAATCGTCGCCGCCGAGATTGTTCCCGGAGTTCCTGTCGTAGATGGCGTCCACGGCGTTCGGTCGCATATAGGACCGTTTGGTTGCCTCCGCCAGCGCGGCTCTGATCTGCCCTTTGAGTTTGCGCGTGCTCGTCCCTTCGGGATAATGCACGTAAAAGATGGGCGTCCCCGTATCCTGGCAGATCGGCGTGGAGTGGGCGCGCGATAACTCGATGTTCTTCATGATCGTCTCGAGCGCGCCGCGCGCCGCCGAGCCCGGCGCCTCCTTCTCGACGGACGCCCGCAACCTGTCCTCCACGTCCTTCGGCAGGCTCGTGGACGTGCGGCGGATCAGTTCGATGATTTCACTGGTCAATTCACGCATGAGTTTCTCCTGTCTTATCATTATGATACTCCAACCCAATGGGAATTGCTAAAGCCGCGAAGCACAAAACTTCCCTGACGATTGTTATGTTTTCGCGTCGAGCGCTCCGATACCCGCCTTCTACCTCCTCTTCCACTCCGGTTCGTAAAACGGGAGTTTGACCACCTTCGCCGGGGCGTGCCGGCGTTGATGTTCCGCTGTGATCTCCATTCGCACGTTCGTCCCAACTTCATAATACGGTTTCTGCAAATGAGCGAGGGCGATGTATTTCTTCAACAACGGCGACCAACTCGAGGTGGAAGCGTAACCCACCTGCGCGTTCCCAACCAAAATCGGCAAACTCGCCCGCACCGCCATACCGGGTATCTGCGGAGGCAAGCCGGACTCCTTGAAAATCTTTTCCATCCCCTCCCAATTGACTTCAAGTCCCATCAACTTCCACACCGAGCCTTCGCGTTTCTCGCGTTCCAAGGCGCGCCGCCCGACGAAGTAGCCGGGCTTGTCGAGCGCAACCGTCCAGCCCAGTCCCAACTCGAATGGCGACGACTTCTGCGCTTCGATCCACGCGTGTGTCGTGGAGGTGTAATCCACGTCGAGCATGAAGAGACCCGCCTCCACGCGCGCCATGTCCATGGCAAGGATGCCGACCGGCATGATGCCGTAGTCCGCGCCTGCTTCCATCAACGCATCCCAAATTGCAAGCGCGTCCCTGTTCTCCATCCAGATCTCGTAACCGAGGTCGCCGGTATAGCCGGTGCGCGAAATGGTCGCGTCCATGCCATTGATCTTATTCTTCATCACGCGGAAGTATTTCAACTCGTCCACGGACGTTTCAACGACAAGGTTCAGAATCTTCCTCGTGTTCGGTCCTTGAAAACTGAGCGCGGCGATTTCGGCGGTGACATCCATAATCCCGACTTCCATGCCGACCGCGTTCATCGTCAGCCAGCGCAGGTTCGGTTCCGCAGCGGTCAGGCGGAAGGTCTGTTCTTCGAGGCGTGTGATCGTGCCGTCGTCAATCATCCTGCCTTCCTCGTCGCACCAGCCCGTGTAATAGACCTGTCCCACTTTCATTTTGTGGATGTCGCGGGTGGTGACGCGATGCAACAGAGCCGCCGCGTCCTTTCCCTCGATGACGTACTTGATCAACGGCGTGACATCAATCAACGCCGCCGAGTTGCGGATCGCCCAATACTCGCGGTCGAGGGTCAGTTCGTAGGAACCCGCGACGATGTATCCCGCCCACCGCCGCCAGTTTTGGGGGAGGCACAGTTTGGACGTCCGTTCGTGGAAGGGAGTGGTTTCGAGTTTGAACATGCTCTCTCTCGCAAAACCTTACTTCCACTCGCTCAATTCATCCTCCAGCGACTCGATCAACTTGGCGTGCCTGTCCGCGTCGCCCTTCATGCTGTTTTCGAAGGCGATGACGTTCAATCCCTCCGAAATTCCATGTTCGTCTTCGGGGGATATGTTCTGCTCGAGCAGCGGGAAGATCAGGGTCTTGAGCCTGTTCAAATGCTGGCGGAGCGTGGACGTGTACTCGCTCGTCGCCCAACCCACCTCGCCGCGCGCCTCCTCGTCGCCCTCCTGCCATCCCTTTGCGGCGCTCAACATGTGACGGGCGGCGTCGCGGCTTTTTTCCTGCTCCGCGCGCATCGCGCCGACCGGTCCCTCGTCCGAGGGAAAGCCGTTATTTTCCAGAGCCGCGATGAGCAGGGCCTCCTTTTTGAAGAAGCTCCCGTCAACGAACTCCTCGATGAAGGTATGCGCGAAGATGAAAAAACCGGGGCGCGCCTTTTTATTGCCCGAAAGGATCGCCGCTCCGCCTCCCAGCGCATCCAAAAAACGCAGGATGACCTCCTGGTCCGCGCGAAAATTCTTTTCGATACGCATGGTTCGAATCCCTCTGCCTAACGGTTCTCTGCCCGGACCTTGTTCCTGATCTCCCCCAGCCCTTCGATCTCCACCGACACCTCATCCCCATCCTTCAAAGGCGCCACTCCCGAGGGCGTCCCGGTAAAGATCAGGTCGCCGGGTTCGAGCGTCATAATGGAGGAGATGTAGGCGATCAACACGCCCACGCTGAAGACCATATCGCGCGTGGACGCCATCTGCCTCATCTGCCCGTTCACGCGGACGGTGAGGACTGCATCGGCCGGATCGAAATCGGTGTCCACCCAGGGACCGAACGGACAGAACGTGTCGAAGCCCTTGGCGCGCGTCCACTGGTCGTCAATCTTTTGCAGGTCGCGCGCGGTCACGTCGTTGCCGATGGTGTAACCCAGGATGTGTTTCTTCGCGTTCCCGGCGGCGATGTGGCGTCCGCGTTTCCCGATCACCACCACCAGTTCGCCTTCGTGTTCCACCTGCGCGGATTGCGGAGGCAGGATGATCGTCTCGCCCGGAGCGATGATGGACGAGGGCGGTTTCAGAAAGATGAGCGGCACTTTCGGCACTTCGTTACCCAGTTCCTTTGCGTGCTCCACGTAATTGCGTCCCACGCATACGATTTTGGACGGCTCGGAAGGGGCGAGCAGGTTCACGTCCGCGAGAGGCGTTTCCGCCTCCCTGCGCCGGTAGCGTCCGAAGATGTTCCCGCTGATCTCGCCGACTTTGTCGTCCAACAACCAGCCGTACTTCGGCTTCGATCTTCCTTCCTTCATTTCATAACGAACGATGCGCATGGTTTCCTCCAACGCCCCAAGTGTAACATGATGTATAATAACAGGCACGGGCGCTTGGCTCAGTTGGTTAGAGCGTCTCTCTTACACAGAGAAGGTCGGGGGTTCGAGTCCCTCAGCGCCCACAAGCCTCGCGATCGGCGGGGCTATTTTTTTCACAAAACCCCGCTGCGCTGCCGTACGGGCGGATTTTATTTGTGCAGGCGTGTGTTTCCCCGGGAGACTTTGCACATTCGATAACCGCATTGTAAAAATCTTTCAGTATTGTGGGAATTGTGATATTTTTCAACAAATTCCTTATAATATATGAAACCCGCCGAACGGGCTGAAGGCATCGCGTGAGCATCCGCTTCAAAGTCATCCTGCCGTACTTGTTATTGACGCTCCTCGTCGCAGTGACGGGCGCCTACGTGGTCACGCGCCTGGTGACGAACTCCCTCGAAGAACGCCTGTCCAATCAACTGTTCGAGGCGGGACGCGTCGTCTCCGATTCGATGGCGCGCAGGGAAATTGACCATTTCCAGGATGCCCGCCTCGTCGCCTTTACCAGCGGCCTGGGCGAAGCGCTCAGGGACGGGGACGATGAGCAGGTTGTGGTTTTGGCGAAGCCGGCCGCGGGGGGGCTGAACGTCGAAAGCCTGATGGTCTTCGACGCGCAGGGACGCGAAAAACTCCACACGATCAAACAATCCGACGGGACGATCCGGGAGGTCACACAGCGGGATCAACAAGCCGCGCTGCCCATCGTGGAGGAACTGCTCGCCGAGAACAGCCCGGACAGCCTCCCTCGCCGCGCGCTGGCGCAGAACCCGGTGGACCGGCGTTATTATTACTTTACAGCCATCCCCATCCCTTTCGGAGATCGCGTGGTCGGGGTCGCGGTGGCAGGCACTTCGCTGGATACGCTCGTCCCGTTGTTGAAAGCGACCGCCTCCGCCGACGTCATCCTGTACGATAAGAACGGGCAGGCGCTCGCCTCCACGCTGGGAGGCAACACCACAGACCCGCTCTTCCTCCGCACCCTTTCGATCGAAAAGGATTTTTACGACCGCGTCATCGTCCAGGACGAATCGGTCGAGGGCGAGAACTTCGAAGTGGAGGGACGCTTTTATCGCAGCGGCTTCAGTCCCTTGAAGATCAGCGACGACCGCATTGCCGTGTTCGCGGTGATCCTGCCGATGCAATTCGTCGTCGAATCGAGCTCGGTCAGTCGCAACAACTACGTCGCCCTGTATTCGGCGGCGATGATCGCCGTGATCCTGGTCGGTTATCTCATCGCCCGCATCATCATTCTCAACCCGCTTTCGTCCCTGGTACGCACCTCGCGCGCCATTGCGGGGGGAGACCTGAACCGGCGCACCGGCGTCCGCACCAACGACGAGATCGGCGTGCTGGCAAGCGCGTTCGACGCGATGACCGAAAACCTGCAGGAAAGAACGCACGAACTCGAAAAGACCAACCGCGTCCTCGAACAAATGGACCGCACCAAGGTCCGCTTCATTCAGATCTCCGCCCACGAATTGCGGACCCCTCTCACTTTGGTTCAGGGGTACGCGCAAATGGTCGAACTCAAATCCAAAGGCAACAAGGATCTCGAGAAATACGCGCGGGGCATCGTCAGCGGCGCCGAGCGGATGGTGAGCATCGTGGACAACCTGCTCGACGTTTCGCGCATAGACAGCAACCTGCTCGACGTGCGGGCGACCGACGTGGAGATCGCGGCGCTGGTCGAAAAGGCGAAAAAGACCTTCGACGCCTCCCTGGAAGAGAGGCGGATGAACTTCAGCGCGCAGGGTCTTGCCGACCTGCCTGTCGTAAAAGCCGACACCGAACTGTTATACAAGGTCTTTTATCACGTCATAGGAAACGCCATCAAATACACGCCGGACGGCGGCTCGATCGTGGTCAGCGGTTCCACGGTGCGGGAGCGCGGTAAACCGCCCGAGATCGAGATCAAGGTCAAAGACACGGGCATCGGCATTGATCCGCAATATCACGAACTCGTCTTCGAAAAGTTCTATCAAACCGGCGAAGTCCTCCTGCATTCTTCGGGCAAGACCAAGTTCAAGGGCGGCGGACCCGGGCTGGGTCTCGCCATTTCGCGCGGCATCATGGACGCGCATCACGGGCGCATCTGGCTCGAAAGCGCCGGTCACGACGAAGCGAAGAATCCCGGCACGACCGTCTTCATACGCCTGCCCATTGACGGACACAAGTAGATGAATGGGAACGGAAAAATCCGTGAGCGCAAACGACGCGACTGGACGATCATCCTGATCATCCTGCTCTTCGGATTCCTGTGCGTGATCATCGCCGGCGAACAGGCGATCCGCTTCTCCCCGACCTGGAAACTGGATTCCAACATGAGGTCGAATCTCGACCCGGACGGAATCTTCCTCACGAACAGACCCGCCAATTACTTCCAGCCCCTCGACCCATCCATCCTCACCCAGCCGACCTGGGTCAACGCATTCCTGACGCCGGGCATCGCCTTCGAGCCGCGCACGCCGGCGCCAGCCTCGGTCACCATCTCCGCCCCTACGAACACGTCCCCCTCCATCTTCCGTACCCCCACAGCGACCCAGCCAAGCCCGACCTCCACCCTGCCCTTCTTCCCTCCGCCCACATCCACGCGGAGACCGCCCTCCACCGTCACCTCGATTCCGCCAACGATCACGTTGACTCCCTCCATCACCAACACTCCGCCCACGCCCGCCATCCCTGTGGATTTGAGCGTCACAAAAACGGACGGCTCGACAACCTATACGGCGGGTTCGACGGTTATCTACACGGTCGTCGTCGCCAATAACGGACCCAACAACGTGATCGGCGCGGCGGTCAGCGACGCCAAACCCGCGCAGGTCACAACCTGGGATTGGGCTTGCACTACAGTCGTCAATGCCAGCGGTTGCGATGCAGTTACGGGAAGCGCGGCGAATTTTGCGGACATAGTGGATATTCAAAGCGGCGGCAGCATCACCTACACGGTCACTGCCGCTATCGCATCCTCGGCGACAGGGAATTTGACCAATACGGCATCGGTCAGCGCGCCTGCCGGTTACACCGACCCGGTTCCCGGCAACAACTCCGCAACCGATATGGATACCCCCGCTCCAATCGCCGACCTGCGGATCACGAAAGACGATGGCGCCACACATTACGTCGGAGACGCCGTAAAGACGTACACCATCGTAGTTACCAATGCGGGACCCTCCGATGTGATCGGCGCGACCGTCACCGATCTTACCCTGACAAATCCACCGAATTCGAATATCGCCAGCGCGAGTTGGACCTGTTCCGCTTCGGGTTCGGCGACCTGCACGCCCGGCGGCACGGACAACATCAACGACACAGTCAACATCCCCGCCGGCGCGTCAATTACCTATACAGTTACAGTACAGGTTGTGCCCATTCCGTCGGGACCCCTGGACAATACCGCAACGGTTACCGAGCCGCCGGGTGTTACCGACCCTGCGCCGGGCAACAACTCCGCAACAGATTCGGACACTTTGATCATCGAAGAGCCCCTGCCGCCGAATATGGGTGCAAAGGATAACATTACGTACATCCTGACTGCCGGAAATACGCTGACGTTGAGGTTAAGTAGCGATCTGATAGCCAATGGAGACCCGGGCGCGGATTTGGTTTATTACGAATACTCGCTGATTCCAACATTCGATGGAATCTGGCTCGACTGGGTCGTTATAGAGATAAGCGATGGGAGCAACTGGTATGTAGTGTTCAATTGGGGCGATAATTCCAGGGATACGAACACGAACGTGGATTACACGATTCTAACTTTGCCGGTCCCCCCGCCGAATCCCGAAGAAATGGACGAACGTCCCATAGCCACCGGCGATCTCTATAATGGAACGGGTGTAACAATTGACATTGATGGTATTGTTCCCCCGGGAACCTATACGTACATTCGTTTTTACGCCCCGCCAGACGGTAATGATAACCAGACTGAAATTGACGCAATCGAAATTCTGCCTTGATCTTTTGTCGTAAAACAAATAAAAGATATTCACCTCGGGGCAAGCCCCAGGCTCTATTCTGTCGCAAGCGGCGAGATATTGAACCCGAAGGAAATGAACGAACAGGTGAGGCGGAGGAGTCGCCTCACCTGTTCTTATTGACTTGCTTTCAGGTCTGTGGACCGTTCAGAAACTAGGGCTGGACCTGCGGGCAATTGCCGAAGCCGAAGCCGTTGCCGTTACCCAATCCCTGCCCTCCTCCACGCTGACCGCCGAAGCCGCGTCCCATTCCGCCGCCCATGAAGCCATTGTCAAGACCTTCGAGCAGCCAGTCCGCTTTCTCCTGGGTCATCGTGCCGTCTTTCACAGCCTGGGCGATGCCTTCGCGCATTTCAGTGACGCGCACAGCCTGGACCGCGGACTGAACGTCCGCAATGTCAACGCCCTTTTCAGCGGCGAGGTCCTGGAGCGTCTTCCCGGACTGTAAAGCGGAGGTGAGTTCATCGGTCGTCATGCCGAGCGCTTTTGCAGCGGCATCCAGCGCCGCGTCGCTCCAGCCGAAGCCGCGCCCGCCGCCCATCATGCCGGAGCCGGGCGGATTGGGTCCCTGCGCATACGCAGAGGTTGTCCCCACCACACCGACCACCAGCAAAGCGGCAAGCAAGCCGCCGATCGCAATCAAGATTTTCTTTTTCATTGTTTATCTCCTTGTTTGGTTTTGGCTGGACCGCGTCCAACCTTGCCCCTATCTTATCGAAGGGTTGTTATGAGGTTGTGATACGAGTGTGTGGAAATTATGGGGGTGGAAAGACAAAAAAACAGCCCGACGGGTTCGACCTGTCGGGCTGCCTGCTTGCATTGGAGGCTGCTTACGCCTTCTCCACCGGGAACTGGATCTCCGTCACTGTATCGGGGTCGGTCTGACTGCCGTTCTTTGCCTCGATCCGCTCCAGACGTTCCGCCTCTTCCCGTACCCTCTGCCTGGCTTCTGTTTCCCTGAGCCTGAGCATCCCCCTCATCTGTTCCACGGAAAGACCGTCGTCGAGCAGACGCCCGATCTCCTCGAGCGAGAAACCCAAATCCTTGAGCGCCAGGATGCGGTTCAACGTTGACAACTGGCTGTACTCGTAGAGACGATACCCTGTGAATGGATCCACTTCCACAGGTTCGAGCAAGCCCATTTCGTCGTAGTAACGAAGCGTCTTGACCGGGACGCGGCTGAGTTTTGAAAAGTCTCCGATCCGGATCATGGGGAGGTCCTCCGATGCGTGTTATACACCCTCCAGTGGCTGGAGAGTCAAGGGATGCGCGCGTGAAGGCGGGTTACCCCCATGGATACGCGGTTAAGATTTCAGCGATCTGAACCCCTCGCCGAGCGCTTCGTGTGCGTGACCGATGACCATGAAGGCGGCCGGGTCCACCTCCCGGACGATGGTTTTCAGCGTCGCCACCTCGGCGCGCGTGATGACGACGTACAGGACGGGACGCTCCGCTCCGGTGAACGCGCCCGTCCCTCGAAGGACGGTAACGCCGCGCAGAAGTTCATCCAGCACGCGCTGCGAAACAGCATTTGGCTCGCTGGTGACGATCATCGCCGTGCGGACCGTCCCGCCGCCTTCGAGGGTCGTTTCGGCGACAAGTCCGCTCACGTAGAGGGCGATCATCGCGTACAAAGCCTCCTTCCAGCCGAAGACGAACCCCGCGCCGAGAATGACCGCCGTATCCACCATGAGATAACTTTGCGTCATCGGGATGCCGCGCCAGTTGTTGAGAATGCGGGCGAGGATGTCCGATCCGCCGCTGGTGCCGCGCGCGCGATAGACCAAACCATAGCCGATGCCGCTCACGATCGCGCCGTAGAGCGAACTGAGGAAGATATCCCCTTGCAGGTCGTTGATGAGCGCGGTTCCGGCTCCGTTCGGGGCGAAGAGCGGGGTTTTGAGGATGAGGTCGGTGAAGGTGGAATAGGCAAGGACGGCTGTGGCGGTGCGCAATGCAAAACGGTATCCGCCCAGGAAACGCCAGCCCAACGCAAATAACGGAACGTTGCCGATCAGGATCATCAAACCGATGGGCCATCCCGTGAAGTGATTGATCAACTGCGAGATGCCGCTCACGCCGCCGGAGGCGAGTTCCGCAGGCACGAAGAACAATCGCAGGGAAAACGCCTGCAACAGCGCGGCAAGGATAATGAGAGCGTAATCGCGGAGGGCGGGGAGGCGTTTTTTCATCAATCCAAGATCCCCACCCCTGCCATCTTCTCGATCACGCCCACCACCGCCGAGTTGTCCAATTCGCCCATGCCGAGTTCGATCATCTGCTGGAAGAGTTTGGTGTTTTCGGCGGTCGAAGAGACGGGGATGTCGTATTCCCTTGCGGTTTCGAGAACGATCTTCAAATCCTTCAATTGCATGTGCGCTTTGAAGCCGGGATTCCGATTGCCCGCGAATAAACGCGGCGGCTTGACGTCCAGCGTCCAGCATTGCGCCGCGCCGCCCCTGATCGCCTCCACCACCTTGCGCGGATCAACTCCGGCTTTCTTCGAGAAGACGAGTAATTCGCCCATTGCCGCCATCTGCGCGGCAACCATGATCTGGTTGGCGGCTTTTGCCACCTGACCGGCGCCCGCCTCGCCGACGTGTGTGACCGTTTTGCCCATTGCCTTGAATACCGGCATGACCTTCTCCAACGCGGACGCGTCGCCGCCGACCATGATGGTGAGCGTGCCGTCCCGCGCGCCGATGTCCCCGCCGGAGACGGGCGCGTCGAGCGCGAACACATTTTTCTCCGCGAGTTTCTGCGCGATCGTGCGGGCGGAGGCGGGCTTGATCGTGGAATTGTCAACGAAGATCAATCCCTCGCGGGCGCCTTCGATGATCCCGTTTTCACCCAATACCACCTTTTCCACATCCGGTGAATCGGGAAGGTTGCTGAAGACCACATCCACTTGCGCGGCAACCTCTTTGGGTGAGTTCGCGGCGATCGCGCCCTCGGCAGCGAGTTCGTTCACGGCGGCGCGTGAGCGGTTGTGAACGACGAGGGGAAACCCCGCTTTGAGAATGTTGCGGGCAATGGACTTGCCCATCAACCCGAGACCGATGTACCCGACTTTGAGCATGATGACTCCTTACGTGGGACAATTTGACGAATTGTCCTGCAGATTTTTGAGGGATTATAACGCTCCACCCCTCCCCATCCCTCCCCAAATTCCTGGGAATTTGGGGAGGGATGGGTCAAAGCAAAGAACCTGCCTCTCGAAGCGGAGGCAGGTTCCAGATTGTCCTGAACGAAGGCGAAGGATCAGTTCGAGCCGGGCGGCGGGTTATTTGATCTCGTACGTGACGTTGACGGTCACGGTGAAGGTCAACTGCCCGGGCTGGATCGGCACAGCCGCTTCCGCCGCTGCTCCGCCGCCTCCCTTGCCGCCAAAGATGGGGTAGGGCTGGCTGTCGCTGAAGCCGATGGACTGGATTTCGCCGAGGTTCAACCCGGCCGCGCTGGCGAGTTCCTGCGCCTTGGCTTCGGCGTCCTTTACGGCGTCGGCGCGGGCTTGCTTGAGGGCGGCGTCCTTGTCTGCCACGTCGAACTGGATGCTGTTGACGGTGTTCGCGCCTGCCGCAATGACGGTATCGAGCAGGTCGCCGAGTTTGTCGAGATCGCGCACGGTGACGTAGACGGTGTTATCCACCACGTAGGTCTTCTGCCCGGTGGACGCTCCCGTTTGCGGGTCGTAGCGTTCCTGGGGCCAGATGCTGAAGTTGGTCGTGCGAATATCCTTCGAATCAATGCCGAACTTCTTGAGGGCTTCGATCACCTTCTGGGTTTGGGCATTGTTCTCTTTCACGGCGTCCGCCGCGCTGGATGCTTCGGTATGCACGCCCACGTAAATGTAGGCGATGTCCGGCACGAGGTAAGCCATGCCCGAACCCATTACGCTGACGGTGCGCTGGGGTGGTAAAGCCTGTTGGTTGATGGTGGTCGGTCCGCAGGCGCTGACGACGAGCGCAAGCAGGGCAACCACGGCAGCGAGATACAATTTGGTCTTCATGTTTACTCCTTGTCGAGAATGATTCTCCTCGCTGGTTAGACGCCCGCCGCCCCAAAAAGTTCCGCGCCGGTTCTTGAAATTTCGCCCGTTTGCCTGTACAATCCTGACACATTTGTTCTATGCGACGTTCGTCATTGCGAGAGCGCCAGCCCGAAGCAATCTCCTCACAATGACGGGAAAACAACATGCCCATAGATTACCAGCAGGTCTACGAAAAGATCCATGAAATCGGCAAAGGCGCACGCGAACGGAAGAAGACTCTCGAGGAGCGCCGTCTCAAAGCGCGTGACCTGCTCGACACATACACCTCTGAACTGGATTTCCTTCGGGATAAAGTGGATTCCGCCAAAGCAGTTGACCCGAACATCCGATGCGCTTATCCCCTGGACGAGAACCTCGCTTCCTCCTTCGACGTTCAGCCTGCTTCTGTTTCCCCAACCCTCATCGCCGCCGACGGTTCGCAGATCAACCCGGACCGTCACGCTTCCGTGCAGTTCGGGCTGGTGAACGTCGGCGCGATCATCATGAAGTTGAGCTCCGGCGAGTCCCCCGATATCTCGACCGAAAGCGAACTGCTCTTCGGCGACGACCTGTTCCCGAACGGGGTTCCCATGTCCGATGGGATGGTGGCGCTCAAACGCGACCTCGCCGAGCGCGAAAAACTGGATAAGTTATCCAAAGGCATCAAGGGACAGGTTGTCACGTTCACCGACGGTCCCATCGAGTTGTGGGGCGCCAAAGGCGATGACGCGCAGGCTTATAGTGAATTCGTGGATAGATACAAAACCATCCTCTCGCGCCTGCAAACGCGCGGCGTTATCACAGCGGGCTACGTGGATAAACCCTCCGCCGACCTGGTTGTGCGTTTGTTGGAATTGGCAACCGTAGGACAAATTGACAATTTGTCCCACTTGCGCGAATTCCGCCCTTTACGCGGCGTGAGCGACCGATGGCTGTATGGCGAGCGGGAAAACCCATTGCTAAAACCCGGTTATCGCTCGGCGGTCTTCAAGATCCAATCGAGTTCGGAGAAGAATTACAAGGGCGTGTTGGAACTGCATTTCTTCTATTTGAATGTGGGAACCGAAGGACATCCCTGGCCCGTGCGCGTCGAAGTCCCCAAGTGGGTGGCGGACGATAAAGAAAAATTGGATTTGCTGCATGGGGTATTGGTTGAACAATGCCGCATGATGGGGAGCAGACCGTATCCGTATCTGCTCCACCGCGCGCACGAGGTTGCGGTGGTGAAGAACGAAGAGAAACAACAGATCGAACAATTGCTGACGATGGAACTGCGCCGAAATAACGAAGAACTTGACGAAGGCTCGAATAAGCAATCGGCGAAAGACAGGGGAGGAAGGATGTCATACAAACGATGAAAGAGGAAATTGTCACGCTTACAGAAGACAACCTGCATGACTACCGTACCTTCTGCGGACTCTCCGGGCGTTATCTCGAAGGGAACCACCGGAAGAACGAGTGGCTGAAAGCTCGTTTCCGCGAGGGATTGCGTTACAAGATCTATCAGGTCAACGGGCGCAAGGCGGGTTTCATCGAATATATCCCCGGTGAGCATGCCTGGCGCGGCGTGGACGCGAAAGGCTATTTGTTCATCCATTGTTTGTGGGTCATCGGTCAGAACAGAGGTCACGGATACGGCGGGAAACTGCTCGAAGATTGCTGGAAGGATGCAAAGGATTATTATGGCGTCGCGGTGGTTGTAAGCAATACTCACTGGCTTCCCACCCCGAAGATCTTCCTGAAGAACGGCTTTGAAATGGCGGACCATGCGCCGCCTTCCTTTGACTTGTTGGTTAAACGTAATTCTGCGGATGCGCCCCTGCCGCGTTTCAAAAAGAATTGGCGCAAAGGGAATAAATATCCGAATGGATTAACTCTCATCAAAAGCGCACAGTGTCCATACGCGTATGTAATGGACGAGGGAATCAGGCAGATTGGACGGGAACTTAACCTCCCTGTCCATATTGTGGAATCCACGACGACGCGTGAAGCACAGAATTTGCCGTGCGCCTATGGTGTGATGGGTCTGTACTATGATGGTGAATTGCTGACGTATCATCCAACGAATAAAGAGAAGATTATTGAAATGTTGGAAGCAAGAATGTGATGTCGTTGCGAGGAGCCAGTAGGGCGACGAAGCAATCTCCTCGCTATTGGGAGACTGCTTCGCAGCAAGCGCTCGCAGCGACATGAGGAGATATCATGACTCAATCAATCGAAATCGGACGATTGCTCCGCGCAGGGACGACGGGTTTCATTGCAGGATGCCGCGTGAACCAACTCGACGCGCCGTCGTTGGGGGCGTTGGTGCGCGCGCCATTGCCGAACGCTTATCAAATCTTCGGCATTATTTACGACATCCACATTGACGACGACGGGCTGGTGCGCCAACTCGTCACGGCGGATAACGTCAGCGAAGAGGTGATGCGCGACAATCGCGAGCGGCGCATCGTGCCGGTGGAGATGTCCGTGCTGGCGGTGGGATACGAGCAGGACGGGAAGGTATTTCATCTTCTGCCGCCGCGTCCGCCGTTGAGTTTGGATGTGATCTGCCTGTGCGACGAGGAGGATATTATGCGCTTTACTGGGCGTTTCGGGTATTTCAGGCATATTATCAATAACAAGGAGATTCCCGTCGGCGAGGTGGTCGCGGCGCATTTGCAACAGGCGGGGAGGGCGAGGGGACTGGAAAGTGGAAAGTGGAAAGAAGCGGCGACACATGAGATCATCGCGTTGTTGCGTGACGATTACCCGACACTGATGTCCGTGCTGGGCGCGTTGAGCGATATATCCTGACTGGAAGGCTTTCAGGAATAGAAGAAAATGCAAAAACGAAGTTTGACAGTCAATTTCCTCGCTGTGTTCGCAAATATCGGTCTTGTAAGCTATGCGTACATTGGAAATTTCACACGCTTGCTGGCGGACGATCTATGCTCGATCTATTTTTCCGATCGCCTGGGATTGCTGCGTTCGATATGGTATTGGTATCTTAATTGGAGCGGGCGATATTCGTCTTATGCGGCGGACTGGTTCATCCTCACCTTCGCCCTGGGACCACATAAAATGCACTACGTTGTGCCGGTCGCCATTTTCCTCTGGCTGGCATTTTCCACGTTGATAGCGTATGTGTATCTCCGCAAGTCGAAAGGCAAAAATTTTGCTGTTGCATTGACTCTGGCCGGTATTTTTCTGTATCTTGTATTTACTCTCAGCCCGGATATTCGGCAATCCTTGTTCTGGTGGAATGGCATGCGTTCCTACGCGCTGCCGTTATTGGTGTTAACCGCTTATGTGTTGATTTTTCAACTTGCCGTCGAAAGATTTAAGAGCCGCCTGCTGACAAGTTCAATACTCGGTTTTCTCCTCTTCTTTCTTAGCGGCGGTCTTAGCGAAACATTTGCGATTGCGCAACTCGCCTTCCTGCTGTTTGTTATCAGTCTATACATTCTTAAACTTCCCAACAGACCCGGAACGGATCTTGCAATACTGTTTTCGAGTTCGGCGGGCGGCATCCTCTCATTGATCGTAGTAGTTATGGCTCCCGGTAACGCGATCCGGCTGGGACCATCGCCCATTACGCCAAACCTCTCGGAATTGACGATCATCTCGCTTCAAAGCTATGTGGATTTTCTGGCGGGTTTATTTTCCACGCCCGAAAAATCCCTGGGCGTTATTGGCGCAACACTGGCAGTGGCATGGATCGGCGGTCATTACAAGGAACTCGCTCCGGTCAATGCTTATATTATCCCCGCGCTATTTATCGGGGGAATTGCGATTTCACTGGCATGTTTTCCACCGGGGGTATATGGGTACTTCGAATCTCCCCCGCCTCGAACGATGATCATCCCGGCGTTCTTTCTTGTGGCAGGCATTCTTAGTGCAGGTTTTTTGCTGGGAAGCACGTTGTCGAAAAGATATAACGCCGCATGGAACAAAACCGGGCTCCTGATTCTCCCGATTCTGTTGATGATGGGGTTTTCCACTCTCAAAACATCCTGGAATCTGTATTCCACGCGCGCCGTTTTTATTGATTTTGCCGGGAGATGGGACCGGGTTGACGAAATCATACTTCAGGCAAAAGCCAATGGTTTTGAATCTGTGAATATCCCTGACATGAGCAACTGGGCGAGGCTGGAAATACCAACGGACAATCCAAAGTATTGGCCCACAGTCTGTTATTCAGACTATTATGATATTCAGGTGGTCGGTCCGCCGGCGCCATATCCATGAATCTGTTGACGGGATGTTTCTTCGTGGCAACCCCTTCCTGAAACGTTAACACTTGAAAGAGGAATTATGGAACAGAGAACAAAAATCGGTTACTTGGTTGGCGGCGGATTGAAGGAAAACTTCCGCGTGCGGCTCACTGTCTCTCCGCAGGAAATTCAGGAGGGGGCGTTCGTCGTCATCCAAAGCGGAGAATGGAATTACTACGGTATCGTCACCGACATTCAACTCGGCGCGACGGATCCGCGTTTTGCGGATGAGCAGACGGAGGGACGCTTCCCCGCGCACATCTCGAAGGCTCTGCATGGACAGACGCTCTACGCCAATCTCGAAGTGCTGCCGAACCTGATGCTGGAGGTGGGTCCTGAATTGGGGACGCCCGCTTATAAGGATTGGCGTGGAAAAATTGATGCAGGCTTGAAGGATGAGCCGCGCATATTGCCTGTCAAGAATGTGCCGCCGCATCACGCGCAGGTATTTCTAGCGAATGAAGGCGACATCGCAGAGATCTTCGGCGACCCCGCAGAAAAGGGTAACTTTGTGATCGGGTATACGCGCGAGCAGAATCATCCTGTGTGCATTGATTTGGAGAAGTTCGTGCAGAGATCGTCGGGGGTGTTCGGGGCGACGGGGACGGGCAAGTCGTTTCTCACGCGGCTTGTTTTAGCGGGATTGATGCACTACAACAAAGCCTCCGTGTTCGTGCTGGATATGCACAACGAGTACGGCTTTGACGATGTGGCGTCAGACACGAAAAATGCCGTGACGGGACTGAAGACCAAGTTCAAGTCGAAGGTGCGAGTCGTCGGCTTGGGAGCAGGATCAACGATTCGGGGGCAGGTCCCGGACTTTAATCTGGAAATCTCCACGGGAGACATTTCCACATCCGATATCGAAACGTTGACGCGCGAATTGAATCTCAAAGAGACCACACCCACAACACTCGAAGCATTGTATTCGTCATTCAGAGGCGATTGGTTTGCGCGTTTCAAAGCGATGAATCGGGAAGAGATTGAAATCGAAGATGAAAGAGGCAAGACGAAGCGCGTGCCGCACCCCGATAGTGTGGCGGCGTGGGCGAACGCGAACGGCGTGAACGTGGCGGCAGCGGAGGCTCTGCACGATAAACTGCGGCGGCTGTTCGGCAAGCCGTATATCGTCGAGAAGCCCGCCGCGGACAGCGTGAAGGAAATTATTGCCTCGCTCGAAAATGGACAGCACGTGATCCTGTCGTTCGGCGAACACGAAAGCGATTTGGATTATCTGCTCGTGTCGAATCTGTTGACGCGCAAGATCCGCAACGCATGGGAGCATAAGACGAACGCGTTTAGAACACACGGCAAAGAAGAGCCGCGCCAATTGATCATCGTAGTGGAGGAGGCGCACAAGTTGTTGAACCGCGAGATGGCGGCGCAGACCACCTTCGCGACCATCGCACGCGAACTGCGCAAGTATTACGTGACGCTGTTGATCGTGGACCAGCGCCCGTCGCAAATTTACGACGAGGTGATGTCACAGTTGGGGACGCGCATCTCTGGCTGGCTCGGCGACGAGGACGACATCCACGCGGTGCTCTCGGGTCTCGCGGGACGGGAGGCTTTGCGCGGCATGTTGGCGCGTCTCCAACCGAAGGAGGAAGTGCTGTTGCTCGGTTGGGGTGTCCCGATGCCATTGCCCGTGCGGTCGAGGAGGTATGATGAGGAGTTTTGGAAGGCGTTGTTGGGAGGCGGAGGAAAGAGGAGCAAGGAGCAGAATTTGAAGGAGTTGGGGTTTTGATTTGACAGCCTCATCGTTTGGGAGTATATTTTTGATTAATTAACTCGTTAATTAATCAAGAGGTAACCATGCTCAAGACAATCAGCGCTACAAAAGCCCGAATCAATTTCGGTGAAGTAATGAAGCAGGCAAAAATCGGTCCTGTTATCGTCGAACGCGGCGGAAAACCCGAAGTCGTCGTCCTTTCCAAGAAGGCATACGATCAATTGGTCGCGGCAAACGACAAAACCAATCTTCAAAAGCGTTTCGACGACCTGCACGTTCGAATCCGTGCTGAGTTGAAGGGCAGGAAATTGCCTGATCTTGCCGAAGTCATCCGCCAGGGAAGGGAAGAACGCGATGAGCAACTCCTCGACAGTCTGCGTTGATGCCAGCATTGTCCTGCGGCGCGCCCTGCAACCTGACGATGACGCCATCAAAGAATTGTGGCAATCATGGGTTGAGGATGAAGTTCGCCTGGTGGCGCCGACTTTGTTGTTTTACGAAGTGACAAACGGTTTATATCAACAACAAAGGAATAAAGTTCTCTCGCCTGAAACAATCGGGAAGGCGCTCGAACTTGCTCTCGACCTGCCGATCAATCTGATCAATGAAGCGAACTTACATCTGCGCGCTCGTGAAATAACGATGGAATATAACCTCCCAGCCACTTACGACGCCCATTATCTCGCTTTAGCCGAATGGATGGATATTGATCTTTGGACGGCGGATATGAGATTGATTAATACGTTGAAACCATTCAAGGTGAAATGGGTCAAGGGAATTGGATACAAATGAATCCCTTGTTTCTCGGTCAGGATGTCCCTGCCGCTGCCTGCCCGAAGGGGAGTCACGCAGGTATGACGAGGAGTTTTGGAAGGAGTTGTTGGGAGGGAAGAAGATAAGCAGGGAGCAGGATTTGAAGGAGTCCGGGTTTTAGAAAGCTAGTTGTAATATAATGAAAGTAGAAAGTCATGATGTACTACCGCAGAAAGATTTTGCTTGCCCTTATAGAAACTTTTGACGGCAATCTGAAAAACACTGATTGCGAGAAGCTTCTATTTAATTTCTGTAAAATGACAGGGAAAAATCATTATGATTTTTTCCCGCATCGTTTCGGACCGTTTAGTTTTGTCTCCTACTACGACAAAAGAAGGTTAATTGAATTAGGTTTATTGGAATCAACTCAGGACTTTAAACTAAAAAAGAAACATTCTTATATTAGAGAGATTGAGTCATCTGACAGAAAAGCTTTGATTGAATTAAAGGCGAGTGGCTTACGTGGAAAGCGTTTGATTCAAAAGACTTATAGAGAAAACCCACAATTTACTGTTAAGAGTGAAATCTTAGATAATCTATTTGAAGAAGATGAAATAAAGCGTCTTAAATTTTCATGGAACACCGATCCTTCACCGTTTGTATTTACCATCGGTTACGAAGGTGAAACCATAGATTCATTCCTTTACAAGCTGATTTCTAACAATATTATGGCTGTAGTAGATGTACGGAATAATCCACAATCGATGAAATATGGCTTCTCTAAAAAGAGTTTTAGTGACTATATTGAGAAAGCAGGATTGAAGTACTTTCATGTTCCTGAACTTGGCATACCATCGGCGATGCGAAAAGGGCTGGGGCAAACTGTCACATATAAAAAGTTGTTCGACAGATATGAGTCAAGTTTGTTGCCCAAACAAAAAGAAGCTAAAACAAAATTATTAGGTTTGATCTCGAAATACCCACGAATTGCATTAGTGTGTTTTGAGGGCGATCATCACTTTTGTCATAGACACACACTCGTTGAACATTTGAAAAAGGAAAAAACTTTGTCAAGATCTGTTATACATCTTTAAACTACAAAGGGGACATTCATGTCTTACTTACCAAACGAAATACCCAACGCAAAAGTATTGATTACTGTAAAAACCTATCCGTTGCCTTCAAGCGACCATGGGGAAGTGGTTTGTACAGCAGGATTACTTGAGAATGGCAAATGGGTTCGTATGTATCCAATATCGTCAAGTATGTATGATGATAAAGGCTTCCCGAAATACAGTTGGATAACCATAAATTTGGTGAAACATCCATCTGATTTTCGGACAGAAAGTTATATGCCCAAAAACGGTTTGGATGAGCCAATTAACTACATTGAAAGAGTAGGTACGGATGCTTATTGGGCTGCGAGGAAGGATTACGTTTACAAAGAAGTATTCACATCAATGGACGAGCTGATTGAGGTGGATAAGACTCTTTAGAGTTGAAAAAGGGTCAGAATAAGTTGGTGTAATTTGTTAAGGTTGATCTCGACAAACTCGATCCATCGGAGTTTAT
>JAANMU010000442.1_pt1 | contig 50307 bp, 34 predicted proteins | sample 7279701 | NCBI WGS metagenome assembly JAANMU01 (sample SAMN14094539, study PRJNA606508) | bioreactor metagenome | isolation source: A lab-scale SPAN reactor treating ammonium-rich wastewater day 57 | place: Ireland: Galway | collected 2017-03-13
GGACTGGCGGCCATGGGGTCTCCCAAAAGGCGGGCGCAAAGCGCGCCCTCATGGCTTGGAACTTTGGGACACAGGAGCCGAAAAGAAATCTGAAGAAACAGGGGGCCGTCGCAAACCGTTGCGCGGGCGCATCTTGTGCGCTGGACTTTTGGCACACGCAATTGGCATCGGCGTCTTGCCGATGGGAGCACGCAAGGACGCCCGCGACACAAGTCAGGTGGGCTTGCGCTTTTCAGGCAGGCGAATCTGCGTCGGGGCCGGCTTGCCCGGGCTTTGGGGCAGGCGCACGGAGGCGCCGGGCTTGAGCGCGGGCTTGGCAATCTGGCTGGTGTTGCTGCCGGGCTTCTTCTGGGCGTCGGGAGGCGGGGTGGGGCTGCCCTGGGGCGCGGGCATGCGCACGCTGCCGCTCTGGGGGATGGGCTTGCGGATACTGGTGGTGTTGCCCTTGGTTATGGGCGGGGCCTGGCGCACGCTTTCGCCCGTGGGCCTCATGCGCACACTGGTGTTGGGACTGGGCGCCATGCGTCCTGAAACTCCCGGCACCTTGGCCATGCGCGCCGAAGAAATGGGCACGGGCTTGCCCAGCAGCGAGAAGGGGTTGCTCGGGTCTTCCGCCGGGTTGTATTGCAGGTCAGCCGCGCCGGAGAGCACCTCGCCGATATCGTCCACGATCTCTCGCGCGCTCTGGTAGCGGATGTCGCGGTCCTTGGCCATCATCTTTTCGATGAAGTAGTGCATGTGCATGGAGATCTTGCCGCCCTTGAGCATCGCGGCGTCCAGGTTCTCCATGACCTGCTTGGCCATGATTTCCATGGAGTCGTTGCCGCCAAAGGGCAGCTTGCCCATGACCATGTGATACAGCGTCGCGCCCAGGGAGTAGATGTCGGCGCGGATGTCCAGGTCCGCCTGGCCCTTGGCCTGCTCGGGCGAAATGTACTGCACGGTGCCGCAGGTTTCGTCGAGGTACTGGCCCTTGAGGTCCGCGCGGATCGGCGTCGAGAAGCCCAGGTCCACCAGCATCACGCGGCCATCGTTGTTCCACATGATGTTGTCGGGCTTCACGTCACGGTGCACGTAGCCGTGCTCCTGCATGTAGGCCAGGCCGCGCGCGGCTTCCGTGATGACGTAGATGGCCTTGGTTTCAGGGAACATCCCTTCATTGTCGAGGAGGTCCTGGATGCTCTGGCCCTCGATGTACTCCATGCTCATGAAGTAGAGCGGAATGGGGCTGCCCTTGCCGACGACGCCGAAGCGGTAGCCCTTGGCGATGTTCTCGCACTCGAACTCTTTCAGCAGCCGGCCCTCGCGCAGGAAGCGCTCGACGAACACGGGGTTGCTGGTGTGTTTGGGGAAGAGCACCTTCAGGGCGCACTGCTGGCCCGACTCCTTATCCGTGGCGAGGAACACCGAGGCCATGCCGCCCTGCCCGATTTCCTCGTGCACGTCAAAGATGGGAATGCGCCGCGCCTGTTCCAGCAGCACTTTGTCGTCCTGGGGCACGTCCACCGTGGGGGCGGACTTGCCGGAGAGGGCGTCAACCTGCTCCTGGGTCAGGAATTTCTTCTTGAGGGCGATCTGCACCAGGGGCAGGGACTGGCCGTTCTGCTCCAGCACGGCCTGGAGGTCCATGCACGTCTGGACCTGATCCTTGTTCAGGATGCCCTGTTTGACGGCCAGGGCCATGAGCACCAGTTCCTGCTTGCTCGCCATGCCGCGCCTCTAGCCTTCGGACTCTTCGTCGGAATCGATCAGGATTTCATCGCACATCTTGTGGATGCCGTTGATGACCAGAACAGTGATGAGTTCCTTTTCCATGGCGGGGAACTCGTCGATGGCGTCCTTGATCTGCATCAGCTTTTCGCGGATCTCGGACTCGTGGGTGTCGATACGGCGGGAGGTATCGGGGTGTTTGCGCTTGATAAGGCGCACGCGATCAAACATGGCCGTTACGAGCCCGGGGCTGACCTGCTGGTCCTGGGCTTTTTCGTCCGGACGCTTCTTTGCCGACATGCTCAAATCCCGAATGGCTGTGAATTGGCTCTGCTGCCTGTCGCGGTACTACGGCGCCATTGTAGCGATTAACGGCAATTTGGGCGATTTATTTCGCAGCCCGCGGGGAACGGGGCTGGCGGCCCAGGTCCGGGGTGTGACGCAATTCCGGCACGACAGGGGGGCTTGGGCAAATTCGCGCGACCTTGCACCGCCCTTGGCGTATCATGCAGGGTGGGGCGGTCACTGACTTCTGGGAGCACTTCATGCGCTTGCTGGCACTTTCGATGACCCTGCTGGGCGTTCTTGGCTTTGGCACACTGGCCCTTCAGGCCCAGGGCAACGATGCGTCCAAGAAGGAAGAGCCCAAGAAGGAGACTCCCAAGGAAGAGCCCAAGAAGGACGCTCCCAAGGAAGAGTGGCTCGATGACGCCGCATACGAGAAGCTGATGGAGGAATGCAAGGACAACTGGAACAAGCTCAAGATCAACGCCAAGTCCAAGATGGGCGACAAGGCCGCCGAGGCCGCTGACAAGCTGGCGGAAGCCGCGGACAAGATGCTCAAGCACCACCTCAAGGAAATGCGCGAGGCCAAGGACTACAAGGACTGGGTTGCCGAGCTGAAGAAGGCCGCTCAGGACTTCTCCAAGGCCGCCAAGAAGAGCGACTGGAAGGAAGCCGACAAACAGAAGGAAAAGCTGGCCACGTCCTGCAGCGACGATGGCTGCCACGGCAAGTACCGCAAGGACGAATAGCCCGCCCGTTGGTGCCAATCAGAGAAGTCATCCAGGGCAGGCGATTCGAAAGACCACGGCATGCCGCAGCCAGCAACCACACCCAATTCGTCGGGCCGCCAGAGTCAGAGTGGCGCGGGCAGTCCGGACAAAGCAACTCATTCCAATACCCAGGTGCGGCACGCCGCCCACGTCAAGCTGGGCGAGATTCTTGTGAAGAAGGGCGTGCTCAGGCCTGACCAGCTTGCCCACGCGCTCGAGGTGCAGAAATCAGCCGGCGGCTTGATCGGCTCGGTGCTGATCGAGCTGGGCCTGATCAATGATCAGGCCCTGGCTGCGTCCCTGTCCGAGGCTCTGGGCCTCGAATTTCTTGACCTGAACAAGCTGGGCGTGGTGGAGCCTGACGCGGCTCGCATGATTCCTGAAAACATCGCGCGGCGCCACGGCCTGATTGGCGTGAGGTTTATCCATTCGCCGGACACCCGCACGCAGGCCCGCATCGTGGTGGCCATGTCCGACCCCAGCGATTTCACGGCGCTGGACAGCATCCGCACTTCCACCGGGCTTGAACCCGTTGCCGCCGTGGCCACGCGCGGTCAGATTCGCGACGCCCTGTCCACCGCCTATTTTGAAAGCCCGCTTTCGCTCGAGGAGGCCGTCGGCGAACTGAAGGACTTCCGCATCGAGGTGGGCGGCGAACAGATGGACGACAAGGACTTCGCCCGCCTGAAGAGCGAAGCCGGCCTGGCGCCCGTGGTGCGCTATGTGAACAGCATGCTGTTTGAAGCGGCACGCATGAGGGCCAGCGACATCCACGTGGAGCCGCAGGAACACGATCTGCGGGTGCGCTTCCGCATTGACGGCGACCTGCGCGCGGTGGCCCCGCCGCCCAAGGCGCTGCAGAGTGCGATTGTTTCGCGCCTGAAGATCATTTCGGGCCTGGACATCGCCGAGCGCCGGTTGCCGCAGGACGGCCGTGTAAAGCTGCGCTTTCTGGGCCGCATGATTGACGTGCGCGTTTCCACCATGCCGACGGCGTTTGGTGAGAAGGTGGTGCTGCGCCTGCTGGACCAGAGCGCGACGGCGCTGGACCTCGCCGTGCTGGGCTTTGACGAAAAGACCGTGGCTGACATGCGCAGGCTGATTCACTCGCCCCACGGCATTGTGCTTCTGTGCGGTCCCACGGGCTGCGGCAAGAGCACGACGCTTTACAGCTTCCTGCGCGAACTCAACACTCAGGATGTCAACATCGTCACCGTGGAAGACCCCATCGAGTACACGGTCGCGGGAGTCAACCAGACTCACGTTCACCCCAAGATCGGCCTGACGTTTGCCTCGGTGCTGCGCACCATGCTGCGCCAGGACCCGGACATCATGATGGTCGGCGAAATGCGCGACCTCGAGACGCTTGAGGTGGGCGTGCGTGCCTCGCTTACGGGGCACCTGGTGCTCTCCACATTGCACACCAACACCGCCGTTTCCGCTGTCACACGCATGGTCAACATGGGCCTCCAGCCCTACCTGATCGCGGCCACGCTGCTCGCGGCTTTGAGCCAGCGCCTGGTGCGCAAGGTCTGCGCCGACTGCCGCGAACTGCGTGAACCCACGCCGGCCATCCGCGAGGCGCTGGAGCGTTACTTCTCGCGCGCGGTGAGCTTCCCCGTTGCGCTGCCGCGCGGCTGCGACAACTGCGGCCACACGGGCTACAAGGGGCGCGTGGCGGTGAGTGAGCTGTTTGAACTGGACGATCCGATGCGCGAGCTGATCAGCCACGGCGCTGAGGAGCGGCTCATTGAGCAGCGCGCCCGCGAGGCCGGCATGCAGATGCTGCTGGACAGCGCATTTCGCAAGCTGGAAATGGGCCTGACTTCCGTGGATGAAGTCTTCGCCCTGGGCTTTCAGAAGCACGATGAGGTCAAGCGCCCGGCGCAGCCCGCCCGTATCATTGAAGAGGATGACATCCCCGAGGCTGAAGCCCGCATCGTGGACCTCGACGCCGACAAGGCCTAGCCATTGCAGCGGGCTTCCTCACGAACCCTTGGACCGTGCCGGCCCGCGGCAGACAGCGGCTGTTGATTCTTTCCGGCTGTCAAGTCTCCCGGTCGAAGGGCGGGGCTCCCGCCTTGTTGCAGGCTTCATGCATGAGGCGCTGCTTGTCGCTCAGCTCCACGGTGTCACCAAGCTCTTGGAGAGTTGCGGCACCCAGGCGCCACAGGACTCCCGCTTCCAGGCGCAGCCCCTGGCGCAGCTTGAACAGCGCGAAATCGCAGCGATGGACTCCCAGTGACCACTTGGCCTTGATTTTCTCGTGGATTTCAAGGGCCTGCAGAAAGGCTGCTTCCGCCAGCTCCATGCGGCCCGTTTTCTCGTAGAGGGCGGCCACGTTCCCCAGGGCAAAGCCCTCCGAGCGCAGATTCCCCACCTCGCGGTGAATCGCCAGGGCCTGGTCGTAGAGTCGTTCGGCCTCCTCGAGGTGGCCGGCGACTTCCCGCTTCGCTGCCATGTTGCCAAGGACGATGGCCTCGATGCGCTGATTGCCGGCTTTGCGCAGAAGTTCCAATGCTTGCCGGTAAATGGCGTCAGCCTCGGCCTCGCGCCCGGGGCGATCGACTGTCGGTGCCAGGTTGGCGAGGGCAAAACCCTCGCCGCGCAAGTCTCCCAAGGCCCGAAAAATGTCCAGGGCTTCAAGGTAGAGTTTCTCGGCCTCGGCTTTGCCGCCGGTCTTGGTGGCGATGTTGGCAAGAAACGTGAGCGTGCGGGCTTCGTCGCCGCGGGCCCCTGCGGCGCGCTGGACCTTCAGCGCCTCAACGGCAGTGGAACGGGCTTCGACGGGATGCCCCAGCTCGCTGAGCACGAAGGCGAGCGCGCCCAGAGCCTTGCCTTCCTGCCCGTGGATGCCTCTCTTTCGTGCCAGCGTGACGCTCTCGTCGAGCAAGGCCCTCGCTTTGTCCGGCCGGCCCAAAACGTAGTGCAGCCAACCTGCCTCACGCAGGGCGCGGGCCTTCAGTTCCGCGAAAGTGTTCGGATGTGCCGCAACGGCCTCAAACAACTGAAGTGCCCTTGAAAAATGGTAACGGTCGTTGGCCCAGTTCGCGGCTCGCATCAGGTACAAGACCTCCGATGCCCGCAGCCGTTCATTCTCCGGATTCCCCGGCGACTGACCCATCTTCGCATGAAGGGCGAGTTCTTCCGCCAGGCTGTCAAGAGCATGCGGCTCCACGGGCACTTCACCCCGGGCATCGGAAGCAAGGGGCGGAGGCGGGCCGTCAAACACGGACTCGATCACGCGCACTGCCAGCGCGTGCAGCTGGGCACGGTCACTGGGGATCTGCAATTGATACGCGGCTTCGCGCAGCAGGCCGTGGCGGAACAGATAGGCGGACTCGGCATCCATGGGCCGGCATGGTAGCAGGTCGACGGAGAAGGTCTCGATTGGCTCTGCCCGGCTGCGCAGGCCGGCCCGGGCCGCGTTTAGCAAACATTTAGGATGCAATAGGACACAGATAGGAAGCCCCTTCCTGCCTGCCGCAGTACTTTCCTGTCGCGACGCTGAAGCGTCATTCACTGGACTGACAGGAAAAGGACACGGCCATGGCTTCCGACTCCACCCCCAAACCCCGCAGACTCTGGCGCTGGCTGGTTTATCTGGCACTGGCACTATTCTTCCTCGGTGCCGCAGGCACCACGACGATTTACGCTCTCTCGTCGTCGCGCCTCAACCAGCACTACGATGTCAACCCGCGGCCGGTGTTCATCCCCGACGACGACCCGCGCGAGATTGCGCGAGGCAAGTATCTCGCGCGCACGCTCATGGGCTGTGTTGATTGCCATGGTGAGAACTTCGCGGGGCGCGTGGTGGTCGATGACCCGGCCATTGGCCTGATGGCGGGCCCGAACCTTACGCGAGGCAAGGGCAGCCGCACGAAGGACTACACGGACATCGACTGGGTGCGCGCGATTCGGCACGGAGTGGCCAGGGATGGCCACGCGCTGGTGCTGATGCCCGCCACGGACTTCAACGGTTTTGGCGACGATGACCTTGGGGCGGTGATTGCCTTCCTGAAGCAACTGCCTCCTGTGGACAATGAAACGCCCCCGATTTCCGTGGGACCCCTGGCGCGCGCGCTGATTCTGGCGGGCGAAATCAAGCTTTCAGCCGAACTGATTGATCACGAAGCCGAGCGCCCCATCACGCCGCCTCCAGGGCCGACTCGGGAATACGGCAAAGTCCTGGCCAACGTGTGCTCGGGCTGCCACGGCTTCACATTCTCGGGCGGCAAGATTCCCGGCGCACCGCCGGAATGGCCGGCCGCGCGCAACATCACACCGGACAAGGCCACGGGTATCGGCACTTACACCTTTGAAGACTTCAAGCGGGTGCTGCGTGAAGGCAAACGCAAGAACGGCGACACGCTCAGCGAAGTCATGCCCTACAAGCTCTACAAGGACATGAGCGAAGACGACATCACCGCGCTTTGGCTCTACCTCAAGACTCTGGAGCCCAAGCCCGCCGGCGGCCGATGATGGCCGCGAAGATCGGCCCGGGGGCGGCGCATGCCGCCCCCATTTTGCTGCCCGGCTGCAGGCAGCCCCTGCCGCATGTACGCCGCGCCGCGCTTGCGCCTCTCGCTTGAAGCCAGGGGGTTGCTAGATTGCCCCCATGCTCAAAGTCGTCATCCTTGCCGCAGGCAAATCGACGCGCATGAAGTCGGACCGGCCCAAGGTGCTCCACGCCATCGCGGGCCTGCCCATGCTGCGCTGGGTCGTGGAAGCCGCCCGCGCCCTTTCGCCTGACGAAATCATTGTGATTGTCGGCCACGGCGCCGAAGGTGTGCGCAAAGAGTTCGCCTCGGACAAACTCACCTTCGTGACGCAGGAGCCCCAATTGGGTACCGGCCATGCCGTGTTGCAGGCCCGCGCGGCTCTGGCCGGCGCTGAGCAGGTGGCCGTGCTCTGCGGCGACGTGCCCCTGCTCACATCCCATACGCTGCAACGGCTGGCGGAGTGCCATCGTGACGCGCGCGCCGCTGCCACCGTGCTCACCACGGTGCTGGAAAAGCCCGCGGGCTACGGCCGCATCCTGCGCGACGAGCGCGGCAGCGTGAAAGCCATCGTCGAGCAGAAAGACCTCAAGCCGGGCCAGGAACGCATCAGCGAGATCAACTCGGGCACTTACCTGTTCAAGGGTCCCGAGCTTGTGGCGCGCCTGGACCGGCTGACCAATGCCAACGCACAGAAGGAGTATTACCTCACAGACGTCGTTCACCTGCTGGCACAAGACGGCCAGTCTGTGGCGGCCTGGTGCTGCGAGGATTCGCGCGAGGTGCTGGGCATCAACACACGCAGAGAACTCGCCGCCTGCGATAAAATCGCGCGCTGGCGTGTGGTCGAGCAATTGATGGCCGGAGGCGTTACGGTGCTGGACCCCGAAAACGCCTACATTGAGGCGGGCGTGAAAGTCGGCCGCGACACCACCATCTACCCCTACACCGCCATTCACGCCGGCGTGCAGATCGGCGAGCGCTGCGAAATCGGCCCCTATGCGCACCTGCGCAGCGGTACCGTGGTGGGCAACGACTGCAAAGTGGGCGCGTTTGTTGAAACCAAGAACGCGAAGATCGGCGACGAAAGCAAAGCCGGCCATCTCGCCTATCTGGGCGACGTGACGCTCGGCAAAGACGTGAACATCGGCGCGGGCACCATCGTCGCCAACTACGACGGCAAGAAGAAGCACAAGACCGAAATCGGCGATGAAGCCTTCATTGGCTGCGGCACGGTGCTGGTGGCGCCCGTGAAGGTCGGCAAGCGCGGCCAGACCGGCGCCAACACCGTGGTGCCCAAGAACAAGGATGTGCCGGACGACACGATTGTCGTGGGCGCGCCGGCCCGGGTACTGAAAAGGAAGGCATAGTCCGTGCGCACTCGGGTGTTTGGGCACAGACGTGTCAGCCCGTGTGCCCCGAGGTGCGGCACGAAGCACCAAACGCGAGCTTTCCAAGAGCTTCGCGCCAAGGCATAAGACTCTCGCTCCCACGGGTGCAAAATCATGGCTCGCAGCAAAGGTCTTAAAGTCTTCGCCGGAAACTCCAACCCCGCGCTCGCCAAGGCCATCTGCGACGCGCTGGAAATGCCGCTGGGCAACGCCCGCATCGAAAAGTTCCCCGACGGCGAAATCGACGTCAAAATCTATGACGACGTCCGCGGCGTGGACTGCTTCTTCATCCAGAGCACCTGCCCGCCCGTCAACGACAACCTGATCGAGATGCTGCTGTTCGGAGACGCGGCCCGCCGCGCTTCGGCTGAGCGCATCACGGCGGTGATTCCCTATTACGGCTACGCGCGCAAGGACCGCAAGGATGAAGGGCGTGTGCCGATTTCGGCCAAGCTTGTCGCCAACTGCATCGGCGTGTCCGGCTATGACCGGGTCCTGACCATGGACCTGCACTCGGCCCAGATCCAGGGGTTCTTTGACATCCCCGTGGACCATCTTTATGCCGCGCCCGTGCTGTTTGAGTATTTCCGTGACCTCAAGAAGCGGCTGGAGACACGCAACATCACGATTGTCGCGCCTGATGTCGGGCGCAGCAAGGTGGCGCGCGGCTACGCCAAGCGCCTGAACGCGGGCCTGGCCATTGTCGACAAGCGGCGCGTGAGCGGCGAAGAGACGGAGTTCCTCGACATGATCGGCAACGTCGAGGGGCAGGTCTGTGTCATCATTGACGACATGATTGCCACGGGCGGCAGCATCGTAGACGCGGCCAAGGCCTGCAAGAAGTTCGGGGCGGGCGAGATTTACGTTGCATGCACCCATCCCGTGATGTGCGGCCCCGCCGTGGAGCGCCTGAGCAACGCCCCGCTCCAGGAATGCGTGGTGTGCGACACGATTCCCACCCAGGGCAAGGAGTTCCCGCAGCTCAAGGTGCTGAGCGTGGCGGGGCTGCTGGCGGAGGCCATCAAGCGCATCCACTTCAGTGAAAGCGTGAGCCTGCTGTTCAAGTAAGTTCGTGACGTTCGGGCAGCGGGGCGCCGCGGGCGTGGCGGCCAAATCCGCCTTGCATCCCGCATGGGCGCGCCTAACATCGCCGCGCGCACTGGCTGGTGGACCCTGTGATGCTTGACTTCCTCGCTGCGGCGATTGACCCGGACATTAAACATCACCTCAGCGTGATCACGTTTCTGCCTTTGGTGGGGGCGCTGTTTCTGGCGTTCATCAACCGCAAGCGCGAACGTGAACTGAAGGCGACGGCCTTCTTCTTTTCACTTATCACCTTCATCGCCAGCCTGCCGGTGCTGTTTGATTTCAACGTGGGCGCGGGCTACGACAAGCGCCTGATGGAAACGGCTGAATGGATTCCGGCCTTCGGCATCCAGTACAAGATGGGCGTCGACGGTATCAGCCTGTTTCTGGTGATGCTCACGACGTTTCTCGCACCCATCATCATGCTCTCCAGCAGCACCACCGTTCACAGCAAGGTCAAAGAGTATTTCATTGCCATGCTGGTGCTGGAAACGGGCCTGATCGGCAGCTTCTGCGCCCTGGACCTGTTCCTGTTCTACGTGTTCTTCGAGTTGATGCTGATTCCCATGTACCTGCTGATCGGGGTCTGGGGCAGCGACGAAAGCGCCCGCCGCGCGGCCGCCATCAAGTTCTTCGTTTACACGCTGGTGGGTTCGCTGCTGATGTTCTTGGCGGTCCTTTACATCGCGGGTGTCGCCAAGACCTTTGACATGGAGCGCCTGCCTGAGGCCTGCGCGCAGCTTCCCATGACGGCCCAGTATCTCTGCTTTGGGGCCTTCATGCTCAGCTTCGCCATCAAGACGCCCCTGTTTCCCTTTCATACCTGGCTGCCCCACGCGCACACCGAAGCGCCCACAGGCGGCTCGGTCGCTCTGGCCGGCATGATGCTCAAGCTGGGCACCTACGGCATGATACGCTTTGCCATTCCGTTCTTTCCGGTCGTCGCCTACGACATGGCGCCCCTGATCATGACGCTCTCGGTCATCGGCATCATCTACGGCTCGATGATGTGCCTGGCCCAGGACGACCTGAAGCGCCTGATTGCCTATTCGTCCGTGGCGCACATGGGCTTCATCGTGCTGGGCCTGTTCAGCTTCAACTTCATGGCCACCCAGGGCGCCCTGCTTCAGAACATCAATCACGGCCTGAGCACCGGCCTTCTGTTTCTCTGCGTAGGCATGCTCTACGAGCGCAGGCACACGCGCATCTTTGCCGAGTTTGGCGGCATCGCCAAAGTCATGCCGAAGTTTGCCGTGTTGTTCATGATTGCCACCCTTGCCAGCATCGGCCTGCCGGGCACCAATGGCTTTGTGGGCGAGTTCCTGATTCTCATGGGCACGTTTGGCGGCGTGCCCGACGGGCAATGGACCTGGACGCTCAACTCCACCATGGCGCTGCTGGCGGCCACGGGCGTGGTGCTGGGCGCGGTCTACATGCTTTGGGCCTATCAGCGCGTGTTTTTCGGCGAGATCACGGTCAAGGAGAACCTGGGCCTGCGCGACGTCAACCGCACGGAGCTGGCGTTCTCCGTGCCGGTGGTGGTCATGATCTTCTTCATCGGCCTCAACCCCAATTTCCTGCTGGCGCGCAGCGAGCCTGCCGTGCAGGCCACGCTGCAGCGCACGCTGGCGGCCGTGGCCGAACATCGCGCGGCCCAGGCGGCGGCAAAGTAATGGGCCGGGGCTGGTGCCATGAAACTCGCGCGCTGGGTTCACGCTCTGACTGATATCGCGCTGGGCTTCTGCTTCGGCGGTTCCATCGTGGCGGCCTTGGCCGCCACGTCCATTTTCCGGGTTTCGCGTGAACAGGCCTATGACCGCGGCCAGGCCAATGTGCTGGCCGGCGAGCTGTTTGCCTGGGTGGGCGTGCCCCTGCTCGTGGCGGCCGGCGTGGTGGGGCTGGGCTGCCTGTTCGCGGGCCTTCATCCTCCGGTCCAGCAATTGCCGGGCGCCTTCAAGCGCAACCTGTGGCGGGCCATGGCCGCGCTGGGCGTGGCGCTGGCGCTTGCCGTTGGCTTCATGGAGGCGGTGAGCAACCGGCGCATGCATGAGCTTCGGCGCGAGGGCCATTGGGAGCAGGGCAAGCTGGTCAACGCGGCAGAGCAGTCGGAGTTTGATGGCCTGCATCGGCGGGCGAGCGCGATTTACATGTTCACGATTGTCAGCAGCGCCCTGTTGCTGGGCGCGCGGCGCGTGGCCACTTAGCAGGCCGCTGAAAAAGGTCGAAATGCCGACTTTTTCAGCGGAAGGCAAAGGCCAAAGTGCCGGGCAAAGCCCGTCACTTTGCCGGCCCGTGCGGTCGCGCGGGCCGGGCAGGCTGCCGAAAAGGACTATTTCAGCAGTCTGTCAGGGCGCCTCCAAGCAACGTCCGGTAAAACGCGGCCCAAGTCACGGGCTTCAAAGCCGCTCTGTTGGCTGATCTCGTGGCGCCGGCGTGAAAGCCGCTTGACAGGTGGCTTGTGCAAGGTACTGGCCGTGAAACGCGCCCGTGGTGCGGGTTTTCCAGTAATCGCCGCGAACCCTGTTGTCAAGCGGAATTCGGGATGGCGGGCAGGCTGAACCCGCTCTGGAAGCGGTTCCTGAGGCAAAATCTCTCTGGAAAATCGACAAGTGAGCCTTGACCCCGTCTTGGGGGCGGAATATGGTTTCCGCGTCGCAAGGGATTGTAGTGCGGTGAATAGCGGGTTTCGGGGCAGCGTGATGCAGGCCTTGATTTATCGCAGTTTCAGGGCAGCCCCGGATCAACTCAGCCGCCTCGAATTTTCTGACGGACTATATGTAGTGCGTCGGTAGTCGAATTGATACTAATCACCGGGAGGGTCCCGGTTATCCACACTTGTCGTTTCACTTACTTTTTGGACACGGAGAACCCATGAACAAGGCTCAACTCGTTGACATTCTGCTGAAGAACAAGGACGCCGGTTTCGAGAGCAAGGCTGCCGCTGAGCGCGCGTTTGACGGCGTGGTCGCTGCCATCAAGGAAGGCGTTTCCAAGAGCGGCAAGGCCCAGATCATCGGCTTTGGCACCTTCAGCAAGCGCACCCGCGGCGCCCGCAACGGCCGCAACCCCCAGACGGGCGAGGCGATGAAGATTCCCGCCTTCACGACCGTCGGCTTCAAGGTCGGCAAGGAATTCAAGGACGACGTCAACAAGAAGGGCAAGAAGTAAATTCTGCCCTGTGTTCAATCGAAGGCCGCCATCAGGCGGCCTTCGTTGTTTCCGGGGCCATTTCATCGTTTTCGTGACCTCCGCACGCTGTCCCTCATTGGCGCGCCCGGCCCTGTGCGCTAATCTGGTCGTTCCTGTCTTCCGGCAAACGGCCATGCGAACCCTGCTTCTGACTTGCTGCCTGCTCCTGTTCGCCTGCGGGCCGACGGTCGCCTCCCAGTCCGCGCCCAAGGCTGCGCCCTCTCAGGCGGAGCTGGAAGAGCTCTGGAAGACGGGCTCTCTCTGGCAGGTGGGTGACAACATCCCCAAGGTCGATGCCGCGCGCAAAGCGCTGGTGGAGGCAGGGGAGACCGGGCTGACGTTTGCGTTCACCAAGCTGGGCAGTTCCGACAGCCTTCAGTACCGCTGCCTGGAAGTGGTCTTCAAGGGCTTTGGCGCGCAGGCGCTGCCGGGCCTGCTGGAGCGTATGGCCCATGAAGAAGTTCAGGTACGGCGCAACGTGGCGGCCCTGCTGGGCGTGATCGATGACAGGAGCGTCGCGGGCCAGATGGTCGAACACCTGAAGAAGGAAGCCGACTTGCGCTGCAAGGTGGGGCATTTGCAGACGTTGGCTCGCTGGAAGGAGCCCACGGCGCTGGACCCGCTGATTGAGTGCACCCGCGTGACGCAGCAGCAGGAACCGCTCGCCGAGCGCCTGAAGGTGCGCATGGTGCCGCTGCTGGGGAATTTCGAGGATGAGAAGGCCATAGCGCGCCTGATCGAGCTGCTCAGCGACGAGGCTTATTTCGTGCGGGATGCCGCGCGCGATGCCCTGAAGCAGAATCCGGCCGGTGTCGTGAAGTGCCGCCAGCTGGTGGAGGCGATTGTGGGCGGCAGGACTGTGGCGGGAACGTCACCGGCTTTGCCCATGTTGCTGAGTGTGTGTGCGGCGTCCGTGATTCGGGGGCAGCACGACCTGTTTCTGCGGGTGCTGGCAAGTGAGTCCTCCGAACTGAGGGCCGCCGCTGCCCGCAGCCTGCGCGCTTACCTGGAGAACGTGCATGCAGCGCTGAAGCTGCGAGGCAAGGGTGCGGAAAAGGGCCGGCAGGGCCCTTCGGAAGAAGAGGCCGCGGCACTGGCTGAATTCCATGCGTTTCAGAAGGATCTTGCCGACCTCAAGCGGCACCTCGACAAGCAATGGAACCAAGAAAGCGACCCCGGGGCCCTGGCCGCAAGAGATGAGCTTTGGGCAACGTTGGAAAGATTGCTGAGCTGAGCGCGTCGGCAGGGCTGCGACGCGGGAATCACACTTCACGGCGCTTGGCGCCTGGACGGCCGCAGGCGAAATGCCTGCGCCACACGCGTGGCAAACGGAGCAAACATGAACCCCTTTGGAACGTTGGTGAGCGCGGACGACGCGCTGGACACCATCCTGGCGAAGCTCAAACCCGTGGCGGGCGTGGAAACCGTAAAGCTGGAAGACGCGGCCGGCTGCGTGCTCGCCGAAGATGTCAAGAGCACCGTGTTCGTGCCCGCCTTTGACCGCGCCGCCATGGACGGCTATGCGGTGATCGCCGAGGACCTGCACGAGCCCGCCATGCTGAAGGTGGTGGGGGCGGCCTTTGCGGGCAAGCCCTACAAGGGCGTGCTCAAGCGCGGCGAGTGTGTGGAGATTGCCACGGGCGCGCCCATTCCCAAGGGCGCCGATGCGGTGGTGATGGTGGAGAGTGTGCAGGTGGTGGGCCAGGCGGTGCAGTTCAAGCAGCCGGCGCGCCAGGGCGATCACATCACGCGCAAAGGCGAGGATATTGCCAAGAACGACACGGTGGTGAAGAAGGGCACGCTGCTGGGCCCGGGGCAGGTGGCGGCCATCGCCATCACCGGCAAAGCCCGCATCAAGGTTTTCTCCCGGCCCGAGGTGCTGTTGTTCACCACGGGAGACGAAGTCGTGGCGCCCGGCAAGCCCCTCAAAGACGGCCAGGTGTACGACTGCAACAGCTTTGCCATGCTGACCATTGCCCGGCGCGCGGGCGCCAACGTGACTTACCGGGCCAACGTGCCCGATACCGAGGCGGCGCTGCGCAAGGTCATTGCCTCCGGGGCCAGGAAGTACGACCTGATTGTCTTCTCGGGCGGCACGAGCGTGGGCAACAAGGACTTCGGCGCCGAGGTCATCGACCATTTGGGAGACGTTTACGTGCGCGGCGTGGCCATCAAGCCCGGCAAGCCCGTGCTGTTTGGCGTGGTCGGCAACTGCGGCGTGTTCGGCATGCCGGGTTATCCCACCAGCTGCCTGCTGACGGCGGAGCTGTTTCTTGCGCCCGCGGTGCGCAAACTGGCCCACAACGAGGACACCAGCCGCGTCCGCCTGAGCGCCAAACTGGGCCACGAAATCAAGCAGGACAAGACCAAGCAGCAGATTGTGCCCGTACGCGTGGACGAGAACGAGGTGGCCTGGAGCACGTTCAAGGGCAGCGGCAGCATCACCAGCCTTTCGCAGAGCGTGGGCTTTATCTCGATTGATGCCGGAGACGGCGTGATCGCCAAAGGGGCGGATCTGGTCGTGAATGTGATCCGCTAGCCGCGTCGTCAAAGGCCCCTGGAGGCACGGAGGTGATGGCGCCCGTGAAAGTGAACCCTGTCCTGCTCGTCATTCTCGACGGCTGGGGTGTCGCCCCGCCTTCGCCGGGCAACGCCATAGAACTGGCCCAGCCGCCCTGCTTCATGAGCCTGTGGAGGAATGCGCCGCACACCACCCTGGTGGCGGGCGATGAAGACGTGGGCCTGCCGCAGGGACAATTCGGCAACTCCGAAGTCGGGCACATGAATCTGGGGGCGGGCCGTGTCGTCTACCAGGAAATCACCCGCATCGACCGCGACATCCGTGAGGGCCGCTTCTTCCAGCTCGAAGCGCTGAAGAAGGCTCTGGCCGCCAAGACGCGCAAGGCGCGCATTCACCTCATGGGCCTGGTCAGCGACGGCGGCGTCCACAGCATGGACCGTCATTACTTCGCCCTGCTGGACTGGCTCAAGCAGGCGGGGGTCTCGGGCGGAGACGTTTGTTTTCACGTGATCACGGATGGTCGCGACACCTCGCCCCAGGGTGGCGTGCGCTATGTCCAGGCCTTGCGCGACAAACTGGACGCTTTGGGCATGGGCCGCATCGCGACGCTGTGCGGTCGCTACTACGCCATGGACCGGGACAAGCGCTGGGAGCGCACGGAAAAGTACTACAACGCCATCACCCTGGGCGACGCTGAAGTGGTCAACGACCCCGTCGCCGCCCTTGAACAAAGCTATGCCCAGGGCATCACCGACGAATTCGTCCCTCCGAAGGTCGTTGTCGAACACGGCCAACCCCTGGGCCGCGTCATGGACGGCGACATCGTTCTCTGGTTCAACTTCCGCGCTGACCGCGCCCGCCAGATCTGCCGCGCCCTGACGCTGCCCCAGTTCGACGGTTTCAAGCGCAAGATGCCCGTGAAGGTCACGCTGGTGACCATGACGCGCTATGAGTCCGGCCTGCCCGCGCTGGTGTGCTACGAGCCGCAGTCCCTGACCAACGTGCTGGGCGACTACCTGGCCCAGAAGGGCCTGGCCCAGTTCCGCTGCGCGGAAACCGAGAAGTACGCCCACGTGACTTACTTCTTCAACGGCGGGCGCGAGCAACCCTTTGACGGCGAGGAGCGCAAACTCGTGCCGTCGCCCAAGGTCGCCACCTACGACCTTCAGCCGGAAATGAGCGCGCCGGAGGTGACGTCCAGCGTCGAGGCGGCGATTGCTTCCGGCCGCTATGCCTTTGTGCTTGTCAATTACGCCAACCCGGACATGACAGGGCACACCGGCGTTCTCGAGGCGGGCATCAAGGGTGTGCTGGCCGCCGACCGCGGGCTAGGCGCTCTCATCAGGGCTGCCGAAGCCAGGGGCTATGCCGTGCTGGTTACGGCGGATCACGGCAACGCCGACGAAATGCTGGTCTCTCCCGAGGCCGCCGCGGACCCCGCCAACCAGGAAAAGGGCGCCGCCTACGCAGGGCCCAAGGGTGTCGCCCCGCGCGCTGACGGGCTGGTGCCCAGCACCAACCACAGCCACAACCCCGTGCCGCTGATTCTGGCCGGGCGCCACGGGCCCCTGGCTCTGGCGCCGGGGGGGCGGCTGGCAGACGTGGCGCCGACCGTGCTTGAACTCATGGGCCTGCCCAAGCCGCAGGAAATGACGGGCCGCTCGCTGCTTCTGCCGGTTGGCAATTGAAGGCGGGCACGGGAACCTGACATGAGCCAGTCCTACTCCATTTCTCTCGACCTGGCCCATGCCACGGCAGAGCGCGTGGGAAGCCACGGCCTCGACGCTGCCTACTTTGAGAACCTGTCCCATCGCGTTCGCGGATTTCGCGCCCGCCTGAACCTCGAGCGCGGGCAAGGCAGGCACGGCTACCTCGCCCTGCCCCATGACCAGGACGCGCTTGAAACCGTGCTGCGCTCCGCGGCCCCGCGCATGGGCCACTTTGACGATCTCGTGGTGCTTGGCATCGGGGGCAGTTCCCTTGGACTCTGGGCGCTGTACCGCGCGCTTTCGCCGCTGGGAGGCGCGGGCGTTTGTGTTCATGTGGTGGACAACACCGACCCGCTGCTGTTTGCGGACATCGCCGGCCGCGTCAGCCTCAAGCGCACGCTGTTCGTGGCGGTCAGCAAGTCGGGCTCCACGCTGGAGACGGTGCTGGCCCTGGGTTTCTTTGCGGGCAAGCTGCGCGCGGCTCAGCTCAAGCTGGCCGATCACTTGATGGTGGTCACGGACCCCGAAAAGGGACCACTGAAGAAATTCGCCGATGAGCACGAACTTGAAACCCTCTCGATTCCGCCCGGGGTGGGGGGCCGCTTCTCGGTCCTGACGGCGGCGGGGCTGCTGCCGGCGGCCCTGGCGGGGCTGGACATCGGCACGCTCATGGAGGGTGCCGAGCAGGCCGAACGTGCCTGCCGCGAGTGTGCCCTTGAGCAGGACTGGCCGGCGCGCCTGGGACTGGTTGCCACGGACCTCTGCCGCGACAAAGGCAAACGGGGCCTGGTGTTCATGCCCTACAGTTCGCGCCTGGCGGCCGTGGCGGACTGGCTGGTGCAGCTTTGGGATGAAAGCCTGGGCAAGAGTCGCCGCCTGGACCAGACAGCCGTCGAGGCCGGCCAGACGGCGATCAGGGCCGTCGGCGCCACGGATCAGCACGCCCAGCTTCAATTGTTCCTTGAAGGGCCCAACGACAAGTTCACGCTCTTTGCCCGCGTTGAACGCCCCGAGCCAGACCTGCCCCTGGGCGATTTTGAGTGGGGCGCCTTCGATGCCGAGTTCGTGCGCGGCAAGACCCTTTCGCAGGTGCTCAACGCGCAGCAGCGCGGCACGGCCCAGGCCCTGGCCGAGCGCCAGCGTCCCAGTGCCGCGCTGAGCCTTCCCACGCTTTCGCCGCGGGTGTTGGGGGAGTTGCTGCTGGGGCTGGAGCTGGCCACGACTTATGCCGGTTTCGCCTGGGCCGTGGATGCCTATGATCAGCCGGCCGTCGAGCTTGGCAAACGAATCAGCCGGCGAATTCTGGGAGGTTAGCAGGCCGTTGACGTGCGGCCTGCGGGCGCAAGCCACGGATGGCTTGCGTATTTCAGGCGGCTGGAAAGCCGCTTGAAATGGAGGTCGGGCCAGATTCATTTTGGCTTGACCAAGTTGAAAAAGTGGAGGGATGCCACTCCTTCAACGACGTGCCAGGGCTCAAACGTGCGCGAACTGACGCAGATCAGCGCCATTTTTGCCACCGAGCGGGTGGAGGCTTTCCAGCGCCGTTACCGTGCGGTTAACGCCGTGGCCGCGCTGGCAGGGTCTGTGGCCTTTCTGCTGTATCACGGCGAGGTGATTCCCTCCGAGCACAAGACCTGGGTCTATCTGGTTCAGGCCGTCTGCCTGTTTGCGCTGCTGGGCGAGCCACTGGGCGTGTATCTGACCGGTCGCAACCTGCGCTACGCGTTCCGTCACACGGCGGTGGATTCCGTGGCGGCCGCGCTGGGCCTGGCCATGCTGGCATCTGTGGGGCTGCTTTCGCCGGGGGTGCTCAACGTTCTCAATGAGGCGCAAAGCACGGGCGCGCTGGTGTTGCTGGTGCAGGGCGGCGTTGTTTTCTATTCGCTGGAGCGCCTGCTGCGGTTCTTCAACGTGCTGGCCAAGCTGACGGCGAGCCCCCTGACCGTGTTCATAGCAAGCTTCATCGGCCTGATTCTGGTCGGGGCGGGGCTGCTCATGCTGCCCGGCGCCACCGTGGCCGAGGGCAGCCCGCGGTTTGTGGACGCCCTGTTCATGGCCACGTCTGCGGCCTGCGTCACGGGCCTCGCCACCATGGACATCGGCACGCAGTTCAAACCCTTTGGCCAACTGGTGATCCTGGTGCTCATCCAGTTCGGCGGCCTGGGCATCATGACCTTCGCGGCCTTCTTCTCGCTCATGTTCGGTTCGGGCGCGGGCGTGCGCGACAGCGCGGCTTTGGGCGAGATGATGAACGTGAACCTGGCCGGTCGCGTGGGGCGCGTGGCGGCCTGGGTGCTGGGCATCACGCTGAGCTGTGAACTGCTGGGAGTGGCGCTGCTTTATGGATGCTGGAAGGGGCCGGCGGGTCCCCTGCCTGCCGATCAGCAGCTCTATTACTCCGTGTTTCACTCCGTCAGCGCCTTCTGCAACGCGGGCTTTGGCCTGCACAGCGACAGCCTTATGGGCTATGCCGACCACTGGCCGGTGGTGCTGAACATCGGCTGGCTTGTGGTGGTGGGCGGGCTGGGTTTTCCGGTCATTGTGGAACTGCTGACGTTTCGCTTCTGGGCCCTGCCCGCCGTGCGCCGGCTGCCGATTCTCAGGCGTTATGTGCCCAAGCAGCCGGTGCCGCGGCTGTCTGTCCAGACCAAGCTGGTGGTTACCGGCACACTGCTGCTGCTGGGGCTGGCGATGGGAGTGTTCTGGCTCATGGAGCGGGGCCACTCCCTGGCCGGCCTGGATGCCGGAGGCCAGCTCGCCGGCTCGCTGTTTCACTCCCTGACGCCCCGCACGGCAGGCTTCAACACGCTGGATCTCGAGAAAATGCAGCCCGCCACGCACTTCTTTACCATGCTGCTGATGCTCGTGGGCGGCAGCCCCGGCGGTACCGCGGGCGGCCTCAAGACCACGACCGTGGTGATCCTGCTGCTGGCGGTGGTTGCGCTGATTCGTGGCCGCAGCCCGGAAATCCTCCGGCGCCGCATCCCCGACCAACTGGTGGTCAAGAGCCTCGTCATGCTGGTGCTCGCGTTTTCCTTCATCAGCGCCGCGGTGTTTGCCCTGCTGGCGACGGAGCAGGACACCGTGCTCGCTTCTTCCAGCCACGGCGGTTTGCGCCTGATGTTCGAGGCCGTGAGTGCCTTTGCCACCACCGGCCTGAGTGTGGGCGTTACTCCGAGGTTGACCGAAGCGGGCAAGCTCATCATCATCACCTGCATGTTCCTTGGCCGTATCGGCCCGCTGACCCTGGTGCTCGCCATCAGCGCACGCCGGGCTCAGCGGTTTGAGTATCCCAAGGAAGGCGTGATGATCGGCTGATTATGCAGAAAGTGGGAGTCATCGGGCTGGGTCGGTTTGGCATGGCGCTGGCGGAAAGCCTCGCGCAGGAGGGCATTGAAGTCATCGCCCTGGACTCGCGCCCCGAAATCATCAATCAGATCAAGGACAAAGTTGCCCTGGCCGTCAGCGGGGACGGCACCGATCTTGAAACGCTCCGCTCGCTGGGGCTGGGCAAGGTCGATACCGTCATTGTCGCCATCGGTGAGGACTTCGAGGCCTGCCAGCTCGCCATGCTGGCTGCGCGCGACCTTGAGTACCCCAAAGTCATCGCGCGCGCCAATGACCGCGTCAAGGAGAAGATCCTCAGGCGCCTGGGGGCCGATGAAGTCATCATGCCCGAGGAGCAGGCCGCACTGAAACTCTCTCAGCGCCTTTCAAGGCCCACGCTGCTCGAGGCCGTTGAAATCGGCAAGGATCACAGTTTTGTCCAGGTCAAGTCGCCCCGGGGTATCCACGGCAAGACGCTGCTGGACCTCAATCTGCGCAAGAAGCTGGGCCTGAACCTGGTGGCCATCAAGCGCCCCGGCACCATGGCCGGCGAGGAGGCGGTGGTCATCCCCGGCCCCGACACCATGGTGCATGAGGGCGATGTGCTGATGCTGGTGGCACGCGACAAGGACATTGACCGCTTCCTGCGTGAATTTGAGTGAAGCCGCAGCGCTGGCGTGCCGGCCCGCGTTCTCTCAATCCCTCAATAACTCAAGTCGTCGGGCCCGGCAGTCGATAACGATCTGGGGCAGAGCCCCGATCCTATGACCGCTGAAGCCTGCGCCCTGCGCCTCCAGTTGCAGTCGTTCCTGGATTACCTGCGCCTCGAATGCGGCCTGGCCGAGAACTCCATGGCTGCCTACCGCCGCGACCTCGAGCGCCTGCTCGACTTCCTGTTCGCGCGCGGCATCTTCGACTGGCGCAACGTGCGCGCCGATGACCTGTCCGAGTTCCTCGCATCGGAGCGGGCTGCTGGCGTGGCGGACAAGACGCTGGCCCGCCGCGTCAGCGCTTTGCGCATGTTCTCGCGCTTCCTCAGTGTCGAGGTCACCCGTCAGGAAGACGCGGCGCAGTTCCTGGCACCCCCGAAGCTGGAGCAGGGGCTGCCGCGCATGCTGAGCACGGCCGATGTGTCGCGCTTTCTGGATGCGCCGGCGGGTGACTCGCCGCTTGTGCTGCGGGACCGTGCCATGCTGCACACGCTTTACGCCACGGGGGCGCGGGCGAGCGAGGTCTGTGACCTGACGCTGGCGAGGCTGCATCTGGACGAGGGCTACCTGCAGGTGCGGGGCAAGGGAAGCAAGGAGCGGGTGGTGCCTATTTCGCGCCGGGCCGTGGATCACTTCAAGGAGTACCTCAGCCGCGGGCGGCCGCCGCTGATGAGGTTCCCGACGGACATTGCCTTTCTTTCGAAGACCGGCAGGCGGGTCTCACGCAACCGGCTGTGGGAGGTGGTCAAGCACTATGCCGTGGCGGCCCGGATTGCCCCCGAACTGCTGCACCCCCACACCCTGCGACACTGCTTTGCCACCCACCTGCTGGAGAACGGTGCGGACATTCGCAGCGTGCAGGAAATGCTGGGGCATGTCAGCATCGCCACGACGCAGATCTACACGCACGTGGATGCCAACCGCCTGCGCAACGTCATGCTGCGCTTCCACCCCCGCGCGGGTTAGGCACGCGCATTGACGCAGCCGTGACAAAGCCTAGAATCAGAGTCGCGTAACTCAAACCATCTGGCTTGGGGACGGTAGCCCAGCGGGCAAGCTGGGCTTTTGCGCGTTGCCGGCAGGCCCGGCCAGGGAGATGACTGTGAACAGGATCCGACTCGTTGCGCTGATGCTGGTGGCAGGCCTCTGCGCGCCGCTGTATGCGCAAGCCACCAACGACGGCTTTGAGCCCAACAACAACCTGGCGGGCGCTACCGTGGCGGGCTGCACCCACTACAGCAGCCAGAACATCTTCGGCGTGCTTTTCAACGCCCCCAGCTTCAACGAGCAGCTCTACCTGGTTTCAGGTGATGTGGACTACTTCCTGATCAATGGCGCGCCCGACAGCGTCGCTTCGGTATATGTCTATCAGGAAGGCCTGGCACCGACTACGGCGGCCATCGGCGTCGAGGTCCTGGACGCCAATGGCGTGGTGCTGGCCGGCCCCCTCAGCCCGCCAACGGCCTATCGCACGCTGCGCACCAACGGCACCGGCACCAGCGGCGTCAATGACCCCTACAACGGTGCGGTGGCGTCGGCCACCGTGACTCCCGCAGGCAACATTTACCTGCGCTTTTACGTGGTGTCCGGCGGCATTCCTTCGGGGCAGAATCTGGCCTATCACTGGTCCGTCGAGTTCAGCACAGCCACGCTGCTGCCCGACGCCTCCGAGGGGCTTTACTCCAACAACCACTTCCTGGCCAACGCGGCTGACGCCACCCCGGCCGGCACGGGCAGCCCGCGCACCACGACCTTGAATGCCCGCACCTACACCGGCTGGGACTATTACAAGGTCACACTGCCGCAGCCCGGACGCATCAACGTCAGCCTGACGGGCTTTGCCACGACCACGGGGACCCAGCAGATCAACTTCGATCTCTTCTGGATTGCGGATACCGGGGGCGTGCTTTCATTCGAGGGTGCTTCGGATACGTTTCCGCCGCCCAACTTCAACCTCACCTTTCCGGCAGCCGTCAACACGTCCGAGTCTCTGACGACGGCCCCTCTCGGCGCGGGTACCTATTACTTCCATGTGCTGTCCTGGGTGCAGTTGCCGCCCAACCAGATCGGCTTTTACTACACCGCCGGCAATTACAACATCGCCTTCACCGTCACCAACGTGACCGACGACATTTACGATACGGGCAGCGGCAACAATGACACTGCCGCCACGGCGGCAACACTGGCGGCGGGCGTACACTCGGGCCTGAAGATGTTCTATTCGTCAGGTCTCAACGAGCAGGACTGGTACAAGGTCAACGTGCCCAATGGCGGCACCCTGGAAGTTCACCTGACCCACACGGCGCCCGCGACGGACAACCTTGATATCGAACTCTACAGGCCCAACGCGGCCAACCCCGGCCTGATCGATGACCGCATCGATTTCACCTTCATTCCCAACAACAACTCGACGGTCAAGACGCCCGCAGGCACCACCCCCAAGGAAATCGTGGGCATCTGGGGCACGGTAGGCAGCGGCGGAACCACGGGCTATGCGGCCGGCGACTACCTGATCCGCGTCATTCCCGGAAACGTTCCCGCGGACGGCACGTACTCTTTGACGGTGTACGTCAACGGCGCCGCCGGCGGCCCCACCCTGACGCCGTTGAGCATCGCGCCGGAAGACACCCGCGAACCCAACGACACACTGGCCGAAGCCCAGACCTCGGCCAGCGCCCGTCTTCTGGGCGGCCTGACCCCGGGCCTCAAGGCCATGGACGGCGCAGACTGGTACAAGATCTCGGCCTCCAACGGCCAGTCTGTGGAAGTCACTCTCATCTACACGGCGGGCACCGAGATGGACCTCGACCTCGAGGTCTACGACATGAATACCGGCAGCGGCGCACTTTCCAATGTGGCCGACGGGCTCATGAACCGCAACCTCACGCGCGAGAGCGCAGGCTTCCAGAAGGTCGTGGTTACCGCCAACGCGGGCGACGCCTACGCCGCCCTGGGGTTGACGCCCCCCGCCTCGGGCGACATCTATTTCCGGGTCTTCCGCTGGGCGTCGCGCGGCATGAACTACGCCGTCAACGTGAACATCAACAACGCCAATCCCCTGACGCCCCTGCAGATCAACAGCGTCACGGTGGCGGCGCCCAAGACCATGGATGCCTCGCTGGGAGGCAGTGTCAATGTCACGGTGAACGTGTCCAACACGGCCGCCATGGGTTCTGAAAACCTCACGAGCCTGACGCTGCGCCTGACGCACGCCCTGGGTGCGACTGTGACCACCGAATACACCATCACCGCGCCCACCCCGGCCATGCCGGTGGCTGTCGCGGCAGGTGCCAGCCAGAACATCACGTTCCAGATCACCGGCAATCCGGCCACGACCAACGGCATCATCAGCGTCAACGCCGTGGGCCTGTCGGGCACGCGCCGGTTGCCCGGCGACCCTGCCGACACCTTCACGGTGTCGGGCGGCGTTCCGGCCGTTGCGCAGCTCACGTACAGCAACATCCGCGCCGGCACGACCAGCAACCTGGTGCCGGGCGGAGTGCTGATCCTTGAAGCCGTGGTCAGCAATGCCACGGGGCGGGCCACGGGCACCTTCAATGCTCCGGGCAGCATCACCTTCCTGGCCGGTTCCACGACTGTGACCTATCAGTATGTTTCGACCGGCACCACCAATCCCGTCTTGCCGGTGGCGATTCCCGCGGGGCAGACGCGGACCATTTCGTGGACCTACGCCATTGACGGCTTTGCCACGCTGGGCAGCATCACGGTCAGCCTGGCCGGTGGCGGCGGAGACAACCCGGTTTCCGGCAACGGCAGCTTCACTCTGGGTTCGAGCCTCAACCCCGGACCCAAGGGCTCCGGTGGCGGCTGCTCCACGGGTGACGACCCCAGGCCTCTGTGGCTGCTGGCCTCTCTGCTGCTGCCTGCGCTCTGGTTCTCCCGGCGCCGGCTTGCCGGCCGCTGATGCCGCACCTGCAAATACACCGGCCGCCTTCGGGAGGCCGGTTTGGTTTGCGGCACAAGTAGAGGGTGGCGCGAGGCGTGGCAACCCTCACGCTGCACCGCTGACCAGCGCCAGATTGCAGGCAATCTGCCACTGGCAGTTGCGCAAGGTTCGGCAGCAGGCGGCGTTTGGCAGCCTCGTCAACGGCGACGGGACACCGGGGTTCGCGCCGTGCATGGCCTGCAAGTGGCTCTGAAGGCTGGTTCTGGGCCAAGCGCTGAAATTCAGGCCGTCGTTTACTTCGGCGGCTGGCGGGTGGACTCGAATTGGCACGGCGCGCGCTTTATGCAGCCATGTCTGGGGTGGTCCCAGACGACATCAAGAAGCGGCCGGCGGTATGGCCCCACCGCCGGCCGCCCTGTTGTTGGAGAAGGCCCCTCAGGCCTGGCCGTTGCTCTCGTGGTGGTGGACCAGTTCCTTCCAGCCCAGCAGGCGGCAGACTTCGTCGGCCAGTTCTTCGGCGCTGTTGCGGGCGTTGATGGCTTTCACACCCAGACCCTTGGAAACATATCCGCTGCCTACCTCGTTGTCGGTAACAGGTCCCGAGAACAGGTCGATGCGCTGGCCGCGCTTGTCAAACACGTACTTGGCGCCATAGGCGCCCACGGGGTCGTTGGCGCAGCAGATGTGCACCTTGGTGGCGTTGTACAGCTCGGCGTCGTCGAAGTAGGTCATGACCGAATAGCCGCCAATGATGCCGTCTCCCAGCTCGACGATGATTACGTCGGGCTTGTCCTCGCTCAGCTCGTTGATGATCGACTTGCCGATGGGCGCGATGCTCTCGACGTCAGCCGTGCTGGGCAGGCCGCAGTCGACGAAGCTCAACGTCATGTTTGCGCCGTGGTCCTCAAACGAGAAGAGGTCCTTGCGGGCTGCCACGCCGGAGAGTTTTCCCGCGTTGACGCGCAAGCCGCGCTTGGAGAGTTCCTGGCAGAGGGTGGCGCAGACCTTGGTTTTGCCCGCGCTCATGCACGTGCCGCTCACGGCGATGATCGGGATGCGCAGCTTGGGGTCGAGGTGGTCGTGGGTAGGGATCGTGGAATCCTGCAGGTTGAGCACCTTGCCCTTGCGCACGACCATGCCGACGACCTCGACTTTGAGCGGCGGGCCGAGGTCCTTGTTGGCGCCGGTGGCCATGCCGATCACGCCGCCGAGGTTCAGCAGGTTGATGATGTCTCCGACCTTGACCGATTCCGGCACGCGCCCGACGTAGCCCTTGAGCGCGTTGCGTGCGCCGAGCGCGCCGATGATGATGTCGTTCTCGAAGATCTTGGCCATGCGCCCTTCCTCGAGTTCGAGCTCGCCATAGACGCTCTTCTCGCCCAGGGAGCGCACGACGATGACGTTGCCTTCCTTGGCCTCGAGATTCTCCGTCACGATGCGCTCTTCCTTGTGCAGGTTGAGGCGGTGACAGACGCTGGCGATCTTGTCCACGCGGATTTCAATCGTGTTCAGGGGCGCCAGGCGCTGGGTGTCTTTTGAGACGCCGTTGGTCAGTGGTTCGTTCATCTTCTTCTCCGGTTCGATGGCGCCAGGTTCCAGGCGTCAGCTTCCAACTGTTGCTGCTTGGATCGGCGAGGGGCGCCTAGCGACTGGCGCCTGCCCCACCGTACAGCCGCGAGGGAATACTCAGGATCTTCCCAAAGCCGGCGGCATCCTGGCCGCTCCAGAGCGAGAATTCCTCGCCGTACTTGCCGCTGGCCGCGTTCATGAGCGAGTGCGGGCTTGAAACTCCCGCAATGTCAAGGCGGCCGTAACGCAGCGTTAAACTCACTTCGCCGCTTACACGTTCCTGAGAACTTTGGAACAGTGCCTCGATGTCACGCAGGCTTGGATCAAATGGCTGACCTTCGTGCAGCATCGTGCCGTAGAAGTCAGCGACGTGATCCTTCCAGAAGCGCTGCCACTTCGTGAGCACGAGCTTTTCCAGCTCGCGGTGCGCGTTGATCAGCATCAGCGCCGCCGGCGCGACAAACGCGACGCGCCCCTTGATGCCCACAATCGTGTCGCCGAGGTGGATGCCGCGCCCCAGCGCGTAAGTGCAGCCCAGCGTGTTGAGATTTTCGATGATATCGACCGGCTTCAGTTTCGCGCCATCGAGCGCCACGGGCACGCCCTTGTCGAATCTCACCTTCAAGAGGCGCGGCTTCACATTGGGGTCGCTCCTGGCCGCCATCTCGAAAATTTCATCGGGCACCGCGCTGGCGCTGTCGTGGGTCTCTTTGCCGCCAATGGTGATGCCCCACATGCCCGCGTTGATGGAGTAGGCCGTGGTCTTGGGCGGGATCTCGAGACCGTGTTTGGCGAGATACTCGGTTTCCTGCGCGCGGGAGAGCGAATGTTCACGCACCGGCGCCAGCATCTTCAAACCGGGCGCAAGCACGTTCATGGCGACGTCAAAGCGAATCTGGTCGTTGCCCGCGCCTGTGCTGCCGTGAGCCACCGACGCAGCTTTCTTCTCTACGGCATACTGGGCCACCAGTGAAGCCTGCACGACGCGCTCTGCGGCCACGCAAAGCGGATAAACCCCGCCGCGCAAGACGTTTCCGGCAATCATCCAGCGCACGTAGCCGTCGAACACCTGCTGCTTGCCGTCGAGCACGACGTGGGAAACCACGCCCAGCTTCCTGGCGCGATCTTCGGCGCGCTTGAAGTCGTCGGCGGAAAAGCCGCCGGTATCGACCATGGCCGTCGCGACGTCATAACCGTACTTCTCGCGAATGAATGGAATGCAGAAGGAGGTGTCGAGACCCCCGGAAAAAGCCAAGACGCATAGTCCGGTTGATTTGCTCATTTCGGTTTGTCTTTCCTTGACGAATTTCGAAGTGCGAATGTCGAATTACGAATGGAAAGACTCTTCAATTCGACATTCGCAATTCGCGATTCGACATTCACTTTTCCCCGAGCCACGATTTCAGTTCCGCCAGTCTCTCCAACACGCGAGCGCGAGCCGTTCCCGCGTACACCTGTTTGCGTTCGACCAGTGCTTCGAGCGAGAGTTCTTTCAACAGTTCCGGCTTGAGCCGCTTGTCGACCGCGGCGAGATCGGCTGCCGTCAGGTCGGCAAAGCGCTTCTTGTTCTGTTCGCAGTATTTCACGAGGCGGCCCGTGATGTCGTGGCCGTCGCGAAACGGCACGCCCTGCAGCACGAGCCAGTCGGCCACGTTCATGGCCTCCATGTAGCCCGCGCCGCTGTCGAGGTGGGCCTGGATGCGCTCTTTGTTGACCTTGAAATTCTCTTTCGCGAAGACGAGCACCATCACGCGCAGGCAAGCCAATGTCTGGTCCGTCGCGTCAAAGACCGCTTCTTTATCTTCCTGAAGGTCGCGGTTGTAGGTCATGGGCAGGCCCTTGAGGAGCGTGAACAAACCCATGAGGTGGCCGACGACGCGGCCCGTCTTGCCGCGCACCAGCTCGCAGGCATCGGGATTGCGCTTCTGCGGCATGATCGAAGAGCCGGTCGTGACCGCATCGCCCAGCGTGACGAACCCAAATTCCGCGCTCGACCAGATGATCAGATCTTCGGCGATGCGCGAAAGGTGCGTCATGCACTTGGCGCATGCGTAAACGAGATCGAGCGCAAAATCGCGGTCGCCGACGGCATGCATCGAATTTGAAGCAGGGTTCGAGAACATTGCATGATCGGCCAATCGTTCCATTTCGATAGGAAAGCTATTGCCGGAGCAGGCTCCACTGCCCAAAGGCATCGAGTGTGATGCAGCACCATTCGCCTTCATGAACTCTGCGTCGTCTTCCTTCAGCATCCACGCATATGCGGCCAACTGGTGCGCCATGCGAACTGGCATTGCGCGTTGTAGATGGGTGTAAGCAGGCACGATTACGTCGATCGTGGTGTTTGCCAGTTCGACTATTGTGCGAATCAAACCAGTGCTCGCACGCATGAGATCTGCGGAGGTACTTTTGCACCAGCGGCGAAAATCCGTTGCCACCTGGTCGTTCCGTGAACGACCCGTGTGTAGCTTCTTGCCTGCATCGCCGATCAACGCCGTCAGGCGCGACTCGATGTTCATGTGCACATCTTCGAGTTCGACCTTCCACTCGAACTTGCCGCTCTCGATTTCGGCGCGCACTTGCTCGAAGCCGCGCTTGATGTCGGCGAGTTCTTTTTCGGTCAAAATGCCGATGCGCTGCAACTCCGCCGCGTAGGCCAGCGAGCCTTCGATGTCCTCGCGCCACAGCCGCTTGTCGAACGACACGCTCTCGCTGAACTCCTGCATGAGCTTGTCGGGTTTGCCGCTGAATCTTCCACTCCACATGGTCGTCCCTCGTGTCAGCCGCCAGGCTCTGGGCGCCAGTAACTGCAACCCCTCGGTTCGCTGCCTTGGCTCGCACCTGGAGCCTGACGCCTCATGCCAGAAACTTCTCCGCTATCCCTTTGTAAATCTCGTAGCCGCGCATCACTTCCTTCTCCTCGATCCACTCATCGGCGGCGTGGCTTTGCTCGCTCAGGCCGGGGCCCAGGATCAGGCCCTGGGCTTTCTGGTTCCACCACGCGTCGCTAACTCCGCCAAACGCGCCGACTTTGCTTTTCGGCGCGGCTTTGCAGGCGCACTGCACGAGTTCATCTTTAGGTGAGCGCGTCCAGACGCCAAAGCGCGCGCGCTTCTGCTCAATCTTCGTGTGCTCGCTCAGTGCTTTCTCAACGCGCGCAATCGTGGCCTCGTTGTCAAGTTGGGGAATGGTGCGGCCATCGACGGTCCACTTCACCTCGCTGGGAATCACGTTGCGCGCCACGCCGCCGTTGAGCATCACGACGGCCAGCGTGGTTCTGCCGAGCAGCTCGTCGCGCTCGGTGAAACCCTCGTAAAGTTCCTCAATTTTCAGGATGTCGCGCGCCGCCAGGTAAGCCGCGTTCACGCCCTGCCAGGGCCGCGCCGCGTGGGCGCTTTTGCCCTTGGTGACGAGGTCAAGCTTGAACATGCCGCGCTCGGCGATGCAGATTTCGCAGTTGGTGGGCTCGCCGGTGACGCAGGCGTCGAAGTGGGGGATTTCGTGGACGAATTTTTCAAAGCCGTCGCCCGCGACTTCTTCTTCGCAGGTGGGCGCGAACATGAGCGTGGCGCGCGACTCGTCGAAATCGGCGCTGAGCAGGGCGCCGAACATGCCCACGAGGCAGCCGCCGGCGTCGTTGGCGCCCAGGCCATGGACGCGGCCGTCTTTGCGCAGGGGATCGTGGGGGTCGAGCGTCCAACCCTTGTTGGCAGGCACGGTGTCGGTGTGCGTGTTGAAGAGCAGCGTCTTTTTACCTGAGCCGCGCCAGGCCAGCAGGTTGCGGCCGCTTTGCTTGAACTGAAGGCCGAAGCGGGAGAACTCCTGCTTGAAGAACTCGACGGCCTCGTGCTCGTTGCCGCTGACGCGCTTGATGCGCACAAGGCGGCACAGCCAGTCGATGAGTTGGTCCTGCGAAACGGAGACGGATGCTTTCATGGCGCTCCCGGTGTTGAACTTCAACGGGAGCCGCCTGCCCGGAAACAGTAGGACGACGCGCGTGGCGTCGTCTCCATTTCCGGCGGATTGGGCAACAATGCCGCCCAATCTTACGCCTTCGCAGTGGAGACGCCCGTGAAGCAATTGCCGAATCAAACCCTCGAACGTGACGAACGAACAACAAGCGATCTATTCGCGTGTCTGTGTGCTCGGTCGGACGTTCAGGGTTTTCATCGCCAGTGCTCCGCGGGATCCCTCTCGGCCGCGGCGAGACATGTCCCGCCCTACATATTCGGCCCCGAGGCACTTCCCGTTTGTTTTCAACAGCGCGCATAGAACTAACAAGTTGCGACTGCCACGCAAGCAAGTGATTCAAGAATTTTCGTTGAGGGGGCGCTGCCTGCCGTCAGGCCCGGGGCTTGGGACAGCCGCAGGAATTGCAGTCCTGCCTGCGAAGGGTCGCGATGATGCGCCAGCCCACGAACAGCACTGCCAGGCCCGCCGCCAGCGCAATCAGGAGCAGTTCGAGGTTCATCACGCCCCCAGTGCCCGCGCGACGTGAAAGGTGGCCCAGGCCGCGACGTAGGCCAGGCCCGTCATGTAAAGGAAGCTGGCCGCGGGCCAGCGCCAGCTGTTGGTTTCCCGCCGCATGATGGCCAGTGTCGCAGCACACTGACAGCAGAGCGCGAAGAAAACCATGATGGACAGGCCCACCGCCAGGGAGAACAGCGGCGTGCCATCGTCGCGCCTGGCCTCATGCAGGACCTTCTTGAGGGGCTCGGACTCTTCGTCGGCATCCGTGATGTTGAAGATGGTGCCCATGACGCCGATGACGACTTCGCGGGCCGGGAAGCTTGCTATGGCGGCCACGCCGATGCGCCAGTCCCAGCCCAGGGGCACAAACACAGGCTCGATGGCCTGGCCGGCGCGGGCGAGATAACTCTGGCGGAACTGCTCGCCGGCTTGGCGCCCCTCGATCTCCGCCACAGCTTCAGCGCGGGCTTCCTCGCCGGCGATGGCCTCAGCCTGCGCCAGCTCAGGTTCATAGCGCGCATCAATGGCCTCGTCGCGCGGGAAGGTGCACAGCACCCAGACGATGATGCTCACAGAAAGAATGATGGTGCCCGCCCGCCGCACAAACGAAAAGCCCTTGTCCCACAGGGTGCGCGCCACATTCTTCCAGGCGGGCAGCTTGTAGCTGGGCAGCTCCATGATGAAGGGCGTGGCCTTGCTCTTGAGGATGCCGCGCTTGAGCAGCAGCGCCGTGGGAATGGCGAAAACGACGCCGACCCAGTACATGGCAAACAGCACAAGGCCCTGAAGTTCGATGAAGCCTAACAGCCTGGTTTCAGGCACGAAGGCGCCGATCATCAGGGCGTAGACGGGCAGGCGCGCGGAGCATGACATGAACGGGGCGAGAAAGATCGTGGTCAGGCGCGTGTTGCGGTCTTCAATCACGCGCGCGCCCATGATGGCCGGCACGTTGCAGGCAAAGCTCGACAGCAGCGGAATGAAGCTCTTGCCGGACAGGCCAAAGCGCGACATCAGCTTGTCCATGAGGAAGGCGGCGCGGCTCATGTAGCCGACGTCTTCGAGGATGGCGATGAACAGGAACAGAATCAGGATCTGGGGCAGGAACACCAGCACGCCCGCCACACCGCCGAACAAGCCATCCTGCACCAGGCCGCGCAGCAGTGGCATGTCCGCCGGCAACAGGTCCAGGGTCTGCTCGCCCAGCCAGCCCATGACGGCTTCGATGCCGTCCATCAGCGGGCCAGACCAGGAATAGATGCTCTGGAAAATCAGCCCCATGACCAGGGTGAACGCCAGCGTGCCCCAGAGCCGGTGAGTCAGCAGGCTGTCCACGCGGTCGGTGAAAGTGCGGCCTTCGCGCGCGGCCTGCGTGCGGGCCTCGCGCGTCCACGCCGAGATGCGGCCGTAACGCGCCTGCGCCTCGATCAGCGCGGCGGACTTGCCGCCGCAACCCTCGGCGCGGACGCCTTCCAGCGCGCGCAGGAAAGCCTCACCCCCGGCCTCGGCCACTTCTTCAAACAGCGGGCCCGATGCATCAACCAGCAGGCGCAGGGCCTCGGGCTTCGTGGGCGTGTAACCCAGGGGCACGCCCAGCTCGACCAGCTTGCCGTGCAGGGTCTCGACGGCGCGGGCGAAATCCTCCGGATAGTCGAGCACCAGCGCCTGGCGCGGCCGGTGCAGCTCGCGGTGCAGGGTGGCCTTGAGTTCAGCCAAACCCTCGCCCCTGGGCGCGTTGACGGCGACCACGGGACAGCCAATGGCGCGAGAGAGCTTTTCGAGATCGATGGTGATGCCGCGCGTTTTGGCGACATCGACCATGGTCAGGGCGATCACGCTGGGCAGGCCGAATTCGAGCACCTGCGTGGCGAGATAGAGGTTGCGGTCAAGGCTTGACGCGTCAACAACGAGAATCACGCCGTCGGGCTTGGGCGTTTCGTCGAGGCGGCCGAGCAGCGCTTCCGTGGCCACGCGTTCGTCGGGCGAGCGCGCCGCGAGGCTGTAGGTTCCCGGCAGATCGATCACGGTCAATTCGGTGTTCTCGAACTGCATGGCGCCGACTTTGGCCTCGACGGTGACGCCGGGATAATTGGCGATTTTCTGGCGCGTGCCGGTCAGCGCCGTGAACAGGGTGCTCTTGCCCGTATTGGGGTTGCCGAGCAGGGCCACGACATGCCGGTCGCGGCGCAGCGAGCGCGTGCTTTCTCCGGCTGGGCGCGCGTCCGTCATGGCAGCGCCTCCACGTGCACGTGCGCGGCTTCGCTTCTGCGCAGCGAGAGGCTGTAACCCAGCACCTCGATCTCGATGGGGTCGCCCAAAGGTGCTTGGCGCACCAGGCGTACCTCGACGCCCGGCAGCAGGCCGAATTCAAGCAGGCGCTGTTGAAGCGCGGCATCGCCTCCGACTTCGAGGATGCGGGCTTTGCGGCCTACACCGAGGCTGGAGAGTGTGGAAGGGGCCATGGTCAGGACTGTGCGGGCCTGGCAAAGACGCGGTCCTGGAGCTCGCCGGCGAGCGCAAAGCGCGAACCGCCTATGCTGACGATGGCGGGGTCGCCGCGGCGCACGACACGGACCTGCTTTCCAACGCAGCATCCGAGCTCGCAGAGGCGGCGGGACGAGGCGTCGTCGCCGAGCACCTGGACAATCTCAAGGGGGCCGTCATGTTCGCTGAAGACGGCAAGGGGGGCGATGTGGTTGGCGATCATGGCAGTGCATCCTGGGCCGCGCCCGTATTGAAACTCATTCTCAATATAGCTTGATTCTCCGGACATGCAAGTCCGGAAACCGGGGCCTGACGCCATGAATTTGCTATTGCAAATTACTTGCATCATCACTACTTTTCCGCAATCGAGTTGCATTTAGGTCCCATGTGAGGAGTCCCATGCCGCGCATCTTGTTGGTATTGCTGCTTCTGGCAGCGCCCCTGACGGCCCAGGCCCCCAGCCAGGCCGAGTTTGACGAGCTCAAGCGCAAGAACGCCGAACTGGAAAAGCGCCTCGAAAAGCTCGAGAAGCAAGGCGGCAACGAGGCCGGCGCCGATGAACTGGACAAGGCCGTCGCTGAGGCCGAGGCCGGCGAGAGGAAACCCGACTCACGGGCGCAGGCCAGCGAATCCCGCGGTCGCGAACTGTTTGGCTTTGACCTGGGCAGCGCGCGCGTGCGCCTCATCGACATTTCGCTTACCGGGCTCTTTGCCGTGGGCTACTCCAGCGTCAAGGACCGCTTCACCGAGGGGCTCAACGGCGGCGGACACGACCCCAAGCGGCGCGGCTTCACGCTGCAGCAGATTGAGCTTTCGTTCTCCGGGGCGGTCGATCCCTATTTCCGCGCGGAAGCCCACTTTGTGGTGGGGGAGGAGGGCTTTGAGCTGGAGGAAACCTTCTTCCAGACGCTTTCACTGCCGGCCGGGCTGCAACTGGAAGGCGGCTACTTCCTCACCGAGTTCGGGCGCGTCAACCCGCGGCATCCCCACGACTGGGACTTCATCGACCAGCCGGTGATCAATACGCGCATCATGGGTCCAGACGGCATGCGCGGCCTGGGCGCGCGCCTGGGCTGGCTCACGCCCCTGCCCTGGTTTTCGGAGGTTCATGTCGGGGTGCAGAACGGCAATGATGAGTCCATGGTCAGCTTTCTGGGCGAGGGCCACCACCATGGCGGAGAAGAGCACAGCGAGGAGTCCCTGGGCGGCTTTGCCCGCGTCGAGCGCGACATCGAGAGCCTGTACGAGTTCGTTTACCTCTGGCGCTGGCACAATCACTTCAGCATCGGCTCCAACGCCGGTTTCAGCGTCGGACTTTCGGGGCTGTTTGGCCCCAACGCCACCGGCGACAAGGGCAAGACCTGGGTGGGCGGCGCGGACATGCTGTTCAAGTGGCGCCCCTCCAACCACCAGCGCGGCTGGCCCTACCTGCGCGTGCAGGGCGAGTTCATGTATCGCTACTTCCAGGCCGATCGCGGCGTGCTTGAGGAGGACCCCGCCGATCCGCTGGACGACATCTTCCTGGACTCCACCGTGCTGGGAGACTGGGGAGGGTATCTGCAGGTGATGCTGGGCTTTGCGCATGGCTGGAGTGCCGGGTTGCGCCTGGACTTCGCCGATGCCTTCCGCGAAGGCGAGGAGTTGCGCAAAGACGATCCCCTGCGCGACCGGCGCTGGCGCGCCTCAGCCCTGGTGGAATGGCGAATCACGGAGTTCGCCCGCATGCGCATTCAGTACAATCTGGACCACATGGAACACCTCAAGCACAGCACGGCCCACGGTTTCTGGCTGTCCTTCGAGTTCCTCATTGGCGCGCACCCCGCCCACGGCTACTAGACCCAGGCCACGATCATGAAAACTGCCCTGCTGCTGCTCCTGCTGCTGGCGGCCCCTCTGGCGGCCCAAGAGCCCCTCAAGGCCTGCGCCACGGTGCCCGACCTGGGGCGCCTCTGCGAGGAGGTGGGCGGCAGCGAGGTCAAGGTTGTGACCTTCGCGCAGGGTCCTGAAGACCCTCACCACATCGAGGCCAAGCCCAACTTCGTGCGCGATCTGGCCTCGGCTGAGCTGCTGCTGCTGGTGGGCATGGATCTCGAGACGGGCTGGCTGCCCGCCCTGCTTGAACAGTGCCGCAATCCCAAAGTGCTCAAGACGGGGGCCGGCTACTTCGATGCCTCCAAGTTCATCACCCCCCTGGAGGTGCCCGCCGGCGAGGTGGACCGTACCCAGGGCGACGTTCACGCCCACGGCAACCCCCATTACCTCTCCGACCCCATCTGCGGGCTGCGCGTGGCGCGCGGCATCCGCGACAAGCTCTCTGAACTGCGCCCCGCGCGCAAAGAGGAGTTCGAGAAGCGCTATCAGGACTTCCGCAGGCGCCTGGGCGCCAGGCTCGTGGGCGAGAAGCTGACCGAGAAGTACGACATCGAGAAGCTGGCTCGGCTGCACGAGTTCAACAAGCTGGGCGACTTCCTCAAAAAGCAGGGCGAAACCGACCTGCTCTCCGGCTGGCTCAAGGATCTCATGCCGCACCACGGCGTGAAGGCGGTGGCGGACCACAATATCTGGGCTTACTTCGGCGCGCGTTTTGGCCTGAAGTTCTCGGGTTTCCTCGAACCGCTGCCGGGCATCTCTCCCACGACCAGGCACCTCAACGCCCTGATTGAGACCATGAAGTCCGATGGCGCCAAGCTGATTCTCTCTGTGGCTTACTTTGACAAGCGCCACGCGGAGTTTGTGGCCTCCAAGACCTCGGCCAAGGTCGTCACGCTCGCACACCAGGCAGGTGCTGTGGAAGGCGCGTCGGATTATCTTTCGACGGTCGATCTCAATGTGCAGCGCATCGTGGCCGCGCTGAAGTAAGCTTGGGCCATGGGCGCCATGATTCAAGCGCAGAACCTGACGCTGGGCTACGGGAGAACGCCGGTGCTCCAGGGCGTCAACCTGACCGTGGAGCCCGGGCAGTTCTGGTGCTGGCTGGGTGAAAACGGCGCCGGCAAGAGCACGCTGGTCAAGGCCATCATCGGCCAGCTCAAGCCCATCTCCGGGAGACTTACGCGGGACCCTGCCCTGGCGTCTCCCTCGTGCATGGGCTTTGTTCCCCAGCGCTGCGAGTTCAGCGAGTCGCTGCCGGTGAGCGTGCGCGAGTTCATTGACCTGGGGCTGGCCGGCCTGGGGCTGGCGCGCGCACAGCGCGGCGAGCGTGTGCGCCAGGCGCTGGCCGAAGTCGCGCTGGATGGCCTGGAGCGCCGCGATTTCTGGTCCCTCTCCGGCGGGCAGCGCCAGCGCGTACTGGTGGCCCGCGCCCTGGCACGCAAGCCCAGGCTCCTGATCGCCGATGAGCCCGCGGCCAACCTCGACCCCGAGGCCGCCTGCTCCCTGCTGGACCTGCTCAAGGCGCGGCAGCTTGCCTCCCTCACTGTCATTCTCGTGACCCATGACCCCGTGGGCGCCAGACGCGTGGCGACGCACCTCGCACGCTTTGAGCGCGGCAGCGTAAACGTGGAGGCCGCCCCATGCTGAGCGAGTTTGTGGCGTCCTGGGAGATCTTCTACACCAGCTACCTGGCGGGCCTGTTCATCGCGCTCGCCCTTTCACTGCCCGGCATCATCGTGATCGCCCGCGACCAGATTTTCATCGGCGCGGCCACGGCCCAGGCGTCAATGCTGGGCGTGACCCTGGCCATGTTCATCGGCGGAGCCGCTGTGGCCTCCCTGCCCCAGACCTGGGCCAGCCAGCCCATCGTCGAAAGAAAGGCCGAGCCGCGTCTCGAGGGCGACGACGCTCTGGACGCGTTCATGCGCGAAGAAGGCATCCGAGAAGAGCCCAAGGTCCACACCCATCCAAGACCCCTGGAGGCCTACTACTGGCACGAGCGCCTGTGCCTGGCCCTCAATACCGACGGCTTCCGGTCCCTGCTTGGCGCGGCCATGGCCGTGCTGGCCGCCCTGCTCACGGCGCGCCGCCGCGGCCAGGAAGCCCTGACGGGCTGGGTGTTTCTGGTAGGGGCCAGCGGGTCGGTGCTGGCCGCCAGCCACAGCGCGCACGGCCTTGAAGAGGTCCATCGGCTGGTTTCAAGCAGCCTCATTGGCGCCACCGACCTCGACGTGCTGACCTTCGCCGCCCTGGCCGCGGGTTCGGTGATGGCCACGCTGGCTCTGGGTCGCCGCCTGCTTTTTGCCACGATTGACCCATCGACGGCCCAGGCCGCAGGCCTGCGCGTGGGCCTGCTGGCCGCGCTGATCAACGTGTGGCTCGGCCTTTGCCTGGGATTGGCCATCAAGACATCGGGCATGCTGTTTTCATTCGGCGCCCTGGTGCTGCCCGCCCTGATTGCCCGGACGTTTTGCCGCGAAGTGCGCCAGATGGCTCTGTGGGTGCCGCTCATTGCCGCCGGGGGCGCCCTGGTTGCGTTCTTTCTCGCCCATGCCCTCAATTATCCGCCGGGGCAGGTGGCCGTGGCCCTGTGGTGCCTGATGCTGGCCGTGGCTGCGCCGGCCTGCCGCTTCAGGGCACGCTGAAAGTGGTTACACCGTGTGCATGAGGCAACTGGCTTCATAGCCGAGCAGTCCGCTGCGCGCCTGGGTCTCGAGATAGTCGCGCACGGGGCCGTAGGGCACGAAGCTCGGCACGTGAATCGCCACCAGCTTGCCCAGTTCATTGATGGCCGTATCGCACCCCAGGAAACCCAGGGCCTTGCGTACCTCGGGCACCCTGGCGGGCTCATACACGATAGCGCGCACGGTCGCGGCCTCGGAGCGGTCGGCCACCTCGGTATACACCAGCTTGCCCTGGCGCATCTCGGCCTTGACCACATCGTCGCGCGCCACGGCCCGCGCGTAGAACGGAATGGCCTTGAGGCGATATTGCCCCGGCGCAATCTCGTTGCAGGCGATTTCCTCCTGTGTCACGGGAGGCCAGCCGCCCACTTGCTCCAGCGGAAAGCACACCTGCACGATGCGGTTGGTGGAACGTGTCTCGCTCACGCCGCGATTATGCCGCGCCGCCCCAAAGCGGCGAACGATTAATCGGAACGGCTCCCTCGCCACTTGAATCACACCTGCGCCAGAGCGGCTGTGCCCGCGGGCGGGGCCTGGGTCGAGGGCGCTAAAGAATGCGCTTGCCCAGGGCGCTGGCAATGAGGCCCGCTGCCAGTTCCCCGGTCATGTTGTAGTTGTCCAGGATGGGGTTGACCTCGACCATCTCGAAACTGGTCAGCTTGCCGCTTTCAGAGATGAGTTCGAGGGCCAGGTGCGCCTCGCGGTAGGTCAGGCCGCCGAACACCGTGGTGCCCGTGCCGGGCGCCACGCGCGGGTCCACGGAGTCAATGTCAAAGCTCACGTGAAGGTAGTCCGTGTTGCGTGTGGCCAGGCTGATGGCCTCCTGGATGACGCCGGCCATGCCGCGCATGTCGATGTCCTGCATGGTGAAGGCGTGGACGCCGGAATCGAGGATGGCCTGCTTTTCCTCGCGGTCGAGGTCGCGCAGGCCGATCAGCACGACGTTGTTGGCCTGAACCTTGGGCGCAAAGCCGCCCAGATGCGTCAGCACCCTGGGCCCCTTGCCCAGGGCCACGCTCACGGGCATGCCGTGAATGTTGCCGCTGGGCGAGGTTTCAGGCGTGTTCAGGTCGCCGTGGGCGTCAATCCAGATTACGCCGATTTCGCGGGGCACTCGCCCTTTGCTTTTGCCTTTTTCGGCCTTGTAGCGCTCCCGAACGCCCACGGCCAGGCCGGCCAAGGTTCCGATGTTGATGCTGTGATCGCCGCCTACGACCAGCGGGAAGCCGCCCATGAGCACGATACGCTGGACGTGCTCGTGCAAAGCGTCGCAGGCGCGCAGCACGATGGGCAGGTTGTTGGCCTTGCCCTCGACCTTGGCGCGCAGGCGCTCAGGCGTGCGGATCAGGATGTCGCCGTGGTCCACGAATTCGCGTCCCGCCGCCTTCAATTTGTCGTGCAGTCCGCCGATGCGCAGGGCGCTGGGGCCCATGCCCACGCCGCGCCGACCCGCCCCGTGGTCCATGGGCACGCCGATGATGTGGACCGTTTCCGGCGGCGAATCATGGGTTTCAAACGGGGCTGTGCGTGAGCGAGGCATGGCGGCATTGTGGGTTGGAGGCGCCCCCTTGTCGATGCCCTTGCGACGGTGTCTCAACTCGCGGTCCCAGGCCCGGGCTTCCTGGGGCGTGCCCGCGATCATACAGGACTCAGCGTGCCGCCGGTGGCCCTCGGCCACACGATGCGGCCCTGGCGCGGGCTGATTTGAACGGTCGATGAAAATCCTGCCTATCAATGCCGGGCCTCGCTAACATACGCCCCTGCTTCACAGCGTGACGGAACAGACGCGCGGCATGGCCGCGCGCCTTGGCCTTTGTGCGGGGAACCCGGTCATGGGGTTGAGTGGCGTTATCCCAAGGTGCCTTGGTTTGTGGGTGCTGGTGCTCATGGCCTGGGCTTCGCCGGCCATGGCCCTGTCCACGACCTGGACCGGCGCGACGGACAGCGACTACAACACGGCCTCCAACTGGACTGCGGGCGTGCCCGGCGCCGCCGATGACGCGCTGTTCACCGGTTCGCCGGCCAATTCGTGCGTGGTGCCCGCCGGCGCTTTTGCCCTGCTCACGCTGACGCTGGACGCCACTTTCACCGGCTCGCTTACCCTGGGCAGCCAGCCTTTTACGGTGCACTCCAGCGTCTCGCTGCTTGGAGGCACGTTCAATGCCAACGGTCAGACCCTGGTCATCGATAACGCCTCGGCAGCCGTGCTCACGCTGGACAGCGGGGCCACCTTCACCGCCGCGGGCCTGACCAAGAGCGGCGCCGGGTTACTCCAGGTGGCCGGCACGGCCGCAGGCCTGAGCCTGGGCGCGCTCACGATTTCGGCGGGCGGCCTTGATGCCAGCGGGCGCTTCATCAGCGTTTTGGGCGCCACCACCCTCAGCGGCAACCTTACGCTCACGGGCGCGCCCAACAGCTTTGGCGGCAGCGTGACGGTGGATGGCGTGCTGACCGTCAATGGCACCACGGACTTCAATGCCGCGCTGACGGTCAACGCCGCAGGCACGCTGAGCAATACGGCCGCCTGCGTGATCCGCTTTGATGAAACGGCGCTGACTCAGGTGCAAGGCACCATCAGCATCAGCCCGGCCTCGGGTCTGACGGACCTGGTTTCAACCACGGCCTCCAATGCCTGGGACTTGAACCTCACGGGCGCGGCGGGGGCCACCTTCAGCAACGTGCGCGTGCAGGACGGCAACGTCCTGGGCAGCGTCAGCCCGACGGCCACCAACGGGGTGGACCTCGGCAACAACACGCTCAACCCGCCCAGCAACCCGGGATGGATCGGGCTCATTGCCGGCATGGTCTGGATTGGCGGGTCCGTCGCCGGAGACTGGAGCGTGGCGGCCAATTACTTTCCGCCGGTGCTGCCGGGCGCCTCGGACAAAGTCACCTTCAATGCCTCGGGTGCTGCCAACCCGCCGCCCACGCTCAACTCGCCCGCGGCCCTAGGCGCCCTGGACGTGCAGGCCGGTTACAGCCAGGCTTTGGCCATTCGCATCACCCAGAACCTGACCGTCTTTGGCAACGTGACGCTGGACGCCGCCAGCGCCACCAGCCTCAACCTCAACGGATTCAGGCTGGCCGTGCGGGGCGCGAGTTTCAGCAGCGGGCGCAACATCACCGGCGGCGGCGCCTCGACCCTGCGGCTGGACCGCAGCGGGGCGGGCACAACGCTTCTGGCGTCCGGCGTGACGGTGGATGCCGCGCTGGAGGCGGGCTTTGGCGGCTCCAACACGGTGGTTACGCTGGGCAGTGCGGTGACGGTGCGCTCCCTGACGGTGGACAGCGGATCGACTTTCTCGACGGACGCCGCCAACAGTTACGCTTTGACGCTGAACGTGGGCGCGCTCACGGTCAACGGGGCCTTCGCCGGTAACGGCTCGACCGTGTCTGTGGCGGGTAACGTGACGACTTCGGCCACCACGACGTTTTCGGCCGCGGGCGTGCTGAGGCTCAACGGCGGCGGAGCACAGGCGCTCAACCTCACCGCGCTGGGCAGCCTGGCCGGCCTTCAGGTCAGCAAGGGCGCGGGCACGGTCACCGTGACGGGCAACCTGGTGCTGGCGGGCTCGCTCCAGCTGCTGCCAGGCAACGCCGGCACGCTGACGCTGGCCAACTCCAGCTTGAACTCGGTGGCGGGCAGCGTCAGCGCCGACAACGGCACCCTGGCCATGGGCACAACTTCAAGCCTGAGCGTGGGCCAGCACTGGACGTTTCAGTCGGGCGCGACCTTCACGCCCAGCAGCAGCACCGTGACCTTCAACGGCACCGGGGCCCAGACCATCACGCCCAGCCTTTTGGCGCCGTTCAACCACCTGACATTCTCCAAGGCCTCGGGCACCGCAACGCTGGCGGCCGCGACCACCTGCAACGGCAGCGTCAGCGTCACGGGTACCACGTCTCTGGACCTCGGCGGCCAGACCCTGAACGTGGCCGTGAACGTGACGCTTTCGGCGGGCTCGACGCTTGCGGCGTCGGGCTCGACGCTTGTCTTCACCGGGTCAACAGCCCACTCGCTCACCTGCGCGGGCAAGAGCTTTCATCACTTGAGCGTGACGGGCAGCGCCTCCCTCAGCCCCCAGGACAACCTGACCCTGACGGGCGCGCTGAACGTGGGCAGCGGCACCTCGCTGGTGCCCGTGGCGGGCGCGGGGGTGAGCGTTGGCGGCGGCTCCACGATTTCGGGCACGGTTACGCTCAGCGCGGCCAATGACACCCTGTCCGGCGGCGTCACGGTGAACAGCACGGGCTCCCTGGCGATGGGCGGCGGCGCCAACGTCATCAACGGCAACCTCGCCTCCGCGGCGACGGTGACCAGCACGGGCAGCCTCGCGCTCAACGGCGACGTCAGCCACACCGGCGGGGCGTTCACGGTCAGCGCGGCCGCGACGCTGGCGGGTTCCAGCATTTCCTTTGCGACGACAGGCAACGTGACCTTCTCGGACGTCACGTTCAATGGCGGTCCCGCCCAGAGCGTGAATCTGGACGCGACGGACGACCTGGCCGGCAACATCACGGTGGCGGGCAGCGGCAACACGGTGACGTTCTCCGACGCCATCGTGCTGGCCTCAAACAGCACGATCACGGTGAATGTCGGCTGTGTGCTGGTGCTCAACGGCGGCGGCACCAACAACTGGAGCGCCACGGGCACCCAGACCGCGGGCGCGGGCCTGATCCGCGTGACGAACACCTGCACGATTTCGCTGCGCACCAGCGCCATGAACCTGATCGCGCTGGAGGTCAACAGCGCCGACCTCACGCTCAGCGGCACGGTGAGTTTCAATCTCCTGGGCAACCTGACGCTCAATGGCACGGCCACGCTGGACGCGGCCAACGACACCATCAACGTGGCCACTGCGGGCCTGACCATCCAGACCACCAACGGCACGGCGGATTTCGGCACGGTGAACATCAGCGCCGCCAACGTGACCCTGGCGTGCAGCGGCTCGGCGGACATCAATATCGGCACGGCGCTCAACGTGAACCTCGCTGCCAGCGGCGCGGCACGCTGCGTGATTACCCAGGCGGGGGCGGGCCGTGTGGACGTGACGGCGGGCTCGACAAACGTGGCCTCGAATTCGGCCAGCACCGCGGGCGTTCAGGGTGCCGAACTTGAAGTCGCGGCCAACGCCGCGCTGCAGAACCGGGGCAACTTGAACGTGGGCGCGGCAGGCGCGACGAGCGATGCCAACGGCGGAAAGCTGCTGCTCAATGCAGGCAGCGCCATTGTCTTTGGCACCTCGGGCAACTGGGTCATGGGGCGGCGTTCGACGCTCAGCAAGGCCGCGGGCGCCACGGCCGCCATCAGCGCGGCGGCCAATGCCATCGCCATGACCTGGGACGGCACGGTGCTGGCCGACGGCCTGAGCATCGCGGGCTACAACACCAGCGGCCTGCAGCTGACGGCGAACTTCGCCGAGTCCCTTTCCATGACCGTCAATAATCTGGACCTCGCGGGCAACCCGGGCACCACAGGCACCCACCTGACCGTGGGGCCCAACCTGGTGCTGCGCCTGGGCGGCTTTGGCGCCGGCCAGGCGCGCTGGACCAACGTGCGCTTTGCCGACATCGCCTCGGCCCAGACCAGCGGCAACGTCGCGCGCGCCCAGACTGTGAACACGTCCAGCCTCAAGATCGCCAACAGTGTCGACAACTACCTCATCACCGGCACCATGACGGCGGCCCAGGCCGAGGGCGGCGGTGCCGGCAACCTCAACGGCGACAACGACGGCACCGTCGCTTCCACCAACATTACGTGGGGCGCGGACGACTCCAGCACCACCATTACGGCGGGAGCGCTCACCGAGCCTGCCTCGATCTCGTCCGTGGCCACGGGCTCATTCACGCCGGTCTTCGATTTCCGCTTCACCGATACGGGCGCCCCCGGCGACGGCCTGCCCACCGTCATCACGGGCCTGACCGTGCGTCTTGCGCTTTCGGCTACGGCCAACGCCGCGCAGCACAACTGGCGCCTCAGCGGCCCCGATCTTGGCGTGGCGGCCACCGGCAGCGTGCTGGGCACCCAGGGCGTGGACCAGCGCATCGTGTTCTCCAGCCTGCCCATCTCCGTGGCCAACGGCGGAAATGAAACCTACACGCTGGAGGTCCAGCTCAATGCCGCGTCGCCGGGCTCTGCGGACAACAGCTTCATGCGCTTTTCCCTCAGCGACACGGACGTGACGCTTTCGGCGGGCACGACGCTGGCGCCCGCGCAGACGCTGGATTCCGGCGTCAACCTGGTCTACCAGGTCGTGGCCACCGAGCTGCGGCTGGTGGCGCCCGTGCCCTCGGGCGCGGCCGTGGGCGCGACGATCACGGCGCGCGTGGAATTCACGGACGTCAATGGCAAGCGCGACGTGAACATCGGCGCCTCGGATGTCGTCACCGTGACCTGGTCCGGCGCGGGAGCCGTCAACAACGGCAGCCTGGGCGCCACGGCGGGCCTGTGCGACTTCGGCGCGGCCAACCTGAACCTGGGCGCGCCCGGCCTGCTGGGCGGCACGCTGACCTTCACCGATAACGGCGGCGGCGCGACTAGCGCGGGCCTGGTCAGCATCAATCCCTTCAACTTGAGCAACAGCAATGACGCCAACTCGACCGTGACGGCCAGCGGCGCGCTGGTGGAGCCCGCGACCATCAGTTCGATTGCGGCCGGCTTTATCAGCGTGCTGGATTTCTCTCTCAACGACCAGGGCACCTCCGACGGCCTGCCCACGAACGTCAGCCAGGTGGTGGTCAACGTCAGCGGCCCGGCGGACGCGTCTGAGCACAGCTGGCGGCTCAACGGGCCCGGCGTCGTCAACGCGGCGGGCACGGTCTCGGCGGGAGCGATCACGTTTGCCGGCCTGGCCATCTCGGTGCCCAACGGCACGAGCCAGGTGTTCACACTGAGCCTGCAACTGGCGGCGGCCCCCGTGAACACGACAGACAACGAGGCCTTTCTGCTGGCTGTGTCCAGCACGGGTCTGAGCGCCAGCGGCGGCACGAGCTTTGCCGCGTCGGGCCCCGTGACCAACGGCGCGGGGCTGGCCTACAGCGTGGTGACCACGCGCCTGACCATAAAGACCCAACCCGGCCCTTCGCAGGTGGAAAACGTCGGCTTCAACGTGGTGGTGGCCTACACGGACATCAACGGCAACGTGGACGCTGACGTAACGGACACCATTGTGGGCATCACCCGCTCCGACGCCGGGGCGGTCACGGCCCCGACTCTGCCGCTGGCGGCCGTGGCCGGCGTGGCCAGCTTCACCGGCGCCAATCAGGTGCGTCTGGGCCTGCCCGCGGCTACCGGCATTACCCTGACATTTACCGACAGCCCCGCCGCGCCTCTGACAAGCGCCACGGTTCAGAGCAGCAGTTTCAACCTTGCCGATAACTCGCCGCCGACGGTGACTTCGGCCGTGCTGCGCATCGCGGCGGACCCGCGGGGGCGCACCATTCGCCTGACCTTCAATGAGCCCCTGCGGGCGTCTTCCGTCACCAGCCTGAGCAACTATGTGCTGAGCTTTGGCAGCCTCCAGCCCCTGAGTGTCTCGCAGCCTGCGACCTCGCAGGTTGACCTGGTGTTTCCGGATTACGCTGTGGCCTCGTTGGACACCCTGGCCATCTCCGGCGTTCAGGACGTTTCATTCAATACGATGGCGCCCGTGGCCGCGCAGGCCATTACCTCGGCTGACGCCGCGGCCCCCTCCCTCGTCTCGATTACGTATAACGACAGCGACGGTTCCGGCACGCCTTCGCCGGGCGACCAGTACCTGTTCCTGTTCAGCGAGGCTGTGAATGACCGGGTTTTCAGCGGGGGCAGCACGGCCGATGTCGCGCTGAGCCCGGCGGGCCTGAGTTACGGCACGCCCAACAGCATCACGTTTGGCGACGACCTGGGACTCGCGACGGATTCGCGGCTGGTGGTGGTCACGCTGGTTTTTGGCCTGACGATTGCGGGCGGCGAGGCCGTGACGCTTTCTTCCCAGATTACGGACCTCTCGGGCAACACGGTGCTGGCCACGGGGCTCAACTTGCCCACAGTGGACAACATCAGCCCGCGCCTGGTGCTGACGCGTCTGGACGACCGCGACAACAGCAGCAATGCCTCGCCGGGCGACGTGCTCTGGCTCTACTTCACGGAGGCGCTGAACACCTCCACGGTGCCGGCCGTGAACACTTCAGGCCAGCTCAACGCGGCTTTGGGCCTCAGCGCCGGCGGCTTTGGCGCCGACGCCACGGCGGCCTTCAACGCCGGCAACCGCGAACTGCTTATCACGCTGGGAGCGGGCTCGGCCTCCATCATCGGCCAGACGCTTAATCCTGCTGCCTCTGTCACCGACCCCGCGGGCAACCCCGATGCCACCTCGCCTGCCGTCGCCATCGGCACGGGCAGCAGCGACATCTTCGCGCCCACCTTCAATATTGCCTACTCCGCGCCCAACCCCAACGCCGTGCCGGCGGGCAACCTGCGCGTCACCGTGACGTTTACAGACAGCCAGCCCACCACGCCCACGATTGCCATCAACCAGCCCGGCATCAACGACCTGCCTCCCACGAACATGGTGGCCGTCGGCGGTTCCAGCCGCATCTGGCAGTATGACTGGACCGTGAGCTTCGCCGACGGAACGATCAATATTGACGGCCTGAACGTGATCAGCATCGTGGGACGCCCCACGGACCTGCGCGGCAACCTGCTGGTGCCGGCGGCCAACAACACGTTTCGCACGGATACCACGAATCCGGCGTTCACCAGCGTGTCCATTGTGGACCCGGACAACCACTATCGCGCCGGCGACACGATTTCGATTCTGGCGGTGCTCAACGAAATCGGCCTGGACGTGACGGCCAACCTGAGCGTGGTGGACTTTGCCCTGGGCACGCAGGTGGCGTTTGTCGACAACCTCGACGGCACCTACTCCATGACTTCGCCCGCGATTGCCGCGGCCACCCTGATCGAGGGTTCAAATCTGGCCGTGATCGTGCGCGCGCGCGACGGCGCCCTGAACAGTTCGACGTTCCCCGTGCTGGTCAACGTGGACAACACGGCGCCTTCAGCCTCCCTGCTTTACGACCAGCCCAGCGCCGCCGTGGGCGCGGGCAACCTGACGATTACCCTGTCGCTGAGCGAGCCTTCACCCACCATTCCCACCATTGCCATTGCGGGCCTCAGCGGCACGCCGGGCGTCTCTGCCACGCCCATGTCGGGCAGCGCCGGACAGAGCAGCTTCACCTTTATCCTCAATGTCATCAACCCGACGACGGGCACGGCCACGGTGACCATCGGCAACGTGAGCGACCTCGCGGGCAACCCGCCCGCTTTGGTGGCCAACAACTCGTTTACGGTAGACACTCAGAACACGCCGCTGGTGGCCAATGCCGGACAGGACCGGACTTTCACGCGGCCGCGCCAGGTGCAGCTAGATGCCTCGGCGTCCACGGGCCTCAACCGCAGCTATGCCTGGTCGCAGGATTCGGGCCCGGCCGTGACGCTCAACGGGGCCAATTCGGCCGCCCCCACGTTTTACATGCAGGCCGCGGGCGCCTATGTGTTCCGCGTCACGGTGACCTCGGGCGCGTCTTCGGCCGATGACACGGTCACCATCACCCTGCTGAACTCCCTGCCGGATATCAGCGCCGGCGGCCGCATCACGCTGGATCGCAATGCGGTGACGGCCGGGTTTGCCGACCTCGGGCTTTTCGGCAGCGCCCTGGATGTCAATGGTGACTCGCTGTTCGTGCAATGGACGCGCGTGGCGGCCCCGGCCTCGGGCAACCTCGAGGCCTTTGACCCCAACGTGCTGGCCACCCCCTTGAGTGTGATTGGCGGCGGTCCCATGGTGCCGGGCGTCTACACGTTTGAGCTGCGCGTGTTTGACCCGGCCGGGCTCAGCGCCGTGCCGCCCACGCCCGCCCTCGACCGCGTCGACGTCATCGTGACCGGGCCGGGCGTGCTGCCGCCTTCTGCAGAGGCCGGGCCGGACATCACGGCCATGGTCGGCAAGCCCGTTTCCCTCACCAGCTTTGCCTCCAGCGACGGTGACGGCACCATCGTCGGCTGGCAGTGGCGGCCCGTTTCAAGACCCCAGGGCTCGCTCTCGCTGCCTTCGGGCGCGGCTTCCGCCACGGCCACCTTCACCCCTGACCGCGCGGGCATTTACACCTTTGGCCTGCGCGTGCGGGACAACGACAACCTGCTCTCCAGTGAAGACCTGATTCAAGTCATCGTCCACGACCTGCGTTCGGCCACGCTCAATCGCCTGCCGCGCGCCGTGATTGCGCTGGCGGTCAACGACATCAATCAGAACGGCGCGGCCAACGTGGGGGAGTCCATTGCCCTGAGCGCGGCGCAGAGCAGTGACGCCGACGGCGACACGCTGACGCTGGCCTGGCGCCAGGTCGCCGGTCCCGCAGCCCTGAACATCCTGAACCCCGGGGCTCAAAGCTTCAGCCTTACGCCCGCCCTGCCCGGGACCTATACGCTGGTCCTGGATGTCTCCGACGGCCAGGCCCAGGGCATCAGCGCGGAAGTCTCGTTCACGGTGGCGGCCGCGGCAGCCACGGCTCCGCTGGCCCAGGCGGCCCTCAGTGCGCTGGACGACCCCGACGCTGACGGGCGGCTGCTGTACGTGCCGGGCGTGGGCGTGGACAACCAGGCCTCCAACGTGGCCATTGACCTTGATGGCGGTGCCAGCACGGGTGCTGGCCTCCAGTTCGCGTGGCGCCAGGTGTCGGGGCCCACGGTGGCCCTGGATGTCGTGAATGCCGCGCAGGCGGCCTTTGTTCCGACGCTCGCGGGCAGCTACGTGTTTGACCTCACCGTGACCGACACCTCGGGCCTGAGCGCGGTCGCCCGCGTTGCCGTTTACGTGAGCACCTACGACATCACGGCCAGCCCCCTGGGCAACGCACTGCCCCTGGCCAGCGCCGGGCAAGACCAGGTCACCCAGGGCCTGTCGCCCATCACGCTTTTGGGCAGCGCCATCGACGACAATCACGCCGCGAGCGCGCTGCGCTACCGCTTCGTGCAGGTGGGCGGGCCTCCTGTTGTGCTGGACACGACATCGCCCCAGCAGCCGACCTTCGTGGCTCCGGTCAGCGGGCTCTACGTCTTTGACCTGTATGTGGATGATGGCCTGAACTTCAGCGCGCCCGATCGCGTGCAGATTGCGCACACCGTGGCGGGCTCCGGCGGAGGCTCCGACGACGGCGGCTGCTCGACGAGCGAGCGGGCCCTGGGGCCGCTGCTTTGGGCCCTGCTGGCGGCGCTGGCGCTTTGCGCGGCGCGGTTGCGGAGGAATGCCTGATGCGTCGCGCCCTGCTCTGCCTGCTGATGCTGGTCCCCGCGCTTTACCTGCTGGGGTGCGGCCCCGTCGGCATTGCCCTGGCCGGCGGCACCACAGGCGGCATTTTCGGCTTTGGCGGCAAGAAAGAGAAGGAAGACAACAACGCCGCCCCCTTTGTCATCGTCAATGCCCTGCTGCGCGAAGACTCGCCGGCCTCTATCAACTACCTGCTGCTGGACCCCGAAAGCAACGCGGCTTCGATTTCAGCGCAGTACCGCGTCGGCGCGGGTCCCTGGCAGAACTGCACGGCGGGCCTGGGCGGTGATGGCACCTCGGGCCTGGCATCCAGCCCCGCGGGCGTGCCCCACGTGTTCAAGTGGGACTTCGTCTCCGACCTCGGCACCACGGCTCTGACTTCGCCGGTTGATGTGCGCGTGGCCGCCAACGACGGGCGGCAGGGGCCCTTTGGAGAGCGGCTGGGGCTGGTGATCGGCAACGATCCTCCGGTGGTCAGCGGCGTCAACGCCAATGCGACGTCGGGGCTCGTGCTGGTGTCCTTCACGATCTCCGACAGCTCGTCGGATGTCGGCACGGTCGATGTCGCCTTCTCGACGGACCAGGCCCAGACCTGGAATGTTTTGAGCGCCCTGGCCGGAGACTTTCTGGGCAGCCCGCCCGCGGGTCTGCTCACCACTACGGGCGGCCAGACGGCCCAGTTCATCTGGAACAGCAACGTTTCACTGCCCAGCTTCCAGGGCGACGTGTTTTTGCGCCTCGTGCCCAAGGACGCTCCCCCCGGCTACCCCCTGCCAACGGAGGGCGCGGCGGTGGTCTTTGGTCCCGTCCAGATCTCCAAC
>JAANMU010000447.1_pt1 | contig 50102 bp, 41 predicted proteins | sample 7279701 | NCBI WGS metagenome assembly JAANMU01 (sample SAMN14094539, study PRJNA606508) | bioreactor metagenome | isolation source: A lab-scale SPAN reactor treating ammonium-rich wastewater day 57 | place: Ireland: Galway | collected 2017-03-13
AGGGAAATTCTGCCTCTTCACCGTTGGCACATTGAGCGTGGAGAAATCCCATCAAATCAGTGTTCTCGACCAAAAGCAACAGTCGTCGCTCTTACCCGGGGAACCTACACCGAACGAGTCACCCACACATGGTCGGGACGATGACGCGCTTCGCTTACGAACGGGTAGAGGGCCAGCAGCCGGGTTGCTCCGGCGTCTAGCTAATTCCTGAGCAGGTACAAGCCGCTCAGAATGAGTCCGGTCGAGAGCGCCAAGAAGAAGATTCGCGCACCGGTGCGGCCGAGCAGGTCGGCCACCGGCCGGGTGCGCCGGTGGTACCACTGCCAGGGGTTTGGACTGAGGGCCGCCAGGAGGTTCAGGGTTCCGGCCAGGATGAGCAGCCAGCCATACAGCATGGAATGAGGATTCTCATCGGCCCGAGTTGATCCCTCGGGCTACACTCCTGCAATGGCGCCGCGCCAATTCTTGAAGCTTTCTTACGCGCGGCGCCTTAGAAGGCCATGAAGCCTCCATCCACCGCCACAGTCTGGCCGGTAACGAAGCTGGAGCGGGGCGAGAGCAGCCAGAGCACGACGTCCACGATCTCGTGCATCTGGGGTACGCGCTTCATGGGAAGCAGGTCGGCCCGACCTCCGGGTGGTGGTCGGTGAAACACCAGGCGGGCCCTTGCCGGGCCAGCCCGGCTGCCACGGCTCGACCGATTCCCGAGCTGGCGCCGGTGACCAGGGCTACCTTGCCCTTGAACTCGGTCATGGGTAGCTCACTTCGTGCCGCGCGACTTCACGGCCAACCTGACTCCCCCCACGACCAGTGCGCCGTTCTGAACCTGAACCGCGGCCGGTCCGGCCTCGGGCTCACTCTCCCTGCGCTTCTCCAGCACGGTTTCCAACTCGTCCAGCGAAACCAGGCCCTGGCTCAGCCCCAGGTGGGTGCGGCCGTCTGAGGTGGTGGTCAGGCCCAGGCGGACCCGCCCGGGCATCGGGTTGCTGTCGGCCCAACGCAGTCCCCGCTGAGCATCCAGAATGTGCAGCGTGGACTCATGATTGCTGTACCCCGGCGTGGTGGTAACCACGATCAGGCTCTTCTGGCTGACGGCCGGCGGCCACTGGGCACCGGGCGGAAGCGGCGCATGCCAGGCCATCTGGCCGTCGAGCTTGAACGCGACCAGCTCGCCGTTGCCTTGCAGAGTGTAAATCAGGTCGCCCGGTCCTCTCACCGGGGTCAGGTTGCGCAGCTCGTTGGTTTCCCGGACAGCGGAGAAGTCGCTCTGCGCGACGACGGGATCTTGCGGGGGCGTGCCGGACCAGAGGACGTCCCCGGTCTGGCCCGAGCGAGCCGCCAGGCAGCCCGACTCGACGGCGTAGACGCGGCCATCGGCCACCAGGGCCGGGGCGCGGCCGCTGAGAATCCGGGGTTGCTCCTTCCTCCACAGCACCGCGCCGGTCTGGCCGTCCACGCCGACGGCCTGCGAGCCCAGGCCAACCACGACCAGAGAATCGTCCGAAGAGCTCGAGATCTTGGCGCCGTATGCATCCACGCCCGACCCCAGACTGGCCGTCCAGGTGGGCTCCTCCGAGCCGGGCTGGAAGGCCATCAAGGTCGTCCCGGCGCCGTTCTCGAAGGTCGCCAGCAGGCGTCCCGATGGGCTGAACTCCATGGCGGTGCGGTTGGTGAACCAGCTCCCAGACGGGGCCACCGCCAGAGAGGCCTCGGGCTGACCGCTGACACCGTCTAGAATCTGGATCGTCATCGGGTTCTGATCCAGTGCCGCGACCAGCTCTCCGCCCGGGCTCACGGCAAAACGGGTGTGGTAGAAATCCGGCTGGGACTGGTGAGTCCAGAGAACCTCGCCAGTTCCCGGCTCACGAGCGCTGAGCCGATTCTGGTCGGCTTCCAGCACGCACACAGGAGCTTCCCCCCGCGCCAGCATCCGATACCCTTTGAAGGAGCTGTCCAGGTCGAGCGGCTGCATCCGATCGGGCGAGACGGTCACAAGCTCCTGAGCGGCCCGGCCTTCCTCGGCCTGGTCGAGCTGACGCATGGCGCCCGTCAGCGTGAGGCCCCCGTTGGCGCGGACGGGCTGGCTCGCGAGAGGAAAGTTCATGGGCTGAGCTTACTCAAGACCACCGAAATTGCCCTGAAAGTCAGTGAACCTGGCGGGCCCCGGCTGGAGTTCTATATCCTGCCGCCCCTTTGAAGGCCAGTTCACTTCTCGTGGGCAAATTTCGTCTGGTTGACTGTTATCCTCTCAATGTGTTACAAGAGTACACACAAGAGGTGTGAGATAATGGGTAAATCTTCCAGCGTCCGAAGAAGCTTTGCGTTGCCCCGAGCCCTCCTGGACGAAGTGATCGCGGCCGCGCCGCCTGAGCTGCAACACAATTTGAACGGCCTGGTCAAAGAGGCGCTTCGGGAGTACGTGGCCCGGCGGCGCGAAGAAGAATTCGCCCGAGCAATGGCTGCGATGGCCAAGGACGAGCATGTCGTCCGTGAGTCTCGGCTCATCAGTGAGCAGTTCCAAGCCGCTGAGGGGGACGGTCTGTAAATGGCGCTGCGCGGAGAGGTCTACTGGGCACGGCTCGATCCGGTTCAGGGACGTGAGCAGTCGGGCCGCCGGCCGGTCCTCGTCGTTTCCTCTGATGCCATCAACACGCAGCCGCTGGTCGTAACGGTCGTCGTGGGAACGAGCTCGAGGCGCGTCGAGCGGAATTACCCGACCAACGTCCGGGTGGGCGCGAGCGATTCGGGGCTACCCGAAGACACGGTCTTCCTCTGTTTCCAAATTCGCTCTCTCGACCACGGCCGTCTGGAAGGTCTGGCGGGGAGACTGAATGGCCAGGCAATGGGCGAGATCGATCAAGCACTCAAGCGCGTGCTGAGCCTCTAAAGTCAAGTGCTGAAGGTTTTGCAGTAAACTGGCGCTGAGGGAAGGCTTCAGCTTTCTTTCAGTCCTCTCTTGCACACTCAGGCAAATACAAGAGGGGACACCACCACCATGAGCTTGCCGATTCCCAGCTGGGCCCAGGGCCCGCTCGAGTCCTTCCGCACCTCCCAGACCCTGCCCGGGGCCACCCGCCAGGAGATTCCCGCCGGCCAGGTCTCGGATGTCGACCAGAACATCCGCACCAACGTGGACGAGGTCATCTCGGGCGATGAGACCGAGTTCGACAAGTTCAGGGGTCAACCCGGCAAGTTCGGCATGGACGACTTCCTGACGGCCGAATGGACCGGCGACACCCGCAACGGCACGTTCGTCGAGACCGTCAAGGGCGACCGGGGCGACCAGGCCTTCATCTACGCCGAGTTCACTCCCACCAGCTCCAGCATGGTCATGCTCTCCAAGCAGAGGGGCCAGGTGACCGGCACCGCTCGCCAGGTCGATACGGCCCATCCCGAGCGCAGCTTCGAGCTCGTCAGCAACGAAGACTTCAAGATCGCACGCTGACAGCACCCTCCAGGTGAGATTCGCGCCTCAACCGACAGGCGAGGCGCTGCGCGCCACCCGGAATCCGAATCCTCTGTAAGCCCCGCCGGTCACCTCGGTGGTATGCCGGATGGCGTCAAACGGCTTGAGCGTCCCGTTCGACCAGGCCCCGCCCTTGAGCACCGTCGACCCCGGACGGCGAGAGGATGCGCTATCCACATACTCCAGCGCGTTGCCCACCATGTCCACCACCCCATAGGGAGAGACGTTGCCGGCCGCCTCGTGGGCGTCCACCGCAGCAAGGCCCGCTCCCTCGTGGTTGCAGACCTGCGGGTCCCACTCCTCGCCCCACGGATAGCGCCGCCCGTCCGTGCCCCGAGCCGCTTTCTCCCACTCGAGCTCGCTGGGCAGGCGGCACTCGGCCCACTCGCAGAACGCCCGGGCGTCGAAGCTGGTCACGTTGACCACCGGGAAACGGGCCTCCGCCTCCGGGTAGCCCTCGCGCCACCCCCCCTCGCTCACGTAGCCGGTGGCTTCCACGAACTCGCGGTACTGCTCGTTGGTCACCGGATAGCGGGAGATCTCGTAGGCCTCCAGCGGCACCGAGGCGTTGTCGCGCCCGAACAGGAACTTGCCCTCCGGGATGGCCACCCATTCGATCAGGTCGGCCCGCGGGCCCACCTCGGCCTGGTCGGCGATCGAGCGCAGCGTGGCTCCCTCGTGCACCTGGCAGGCGGTGGCGAAGAGCTCCTGGGTAGAGTCGCCGAGCACCTGGGCGGCCGTGGCCAGGCTCAGCCCGTGGGGCGGGCTGCCGGTGGCCACCAGGGCCGCCGTGGCCGCGATCCGGTTGGCCAGTGAGTGCACCTGGTCTACCCGCTCCTGCAGTTTCTGGCTGGCCGGGTCCTGGGCGCTGGGGCGCAGCTCGCGCGTCTCGCGGCAGATCTCCCGCAACGCCTGCGAGAGCGGCTTGAGCGCCTCGGGCCGGCTCTCCAGGGCCAGGTTCACCTGGCGCTGCAGCACCCTGAAGCTTCCGGACAGGTGGTCGGGAATGCTCTCGAGCAGGGCCGGCTCCTCGCGCGGGTCCAGGTCATCGAAACGAAGCTCGAGCTGGCCCTGCTCCCCCGGCCCTTCCATGACGATGCGAAAGCCAAAGCCGTTGTAGCTCGACTCGGGCGTCTCGGAGGTGTGCCGGATGCAGTCGAACGGCTGGTTGTGCCGGGTCACGTAGTTGGTCCAGGCCCCGCCCTTGAGCAGCACCGACCCCGGCCGGCGGCTCGTGCCCCCGTCCACGAACTCGAGCACGTTGCCCACCATGTCCACCGCCCCGAAGGGCGACACGTTCCCCTTGTGCTCAAAAGCCGTGACCGGCGTGGTGCCGGTGGAGTCATTGTTGCACCGGCGTGGGTCCCACTCGTTGCCCCAGGGGTACTTGCGAGCGTCCGTGCCCCGGGCCGCCTTCTCCCACTCTTGCTCGGTGGGCAGCCGCCCCCCCACCCAGCGCGCGAAGGCCTGGGCGTCGTAGAAGGTCACCTGGGTGACCGGATGCTCTCCCCGCGACTCGTCGCCCGCCGTCCAGCCTCCCTGCACCTTGTGCCGGGTGGCCTCCACGAAGGCGGCGAATTGCCGGTTGGTGACCGGGTAGCGGCTGATGCGGTAGGCGGGCAGGGTCTCCAGGCGGTTCTCCAGCCCGAACTTGAAGCTGCCCGCCGGCACTTCCACCATCGGCACCAGGTCGGGTGGGGCCGGGCGACCGAGTACGTGGTTGGTGCGCTCGAGCTCGCGCGCCCCGCCGTAGACCTCCTCCAGGCCGCTCTGCAGCTCCTCGAGGCCCTGGCGCAGCACCGCGTGACAGCCCGCCACCGGCGCCGGGCTGACGGCCAGGCTGGCGTAGAGGTTGATCTGGTTGACCGTGGCCATGAGGTTGGCCACCGAGCGAGCGTGCTGGGGCTCGAAGGGGGCCGCGGCCGCCAGGGGAGCGTTGCGGGCCAGCCGGGCCAGCTTCTTGAGGTCCTCGGGCAACTCGCCCACCTCGCCAGAGCCCGAGCACACCTCGTCCACCCGGGTCTCGATCTTGCGAACGAAACGAGCCACTTCCGGCGGCAGGGCCGAGCCTGGACGGCTGACGGGAGTGAGAAGCTCCATCGGAGCGCCATTTTAACCGTTCCCACCGAACGGTCTGTTGCGATTTCTGGCCTGGATTGTAAACTTGTCCCCGCCTCAAATGACGTTGCAGCGACGACAGAGCGGGTGATCGCTGGCCGAACGAGCTCTCAGGGGATCCCCGATCATCGGCCATCCGTTCATGGCGTTCTCGGCCGCCGTCAGCCCCTCCACCTCGACTGCACCAGGCCTGCCGCTGAGCTGGGCCGGGGGAGGAGGCCCAATACGTCTCCTGCTCTCGAAGGCAGTTCGCGTTTCATGGAGAAGATAGGGCATAACGCGTCGGAGGAGCATCGCTGATGAATTTCATTCTGGGCCTGGTGGAGTGGGCGGAGGCGTTTCTCAAGGGGCGCGACCGCACCTATCTGATCGGGGCGGGAGCTGTGGCCCTGCTGGTCTTCTGGGTCTTCCTCTCGCTGGTCCAGAGCCTGTGGGGAGTGATCATGGTGCTGGCCATCTCGGCCGGCCTGGGCTACGCCGCCGAGCGCTTCTACCCCGCCAAGACCAGCTACGGCATGGTGGGCGTGACCGTCATCGGGCTGATCGGCGCCCTCATCGGCCAGCGCCTGCTGGGCACGCTGGGCCCCTCCATCGCCGGCGTGCGCATCATCCCCGCCTTCGCCGGGATCCTGATCGTCAACTGGCTGGTGCGCTCGATGCGGCTCGCGTCGCGGGCTCGCACCCTGGACAGGTACAACGCCAAAGTGGCCGAAGACCCCCTGATCTTGTCCAAGCTCGAGGAGTATCGCATCGTCGAGCGGATCGGATCGGGCGGCTATTCCAAAGTGTACCGGGCCGTCCCCGACCGCACCCTCAACGAGGAAGAGTCCATCGCCATCAAGATTTTCAACGAGGACGCCATCAAAGACGAGGAGTTCACCCGCCGTCTCGAGCGCGAGATCGAGCTCATGCAGCGGCTGGATCATCCCGGCATCGTCAAGGTCTTCAAATCCGGCCGCCAGGCTGATCTGCACTTCATGACCATGGAGTACGCCGACGGCGAGACGCTCTCGGATCGCCTGCGTGAGAAGTGGCCCGGTCTGGGCGAGTCGGTCGACCTGACCATCGCCATCGCCGGCGTGCTCGGTTACGCCCACAAGCTGGGCGTGGTGCATCGCGACATCAAGCCCGACAACATCATGCTCACGAAGAGCGGCCCCCGCATCCTCGACTTCGGCCTGGCCCGCCCCGAGGGCCGCTCCAGCCTGACCCAGGCCGGCACGGCGCTGGGCACCCCCACCTACATGTCCCCCGAGCAGATCCGCGACGACGAGCACGTGGACGGCCGCTGCGATCAGTATGCTCTGGGCTGCGTGCTGTTCGAGCTGATCACCGGGCGGCGCCCTTTCGAGGGCGATCAGTCGGTGCAGATCATGATGAAGCACCTCAACGAGCCCCTGCAAGACCCGCGCAAGCTCAACGCGGCCATCTCCGAGAACCTGGCCAAGTGCGTGTGGTACATGATGGCCAAGGACATGAAAAACCGCTACCCCAACATGGAGGCGGTCGTGGCCCAGCTCAAGCTGGTCCAACAAGAGCTCAAGTCCCGCCCTGCTGAGGCCGCGGGCAAGAAGTAATCAGCGCCGCTTACCCACCCGCACCCCGCCCACGATCACCGCGTCCTCGTGCTCGGCCAGCGTCTGGCCGTCACCCTCGAGCATCGTTTCCATGGCCCGGTCCAGGCTCTCGCCCACGATCATCGACTGCAGCACCCGGGTCAGGCAGTGGCCCGGATCGCGCCCCTGGAGCAGGCCCAGGGCCCGGGCCTGGCCCAGGCTGCCCAGCACGCGCCAGGCCTGATCCGGGCCCAGCTGACCGAGGATCTTCATGCCCTCGCTCGAGGCCGCCACCAGCGTCTCGACGGCTGAGCCCTGCAAGCTCTCGAGATCAAGCGACACCTCGCGGCCTTCGCGCACGGCTTTCAAACGAAGGTCCCGAATGCCCAGCGCCTCCCCGGGTCCGTCCTGGTTCCACTGCTTCGGTTTCACCGCAAAGCGAAGCTGCACTGTGCGCCCGCTGTAGGCCGACAGATCCACCGAGCGCTGGCCCCAGTCCGCGCTCAGGCCGGGGAACTGCTGCAGGCTCGTGTAGCTCTGCCCGTCCACGCTGATCTCCAGCTCGGCCAGGTTGGTGTCCACCCGCAGATCATGCTTTTGCGAGAACTCCACCCGCACGTCCCGCAGGCCTGCCAGGGGCAGGGGCGGCGTGGTCAGGTGCTGCTCCATGGGAGCCCCGATGAACAGGCGGTCGACCCAGGCCGACCCCTGGCGACTCCAGCTGCCCACCGCCGTCCACTCCGGCTGGCTGCGGGCCAACTTCTCGGCCGCCTCCAGGGCCTGCGGATCGGTCCCAGCCATCTTGAGGTAGAGGTCCTCCGCCTTCAAGGCGGAGGTCTCGGCCAGTCGGCTGGCCAGGGTGAACAGGCGGCTTCGTTGGGCCATGTCGGCCGGACCCTGAGAGGAGACCAGCGGCCAGGCCGCGGCCGCCTGCTCCACCCCGCAGCTTTGGGCCAGCGCGATCAGCGCCTCCTGGCGCTGATCAAAGTCCGCTCGCCCCAGCTCGGGGGCCAGGCCGGGCCACAGCTTCAGGGCCTGCACGCTGTCGTCCAGCTTCGCTCCCAGCTCGCCCAGGGCCACCATCGACTGCGAGCTGCCCCCGGCCGCTTGCAGGGCCCGGGCCACCAGGCTCGCGTCCCGGGTCTCCTCGAACACCGTCTGCCGGGGAGCCGAAGCAGCGCTCCGTCCCACCACCTTCAGCCCGGCCAGCTCGAAGGCGTTGCCGGGGCCGCGCTGGTCCCAATGCTGTGGGGCTACCCGCAGGCGCAACTGGACGGTCTTTCCCAGGTAAGCCGCCAGGTCCACCTCCTGGTCGGCCCATTCGGTGGGCTCGGCCCCCTCGAACCTGGTCAGCGAGGTCCAGGTCTTTCCCTCATCCGAGGAGATCTCCAGCTCGGCCGTGTTCTTGGCCACCCGCAGGTCGTGTTTGGCGGAGAACACCACTCGGGCCGACTCCAGGGCGGTCAGCCGGATGGGTGGCGTGGTCAGGCTGTTTTGCGGCGAGGCCCCGATGAACAGCCGGTTGCTCCATACCGTGCCGCGCTGCGCATCCTGGCGGGTCTCCCAGACCCCTTCGCGGGACCAGGAGGGACGGTTGGCCAGCAGGCTGTCCAGGGCCGCGGTCGCCCGCTCGTCCAGGGGCTGGCTGCAGAGGTTGCGGTAGACCGGCGCCAGGTCGTCCAGGCTGGCCCCGGGGGGAGCGGTGCGGGCGGCGATGTCCAGCCAGCGCACCCGGCTGAGCTCGGCTCCGCTCCCCTCGTCGAGCAGCGGCCAGGCGCTGGCCGCGGTGGCCGTCCCCATCCGACCGGCCAGCTCGCTCAGAGCTCCCGCTCGCTCGGACAGTCTGTCCGGCCGACTCAGCACGAGCGGCCACAGCTCTAGAGCCTGGCGGGCGTCGCCCGGGCCGGCGGTCAGCTGGCTCAGGGCCTGCAGCGCTTCCTCGCGCTTGCCTTCGGGCAGGTTGGAGAGGCCTTCCAGGGCCTCGTCCCAGAGCTCGCCGGAGCTGCCCAGGGGGGTGCTCACCCGGCCCCAGGCCGTCTCGCCCTGGAGCTTGAGGTGGCGGATCGAGAGCGCCTCCCCCGGCCCGTCCTGATTCCACGCTTTTGGCTTGACCGCAAAACGCAGCCTCACCGTTTTGTCCGCATACCGCGACAGGTCGAGCTGCACATCCTGAAGCTCGGACGAGGTCCCCTTCAGCTCGAGCAGGCTGGTCCACTCCTGCTTCGGGCCTTCCTCGGCCACCTCGATCGTGGCCAGGTTGCCGTCCACCCTCAGGTCGTGCCGCTCCTGGAGGGTGAGTTGCGGCGAGCGCAACCGGGCCAGCGAGAGCGGGGGGCTGATCAGCTCGTTCTGGGTGGAGGCCCCGATGTAGAGCCGGTTGCTCCAGCCCTGATCGCTCACGTCCCAGGCCCCCACGCTCTTCCACTCAGGTTGCGCGGAGGCCAGCTCGCGCAGTGCTTCCAGCCCGGCCGGGGAGAGCTTGAGCGAGGAGAGATGCCGGGTGCGCTTGAGCAGGGTTTCCAGCGGCGTCTCGGGGGCCGACAGGTGGGCAACCAGGGCCAGATCCCGGGCTTGCTGCGCCCCCGCCAGGTGCGGCCAGATCTGAGCGGCGGCGCTCACCCCCACCCGCGAGGCCAGCTCGCCCAGGGCGCTCCAATCCTTTTCGGGTGCCAGCGCTCTCAGCTCCAGCGCCGCTCGGGCCCCTCCCACCTGGCCGGCCAATCTCGCCAGGGCGGGCAGCTCGGACGGCTCGCGCAGCAACTGCGTGGGGCCCGCCAGCTCTGCCTGAGTGGCCACCTCGACCGTCTGACCCAGGCTCTGGCCGGTGATCCTCAGGTCTGAGATGCTCAGCGCCTCGCCCGGCCCGTTCTGGTCCCAGTGCTCCGGCTTGACCACGAAGCGAAGGTGCAGCTCTTTGCCGTCATAGGCCGAAAGGTCCACGCTCTCGGCCTCGGGCCCACCCCGGATGCCCGGGAAGCTGGCCAGCTGGCTCCAGCTCTTGCCGTCCGGGCTGGCTTCCAGCCAGGCCCGATTCTTGTCCGCGCGCAGGTCGTGCTGCCGAGTGAACGCGAGCCGGCAGCCGGTCAGGTGGGCCAGAGACAGGACCGGCAGCTGCAGGCTGTTCTTGGGAGTCGCCCCGATGTAGAGCTTGTTCACCCAGCGCCCGCCCGAGAGCTCCCAGTCGCCTTCCTTCTGGAGCGAGAGCTGACCGGACAGCTCCCCGAATGCCTGCAGCTGGGCGGCGTCCAGGTTGGCCTCCCGCAGGGCCCGGTAGCCGACGACCGGCTCTCCCGGCCAGGTCTGCTCGGCCAGCTGCAATCGCTGCACCCGCTCGGCCCAGGGCGAGGTGTCCAGTGGCGAGGCCAGCTCGGCGTAGGTGGACCGGGCCTTCTCCCAGCCCTTCTGCTCGATGAGCTGCTCGAGCTTCTGGCGGCGCTCGGCGAAGTCGGGGCTGGCCCGGTCGGGTGCGAGCAGCTCGCTCCAGGCTGTCACCGCCTGGTCGGCATTCTGGAACCTGGCCGCCATGGCGCTCACCTCGGGGTAGCCTTCCGGGTCCAGCGCCACCAGCTTCGCAAGCCCGGCCTGGGTGGGCTTGAAGGGCTTGAGCTCGCTCGCCAGCGCCATCAGCTCCTGGCCCTGCGCCCCCGAAGGCATCGAGGCGTAGAGCCCGGCCCACCCCGCGGGATCCAACCCCGCCCGCTGCAGCAGCTCACGCGACGACTGCAATCGTTCGGGCTCGAAGGCCAGCTTCTCTGCCTTGCAGGTGCGCCAGGCTTCCAGAGCCGGCTGCCCCTCTCGCGCCAGCCTGGCCAGCTCCGGCCCCCGGGACACGAGCTCTGCTCCCAGCTCCTCGGCCGCCTCCACCGCCCAGGCGGCGGACACCCCCACCATCTGCTGGAAGGCTGCCTGACGGGCGGCATAGTCCTTACCTTCCACCGCCGCCAGGGCCCGCCGGGCCAGCTCGAGGTCGCGCGTGTCGGCCACCGCCTGGCTCCAGCGCTCCTGGTCGTAGCCGTCCTTGCGCCCCAACTCCAGGGCCTGCACGGCCGCCCGGGGCTCGAGCCAGCGGGCCAGGCCCTGCAGCTCGTCCAGCGTGGGCTGCAGGGGGGCCTCGGGCGGCGTGTTCGCCAGCACCGCCGGGTAGAGCGTGTCCAGCTGTGGCCCCAGCAACTGCCTGGCCAGCTCCACCCGCTCGGAAAGGGGGCGCGAGCTGCCATCGCGGCGCACCAGCTCCCAGGCCTGCTCGGCCTGCTTGCCCGCCAGCTTGCTCAGAGAGTCGGCCTGGGTCTTGAGCTGCTGCAGCTCGCTCAGGGGAGGAGCCTGGAGCTGAGCGACCGTCAGGCTGGTCAGTCGCAGGCCCTGGTGGGAGACCTCCACGGGGGCATCGGGGGCCAGCTTCTCGGCCGAGAGATAGGTGGCCAGGCTCGTTCCGCTGGACAGGCTGTAGCCTTGCTCGGCCAGCCCCTTCAGGCTCTCGGCCAGCTCGGGACGGGCCAGCTTGCCGGCCTCGAGCTTGCCCTGCTCGAAGGCCTCGAAGAGCGCGCTCTCTCGCTCGGGCGCCGGTCCCTGGCTCAGGGCCAGGTAAGCCAGGTAAGCCGCCCCCGGCGCGTGGGTGGCCGCCAGCGCCTGCCCCAGGGCGACGTCGCCCAGCTGAGCCGGCGAGCCGGCGTGAAACGCGTGGAACTGCCCCAGCCGCTCGGTGCTCTCGAGCTTGATCCACTCCTGGCTCGGCATCTGCACGCGCACCTGGGGCTCGTCCTTTTGCAGCTCCTGGGCCACCTTCTCGGCTCCGGCCGCCTTCCAGCTTTTTTGAAACAGCCAGTTGCGCCCCAGCACCTCGAAGCTGGCCCCGCGCTCGGCCAGCTGTTGGGCCAGCGTCAGGGGAGGCAGGTCGACGGGCGCTGCCGCCACCGGCCGCCGGGGGGCGGGCAGGCAGGAGTCGCAAGGGCCTGCGGGACGGATCTGCACCCCATGAGTTTAGGGTCCAGCCCTGAAAAGCCTCACAAATCTCGTCAGCTCAAGGCCGGGGTGCGACGGAAAGTGAGCCAGCGTCTCAGCGCCACCACCGTCCAGACCGCCTCCACCAGGCCGAAGGGCCAGGCGCCCTGCAGAAAGCCATACACCGAGCCCAGCGCGCAGGCTACCGCGAAGCCCAGAATACACCAGTGGGAGCGGTTTTCCAGGGCGTAGAAGATAAGCCCGAGGCTCACGGCTCCCAGGCCAAAGGCTGTCAGAGGGTCCATGGCGTCACTTTATCCACCCGACCTGAGAAGTTCCTGAAACAGCTCGAATCGCACCCTGCCCGGAGCGGGGGGCTGCCGGCCGCCTGAGGGTCGCGGCTCAACGCGTCAAGGGCGCCGGGCTTCCACCCAGCCCCAACTCCCTGCGCAGCCATCCGATGTCGTTGCGTTGCTCGGCGGGCAGGTTGGCCTCTCGCATCTCGAAGTCGCTCAGCAGCGCCCTCAAGCGCTCGCGCAGGCGCGGAGTCCGGGCCGCTTCCCGGGGGGTAACCCCGTCCAGGGCTGGCACCCCCTCGTCCAGCCAGCGCCGCATCCAGTCCTGCTTGAAGGCCATCAGGGCCGCCAGTTGGTCCGGGTCGAGCCGGGGCGGAGCGGCCGCGCTCCTCTTCTCCATGAGCTGCTCCGGCGTGCGCTTGTCGCGCCGGGCCCGTTTCCAACCGGGAATCTTCCATCCCCGCAAGCGCTCGCTCAGCTCCTCGGCCCGCTCCAGCGAGTTCGTCTCCACGATGAGAGCCCGCTCCTGCAGAGTGAACTGGCCCACGATGACCCCGCCCTCGCCTCGGATAAAGCCTCTGTCCTCTGGCTGATCGAGCTCTCGCAGCCGGAGTCCAACCAGCTCCCGGCTGGAGGGCTCGAACACGTACCGGTCTCGCACCAGCAGCAGATCGTGCCCCTCCGAGTTCTGCATTCTCGGCAAGGGCCGCTCATCGAGGTTGGCCACCTCTTCGCGCCAGTAGTCGGTCAGCTCGCTGACCCAGTCTGGCTCTCGCAGCAGTTTGCGGGTGATTTTGCGGTGGGGCCGGTGCAGCTCCACGAACTCCGAGCGGATCCCTTCGGCCGAGAGAGGGGGCAGGGGTCGGTGGAACATCCCGATGAGGACGAAGCTGCCGCCCACTTCGAGCACCCTCCCGAGCAGAGTCAGTCCTGGACGAAAGCTCTCCACCAAGCCCACGTCGTGGACCCAGCGCTCGTCGCCGAGCAGCAGGTCGCGCAGCAACACCTCCCTGCCGTCTCGCACCTCGACCATCTGCCACATGGAGACGTGGGCCGCCTGATGAGCCCTGGCCAGCTCCAACTCGGGCCCCGAGAGCATGTCTTTTCGTTCCAACAGCTGCTCGAGCAAGGTCGCGCTCGCATCGTCAGGCCCGCGGTAGTGATAGAACGCATAGGGGAAGAACCAGCTGTTCTCCTCCTCGAAATCCACTTCATAGCCCCCGCCGTAGTCCTCGACGAGATGGGTGCCCCATCTCTTCTCCTGGCTGTCCAGGAGCCTCGAGAGCCGCTTCACCAGCTGACGGTCCACGTCGTGGACCGGATGCACGGCGGCGGGGGAGGCTTGCCGCTCCCAACAGCATTTCTTATACTTCAGGCCGCTTCCGCACGGGCACGGCTCGTTTCGTTGGGGCTTGTGCATGCCCGCTTCTTTGGTCGGCGCGGGGGGAGGATACCTGCAAAACTCTTGTTCGGTATACGGCCGCCCCGGGCGCAGGTTCTGCCAGACCTTCATCACTTCACTCTGAAGGGAACGCATCGCGAGGGCGAAGCACCTGGCATGGTGCTCGATACGCGGCCGGTCTGGCTCTACGACGGTCCGATGGAAACCCGCATCCAGTTTGGCACCGACCTCAAGCTCGACCCGGAGATGTCGATTTTCACCCTGGTGGACTCGGCCGCAGGTCGCAGCGCCCTGAGCGCGCTCTACGAGCGCGATGCTCGCGCCGCCGCCCGCTACCGGCTGCCCATCGTGCTCAACGCTCCCATCTACCGGGCCAGCCCGGCGCACCTGACCAGGCTCGGGTATACGGTCCCGGGCGACCTCGTGCGGCTCAACCGCGACTGCCTGGACCTGGTCCGCGACCTCGTGTCCCGCCTCGAGCGGCCCCAGGACACCCTCATTACCGCTCCCATCGGCCCTCGATTCGCGGCCTACCAGCCCGATCGTCAATCCACCCTGGCCCAGGCCATCGACTACCATACCCCCCAGATCGAAGCGGTCGCGGCCTGGGGAGTCGAGCTGATCTCGATCGCCGCCATGCACGGCGGGGTCGAAACGGTGGCTGCCGCCACGGTGGCCGCCCGAACCGGCATCCCCTACACGGTCGGGTTCGTCCTCACGGCCGACGGTAAGATGCTCGATCAGACGCCGGTCTGGTCGCTGATCGCCGAGATCGACGGCACCGTCGCGCCTCGTCCCGAGCTCTACGTGATCGGGTGCACCCATCCCAGCGTCTGCGAGCGGGTTCTGGCCCTCGAGCATGCCGAGGTCTCTCGCATTCGTGGCGTCAAAGCCAACGGCTCGAGCAAGCCTCCGGAGGAGCTGCTCGAGCTCTCTCGGGCCGAAGCCGACCCGCCCGAGGAGTTTGCCGAAGAGCTCCTGGCCCTGGGCCGGCCGCGAGGATTCCGTCTGTACGGCGGGTGCTGCGGAACGGACACGGCTTTGATCGAGAGCCTGGGCAAGCGTCTGGCAAATCAGCCAATCGAGGGGGAACCATGAAGCCGCCCATCAACCAGGTCCTTTTCCTGCTCGTCCTGATGCTCGTCCCGCTGCAGGCCCAGCAACAGCCGATGCCCTTCCTGAATCGGATCGAGCTGAGCGCCACCGAAGTCATCGGCCCGGCCCAGCTGCAAGGGCGCGTGTTCCTGGCCGCCCCGGCGCCGACCGGAGGGGCCACCATCGGCCTCTGGAGCGGCACCCAGGTGACCATCCCGCGCACCGTGTTCGTGCCTCAGGGAGCCAACCAGGTCGGCTTTCCGATCGAGGTGCTGGCGACCACGTCCCCCATCGATGTGGTCATCGGGGCCACTTCGGCCGGTCGGGTCGAGGTGCAGCTGCGCGTCCTCCCCCCTCCCCGGCTGACCGCCCTCAAGTTTGCCCGCGATTACGGGGTGGCCGGCAAGGAGGTTCGGGGCACCGTGGAGGTGGAGAAGGCCGCGCCCCGGTCGATGGGCCTGGAGGTAAAGCTCTCCAACGGAACCACCATCCAGATCCCGCCGGGCCAGGCTTCGGGTGCGTTCTCGCTGGTCACGCCCCCCTCCGATGAGGACACCACCTTCAGGCTCCAGGCCAGGCTGGGCAGCAGCGAGGTCTCGGGCCAGCTGCCATTGTTTGCCACTCCCCGCGTCACGGCGGTGGAGGTGGGCAAGGAAGTGGTGGCCGAGGAGCCCGCCCAGGCCACCGTTCGTCTGGCCCGGCCCGCCCCCAAAGGAGGCGTCGAGCTCGACGTGCGTCGCAACCTCAACCTCAAGGTGCCGCCCGCCGTCGCCGTCGAGGCCGGGGCCGCCTCCGCCCAGCTGACCTTCACCGGGCAACCGGTTCGGATGCCGACCCTGGTCGAGCTGGAGGTGGGCGGAAAGAAGACCTCGTTCTACCTCACCCCTTCCCCCACCGTGGCGGTGCGGGAAGGGTTCAACTTCTGGCTCTCGGCCAACGACAAGCAGCCGGTGCTCGACGATCCGGCCGCCCCCGGCCAGAAGTGGCACCTCACCTTCGAGGGGGGACCCCGCATTGAGAAAGCGGCCCCGGGACAGTATCTGGTGCAGGCCGATTTCTCCGGCACCCTGGGCACCGATCCGACCGTGCACAAGGTGATTCTCGAGCTGACCTATGAGGGCGCGGCTCAGGCCTGGAAACTGGTCAAGACGCGCATCCACAGCGTGAACGGCAACCCTCGCCCCCGCTGAGGCTTCAGGGCAGCTGAGCGCTGAAGGCCTCCACCTCGCCCTGCGGGTTGACCCCGAAGCCAGCGACAGTCTTGCCGTCGTCGGACACGGCGGTGGCGACCAGCAGGTGCCACCCGGCGGGCACCGCCGAGCCGAGCAGGTCCTGCAACCTGCGCATGCCGTTGGTCGAATCCCAGACGAAGGCCGCCTGCGAGGAGAAGCTCTGGCCGCTGGCCGCCGCTCCCACCACCACCCGGCCGTCGCCCGAGACCCCGTAGGCTTGCGAGCTGAAGGTGAAGTTCGCCAGCTCGCCCAGCGAAACCGGACCGTTGGCGGTCCAGAGCGTGGCCTGAGCGGGGACCAGATTGCTTTGATTCGAGCTCCAGCCGACGATGCTGCTACCGTCGGCGGAGACCTCCCAGCCATCGCTGAAGGGAAGGTTATCCAGCGCCGGCAGCGCCGCCATGGTCCCCGCGAACCAGCGGTAGGCCGAGAGCCCACCGCTTTGATTGGTCGAGATGCCGGTGATCACCGTGCCGTCCCCCGACATCCCGTGGGCCTCGCTGCCGGGCTTCTGCCCGGCCGCGGCTCCCAGCGTCCCCAGGCCCGTGGGAGTGGGGGCGCCCTGCGCCCACCGGAAACCCTGGTAACCGAGAATGCCCGTGCCGGCGGTGCCCACGGCGACGGTGCCGTCCAGCGAGAGGTCGGTGACCATCTGAGGGGGCAGGTTGGGCGGCACCGAGCCGGGCAGCACGACGACGCCCTGGCTGGTCCAGATCTCGGCCGAGAGCAGATCGAAGAAAATGCCCAGTCCGCCGAGCTTGCTGCCGTCCTCATTCACCGCGTGACCCTCCGAATGCGGCTTGGACTGCGTGTTGGGCAGCGCCTGCATCCCGGTGGCCTGGGTCCACTGGAAAGCGGCGCGGTTCCCCCTCGCGTCGATCGAGGCGCCGGTCAGGGTGGAGCCGTCGGCGGAGATGGCGTAGGCCTCCGACGTGCCTCCTCTGAGAGTGCCCAGGGGCGAGAACACCGCTCCCGCGGGCGGCGGCGCGGGGGGCGGTTGGGGGGCGGCGGGGAGCGCGCCCTCGTCGCGTATGATCGGCAGGCCGAGCAGATCCGGCTTGCCCTCCAGAGTGATCGCAGGTCGCGCCGGGATGATGGCCTGCGGCGGCAGGTTGTCCACCACCGGTGGGCCATTGGTGAGGGTTTCGGTTCCGGTGCAACCGATCGCGAACAGCATCGAGCAGGCCAGCAGGGAGTTCTTCATTCCGCTCCATGCGTCAGGCAGGATCAAGATCCTGCTCCCATCGTACTTAGAGCTTCCAAGTCGGTTTGTCGAGCAAGAAGGGCGCCAGTGCACCCGGCTCCACCGGAGCCGAGAAGAAATTCCCCTGTCCCAGCGGGCAGCCGTGCTTGCGCAGGAAGTGCACCTGCACGCGATTTTCGATCCCCACCGCCACGGGAACCAATCCCAGCGATTGCACCAGCCGCAACGCCGCCAGGAATACCGACGCCGCCCTCTTGTCCTCCGGCACCCCGCGCAGCAGCCGCCGATCCAGCTTCACGATCTGCACCGCTCCCATGCGCTCGAACGTGAACGGCTCCGCGCCGAACTGATTCAGGGCCACGCGCATCCCCGGCTTGAGGAGGGTCAGGGCGCGGTCCACGTCCTGGTCCAGGCTAGCGCCCATCTCCACCACCAGACGATCCACCGGGATCGGCCGCAGCAGCTCGCCGAGCCTGCTGTCCAGGAATTGCCGATGGGACAGGTTCAGCGAGTAGAAGAACGTCCTGGGGAGCGCGTACTGCCGCAACCGCGCGATCACATCCTCGATCACCTGGTGGCCCATCTCGATGGTCAATCCCAGCCTGTCCGCCGAAGGGAGGAACTGCTCGGGCACCAGGAGCCCCTCCAGCCGGTGCTGCCAGCGGATCAGAGCCTCCGCTCCCGCCGTGCGGGCCGTCTTCAGGTCCACGATCGGCTGATAGTGGACCGTGAACTCCCGGGCCGACACGGCCTGGCGGAGCTGCCCTTCGGTCACGGCGCTGCGCTCCCGGCTCCGCTTGATCTCACCGTCGTAGACGCGGAACGTGCCGCCGCCCTGCTCCTTGGCGTAGCCTCGGGCCGCCTCGGCGTTGGCCAACAGCTCGTCGGCCGAGGCGGCGTCGCCCGGGGAGTGGCTGATCCCCAGACTGGCCTTCACCTGGACTCTCTGACCGTGCACCGTGAAGGGCCGGGCGATCTCCGTCAGCAAGCGCTCGGCCTGGATGCCCGAGCTCTGGCGCAGCCCGACCTCCGTGTCATCCGGGCGAGGCATGACGATGAGGAACGCATCCAGCCCGGAGCACGCCAGCAGATCCTCCGTGCGCACGAACTCGCCCAGACGGCGGATCAAGAGCTTCATCAGCTCGGTCCCCGTCGACGGCCCGTAGCGGTCGCGCACGCGCTGGAACTGGTCCAGGTCCAGGCTGAACAGCGCCACCGAGGTGCGCGACTTGAACAGCTCCTCGAGGTGGCGGCGCGCCTGGTTGCGATTGGGCAGCTGCGTGCGCTCGTCGAAGTAAGCCAGGCGGGCCAGCATCTCCTGGTCGGCCACCTGCTTTTGGACCTGCTTGAGACGCTCTCTCGTCTCGTCGAGCTGCTGAGCGACGCGCCGGGCCTGCTCCTCGGCCCGCTGCAGCCTGGCCGCCTCCCCCGATTTCTGGGCCAGCTGCTCCTCGGAGCGCGCCAGGCGCTCCTCGGTCTGGCGCAACTTCTCCGATTGAGCCTCGCTGGAGGCGAGCTGGTCTTCCGCCCGCGCCAGGCGCTCTTCGGTCCAGCGCGTCTTCTCGAGCTGCTCCCTCAGCTGTTCCTCGCTCTGGCGCAGCTGATCGTCCCCGGGTCGGCGCGCCAGCTGCTCCTCCGCCCAGGCTCGGCGCTCCTCGGCTCGGGCCACGCGCTCCTCGGCCCACTGCTCACGCTCCTCCGCGCGCCGCATACGCGCCCGGGCGTGGGCCTCGCGCTCCTCGAGCTCCTCCAGGCGGCGGCTCATCTCCTGAGCGGGCGCCTGCACGAGCCTGGCCTCGAGCCCTCGCCACGAAAGGGGGATCTGCCGGCCGTTCGGCGCGCGGCCGTCCGCCGCAGTGTTCGTCCACAGGGTCTGGCCGTTGGCATCCACGATCCACAAGGGATCGCTCAGGGCGTCGATCAGGCTCTTGAGGTCACCGGCCAGGGGTTGCGACTGCTTCTTCGCCATCGGCATCCCGGGGCTTCGGTGTCTTCAGCAAAGTACCCCGCTGGGCCGTGTTCTTGGGGTGACACTTTTGCGAGAGTTATTCAAGCCGTGTTGGAGCATGGTGATGCAATGTGAGAAGTGTTATTTCATGAGGGTTCTCGTGGTGTTGGTCGTGGACTGGATCGGGGGGTAGCGGCGATCCGGCGACAAATGGGTGTACCCCGGACTCAATCCCGTTTCTGCTGTCCACCGGGGCCCGACTTGGAATGACAATGAAGCTTCATGGCCAATCTCTCAACTTGCTCTGGATACGGTCGTTCATCACGTACAGTCTGAGCTACAGGCCTTCAGGAGGTTGCACCGATATAGCTAAAAGGCTATACTGCTTTTGATGCATAGTAATGGGAGGGTGGATGGAAAGGTCGAAGGCCGAGCGCCTGTCCGAATTCTTCAGGCGGCTTCTCGAACGTCCACCGGCCTCGACCGCTGAGGAGGCGAGACAACTGTTGGAGTCAACACTCAACGAAGTTGAAGACGAAGCGTCGGGAGTCGCCCGGGACCCGGGCTCGTGGCAACGGGACGGCCGGATGTACCCGCCACAGGACGACAGCAAACGAGCGGTCGCTGGTCATCCCGAGGTTACTCGTTTTCGTAGTCGACTGCATAACATTTTCATCAGCACGAACGGTGCTATTGAAATCAGGGACGTCAGAGACGAGTCAGGTCTCTTAGCAGACCTTGCTCAGTCGGGACGTCTGCTCTTCGCCAAGATGGGCCGCGACCAGAGAGGGGTGTGGGAGTAATGGCAACCAGATCGAACCCTATTCAAAGTCTCGAGCAGAAATTGAACAAGCGCTTCCCTGAGGTGCGCACTGCCCTGGATGCGCCTGAGACGCCCAACGCGCGGTGGTGGCTCGACGCTCAACTTGGGAAACACCTGGTTTCCGTAGAGTGGAGACCAGGCCGCGGCTTTGGTGTGTCCGCTGGGGACGACGGGTTTGGCGAAGGCCCAGATGAGGTCTATGACGACGCCGAATCGGCAGGCAAGCGAGTGATCGAACTTCTGGAATCCGGCGGAAACACACAACCACCGGACGAGGTCCTGTTAGCCCGACTGAGGGATCTGCGGAGGAAGACTCAACTGCAGCTCGCTGAGACACTCGGGATCTCACAAGCCACAGTGTCCAAGATCGAGAGACAGTCGGACATGTACATCAGCACGCTGCGGGGCTACATCGACGCTCTGGGGGGAAGACTGGAGATCAGCGCTATTTTCCCGGACGGAACGGTAAGAGTGTCGCTGTCGGAAGTCCGTGAGCCCGAACCAAAGCGAAACTCTGCGCCAGTTAAGAAAGGGAAAAGGCGCCCAAGTAGATTGGGAGCCCAAGGGTCAGGGTGATGCTCATCTTGGATGCGCCCATCGTTCCTGGAGAGGCGCTAACCCCGACCTGCTCATTACGAGCGAGTATATAGTGTTTTTCTTGCTGTTCAGGCCTGACGTAGTGGCGTAAAGCACCGCCTACAAAGACGACCTCATCCAGGAACGGGCCGAGTTTGGCGGCTACAGCAGCACCCATGCGAGTACTCGGATGGCTCATTCGAGCCGGTCTCCGATCGTCGCCGCTGTCAGTTTTCGCTCCCTGGCTCGCCCGTAGCGCAGTGCGCCTACCAGCGCCAACATTGGGGTGCGGCCAGGAGATTTAGCGGGCTGATCGGGAATCATCGGCTCGTGCGCAAGCTCCTCCTGATTCTGGTTTTTCTGGCGGGGGTCGTCCAGGCCCAGTCCGAGGGGCCGCTTCGTCTGGTGGTCATGTCCGGGCCGACTACCCGGGAGCTTGGCGACAAGCTCTGCAAGAGGCTGCTGGGAGCGTCTCTCCCCGTTGACCGGGTGGACCTGACGGGTCCCGAGGCCCCGGCCATTGCCCTGGTTTATCAAGGCAAGACGCTCTGCCAACTGGACTCCATCGACGAGGTGGACCCGGCCGTCCAGGTGATGCTGGTCCGTGCTCGGCGAGGCCAGGCCTTGCTGCGATTGCACCAGGCGAACATCCAGCGATGGATAGGAGCGCGCTTGGCGCACGTAGTCGGCTCCAGCGAGCCGCTTCCGCCCCCCCCGGCCTATACCGTCGACGAGGTCTTCGCGGACAGTCCGGCCGAGAAAGCGGGCCTCCGCGTGGGGGACTTCATCCTGGAAGTGGACGGACGGCCAATGCGCGGGGCGGAAGACTTCGTACTGCGCGGTCCTTCGATGCGCCTGAAGGTCCTGCGCCAACGACGTCAGGTGCTCGATTTGGAGATCCCAGGCGAGCCGGTGCCGTCCGTCGAGTCGGTGGGTTTGGGGGACCCTCGCTGGGACGTGCTCATGATGCTGGCTCTGGAGGCGAGGCTCTACAAGAAGGAATACCAGCGCGCAGACCAATGTTACCGCCAGGCGCTGGCGAGCCTGGGCGATACCCAGGACCTGCGCCGCCCTCGCACCGAGCAGGCTCTGGCGGACAATCTGGCCTTCTTGAATGGTTTGGGTCAGGACCGGCGTCCGGAGCGCATCGCGCTCTATCGTTCGGCGATCGCGCACCGGGAAGCTCTGCTCGGACCAGATCCCTACGAAATCTTCGGCTGCTTGGACGATCTAGTGTGGCTCTACCGTTCGTGCGGCCAGCGGGAAGAGGCTGCCACGTGCGCGCGTCGCTCCCAACGGATCCAATTGAGCCACTGGCACAACGTGGGGTTCGGGGCCGCTTCGGCCCGGGAGCGGCTTGGATTCGAGCTCGCCTGGCTGGGCTATCTGGACGAGGCGCAGAGCGAGTTTGAGGCGGCCTGGGCGCTGTACGACGACCTGATCGCCGCCAACCCTTCCGACTACGACAGACTCGCCAGCGTCGCGCGGCGCCGAGAGGCGATGCTCAAGAACTGGGCTTTCCTGTATGGCAAGAGAGGCCTGCCCGAGGAGCAGAAAAAGGCAAGCGACCAGGCCGCAGTCGAGCTCTATCGATCGTACCGCCTGGCCGCGCGCCTGGCGCCGCCGGGGAAGCCGTCCCAAGCAGAGGTCAAGGCGAGCAAGCTCTATGAGAGCAGTTCGCCCGATATCCAGCGACTGATGGACCGCGTGCAGATCCCCTGAGCTCTTCAGATTGCATTTGGGCGACTTAAGCTCAGTGCATGCAGATCCAGATCCTTGCCGCGCGCATCGCGGCAGTGTGGGACAAGCTCCAAGAGATGCAGCTGTCGCCCACCGAGGCTACCCGACCAGCTCCCAGGCTCAGACTTGCGCGCGGGCGGGCCGCTTCACAACCGCGCGGGTGTACGTTGTTTCACCTGGAATGAGCGTCCTCGCCAAACCTTTGGTGGAGAACGACTAAGTCACGAATATTATGCGTCCGCGTAGGCCCAGTTGCAACACGTCGGTTTTCCCGCTCGCTGCCAGGGCATGGTAAACACGCTCCTTGGACGAACCCAAACGTCCAGGTCCCTGGTGAAACGAGGCTCAGCGTAGGCGATAATGGCGTAGCCGCCAACAACCAGGTATTCAGCCTGGCAACTGTTTAAGCTCTGCAACAGATCGCTGAAGTCGCTGTTCACCCTCGCGCCCCCGCATTGTGAGTACAGCCGCACGAGATCCCAGGCGGCTGTGAATCTGGCGGCCACAGGCTGGCTCTGCCAGTAGTGGCGGCCGAACACACACCCACGTGTCTGCTCGAGCTTGACGAGGTTCCCCTCCCTCGCTCCAATAACGGCGGCTCTCCAGGCTACCGGCGAACAGTCCCCGCCTGCCGCGCCAGGCACTCCTTGAGCCAGAGGCGTAAGGTGCTGTCGGCCCCGGCCCATTCCTCGAGCAAGGCCCTGGTCCGGCCCTCCTCGCCGACCGCCCGGGCCCGGGCCAGCGCGTCCTCCACCGCCTGCGAGAATTCCAGATAGCTCACCTCGTAGGCCCAGCCGCGCAGGTAAGCCTGCACCGTGAGGAGAGCCAGCTCATGGGCCTGCTCGGGCGGCAACTTGGCGACGGCCCGGTGCATCTTGCTCGGATTGCACGGGCCCACGCGTGCGCACTCCAGCGCCACGTCGAACAGCTTGAGCTCGACCGCCGCGGTGAGCCACTGCCCTTGTTTGCCGTCTGACGAGCCGAGGAGGTCGCGCAGGATCTGCTCGGGCCTTTTCTTGGGGTAGCGCCGACAGATGGCCTTGAAGGTCAGCTTGTGATTGGTGGCTCTCTGTAGAGTCAGGCCGTAGGAGCGGTAGGCCTCCTCCTCGCGGTCCAGGTCGATCAACAATTGCTCGCACTCCAGGCCCACCGTGGTCGAGGGATCATTCAGGCAAAGGCTCTCGGCCATCGCCAAAGCATCCTCCGTCCGGCCCAGGGCTTTCAGAGCCTCCACGCCATAGCGCCGGTCATGCCACAGAGGGGGCTGATGCTTCTCCAGCGACAAGAGCTCGAGAATCTCGTCGTAGCGTCCGGCTGCCAGCAGGCTGGAAAATGCCGCCGAGGTGCCGCTGAAGCAGTTGAAGCCAGGCGCCGTGAAGACCGTCCGCACGGTGCCGGCCAGCCGGTCGGCCCAATGGCTGGCCAGCTCGCGCGAGGCACACAGCTGACCCCAATGCTGGCCGAGGTTGTCCAGGTAGCCGTAGCCGTCATCCTGCAGGGCCTGGAAGAGCCGCTCCAGGCGCTCAGCGTGCCCGGCTCCGCTGGAGCCCTCGGCGATCACCTGGCTGAGCGTTTCCACCGCTTTGTACACGGCGTTGCCCAGCGCGCCGGAGGAGCTGTCCACGTGCTCGATGGCGGGAACCAGGCGTTCGAGCAGCAGGACGGCTCCTTCAGCCGCGATCTCCGGATCCTTGACGGCCTTGATCTCCTTGAGGGCTTCGCTGAGGCGCTTGCTGGCCAGAGCCGAGGCGCGCCACTGGTAGGCCCCGGCCCGGAAACGAGCGGTAAACTGCCACTTGTGCGTCGAGCGCCTGCGGGTCTTCTTGGGAGCCACCTCGACCTGGCTGAGGTGCTTTTCGAAGAAGGCGAAGGGCTCGTCCAGGCAGGCCGGGTTGCCCAGCGGCACAACTTCGATGTCGAGTCGGCGCAGCGTGCTCTGCAGCACCAGCCTGTGCTCCGGGCGCAGGGCCACCTGGGCGGGGCGGCCGGGCTCGAAGCGCTCGTTGAGCATGGCCTGCACCAGGAGCTCGAGCAGCAGGTTTGGCTCGGGCACGCTGGCCGGCTCGGAGCCGACTGCCCGCAAGAGGCCGGTGTGGGCGTCGGCCCAGAGGCCAGCGTTTTGCGGTCCCTCGCCGCGGATCTTCAGAGCTGAGGGACGACAGTCTCCCACCCATACTTCCGAGGATAGCTGGGGAAGCTTCAGAAGGCGCGCTTCGAAGGCCGGGTCGAGGAGCATGGGGGCTCGTTCGGGCGCAAAGGGCGAAACCATTTCGAACACTTCACGGCTCGCCGCACCAATCCTCAGGGTCGAGGCGAGCCTGCGGCACGTAGCGTGGGCCAACCTCCCGGATGTCCGGAATCGTTGCCCGGGCCCCCGGCGCGACCACCTCGACGTTCTGCATCATGCCCAGGTCCTCGTGGGCCAGCATATGGCAATGGTGGACGAATCGCCCTGTGAAGCTCAAGAAGCGCGTTCGCAGGGTGACGCTGCCGCCCATGGGGAGGATGACGGTGTCCTGCCATCGGGGTGGCACCGGGTTGCCGTTGATGGCCACCACCTGGAAGGGGTTGACGTGGATGTGGAAGGGGTGCTCGGTATCGGCCACCACGCTGCGGACGGTCCACTCCCCCACGGCGCCCAGCTCCACCACCTGGTCGGGGGCGTTTAAGTCGTAGCGGAAGCCGTCTACGGTGTAGTTGTCGGGAAAAGCGGCCGAAGGACCGCCCTTGTCTATCTGTGTGGCATAGTCGATGGTCCGCCGATCGGTGATCTCGTCATCGGTGATGTCCGGCAGCGAGTCCGGGGTTGGCAGAGCGGTGGGCAGGCTCATCACCACCGGGTCCCCCTCGACGATCAGGGTGGCCAGCTCGACCTCGGGCGTTGCGGGGGGGAGCGGTTGGATCGGCGGGGCGATTCCCCCCCCGCCGCCGCCGGAGAAGCTGGGCACAGCCGCACGGCGGCGAGGCTCAGGCCGAGTTGGATCTGCTGGCGGCGGGACAGTCGAGTCATAGCCAGCAAGATTGCCTGGGGGCGGTAGAACCCCTTCCTTCTGAGTCGGCCCGGGGGACGGTAACAGCCAGTTCACTGGGCCCGGCTCAGCAAGACGCACCCGTGACGATCTCCAGGCATCCGACCGGCATCATTGCCCCACCAGAACCTCGGAGGCGATCATGCAAATTCACGCGTTCCCCCAACACTCGAGTGCTTCGCGCCTGGAGAAGAAGGCGCCGCCTCATTGCGCGGCGACCAACGTCGATGTGCCCGCTCCTCTCCCGACCTCGGCTCCTGGCCGCGAGAGCGTCGAAGCGACCGCTGGCTGGAGAAGGTCCGCCGCTCTCGCCAGCCTGGCCATCGTCGGACTGGGGATGGTCGGCTCCACGGGCTTTCAGGCCGACCAGCCTCCGGCGATCTGTCTCACGCAAACAGGCAGCAACGAGCCCGCTCCGGTCGCTCGACAGCGCACGGCGCTGCAAAAGCACGTCGACTTCTTCGACCGCAACGGCGATGGCCAGACCAGGGTCTGGGAGACCTACCAGGGCTTGCGAGCCTTGAAGCTCGGCCGCCTGACCTCGGCCGGGGCGGCGCTGGTGATCAACGCCTCCCTCGGCGTCAAGACAGGCTCGCCCTGGTACAGCTGGCTCACCATCCAAAACGACGGCATCCACATGGGCAAGCACGACGGCGACACCGACGTTTACGACGAGCAGGGCAACTTTGTCCAGTCCCGTTTCAACGCCCTATTCACCACCTTCGACCTGGACCGCGACGAAGCGCTTAGCAGGCAAGAGCTCGACGCCATGATGGTGGCCCGGGGCAACGGCAAGGCGAGTGCGGGCTCGAAAGCCGAGTTCGGTCTCTTGCTCAAGATCGCTGGCGAGGACCGTCCGACCGGACGCGTGCTCACCCGCAAGACCCTCCAGCAGCTCTATGACGGCAGCCTGTTCTACTCTCTGGCTGGCGAGAAGCCGCTTGATGGGTCGAGCTGAAGGTTTGCCCATCCTTCAGGGCGCCTCCAGACAGGTCTGTCAGCGCCCGTTTTGCGGCAGAGGCTTTCGTCCCTAGGGCATCTGGGGAGCAGGCTTCCGAAATTTTGCAGTACCGGGCTGTATACTCCGGAATAAGGGCGGTATCGGGAAATTCCTGCGTATCTGGTTGGTGGGGCTGGCGCACAATCCTGGAGGAACCAGATCGGGGGTGCTGGCGTTGTAGCGGTGAAGTACCCTGGCGCTCGAAAGATGACTTGGAGGATCCCATGAAGAGACGGGAGTTTACCCAACTGATGGCGGCCGCGGTGGCGGGACTGGTGGCCGGAGGGTCGGCCTTGCCAGCCCGTGCCCAGCAAGACAAAGAGAAGGACGGCTGCTCGGGCAAGGACGCCTGCGGCGGCAAGAGCGACGACAAGTCGGGCTGCTCGGGCAAGGACGGCTGCGGCGGCAAGAGCGACGGCAAGTCGGGCTGCTCGGGCAAGGGCGGCTGCGGCGGCAAGAGCGACGACAAGTCGGGCTGCTCGGGCAAGGACGGCTGCGGCGGCAAGAGCGACGACAAGTCGGGCTGCTCGGGCAAGGACGGCTGCGGCGGCAAGAACGACCACAAGTCGAGCTGCGCGGGCAAGGACGAGTGTGCCGGCAAGCCGGGCGGCTCGGGCAAGGACGGCTGCTGCGGCAAAGACTGCAAGAACGGCTGCCCGAGCAAGGACCCCAAATAGCCCGAGGAGGACCGACTGACCGCCCTGCGAACCTGCCGGGATGGGTATCGAGGGAACTTTTGACGCGCCCTTCGACCGCAGCCAGGAACCCGAGCGCTCTCCCGGACCGATCAACCTGCGCCGGGTGGAAGGCCAGCCCGCTTACGCGGGCATCGCCACCTTCATGGGGGTGCCTGTCTGCCTGACGCAGGAAGACCTGAAGGCCGGCCAGGTGGATGCGGCCATCCTGGGAGCTCCGGTCGACATGAGCGGCGGCATGCGGGGAGCGGCCTTCGGGCCGCGCCACATCCGGGCCGATGAGCGCATCCTGGTGCACACCCCCTCCATGCTCATCAATCCGGACACCCGGGTGCAGCCCTTCAACGTGCTCAAAGTGGTCGACTACGGGGACGCGCCGGTCGACCCGTGGGGTCTGGAGGAGTCGCTGACCGCCATCCGCTCGCTCGTGCGCGAGATCGCCGAGACCGGGGCGGTGCCCATCGTGCTGGGGGGCGACCACACCATCTTGCTGCCGAATGCGTCTGGCATCGCGGATGTCTACGGCGCGGGCAACGTGGGCGTGATCCACTTCGACACCCACTACGACTGTGCCAACGTGACCTTCGGGCACCACATCACCCACGGCACCCCCATCCGCCGGCTCATCGAGGACGAGCACATCCCCGCCCGCAACTTCGTGCAGATCGGGCTGCACTCGTTTCTGGGGCCGGACGACGAGTTGCTGGCCTGGATGCGCAAGAAGGGCATGCGCTCGCACTTCATGACCGAGATCGAGCGACTCGGGTTCGAGGCCGTGCTCGACAAGGCCATCGCCGAGGCGCTGGACGGCCCGAAATATCTTTACGTCTCGCTCGACATCGACGTGCTCGACCCGGCCTACGCCCCCGCCACCGGCACTCCCGAGCCGGGCGGGCTGACGCCGCGCGAGCTGTTGCCGGCCATCCGGAGGGTGTGCCACGAGACTCCGGTGGTGGGCCTCGAGGTGGTGGAGGTGGCCCCCCTGCTCGACCCGGGCTACACCACCGCGATGTATGCTCGACGCGCCATCCTGGAGGCCCTCAGCGGCCTGGCCATGCGGCGGCTGGGGTGGCAGGGCAAGAATTACCGCGACCCCGTCTTGTCGGGTGAAGAGCCCTTTCCCACCCCCTGAGTCCGAGTCGGCCTGGCTCACGGCCGCCGATGGCCAGAGGCTGGCGGCGCAGTGGTTTCGTCCCTTGAGTGACCCGCACGGGGTGGTGCTGATCGCTCCCGCCATGCAGAGCTTGTACCAGCGCTTTGCCACCTGGCTGGCCGAGCAGGGCTTCCTGGCGCTGACCTTCGACTACCGGGGGATCGGGCGCTCGCTCGACCGTCCCCTGCGCGAGGTGGAGGTCGACGTGGTGGGCTGGGCCCGGCTGGACGCCTCGGCGGCCCTGGAGACGGCCCTCGAGCCCGGGTTGCTGACCTGGATCGGGCACAGCCTGGGTGGGCAGATCCTCCCCTTCGTGCGGGGCCGCCGGGAGCCTGCCCGGTACCGCAAAATCCCCCCGGTAAACCCGACCGGACCCGACCCGAGCCAGCCCCCGCCCCTCCTTCCCTCCGCGGCAACCGGAATACGCAGAAATTTCCCGGTACCGCCCCCATTCCGCAGCCCGGCATCGCACAATTTGCAGGGTAAACCTTCCGCCTCAAAGCAAAAAACGCCCGCCCCCGAGGGCGGGCGCTGCAACCGGGCCTTACAGCCCGAACTCGTTCTTCATCTTGACCCGGAATTTCTGTCCCGAGCGCGTGACCGTCAGGCCTCGGTTGTCGATGCTGGCCACCCGATAGCCATCCACATCCTGTCCGCTCGAGACGATGCGGGTCTGGTCGGCCACCGCGAGCAGCGCTTTCATGCCCGAGTCCGAGCGCACGATGCCGCGTAGCTCGAAAGTGGGCTCTTCGATCTCGGCCACCTCGGCGTCCTTGGCGGCGGCGGGGCCTGCCCCCTTGGAGTCCGCCGTCTTGTCAGCGTTGACAGCCTGCAGGTCCTTCTTGCGCTCGGTGGAGATCGGGGGCGGCACCTTTCCACCCAGGAACGGGTTCACGAACGGGTCCTTGGTGATGCCGGTCTGGGCGTGGCGCGCGAGCGGCGCGGTGGCCTTTTCCGGCTTCTCGGCCGGCGTCACCTCGGCCGGAGTGGGAGCGGAGTCGGGCTGGATGGCTACCGTCTCCTGGGGCTTGGGAGTGTTCTGGGCCTCGGTTTCGGGGGTCTGGGGAGTGCCGCAGCCCGTGCTCAGGAACAGGGAGAATCCGAGCAGCGATGCTGCCAATAGCGGTCGCATGGCCATGAGTGCCTCCTTGGTGGGAATGGTGTAAGTTCATGGAGCGCAATCCAGGACTCCCGGTTGTCTGGATTGCCCTCGAACCGGTTTGTCGCCCTTCTGGCGCACTTCTTCCCGGTCGGGGAAAAAAAAGGTTGCTCCCCGCCCCGAAGCCGAATCATAGAGGTCCAGAACTCTTTAAGGGGCCCGCGAGACAATCGGCTTATGATGAAACCCCTGCGCTCTGACGTCGACGCCCGCAAGCTGGCCCAGCAATCGCTGGACGGGTCGAACTCTGAGATCCAGAAGGCGCTTTCCCGGCTCTCGCGAGAGGCTCCCAGCGAAGACGTCCAGGACGTGGCTTCTGTTGGCCTGTCGGCCATGCAGGGGGTGCAGGGCGATGACAAGCTGGCCGAGCTATCGCGCCGTCGAGCCGGTCGGGCCAGCCTCGAGGTGGTGCGCGACCAGGATTATCGCGGTCTGCACGCGGCCGCGCGGGCCGGCGAGGAGATCACCGACCCCAGCAAGGCTTACGCCCCCCTGCTCGCCTCCACCGAAGCGGTCATCAAAAGCATGCTCGGCTCCTCCATCCCGGGCCCGGTGGGCGCCGCTCTGGCCCTGGCCCTGGATTTGGGTCAGGAGATCAAGAAGCCCGGCCACGCCACCACCGATCACTCCGCCTTCAACGTCGGCGCCCCCCACCACAGCATCGGCCCTGGCTGCGACTACGACTTCGTGGGTCTGTCCGGCGTTTACCACGCCGCCTTCAGCTCGGTGGCCATGCAAAAGGATGTCACCACCCCGTCCGAGCTGGCCTCGCTGGGCAGCTCCATGTTGCTCTACGTGGACGAGGGCAACCGCCGCTACCAGACCGAGACGGGGGGCTACTCCAGCCCGCCGGACACGGCCCAGGTGGTCGCTCGCGAGCTGTTCTCTCGCCTCAAGAGCGACGCTCCCGTCTGGAGCGACCTGGGCCTGCACCTGGCCAACGCCGGACCCGACGCCGAGGGGGCCCGGGCGGTGCTGGACGCCATCGCCGAGGAACGCCCGGTCGACCGCCTCAGCATCCTGGCGCTCGGTCGCCAGGTCCTGTCCCAACTGCCCGAGGAGCGCCGCGAGACGTTCGCCACCCGCGTGCTCGATCTGGCTTCAGGCCAGCCCGACGAGGGTCCCACCAGGGGCCTGGTGGGGGAGCTGATCGAGCAGATCCGCACCGGCCAGTCCAGCGCCGCTCAGGCGGTGAGCCAGGGCCTCGACCGGCTCGGCGAGCGCTCCGGCGATAGCTGGGTGGTGCACGGCAAGACCCGCAATGCGATGGGCGGCGTCCACGTGGAGGGCGATCATGTCGCGGTGGGCGGCGCCAGCCTCAAGCGCCGCAAGGCCGGGTCTCAGCAAGATCCGACCGGCCCCCATCCCGACCCCGAGGCGGCGAGGGCCGCGGTGGAGCAGATGCTGAGCGAGCAGCAGGCCCCAGAGGCCGAGCCGGCCGCCCGCCGCCCCGACTCCGAGGCCGTGCGCGCCGCCGTCGAGCAGTTGCTCAATGAGCAGCGGGCCGCCGAGGAAGCTGAAGCGCAGGCACCTGCCCAGGCCCAACAGCAACAGTCCGCTCCCGAGCCTCCTCCGCAAGCCAGGCAGCAGGCTGCCTCCGAGCCTCCTCCTCAGCCCCAGCCCCGCCCGGCCTCCGGTCCGGCCTACAACCCGGGACTGTTTGGCGCTCCCCAGCAGGTCCAGTATGACCCTCGCCTCTTCGGCGCTCCCCAGTCCGTGCCGTTCGACCCCCGCCTGTTCGGGGCGCCCCAGCCCACGGGCTGGCCGGCCGACCCCACGATGAGCATGGACCCCCGCATGATGCAAGACCCCCGCTTTGCCGGAATGGACCCCCGCATGATGCAAGACTCCCGCTTCAGCCAGATGCCGGGAGCCGGGTGGCCCTATCAGGCCCCGGCACCCGATCCCTATCCGATGGGTCGGCCATACTCGATTCGGATGGGCCACCCCGGCCAGGGCCCGAATGGCTTCGTGCCCCAGCAGTCGCGCATGTCGGGCTGGAAGATCGCCGCCCTGGCCGTGGGCGGCCTGGTGGGCGTGCCGCTCTTGTTATCCATGTTCTAAGTCACCCTGGCCGAGGGGAACGTTTTCGACCGTCACTCCAGTCTAGCCTCTGCCTCCTTGAGCTCTCAAGAGGGATCGATGTCTCTCGCGGATAACCCGCAACAAGGCAATGAAAGGGGATTAAATTTGACGATGCTTCGAAAGTGCATTGGCGGCGCGATTCTCGCCGCCAGCCTGCTGGGGGTAGCCTGCTCAGGCGACGGACCTGTGACGGGGACAGGCACTCCGGTGGTGCCATCGTTGAACCAGGTGGTCGTGACCGAGCCCGCCCCGATTGCTCGAGATGGCCATCCGGTCGACACGCTCGAGCTCGAAGGCTTCGATGCCGGAGGCAACCTCATCTTTGGTCCGTTTTTCGTCCCCTTCTCGACGACCATGGTGTTCGACGTGGGCGAGATTCCTGCCGCGGTGCAAACGCTGGAGCTCGATTACCTTCGCCATGGTGGTTTTGCTCTGTTCCGCGCCTTTATCCCTCGCAACGCGGACGGTAGCTTCAATCTGAACAACCCTGGCGAGCAGGCGGTCGAACTGCACGATACCGCCTTCGAAATTCAGGGAAACTCCGTCAACGTCACTTTCCTGGGCCACGAGTTCGGTCCGGTGCGGGGCGCGCAGAACAAGGTCCAGGCCAACGTTCGCTTCAAGGGAATGTGCTACTCGCCCGCCCCCATCAACTTTCGGAACGTCGATGCCCCCTCTATCGGGGACCTTTTCTGGGACCGAGTAGGTAATCAGGAGAACTGGTTTGCGCTCTGGGGCTCCGGCCCCCTGCAGATGTCGGATAATGCGGACAAGAATGCCCGGGGCGATGTCAACGACATGCGTGCCATGGGTATCAACCTCATCCGTACCTACTGCATGGTCAGTCGTCAGCTCTTTGTGGTCGAGAACAATGAGTTCAAGGCAGGAGTCATCCCTGTCCCCCCTGACAAGTTCGCTCACTTCACGCACAAGCAATTTCTGGACCATTGCTGGAACAATGGCAATCAGCCGATCTACGTGCTGGTCGGCATTCCGCTGCCGTCAACCGTGCTTTACCGCTACGGTAACGCCACCGACGCTGAGAGAGCCTACTGGGATTTCATTGTCGAGGAGATCGTCCGCGATACGCATGACCACCCGGCCGTGCTCGGCTACACGCTCTTCAACGAGATCGACGAGAACAGGTCAGCCTGGCCCGGGGTGAACGAGATCAAACTGACGGGCGGTGTGCAAAACGAAGACTCCGACTTCTACTATGGCCAGCTGCTCAAATACTCCAAGAAGATCCATGACATTACCGGGCGCGGGGCTAACCAGCGCAAGCTGGTGGGCTGGGCGGCCCACGACAATCAGCCCTTCGTTCATTACGGAGGCTCGGTGCCTGCTGCCAACCCCTACTTCGCTCAGTTGGAAGACATCGATTTCTACGGCGTCAATACCTACCAGAGCCTCTCGCTCGACTCGGTGCTCGGAAGCGCCAACGGACAGTATGGAAGTCTGACGGGCAAGGCCAAGAAGCCGGTCATTTTGACTGAGCTGGGCTGGCCGGGTGTGGGTACGAGCAATCCAGCCAACCTCGACTCGCTGGTGGATAACGAAGTCACCCAAAAGAAGGCTGCTGCCGTGATTACGGACATGATCCCCAAAGCCTTCGCTTCAGATCTGGTGCTGGGGCTGTGCTACTTCGAGTACAGCGACGAGTGGTGGAAGCAACCCCCGTTCGACGCCACGGCCTGGAACGGTGGTCCCCCTGACCCTGGCATGCCGAACGGGTATCACTCCCAGGAGGCTTTCGGGCTCTATGCGACCGCTCGAGCTGGAGGACGCAAGAACAACGACTCTGTCTACGACGGAGCGAAGAACCGAGTGGTGCTTCCCGTGGACAGCTACATCCCGCGCCAGCCGATGATCGATGCCCTCAAGGCGGCTTACGCCAACGTGAAGTAAGCCGACTCTGCGGCCAGGCCACCAGCCTGGTCGCAGGTCGAGCTACAGTCCTGTTCGACGTTCGGGTTCGAGTGGAGTGCCTGCGCTTCGTTCGACTCCTCGACGCGCTGCTTCAGCTCGGGGGGCTCGAGGCGGGGCGTGAGTCGGGCCATCAGCGCAGCGGCAGAGCTTTCTCGCGTGAGCTTCAATTCCTTGATCAGGCGTAGAGCTTGCTTCGCTGTCTCGCCCGGCGTGGCCGGTTTCAATCCCGAACACTCGGCCATTGGACTGCTGTGAGGCCTCACAGGGGATGCCGGGACCGAGCACGGTTTGAGATTCTGGCGATCTTCTCCGGGGCCAGCTGATTGAAGCTCAGCGGTAGGTGCGCTGGCGAGCTTCTTGCGCCGCCTGCTCGAGAGCCTGCCAGTTCGAGATGTGGACCGGATTGCTGTTGGGAGTCTCGCGCCAGTACACCGGCTGGTTGTTTTGCACCCGCTCGAAGGCTTCTTTGTGGTCGGTCCGGCAGGGAAAGTCGGGATCGCCCTTCTGCAGATAGCCCAGTTCGTCGAGCACTCTCATCTCCTCGCGCAGCCCTGCCAGCTTTTCCGGCGAGAGCGGAGCGGGAGCGGGGGAGGAGGTAAGCAATTCGGCGATTCTCCCTTCCTGGGGCATGCCCTGGGCGCTGGCCTTAACCACCTCGCCATAGAGCTCGGCGGGCACGAACCGAACCGGGGTCTCGACCCCGGCGGTGGGTGCGGGCGCGGGGTGGAGGTCGGTGACATCCCCCATCATCGGAGGGGCGGCTGGCGGCTGGTCCTCGCCTGTGACCGCGGCCCTGGGCGTGGTGACGCCCGGCGTGAAGAACGACGTGAAGGCTCCCCGGACCGACTCCAGCATCCCGTTTAATTCTCCCTCTGGTCGGAGTAAGCCTTCTCGCCTGCCTCCACGGCGAAGGGCAGGAAATTCTGCGCTGGCGGGCGCGGGCAGGTGGCGAAGTGGGTGAAGGCGCAGGGAGGGTTGTAGGCGCGGTTGAAGTCGATCACGACCCGCCCCTTCTCATCGGGCGGGTCCACGTAGAGAAAGCGCCCCCCCGCATAGCTCCCCTGCCCGTTGCTCTGGTCGGCGAAGATGACGAAGAAGCGTGTCTCGCCCTCTTCTTGCACGGGCTCGAGCTGGTATGGCTTGCCGGCGTGCTCGAACACCAGCAATCCGGGCGAGCGCTCGCGAGTGTCCACGCCCAGAACATTGGGCACGCTCATGGTGCGGGGAGCCTTCTCAAAGCGCCCGACCACGCGCCACTTTTTGTCCACCGGATAGCGCTCGATGCCCTGGAAAGCGGTCAGGACAGGGCTGGCCGAGTCCACCAGCCGCAGTCCCGGCTGTCCGTTGCGCACGATGAGGTACCAGCTCAGCGTTCCCATGGAGAGCCTGGTTCGGCCCTCGGGCTCTTTCAGGTCTAGCTGGCCATCCATGGGAGGCTCCACCCCCGCCAGGGTCTTGACTCGGACCGAGCCGTCCTTGCCCACCCGGTAGGTGCCCATGAAGGGAGCCCCCGACGGGAACACGAGCTTGTTGGAGGGATCCGTCCCGAAGGTGCTCTCGCCCGGCTCCAGCCAGAGCAGCCCCACCAGCGAGAGCCAGCCGTCCGGGCGGGTGAGCGCTTCGATTCGCTTGTGGTGCCAAGCCTCCACCGATTGCACGTAGGGGTCCTCCTCGGCCACAGCCGCCAGAATCAGCGTGCAAAGTAAAACACAGAGCAGGCGTGGCATCGCGTCCGCCCTTCGGGATCGAGGTCCTAGCCGACCTCCCGAAAGCGCAGCGCTTGCTCGGGCATGGGCAGGGACGGCCGCGGCAACCCCCCCGGCGTGCCGGCGAGAATAGGCACGTGGACAAAGCGCAAGCCGGGGCTTCCACCAAGCCAGGCCACCAGCTCCTCGGGCCACGAGAGCCGGGCCACCTCCGGATAGCCGCAGGCCGAGGCCAGCGCGCACCAGTCCACCCCGGCGCTGGCCGTGGGCTGCCCTCCGGTTGAGTCGTGACAGCGGTTGTCCAGCAGCACGTGCACCAGGTTGGGCGGCCGCAGCATCCCCGCCGTGGCCAGCGAGCCCAGTCGCATCAACAGCGCCCCATCCCCATCCAGAACCACCACCCGAAGATCCGGCCGGGTCAGGGCCAGTCCCAGGCCCAGGCTGAGGGCACAGCCCATCGAGCCTGCCATGTACAGCTGGTTGGCCCGGTCCCCCAACAAATAGAGCTCGCGTCCGGTATAGCCCGTGGTGGCGATCACTCGATCCGATAAACGAGTGCACGACTGCAAGGCCGCCAGCATCTCGCGCCGGCTGGCTACCGGCTCCACCGGCTCGAGAACCTGCACGCGAGGGGCTGCCGACGACCCCGAGCCCGAAAGAGCCGGGCCCCCCTCCAGTACGGCAAAGCTGCGCCGCGAAGCGAGCGCCGAGCGAGCCTCCCCGGCGCACTCGACCCCCATCTGCTCGAGCCACCCTCGCGTGAGCGCCCCCATCAGCTCGTGCTGGGGCTCATCGGTGCGTACCGAGATCACCAGCAGCACCGGGATGGCGAACGGCACCACCAGCGAGGTGAGCGGGTTGATGGCGTTGCCCAGCCCCGAGCTCTGCATCAGCACCCCGCCCTGGCCCCCCCCGAGCCAGGCGCCGGCAGCCATGGCCACGGCATCCCCCTCGTTGGCGGCCATCAGAAAGCCCGAGGAGGCCAGGCGCGAGCAGGGCACTCCGGCCCACAAAGTCACGAATTCCATCGGCCGAGCGCGTTCGCCCAGACGGCGGGGATTCCCGCCCCGGGCGGAGAAGCGCCCCCCATGGACACGCGCAACATTCTCATCTTCGTGCACGGCATCATGCTCGAGGAGCATCCCCCCCTGGGCCGGGCTCAATACCGCCTGCTCTGGGACGCCATCGAAGAGAGCCACCCTGACCTGGGCCAGCGCTTCGAGGATGTGGACCGGCTCGAGATCGAGTGGGGCAAGTTCGTGCGCGACACCATCGAGCCCGACCAGTGGATCAACCTGGCTGAAGAGCACCTCGCGCGCATCCTCGACCCCGACGAGGTCCGCAAGAACCCCAATCCCAACAACCTGATCCTACCCCAGCGTCGCTCCACCATCCCTACCCGGGCCTGGGACAGCATGGTCGGCCCGCTACGCCAAGTCCTGCTCGTGCGCGGGCTGGGGGACATGTTCTACTACTGCGGCTCGGACGGCCAGATCGCCGTGCAGCTGTCGGTCTTCCAGCAGATTCTGGAGGCCATGGAGGCCTATCGCCATCGCGAGAGCCTGAAGCTGCGCCTGCACGTGGTGGGCCACAGCCTGGGCGTGTCCATCGCCAACGACTTCCTGCACGCCCTCTTTTCGCCCTACGGGGCCAGGCTGAACGGCCAGGAGGCGCGCTTGCCCCGCTTCTTCCGCACCGACGTCTTGAAGGCCCGCCGCGAGCTGAGCCTGGAGCGGCTGGCCTACTGGCGGCAGAACGCTCCCGCTCGCCTGGAGCTGGGGGCCATCGCCAGCCTGGGCTCGGCCCTGCCGCTCACTCTGTTGCGCAGCCAGCGGGTGGTGGACCTTTTAGCCACCGGCAACACGCTGCCCGTCGACGAAGTGGGCATCGCCTCCGAAGAGCGAGACATCGTCTGGAAAAACTTTTATGACGACCTGGACCCCCTGTCGTTGCCCGTCAGGCCGCTGTTTGGCGACCACGCCGCGGTGCAGGACGTGCAGGTGCGCTCGGGAGAAGACCCCTGGGGCACCCAGGCCTACTGGGGATGCCCCGAGGTGCAGCTCCACGTGGCCGAGTTGCTGGCCCGGCGGGCCGCCGTCCCGGCTCCAGCCGAGCTCTCTCCGACTTTCGGATGAAGGACTCTCGGCCCGTAGAGCAAAACCGAGCGCCTCACGGGGAAACATCCGAGGAGGTTCGATTTGGCGCGCAGGAGAGTCGTAATCGTGGGGGCCGGTCCAGGGGGGCTGGCGGCCGCGCTCTTGCTGGCCCAGGCGGGCCTCGAGGTGCAGGTGGTCGAGCGGCTCGACCGCGTGGGCGGTCGCAACTCCGCCCTCGAGGCTGACGGCTTTCGCTTCGACCGCGGACCCACTTTCTTTCTCTACCCCCGCATTCTCCAGGAGATTTTTGCCGCGCTGGGGCGAGATCTGTTCCAGGAAGTGCCCATGGTGCGCCTCGACCCGCAGTACAAGCTGGTCTTCGGAGCCGGCGGCGAACTCTTGTGCACCCCCAACCTGCTGCGCATGCAGTCCGAGATCGCCCGCCTCTGCCCTCAGGACGCCCCCCGGCTGCACAACTTCATGGAGGAGAATCGGGCCAAGCTGACCGGCTTTGCCCCCATCCTGGAGTCGCCCATGGAAGGCTGGCGCGACCTTTTTCGCTGGGAGGTCATCCGTCTTCTGCCCATGCTGCGCCCCTGGCTTGCTGTCGATCAGGACCTTCGCCGCTACTTCTCCGACCCCCGCGTGCGGCTGGCCTTCAGCTTCCAGAGCAAGTACCTGGGCATGTCCCCCTTTCAGTGCCCCAGCCTCTTCACTATCCTCAGCTTCCTCGAATACGAGCACGGCGTCTTCCACCCAATGGGCGGCTGCGCGGCGGTATGCGAGCGCATGGAGCAGATCGCCCGCGAGATGGGCGTGCAGTTCGCCCTGGGCGAGGAGGTCGAGGAGATCTTGTGCCAGGGCCGGCGGGCCCACGGCGTGCGCACCAAGAACGGCAACTACTGGGCCGACGCGCTGGTCATAAACGCCGACTTCGCCCGGGCCATGACCCGGCTGGTTTCCTCGTCACTCCGCAAGCGCTGGTCCGACCACAAGATCGCCAGCAAGAAGTTCAGCTGCTCCACGGTCATGCTCTATCTCGGCGTGCAGGGCAGCTACCCCGAGCTCTCCCACCATACCATCTACATCAGCCACGACTACGCCGGCAATCTGCGCGACATCACCCGCGACTACAAGCTCACGGCCGATCCTTCGTTCTACGTGCAGAACGCCTCGGTCACCGATCCGAGCCTGGCCCCGCCGGGCCACTCGGCCCTCTACTGCCTGTTCCCGGTACCCCACCTGCACGACAACATCGACTGGCGCTCCCAGAAAGATAGTTTTCGCAAGCTGGCCCTGGAGCAGCTCAAGAAGATCGGTCTGCCCGATCTCTCCGAGCGCATCGTCTACGAGCAGATCTTCACGCCCCTGGACTGGGAGGCCATGGAGATCTTCCGCGGGGCCACCTTCAGCATGGCCCACAACCTGGGCCAGATGCTCCACCTGCGCCCCCACAACCGTTTCGAGGAGCTGGACGGGGTCTACCTGGTGGGCGGGGGCACCCATCCCGGCAGCGGCCTGCCGGTCATCTTCAGCTCGGCGCGCATCAGCTCGATGCTGTTGTGCCAGGATCTCGGCCTGAAGGTCGACTGGACCCCGCCCCTGGCCTTCAAGTCACGTCATCAGGAGGTACTCAGATGAAAGTCGGAATCATCGGCTCGGGCCTTGCAGGCCTCTCGGCCGCCTGCACCCTGGCTGCCCGCGGCCACCAGGTCACCGTCTTCGAGAAGAACGACTGGCTCGGCGGTAAAGCGGCCGTGCTCGAGAAGGATGGCTTCCGCTTCGACATGGGTCCCACCATCCTGACCCTGCCCGAGGTGATCTTCCGCATCTTCCGGGAAGCCAACCGCAAGGTGGAGGCCTACCTCGATTTGGTGCGGCTCGACCCCCAGTGGCGCTGCTTCTTTGACGACGGCTCGGTGCTCGACCTGGTGGAGGACACCGAGTCGATGGGCCAGCGCATCCAGCAGTTCAGCGGCCCCCTCGATCAGGCCGGCTTCCGCCGCTTCATGGTGCACGCCCGGGAGCTGCACGACATCTCCCGGCGCTATTTCTTCTACAAGCCCGTGTCCTCGGTGGGCGACATCATGAAATCCCGCGGCGTGGGCCTGGGCCCCCTCAAGGACCTCACCCGCATGCGCCCCGGCCAGACCGTGTTCCAGACCGTGCGCTCCTACATCAAGGACCCCCGCGTGGCCCAGATGCTCGACCACTTTACCCAGTATGTGGGCTCCTCGCCCGACGCCTCCCCGGCCGTGCTGTGTGGCATCGCTCACATGCAGACTGGCGAGGGCGTCTGGTATCCCATGGGCGGCACCCGGGCCGTGCCCGTGGCGCTGGAGAAGCTCGGCCGCGAGCTGGGCGTTGAGTACCGCACCGGTGTGCGCATCGAGCGCTTCGACGTGAGCGGCAGCCAGGTCCAGGCCCTGGTGACCGAGCAGGGCGAGCGTTACGAGTTCGACGCCCTGGTCTCCAACATGGACGCGGTGCGCACCTACCGCGAGCTGGCCGGCGGCGAGTCGGCCAGAAAGTTCGAGAAGCTGCGCAAGTACGAGCCGGCCTGTTCGGGGGTGGTCTTCTACTGGGGTCTGAAGAAGCAGTATCCCCAGTTCCTGCACCACGACTTCATCTTCTCGCGCGACCCCGAGGAAGAGTTCGAGGCCATCTACCGCAAGGGCGAGCCGGCCCCCGACCCCAGCCTCTACCTGGCCGTCACCACCCGCACCGAGCCGGCCACCGCCCCGCCCGGCTGCGAGTCGCTCTACTGCCTGGTGCACACCCCTTACCTGCGTCCCCACCACGATTGGTCCAAGATTCTGCCCGAGTACCGCAAGGTGGTCCTGCAGAAGCTGGCCCGCTGCGCCGGGGCCCGCGACCTGGAGGAGAGCATCGTGGTGGAGGAGGTGCTCACCCCTCAGGGCATCCACGATCGCTACGCGGTCCTCAACGGAGCCATCTACGGGCTGGCCAGCCACGGCCGCCTGAACGGCGCCTTCAAGCCTCACAACCGCTCCCCGTTCCTCAAGAACCTCTATCTTGCGGGCGGCGCGGCTCATCCCGGACCGGGCATGCCGATGGTCATGATGAGCGGCTGGATCGCCGCCGACGTGCTCGACAACGACCGCAAGGGCGTCGGGCAGAGCGCCCGCGAGCTTGTTCCATCCTGAGGGGCCGTCTTTTCTCGAGCTGCTCCGTCAGGCCCTGAGCTCGACCGAGCACGGCTACGATCTGCTCGCGCCCAAGTTCGAGAAGACCCCCTTCTGCACGCCCGCTCCCCTGCTCGAGGCGGCCCACGAGCACTTGCCCCGCGGCCAGAGCGGTCTGGACCTTTGCTGCGGCACCGGGGCCGGCCTGGGCCTGCTGCGCGCGCTGGGCTGCCGGCGTCTGGTGGGAGTGGACTTCTCGCGCGGCATGCTGGAGCAGGCCGCTCAGGCCCATCCCGAGGCCGAGCTGGTCCACGGCAACGCGCTGGAGCCTCGCTGGCACCACGAGTTCGACCTGGTGACCTTCTTCGGGGCCCTGGGCCACATCTTGCCCCAGGACCTGCCGGCCCTGGTGGATGTGGTGGACCGGGCCCTGCGCCCGGGCGGCACCTTTGTGTTCTTCGTGCTGCCCCGCACCGGTATCCGCAACCTGGCCTACCTGGCCGCCTGCGCCCTGTTCGACCTGGCCATGCGCGTGCGCAACGCCCTCCTCAAGCCCGAGTTTATCATGTACTACCTGGCCAGCTCGCGGCGCTGGTTCTATCAGTTACTGCGCGAGCGCGGTTTTCAGGTGCGAGAGCAGGCCGTGCTGGGCTGCATTCTGGTGCAGGCCAGGAAGTGTTGACCCGGAGGCGGAAGGCCAGGGGGTGGAAGAGCGCGAGATCGAGATTATCAAGTCCTTGATTCAACTGTCCTGGGCCGATGGGCGCTGGTCTCCCGACGAGGAGGCCCTGGTGGGCATGGTTCTGTCAAGACTCGGGCTGTCGGCCGGGCAGATCGAAGAGCTGAAGACCCGCTTTCATAAACAGCCCGACATGGCGGCCCTCGAGCAGCACGTGAAGGACAAGCCCGGTCGGCTCAATGCCATGCGCCTGCTCCTGGCGCTGGCCTACGCCGACCTGGACATCCCCGACGAGGAAGCGCTCTACCTGGGCACCATGGCCACCCGGCTGGGCATCACCCCTTCTGAGCTCGACCTGCTGATGGAGGAAACCATCCGCCGCCGCCACGGGCGCGACTAACGTGTTGAGCGGCCGAGCGAACGACTCGCGCACCGCATAAAGCGGGCTGGTGCCGATGTCGCCGTAGACCACGCCCAGCGCCCCAGGGCCAGCACCATCAGGCGGGAGGGTTTCTTGACCGGAGGAGTTTCCTGCTCCAGCTCGGGGGCTTTGACTGCGGTATTGATCACGCTACTTTGCGTCAGAGTAGCCCCGGAGGGCTCAATGGCGAGGCAAGACGTGCCTGCGTCGCATCAAGGAAGTGCCTGTCCGAGGTCAAGGGCAGAGGGGCGAACGAGATCCGTTGCAGTTCGGAATCCGCGCTGATGCCGCCCTGGCTCGCAGGTGTGGCTGAGGATGACCACTTGCTCCCGCGCCAGGTCGCACATGCCCATCCAGGGGACCTGGCAATCAGTTCTGGCGCGCCTTTGTGAACGGCTTGTGAATGATTTGCGACTATCAGTTCACTTCTCAGTCCTCCCCGGGACAACCCCGAGGAAGTTGCCTGCGCTACTCTGAGGTCACCAACACGATGGAGGTGCCCGATGGGAGCAAGTGCGATCGAGGGAAAGGCGGGGGCGGCCAGCATCCAGAGCCCGAAAGTCACTCCGAAGAAAGACCAGCAGGCTGCGGTGGCCCGGGTAGAGGCCGAGCCGAAGGACACGGTGGAGCTCTCTCGGCAGGCTCAGCTGAGCCAGAATCGCACCGAGGGCCAGGGCCCCGGCTGGAAGCGCTCGGACGATAAGGTCCAGCTCGACGAGGAGCAGACGCGCGTGCTCGACGAGATGGGGGAGGAGTATTCCCGCTCCACCGATGGCCAGGAGCTGCGGGTGACCAGCGGCAAGCGCACCTCCGAGCAAACCTCCAGGCAGCTCTATGACGACATCCGCGACGGCAAGGCCGACAGCCTTTACGGCGACAAGCCCGAGTATCAGGAGCTCAAGCAGCTCTATCAGAGCACAGACGACGAGCAAACTGTGCGCCAGCAGATGCTGGAGAAGGTGCAGCAACAGGAGAGTGAGGGCCGCTACCTCAGCAACCACCAGGTCAGCAAGTCATTCGACGTCAGCACCCGGGGGACGACCGCCGAGGAGGTCGAGACCGCCAAACGGATCGGCGCGGAGAAGGGTCTCACCGTGAAGGATGAAGGCGACCACCTGCACATGGACTTCCCCGATGCTCCGGTCGCGACAACGCCCGATTCGCCCCAGGACATCACGCCCCAGGAGCAAGCCGACCGCGATTACAACTCCACCTATCGCGGCCAGTGGCACAACTGGTGGAACGGCTATCGCAAGTGGTAACTCTGGCCGGACTGCGCAGGCGATTCTCGGGGCCACTCCAAACGCCCGGTCGAGGTTCGACCGCTTTGCAGCCCGGGCCTTGACCAGATCACCCGGCCTTGTTGCTGAGGCGTTCTTAGCAACAAGGCGAGCGGCTGCCAGTGGTCTCTTTGGCCGCTGCCGGGTCTTGGAGCAGTTCGGCCAGTGCCCGCCGCGCATATCCCCTCATGGCTTCGGGCGGCGCCACGACGCGCACTCGGAGCCGCTTCTTGCCGTGGTAGGAGAGCAGAAAGCGGAGCGCGCGGTCGGCCCGAATGGCGCGCAAGAAGGCCCTGGATTCCTCGCTCCACAAACTTCCGAAGCACTCCCAGTAGTCCAGGTCGGGAGGGTTCATCCTGGGCCCACTTTTGAAGCGAGGAGGAAGCGTGCAGGCGGGCCAGTCATTGCGCGCCAGCGCACGCAGGAGCGGCGGCAAGGCCGACATCACGGCTCCTTGCTCGAGCCAGCTGGCGGCTTCGTTGTAGTGTCGTCGCCAGTCCCGGTCCGGAAGCTTGCGAAACTGCTCCCGGGCCTCCGAAAACCTGCCGGCTCGATGGAGCGCCGCGCCGAGCGCCTCCCGGGCGTGAGTGTCGCTGCAACGTCGGGTCCGTTCGGTAAGCCAGATGCAGGCATCCTCCCAACGCCCCTGCTCGGCCAGCGTCCGGGCCAGTCCATCCAGAGCGTGCAGGTACCCCTGGGCGTCCGGATCGCCAGGATGGAACACCCGTCGACCCACGGGCAGTCGGTGAAAGTCCAGCATACAGGCCTGTCGAAAGGCCTTCTCGGCACCCTTCCAGCGCGAGTGCCTGGACAAGAGGTCGCCTTCCAGTCTCCAGAGGCCCCCATCCCACGGTCTGAGCCGTTGCGCTCGCCGCAGGTGGCTGCGAGCTGACTTCCAGCTCTGTTCCTCCATTTCAATCGCCAGAGTAAGCTCGCGCTCAACTCCCGCGGATTCTGACGGAGCAACCTCGCCCAAACTCGTCATCAACTCGTTCAGGTCATTGCCAGCCAGACGGAGCACTTCCGGGTTGCTCTCCCGGCTCATCAAACGGCGCACCCTTCCCAGCGCGCGCCGGAGAACCGCCACACGAGCGCCAACCTCTTCGATACCTTCCGCCCCGTCCGCCTCGGAGTCAGCTCCCGGCTCCACCCCCAGCTGGTATCCCCGAGTCCTGCCCGCTTCCCTGTTGCTCGGGCTCGAACCCGCACTCGACCTCGGGGCTTGCGTTCTGGACTCTCGTTCCGCCATGGTCACGAACTTCGTGCGCAGGTCTGCCCAGTTGACCTGTACGTTCGAGAATCGAGCCTCGACGGTCTGTTGCAGCTCGTCCCACTGGTTGAGACAGGCCTGAAGGCCCTCCACTCCGAGGAATCGCTGCACGGTCATGTGACGGACTCGAGTCGAGCCCTCGCGATAGCTGTGTAGCAACAGGAACTGCCGACCGATCTTCCTCAAGAACATGCTGGTCGGTCCAGCAGGATGTCACCATCCCGATGACCCGGGCCAGGGGGGGTTACCTCTGGGATGCGGCCGGACCCATGAGAATGTGTAGTGATAAAATGCATAGCTTTCACTACACATTCTTCTGTTTCAAATGCTACTTACCTCCTGCCGCCTGGTAACGGCCAGAGAGGCATGGTGCAAGACCAGGAAGGCACTCTGGAGGAAGCCCATTCGCCAGTTCAGTGGGATTCGGGCGTCTCGTTCAGAGCCAGGCCAGCAAGGTGAGCATCGGCATCGGGCGTCTGGTTCAAAGCCGGGCCAGCAAGGTGAGCATTGGCATCAGAGTGATCAGCGTCACCAGCCCCACTGCCAGCCCCATCACACTCAGTACCAGCGGCTCGCTCAATGTGACCAGCAGCTCGATGCGAGCCTCCAGGGCATCCTCCTCCAGCTTGCGCGCGCAGCGCATCAGCCGAGCCAGGCGTCCTGAGGCCTCACCCGCCAACAAGAGCTGCAGCGTGGCCGGGCCGAAGGCCCGCGCCTCCCGCAAGGCCGCGGTCAGCTCAACCCCTTCCAGCAGGGCAGCGTCGGCCTCGCGCAGCCGCGCGGCCAGCTCGGGATGACTCAGCCCGCGGGCCGCCTCCAGCAGGCACGAGCGGGCGGATACACCGGCCTCCTGGAGCAAGATCATGGTATCCAGCGCCTGTAGTCGGGCCAGGCGCAGGCGCACCGCTCCCACCAGCGGCCAACTCGCCAAAGAGCGCTCCAGGGCCGCCCGCAGCGCCGGTCGGCGCTGCAGCAGAAGGACGGCAAACAACAGGTTGACCAGCCCCAATCCCAGCATCACCCAGATCGCAGGGCTGCGGGCCAGGCTCGTCAGGGCGACCAGCAGCCAGGGCGCGGGTGCGTCCCACGTCTCCAGCATCGGCAGCATCATGGGCATGAAACCCAGCACCAGCACGGCCAGACCCAGGCCGCATGAGAGGAGCAGCACGGTCGGATAGCTGAGCTGGCTCAGCAGTCGCTGGCGGAGTTTGGCCGACTTCTCAGTCTGCTCGGCCAGGCGCAGCAGCACCTCCACCAGCGCCCCGGTGCCCTCGGCCGCCCGCACGGCCGCTACGTAGGCGGTCGGAAAGTACTCAGGGTAGGCTTTGAAACCTTCCGACAACGAGTGCCCTCGTAACAGCGTTCCAATCAAGCCGTCCGCCACCTCCTGGGGCAGCACCCGGGTGCGGGCCATCACTTCCAGTGCGCGGGCCAGGGGCACCCCGCTGCTGACCAGCGTGGCCAGGCCCCGGGTGAAGAGCGCTAGCGTTCGTCCCAACTCAGGTCAGGCTCAGCCGGGCACGCTGGTAGGCCTCCATCAGGGCGATGGAAGGCTCCATGGCCAGCTCTTTGCGCAGGGTCTGGCAGCAGCTCTCATACTGCCGGATGGCCTCCTCAGGCCGCCGGGCCGACAGGTGCGCCTGCATGATCAGCAGGTGGGCCTCCTGGTGGCATCGATCCAGCTCCAGGCTGTGGTGGGCTTGCTCCAGGGCCTCCTCGACCTGGCCCCGGGCCAGCAGCAGCTCGGCCAGTCGGGTCAGGGCCTGGCCCACCCGCTGCTCCAGCCGCTCCCGCCGCATCACCGCCCAATCGGAATAGCACGACTCGAGGTAGGGTCCGGCGTAGAGCCGCGCGACCCGGCCCAGCGATTCCACCGACTCGGGCTCGGCCAGTGCCTGCTCCACCTCCTCCAGATCGTGCCACAGGACCAGCTCTGGAGCCAGCTGAATCCCGTTTCGCTCGCGCACGATCGGCTCGGGGTGGGCCGCTCGCAGGATGGCCCGCAGGTTGGTGGTGGCGGCGTAGATCCGCTGTTTGCCGGTCTCGGCGAAGTCTCCCCAGAACGTCTCGATCAGCATGTCCTCGCTCAACGGACGGCCCCGGTTGGCCGCCAGGCAGGCCAGCAGAAAACGCACCTTCTGGCTACGGAAGGCATTGGGTGGCACGGGCCGATCTCCCAGGGCCAGCTCGAAACGTCCCAGCGTCAAGAGCCGCAGCGTCGGGCCGGCCGCCGCCACCGAGGCCAGCCCGGCCGCCCAGCCGGAAAGCTCGGGATCGGCCAGCAGAATTTTCTGGGCCTCCTGGAAACTGTCCCCGCCCAACCGCTCGAGCAACTCGCCAGCCCGGCGACGCGCTTGAAGCGGCAGTTTGCCAGCCCGCAAGAGGCGCAACAAGGCGCCCGGGCAGTTGCGGGCCAGCCTCTCGAGAAGGGGATGCTCGGGAGCGGCCTGCAGTAGCCAGGGAAAGAGCCAGCCGGCGCAAGAGTAAAGCTCCTGGGGGTGCTGGGCGAGCTGGCCCAGCAGCTCCAGAGCCCGGGGGGGCTCCGGCTGCAGGCAGACGCTGGCGAACAGGCGCGAGCGCAGGGAAATGCCTGGCTCCTGGGTCTTCCCACTGGCTTCCTCCAGCACCGCCACCGCCTCCGGATCGCCCAGGTGGTGAAGCAGCACGGCGACCTCGAAGCCCACCCGGGCAGTCCACGAGGGCCCGATGCGGCGAGCCGCCTGCCAGGCCTGGGCCAGCTGGCGGCGAGCCGGCTCGAGCTGACCCTGGCGCATCAAGAGCGTGGCGCAGCGAAGCGAGGCCTCGGGCGCCTCCAGGCTGCCGGGCGCGTGGGCCACCAGCTCGGCGTAAGCCTGGCTGGCTCCGGCCAGGTCGCCGGCCAGCTCAAGGGTCTGTCCCAGCGAGAGAAGGTCGCGTCGCTGTCGGCCCGAGGACCGGGGCGGCTCGGCCTCGCGCCGGGCCTGCTCCAGGGCCTCCACGGCTTCATTCGGAGCGCTCTGTCCCAGGGCCGCCAGGGCCAACCCGGCGGCCAGCGAGGTGGGCCGCTCTTGGCTCAGCTCGATCAGCCAGTCGCGCACCGGGTCAGACAGCCCGGCCAGGAAGAACTCGGGATAGTCGCCCTCCAGGCCCCAGACCAGCGTCAACAACTCGACGTCCTCGGACGGCTCCAGACCCTGCAGGCGGGCTGCCTTGCCGGCCAGGGCGGCCGCCTCCAGCAGACCCGTCCGAGAGCTGCCCAGCTCGCTGGAACGGGCCAGCGAGGTAACCGCCCAGCGGGCCAGCGCTCGGGCGGCCCGGTCGCGCTCGTCTTGAGCCAGCTGGCGGCGGCGCCGCTCCAGCAACGTTTCCACCGCGCTCAAGAGCTCGGCCACGCGGAACGGTTTCTTGAGGAAGTCGCCCGCCCCAAGGCGCAGCGCCCGCAGCGTGTCGGCCTCGTCGGAGTAGCCGCTGATCACGAGCGCCGCCAGCCCCGGGTCGGCCTGGCGCAGCTGCGAGAGAGCCGTCAGCCCATCCATCCCCTCCATCTTGACGTCGGCTACGATGAGGTCGAATCGGTGCTCGCCGGCCAGCTCGATGGCTGCCGCCCCGGTGGCGGCGGCGTGCACCTGGTATCCCTCCGAGTCGAGCAGCTCCTCCAGCTCGACGCGCACCTGCTCATCGTCCTCCAAGAGGAGAATGCGGGTCATTTCAGGGGAAGCTCCAGCACGAAGGTGGAGGGCGGCTCCAGCCTCAGCTCGCCACCCTGCGAGCGGGCGATCTCGCGGCTGGTCGACAGGCCCAGGCCCGTGCCGTCGGGGCGGGTGGTGAAGAAGGGCTGGAAGATCTTCTCCTGCAGGGCGGGCTCGATTCCGGGACCGGTATCGGAAACCTGCACCAGCAGGCGCTCTTGCTCCAACCGGGTGGCCACCTTGAGCTGGCGCCGGTCCTCCGGTACCTGGCCCAGGGCGTTGCGGGCGTTGAGCACCAGGTTGGTCAGCACTTGGTGCAGCCCGTGGGGGTCGGTCTGCACCAGCGGCAGCTCGGAGAGCTCGCGCTCGAGAGCGATCGACTCACGGGTCAGGCCGGGCTCGAGGAACTCGAGCGTGTCCTGCACCACCTGGTTGACCTGAGTGGGCCGGGCCAGGTGGGCGTCGCGGGCATAAAAGAGCAACTTGCCGGTGATGGCCTTGACCCTCTCCACCACCTCGAAGGCCCGCTCCAGCTTGCGCTCGGCCAGCTCGGGCTGGCTGCGCAGCTTGAGCAGCGCCCCTTCCAGGGCCAGGGCCAGGGCGGCCATGGGATTGTTGATCTCGTGGGCCACTCCGGCCGCCAGCTCGCCGACCGCCGCCAGGCGGCGCGACTCGCTCAGGTGGGCGTAGGCCTGGCGCACTTCCTCGTGCAGGCGGCTGCGGGCCAGGGCGGCCGTCACGGCCAGCCCCACGAACTGCAGCAGGTACAGGTGCTTGCGCTTGAAGGAGGGAGCCTGTAACAGCAGGGCTCCCCCTTCCTCCAGCGGAACGGCAATCAGCTCGGGCAAGATGAGGGGGGCGCTCACCTCGAGATTCGGGAGCGGAGCCGGGTCGGGCCAGCTCAGGTGCCGGTCGCTGGCCTCCAGCCAGCCCCTCTGGTGGGGGATCAGCCCACCGAGCTGCTGGGGAAGATCATCCAGGTCGAGCCGCTGGGAGAGGGCCGTGGTGAAGACCAGCAGCTGCTCCAGGGCCCGGGCCTGCTCGTCGCGAGAGCGGCGGGCCTGCTCTTCGCGCTCCAGGGCCTGGTGCTGGCGGTCGAGCCGACGGGCCGCCTCCAGAGCCAGGCCGGCCTGGCCGGCCAGGGTGGAGAGGGCGTCTTGCTGCTCGGAGCTGATCGGTTGGCGCGAGCCCACGTAGAGCACCGCCTCGGGCTCCACCGGCAGGGCCAGGCCATGGCGGTCCTCCAGCAAGCGCTCGCTGCCGAAGGCGGCGACCGCCCGCTTGCTCTCAAAGCAGGCCTGCACACAGGGCTCACCCAACCGCAGCAGCTCGGCCGAGGCCAGCCGCTCGGCCGGACCGCCGCGAAAGGCCGTGGGCGCGAGCTCGGAGCCCTCGAACAGCACCAGCGTGTCGTAGGGGCCGGCCAGCTCCAGCACGCGCTCGCGGGTGGCCGCGAGGTCGGTACCCACGCTGACCAGCCCGATCAGCACCTCGAGCTGGTTGTAGGCCGTCCGGGCGCTGGCCAGGTCGCGGCGGGCCCGGTCGCGGGCCTGCCCCTGGCGGTCCAGGCTGGACACGAGCTTGCCCAGCTGCCACTCCAGCTTGCGCCGGTCGGCCGGCTCCAGGGGCTCCTGGCTCTGCACCACCGCCTGCCGCCAGAGCAGAGCCAGCGCGGCGATAACCGGCAACAGGGAGAAGGGAGCGAGGGCCAGCAGCATCGCCAGCAGGGGCTGCCCCAGCACCTGCTGGGCCGCCAACGGTTGACCGGCGTAGCGCACCAGCTGCAGGGGCACGAAGAGCAGAGCTCCCAGCCAGGAGGCCAGCTCGGGCCGGGCCATTGTTCCCGCCAGCACGGCTCCGCCCACTCCCGCCCCCAACCCCTCCAGGGCGTCGCGCCCCAGCTGAGCCGCTCCACCGCGCAGGGCGGCGCTGAGAGCGGCCACCCCGGCCACCAGAGCGCCCCCGGCCGGGCCCACGCTCCAGCAGGCCCCCGCCACCACCGCCGGAGCCAGCCGAAAGACTCCCGAGGAAACCAGGGCGGCCAGCACCGCCAGGGCCAGCACTACTTCGGGCTGCCGCAACACTCCCGAGAGCACCGCCCCGACCGCCAGGATCGCTGCCAGCAGACCGCAGATAAGGTTCAACTTCACGAGCAGGTTGAGTATACGACGAACTGGCAACAGATTGCTAACCCGCCTGCCGCCCGCGCCGACTACCCTGCAACCGTGCTCTCACCCGTCATGCCCCTCGCCATGCTCCGCTCCCCGCAAAACGCGTCCTCCCAGGTGGACGCCAAATGTTTTTGTACTGTTTTGTTTCCGGAGAGATAAGACATAACTATACTCATTCGGTGATCGGTGGTGGTCCAAATCACGAAGGAATAGATTTATAT
>JAANMU010000448.1_pt1 | contig 50079 bp, 51 predicted proteins | sample 7279701 | NCBI WGS metagenome assembly JAANMU01 (sample SAMN14094539, study PRJNA606508) | bioreactor metagenome | isolation source: A lab-scale SPAN reactor treating ammonium-rich wastewater day 57 | place: Ireland: Galway | collected 2017-03-13
CGATCTTGCACTGGTGGGTCCTCCGGTCTGTTGAGGTCTCACCATGACCGTAGCATCCCGCCTCCACCAGTTCCAAGCGCGCTTACCGAAAGCTCACATTTTCCCTATACAATAACCGAGGTAGCTAGCAAATTGGGCTACCGGACTTGGCATAAAGCAAACGACTTGATAATTCAAATAGAACACAAGACTGGGAAGGATATCAAGGCAAGCGATAATTGCTACCACAGTCGGCTGCCAGTAGGCAAGACTACTTTTCGGAAATATTCAGAAAAGGCTGTCGCCCTGCTAAAGCAGGTTCAAAAAGGCGAGGAATATACACTCGAAGGATTCTAGAGGTGTACAATCTTGTCTACGCCCCAATGCTTATCCAGGTATTCTGCAACGAGCCGACGGTGACAGTTGTGAGGTTTGTCTTCGCTACAAAGAAGGCAGCCATGGTCAATGATTTCTTTAGAAAGCGCAGTTTCGACCCGCCTTTTTTTCATAAGCTCAAGGAATTTGACTTCATAGACTGACCAGTCGCCTTTGTTTTTCTTGTATTCATCTAGGATATCTTGCGTAGGGGCTAGCTCTGGTAGGTGCAGATACTCTATGCCACAAACTTCTTTAAGGAAGAATTTTAAGTCGTCCTTTTTTGCGAAACCCGCTAACTGGGAAACATTGTTCAGACGAACGTCTACAACTCGCTTCACTCCTGACCGTCGGAGGCGCGTAAAAAATTGCTCCGCAGACTTCTTGGTAAATCCTAGAGTGTAAATCTCCATTAGATACCTGCCCTCTCCTGATAAACTTGCTCGGTGGCTACATAAGCTATTTTCTCCTCCTGAAACTTGTAAGCAGCAGCGAGGCGATCCGTTTGGGACCTAAACATGTCCTCTTCGTGCAAGTCGAACTCTCTAAGCAGCCTGTGTTCTAACTGCTCCTGGGATTCTAGGCCGCCGCTTTCAATGATATGCTTTACAATTAGGCCCTCTTCCTGGAGGACCTTTGCAACAAGCACCGTTCGATGGCAAGTGATCGGGTCTTTTTCCGCGCAAAGCAAAGCTACACGATATTTAGCGGCTCCAGATTTCACACGATCTATCCCCTTCCTGAATAGGGCCGTATCCGCAAGTCGCTCATAAGATACACGTTGCCCAACAAAGCAGCAGCGGTCATTAGGGCGGGCCCCCAGTTCTTTCCCAAGAAAAACGTACTTTACTCCATTCTCTCTTAGTGCAAGACCAAGAATATCCCTATTAAAATGTGGATACAGTCGACTAAAGGGCATTGACCTTACGTCGGCGATCACTTCGATGTTATGACATCTCAGCAGCTTAACAAAATCATTCATCGCTAAGCTTGAGTGCCCAATGGTGTAAACTGTGTTCATCTTAGCTGCGCCAGTCGAGTGTCTTTTGAGTAATTACCGTTGCGGCAAGTTTGTACACATACCCGTCGAACAGCTCACCGAGACTCACTGTTATGAAACCCGAACCGAGCTCTGTGCGGCCATTTTGACCTGCCAGTAAAGTTCGCTCAACCACAGGATCCGTGCACCACATCTCATAGGTGACTCCGTTGTAAACGAACGAGGCTTGCACGCGTCGTTTTGCCTTTCCGAATGCAGCACCGGTCTCGAAGACGTATGCTGCGATCGACGGAGCTTCAACGAGATAGAGCGAACCGGTCAGTGTCGCTGCGATATCGATGGGGACGCGATCGTTGCGACCATTTGAAGTCGAGTAACCATTAGCCCATAAGGTGGCGGGACCATCCGCCCAACTCTTCAAATTGGATGGATCCACTGTTCCGCGCTTCACCCAGTAGGAATCTTTATCTAACGAGTGATTCTCTACTTGATAAACGTTGTTGCTCGTCTTCTTACCTAGGAGAGGAATATCTATGATGTCCAGAATTTTAGGGTCTTGTCCATTCTCGTACTGCCTCTCGTACTCCGAGACCTCTTCGTGCTCACGATTGCTGACGGGCCGCAACCACGGGCCTGGCCTTCCATCACCCATAACCAGTTTACCGGCGACGCAACGCCCAGATAATTTTCGAGAGTTAGCCAAGCAAAGCATTCGCGTGAAGTTGCCAGACATAACGACCCCCCTGCGGAGATTCCGCGTTTGAAGGTTCTTCTACCAGTGCGGCCTTCCTGCCTTCGTGATCGGGCGCGCCTTTACGATAGGCCACTTGACGACAGCGTTTTTGGCAACTACTCAGTGCACAAGGCTATGGGGACCACTTGGGGACCAGATCGCCGCTACCCCCCGATCCAGCCCACCACCCGATGACACGAGAACCCGCATGAAATAACACTTCTCACCATGCGTCACCATGCCTCAACATGGCCTAATTAACTCTCGTAATGAGCAGGTCGGGGGTCGGGCGGTCGGGCGGTCGGGCATCCTCCCGGTTTCGGTCAACGGCGCACGGCCACCACCGCGCTGGGCTGCCCCGGGGCGGGCTGCCCCGCCCCCAGAACCTGCCAGCCCGAGCGTACCACCTGCTCGCCGCTGGCCGAAAGAAAGATGCCCAGCTCTTTCGCGCTTGCCAGGCGGGCAGCGGCGTGGCCGGCCAGGCTGAGCTTGAGGCCCAGTCCGGAGAGCACCTGGCGGACCTGCTCGAGTACCTGGCCGGCTTGCTCGGGGGCAAGGTCGGGGGGCAGCTGCATGCGCCGGTCAGGCTCGAGGCGCTCGGGCGACCCGGCGGGGTAGGGCTCGAACTCATAGGCCCCCGGGTCGTCGAGAGAGCTCAGGTACTTGGGCGGCTCCATCGCTCTCTCTTCGTGCGCATTCCCCGGGTGCCTGCGACAGGAGGGAAAGATTGTGAAGAGAATCACAATCTACCATGCAGCGCTTTGTCGAGCTGGTCCGACTGGAGCAGACCCTGTTCGCTCTGCCCTTTGCCTTCTCCGGCGCGTTGCTGGCGGCCGGGGGCTGGCCCACGCTGGCCCAGCTGTTCTGGGTAGCCATGGCCATGGTGGGGGCCCGCACCGCCGGCATGTGCGCCAATCGGCTGATCGACGCTGAGATTGACGCGCGCAACCCGCGCACGAAAGACCGGGCTCTGCCGGCCGGGCTCATCTCTCCCCGGGCCGTCTTCCAGATGCTGCTGGCCTCGCTGGCCCTGCTGGTGCTGGCCGCCCGGCAGCTCAACCCGCTCTGCCTCAAGCTCTGTCCGCTGGCGGTGACCTTGCTTTTGGCTTACTCCTACCTCAAGCGGGTCACCTGGGCCTGTCACCTGGGCCTGGGCCTGGTGCAGGCCTGCGCTCCCATCGGAGGCTGGCTGGCCGTGGCCGGCTCCTTCGCCCCCGCTCCCCTCTGGCTGGGATTGGCCATCTTCTTGTGGGTGGCCGGGTTCGACATCCTGTACGCCTGTCAGGACATCGAGGTGGATCGGCGCGAGGGGCTGCACTCTGTCCCGGCCCGGCTGGGGGCCGAGAAGGCCTTCTGGATCTCGCGCGCCTTTCACCTGGGCACGGTGCTGGCCCTGGCCATGGCGGGCGTGAGCCTGGGGCTGGGACTGGTCTACAACGCCGGCATCGCGGTCATCGGCAGCCTGCTGGTCTACGAGCACTCGCTGCTGCACCCGAGCGACCTCTCGCGAATGCAGAAAGCCTTCTTCGAGATGAACGCGCTGGTCAGCCTCACCTTTCTCCTCAGCGTGCTGGGGGAGGTTCTGCGGTGATGCTCGAGCTCGACTTCGACCTGGCCAGCCTCATTAAGCAGGGCGATATCCTGGAGCTCGGGCGCCGCGCTTCCCTGGCTCGCCTGCACGATGAGGTCGGTTTTTTGGAGGACGAGGCCCTCTTCCTGGCCCTGCCGGACGCGCCTGTGCCCGAGGTGGCGCCCCGGGTGATCCACCTGGCGCCTGGCGCAGAGCCCCGTCTCCCCTCCCTGCGCCAGGCCTTTCCGAATGCCTGGGTGCACGGCCCGGCAGGGCTCGACGGGGCGGACAGCGTGGCCCTGTTAGGCGAGCGTCCCCCGTGCTCCGGGATGCCCGAGGTGGCCACCCTGAACTACGACCAGACCACCCCTGTGGAGAGCTTGCTGGCCGACATGCAATCCCTGGCCCGACGCAAGTGGCTGGTGGGCTGCGTGCTGCTGCCGGCCGGGGTGGGCGATCAGGTGCTCAGTCCGGCCACCACCTGGGGCAGCCGGGACGTGGCCCTGCTCTCGGCGGCGCGGCTCTTGCTGCGCTGCCACGTGCGCGCTTCCTGGGGGGCCCTGGGCTGGAAGCTGGCCCAGGCATCCATCGCTTTCGGCACCGACGAGGTGGCCGGTTGGGGTCTGGAAGAGCAGCTGACCTACGGCGGGCGCTTCCGCCCCGCCGCCCAGGTCAGCCACGAAGAGGCCGAGGCCGGAATTGTGGAGGCGGGGCGCATACCCCGCGCGTTGACGCGATGCGACTGGGCCTGCTGAGCTACATCAATTCGCTGCCCCTGACCTACGGCCTGGAGTCGGGGGCCGTGGCTATCGAGGGCGGGCAGGTGCTGACCGCTCTACCGTCCCGATTGAACGCCCTCGCCCTGGCGGGCGAGCTGGACGTGACCGCGGTTAGCTCGGTGGAGTACGTGCGCCTGCAACGTGGCTACGATCTGCTGGAGCCCTTCTGTCTCAAATCGCTCGGGCCGGTGCAAAGCGTGCGGCTCTACAGCCTGATCCCCCTCGAGGAGCTGGCTGGAGCGAGGATCGGGGTGACCTCGGCCTCGGCCACCTCGCGAGCCCTCCTGCAGGTATTGCAGCCCGAAGTCAAACTCTTCACCCTGCACGGGGAGCCCGTGCTCGCGGCCGAGATGCCGGCCGCTCTGCTGATCGGTGACCGGGCTCTGCGTGAGCTGAGCGGAGCCCGCTTCGTCTACGATCTGGGGGAGGAGTGGTACCGCCAGACGGGCCTGCCGATGGTGTGGGCCCTCTACCTGATACGGCGCGGTTTCCCCGAAGTGGAGAAGGCCGCCCGGGCGTTCCGGGCCTCGCGCGAGTGGGGCCTGGAGCATCGCCAGGAGGTGCTGCAGGTGGCCGCCGAGCGCACCGAACTGGGCCCTGAGCGACTGCAGGCCTACTTTGCGGTGCTCGATTACGAGCTCGACCAGGCCAGCCGCCGGGGGCTGGCCGAATTTCACCGGCGCTGCCAGGCGCTGGGTTTGTTTGAGAGGGCGACTGTATGAGAGCCTTGTTGGAGAAGGCCGTGGCCGGCGAGCGATTGTCCCCCGCCGAGGGGGTGCAGCTCTTTGAGACGGATCTCCTCGAGCTGGGCCAGGCGGCCGACGCCGTGCGCCGCCGACTCCATCCCGAGGGCTACGTCACCTTCATTCGTGACCGGATCATCAACTACACCAACGTGTGCGTGACCTACTGCAAGTTCTGCGCCTTCTACCGCCCCCCCGGCCACGCCGAGGGCTACGTGCGGCCCAAAGAAGAGATCTTCCGCAAGATCGATGAGATGAAAAAGCACGGTGGCACCACCGTGTTTCTCCAGGGCGGCCACAACCCCGATCTCAAGATCGACTACTACGAGGATCTCTTCCGCTCGGTGCGCGAGCGCTATCCCGAGCTTTATCTCCACAGCCTGAGCGCCAGCGAGATCGACCACATCGCCACCGTCAGCGAGCTGAGCCTGGAGGAGACCCTGCGCCGGCTCAACCGGGCCGGCCTGGACTCGCTGCCCGGCGGCGGGGCCGAGATGCTGGTGGAGGAGATCCGCGAGAAGGTCTCCCCCCTCAAGATCACCGCCGAGCGCTGGCTGGAGGTGCACGAGACGGCTCACCGGGTGGGCCTGGAGTCGACCGCAACCATGGTCTTCGGGCTGGGCGAGACGAACGAGCAGCGCATCGAGCACCTGGAGAAGCTGCGCAAGATGCAAGACAGGACGGGCGGCTTTCGCTCTTTCATCCACTGGAGCCTGACTCCCAACGAGACCGGCATGAAGCGCAGCCTGGCTCCGGGAGGCCTGGAATACCTGCGCATCCTGGCCATCGCCCGCCTCTATTTGGACAACTTTCCCCACGTCCACTCCGGCTGGGTCACCGAGGGGGCCAAGCTGGCCCAGGTGGGCCTCAGCTTCGGGGCCAGCGACCTGGGCAGCGTGCTGATGGAAGAGCTGGTCATCTCGGCCACGGGCGTGGTCTACAGCTATTCGGCCGACCAGATCATCCGCATCATCCGCGGGGCCGGGCGCGTGCCGGCCGTGCGCAACTCGAAGTACGAGATCCTCGAGGTGTGCGCCTGAAGTGCCCCCGGCCGCAACCGTCGAGAGGATGTTCTCGCAGATCGCTCCCCGCTACGATCTGGTCAATCGCCTCCTGTCCCTGGGTCTGGATCGAGGCTGGCGACGCCGGGCCGTGCGCGAGCTGGGCCTTAATCCCGGCGATCCGGTCATCGACCTTTGCTGCGGCACGGGCGACCTCTCGGCTGACCTGCGCCCCGCGCGGGTGGTGGGGGTGGACTTCGCCGAGCCGATGCTGGCGCGCGCGCGGGTCAAGTTCCCCGAGCTGACCTTCCTGCAGGCCGACGCCCTGGACGTGCCCCTCCCGGCCGAGAGCTTCGAGGCTGCCACGGTGGCCTTCGGCCTGCGCAATGTGGAGGACCTGGGCGCTCTCTGGCGCGAGATGGCCCGGCTGGTGCGACCGGGGGGCAGGGTGCTGTCGCTGGAGCTGACCCGTCCCAACGGGCTCCTGGGCCTGTTGCACAGCTTCTACCTGCAGGTGGTGGTGCCGCTGGTGGGGGGAGTGGTAAGCGGGGACTTTGCCGCCTACCGCTACCTGGCTCGCACCATCGCCCGCTTCATTCCGCCCGAGGAGATCGCCCAAAGCATGGGCGAGAACGGCCTGGTGAACGTGCGCGTGATCTCCCTGGCGGGAGGCATCGCCACCCTGCACGTCGGGGTCAAGCCGTGATCGAGGCTTATCGCCGCCTGGAGAGAGCCCGCGTGATCGGCATGATCTCGGGCACCTCGGCCGACGGCATCGACGCCGCCCTGGTCGAGTTCGAGGGCAGCTGCGAGCGCCCGCGTTTCGTGCAGTTCACCTGCACGCCTTACGAGCCGGCGGTGCGTGACGAGGTCTTTCGCCTGATGGAGAACCGGGCCACGGTGGTGGAGGTGGCCCGCATGAACGTGCTGCTGGGCCAGCTCTTCGCGGCAGCCGCCCGCGAGCTGGGCGAGTGCGATCTGGTGGCCTCGCACGGACAGACCATCAGCCACCTGCCCGAGCCTTCCTCGTTCTGTGGCCATCGGGTGCGGGCCACCCTGCAGATCGGCGAGGCGGCCGAGATTGCTGCGGCGCTGGGCTGCCCGGTGGTGAGCGACTTTCGCCCCTCGGACCTGGCTCTGGGTGGCCAGGCCGCCCCGCTGGTGCCGTTCGCCGACGCGGCCCTTCTGCGCTCGAGCGAGGTGGATCGCTTTGCCCTGAACATCGGGGGCATCGCCAACTTCACCTTCATCCCTCGCGAAGGCCAGGTGCAGGCCTGTGACACTGGTCCCGGTAACTGCCTGATGGACGCTCTGGCCGAGCGGGTGCTCCAGCGCCCATGCGATCAGGGAGGCGCCTTCGGGGCCACCGGCACGGTGCAGAGCGAGTTGCTCGAGGAGATGCTGCAGCACCCCTATTTTGCCCTGACAGGGCCACGCTCCACCGGGCGCGAGGAGTTTGGTCGCCCGCTGCTCGAGCGCTATTTCGACCGGGCTGCCCCGGCCGACCTGATGCGCACCGCCGCGGCCCTCACCGCCGAGAGCATCGTGCGGGCTTTGAAGGCCTACTTGCGCGGCCCGGCCGAGCTGGTGGCGGCCGGCGGGGGAGTGGAGAACCCCACCTTGATGGGCGAGCTGGCCGCGCGCCTGCCCTCCGAGGTGCGCCTGCGCCGTTACGACGAGTTTGGCATTCCCGCCGAGGCCCGCGAGGCGGTGGCCTTCGCGGTGCTCGGCCACCAGACCATGCACGGCCGGGCCACCGGTGTGCCCGGGGCCACGGGGGCGAGCCGCTCGGCGGTGCAGGGGAAGATCACGCTGGTCTGATCGCTCAGGTTACCTCAGAGCACAGGATGGGGCAGCGGTGATCGTCGAGGAAGTGGGCGTAGAAGTAGAAGCCGTAGCCGTAGGGGTAGCGGTCGAGGAAGTCGTCGCTCGCGTTCGTCAGCGTTTTGCACTTGAGCCCCTCGGCTGCCAGCGCTTGAAAGTATCGCGTGCTCATGCTGCGGGCACGTTGCTGGAAGAATACGGGAGCGTTGGGCTGCCAGACTTCAGGGGGCACAGGTTGCTCGTCGCTCAGGCTCTCTCCCACCGCTTGCAGCACGTTGCGCATCTTCGTCGGGGTGGCCGCGCTCGAGCGTCCGAGCAGCATGATCTCGGGGAAGGTGTAGGAGTAAAACAGGCCCACGGTATAGACCAGGTTCTCCTCTTGCACCAGGACATTGGTGAATCCGTTCTTGGCGATGTTGGACACGAAGCCCAGTGACTCCATGGCGGCCCGGGGATTCTGCTTGGTGAAGTAGAGGTATCGTTGGGCAAGATTCTCCAGCAGGTCGTCTCGCTTCAAACGCTCGAACTCGGCCCGGGTCGGCTCGTCGATGGAGAAGTCTTCAAAGGGCTCAAAGCTCATCGTGACCGGTCCTTTCGTCGAGCCCCGAGAAACCCCCGCCTGCCTAAGATTGACGACGATCAATTATTGGAAGCGATCGCTCAATATTGATCTCGATCAAAAAGTATGATTTGTCTTGATTTTTTCTGGTTGGTTTACAACTTTTGCGGAAAAAGTTAACGATTTGGAAATGGATGACCCGGGACGGATTTTTCTTGCTTCATCGCCCCCCCTTAGACTGAGAGCAAGAACCGTTGCCGAAGGAGTCTGAGTGAAATGGCGCAGAGACAACAGTCAGGATACGTGGCCGAGTTGATGCAAGAGCTGAACGGGCTGCTCGACAACGTCCACTCGGTTGCCGCGCAGGTGAGCCTCGAGTGCCAGACCCTGCTCGAGGACGAGAGCTCCGAAAGAAATGCCAACATCTCGGCCGGGCACTTTGTCCATCCGTGTTTCATTGACCGCACCGACCGATTTCACGAAGAGTGCGCTGGAAACCATCTGGTTCGCCGCTATGAGAACGGCGCGGTCCGGGTCGAGAACCTGAGCAGCGGAATCATCATGGAAGAACGGCCTGATGGCTCGCTGATCGTCTCCCTGGCCGACGGGCTGATCCTCTTTCAGGCGGCCCCCCACGAATCCGTACTCGTCAGCGACTCCACCGGCGAGCGACCCCTGCAGGTTGCCCAGGTGAGCAATGTGTACCTGCGGGGGTCGCAGACACCGGTGACCTTCATGCACTTCGAGGACGAAGAGGGCGAGCACTACGTCGACATCGAGACTCTGCGCTACTTTCGCATGAGCCGCAGAGCCTGAGCCTCCCGGTCAGTTGACAGGAACGATCTCCTCGAGTCCCTCCTGCTCGGCGACCAATCGCAGCTCCTCCGGGTGGGCCGCCAAGAAGGCCGCCAGCCGGTCCATCATCGGCAACAGATGCTCCGAGTAGATGGAGCGGATCTGCCCGACCGTCTCGTCGTAGGCCTGGCATTCATCGTGCAGTCGGTCGATCTCCTCGACATGGCCGAAGAAGTTGCGCTGCAAGAGGTCGTCCTTGAGGCTCTTGAGGCGCTGGCACTGGTCGACAAACTCCTGCATCAGGTCGAGCACCTGCTCCTGGCTCATCTCAGGCTGCCGCATAGGGTGTTCTCCCCAGCAGTCCGGCGACCTGGAAGGCGGCATTGAACATCAGGCAGCACTGGCAGACGGCGGCCTGCATCGCCCTGTCCTCGAGCATCGGAAGGTTGGGGCCGGTCAGATTGAGCCTGGCCAGCTCGGGAGTGAGCGTGCCCTTCTTCCAAAGCTCGAAGGGGCTCTCTTGTCCCTGGTAGCCGGCGGCCGCCATCTGGGGCCCGAGACTTTCGAGCGCTTCCTTGACCGTGGCTTCGAAGTCGTAGGCCGGGCGACCGGCTTCTCCGGGCGCCGCCTGGCCCGGCCCGAGCAGCCCGTACATTCCGGCCCCGGCCAGCCCCATCTTCTTGGCCGCCTTCTCGGCTTTGCGCTGCGCCGCCATCAGGTCGAGGGTGCTCTTCATCTGGGTGAGGTTGATCCCGTGCTTTTGCTCGATCTTGCTCAGCGATTCGTTGAACTTGACATCCTCGCTGCCGAGCTGGCCGTCTCCGCTGGAGTCGACGAAGAGGTCTCCGTTCTGGAAGCGGATCGCCTTCTTGCCATCCACGCTGGTGACCTCGACGCTGTAGCCGCGGTCTCTGAGCTCGTTGGCCATGTCGTCGACCTTGATGTCCGACTTGCCCCGCTTGACCAGGATGTCACCGATTTCGACGGCCGTGTCGGCGTCGGTGATGACCGACTTGCCCTCGAAGTAGTCGGTGTCACCGGTCTGGGTGCTCTTGCCGGCATCGAGCTCGCGGCCGAGAGCCTGGCCCGGCTGCGCCGGTGCCACGCCGAGAGGCTGGCCGGCGGCAGCGCCGACAGGCTGGTATCCGGGGAGGAGTGGTTGACCCAGAGCCGCGCCCCAGTTCGCCTGCAACTGGGCTGCCGAGCGGAGCACCGCCCGAATGAGCTCGACGAGAGCGACGGGGCTCAGACCTGCATAGCCATTGCCACCTGAGCCGAGCTGCCCGAAATCACCCGTGAGGGTGTTTCCTACAGTGACGGGAAGACCGAAGCCAAATTGCCCAATGCCGTTGACCTGCTCCATTCGAGCCATCGAAAGCCTCCTGGAGGCGCACTCAGGCATGTTCGTCGTCCCGGGCGACAAAACCCTTCAAGAGACCTGAAGCGTGATTGCCTTCCATTCCAGCAGCCGCTCCAGAAAGCGCTCGACATCCTGGCTGGCCCGCTCGCAATCTACCTCAAACTCCGAGCAAAGGTGAGCGATCAGCTCCCCGGCGCTCCGGGGCTCTTCCAGCAGCCGCCAGAGAGCGGGCCCCGAGCCGGAGAGCACCAGGGTGTTGTTGTGCACCCCGTCCCTGCGCTCGAGGGGCACCAGCACCACTCGCCGGCCGATGGCATGCCAGGCTGTGTGAGGGTTGTGCCGGTAGGTCATCAGGTGACGATCCAGTTGGGGGGGATGTAGAGGGTGCACATCGAGTTGAGGTGACTCTTGAGCCGCTCCATGCGGGAGACTTTGCCCACCACGCTGATCTGCTGTCCGGCCTCGCCTGGCTTGAGCAGATAGACCTTGTGCTCGGGCGGATAGTCGAGCTCGATCAGGCGGTCGCGAAGCCACGACAGGTTGCACCGATCGGGCTCGCTCTGATCAGCGAAGACGTGGCGGGGGGCGCCTACCTGAAACATGAGCGTGGCCACCGAGGGAATCAGGCGGGGCTTTGCCTCGAAGTCGACCAGATTGAGGATTTGCAGCCCAAAGCCGGGGTCGATGTTGTTGGCCACGAACATGGCCTCCAGGCAGCTCATGCCCTCCACGATGGTGCAGCTCAGGCCCAGAGCCCGGGCCCGACGGCGCACGAGCAGGGTGGGGAACTCGAACACCAGCGGGTTGCCGGGCAAGGCGTAGACCAGCGGGCCATAGCGCAGCGCGCTTTTGGCCACCACGTCGGCCATCAGGTCGTAGATGTCGCCCACCGGCAGGCCCAGCAGATAAAGAGAGCTGAGGCTGATCACCTTCTTGCCCCGCGCCTGGAGCTCGCGCAGAACCTCCCAGCTGAGCGGGTCGCGCGTGTAGATGCGATCAGCTTGCAGCAAGAGGTCGTGCACCTCGAGCGTGAGCTTGCTCCACTGCCCGGGGCCGAAGCCGACGATGGTGACGTCAGCCGGTTGCATAGGGCTTGTCGGGCGCCTGGAACAGCCGCTCCCACTCCTGCAGCGAGAGATCCTCGGGCAGCTCGAACACCTCGATGACGGGTGGCTCGTACGGTTTCACTCAGGTCAGCTTCTGCATTTTCCGCGTTTTTTCATTCCTGGTCTCTAGACTGACGGCATGATCATCGGCCCTGGCCTTTCTCTGTCTATGATTCCGCGCAGTGCGGGCCCGGTGGCCCGGGCCGCCGCTCAGGAGATCTTCCATGGCCCGGGCAAGAGCGATGACATCAAGACCCGCTCCATCACCACCCTGGGACCGGCCAGCTCGGACCGCGACACGCTGATGAAGATGCTCGAGGCGGGCATGGACATCGCTCGGCTCAACTGCTCGCACCTCAAGCACGAGGACGGCGACCGGCTGGTGGCCAACCTGCGCACCGCCGCCCAGGCCACCGGGCGCAAGGCCTCGGTCATGCTCGACCTTCGCGGCCCCAAGGTGCGGCTGGGCACGTTCCCCGGCGGCGAGCGCACTTTGAGGACGGGTGAAACGGTGGTACTGGGCGAGCAGGGCATCTCGTTTGAGCCGGCTCATCTGCGCGAAGCCATGCAGCCGGGCAAGAAGATCCTCCTCAAGGACGGCGCCGTGGCCCTCAAGGTGCTGGGTCAGAGCGAGCAGGGGGTGGAGTGCGAGGTGACCGCCGGGGGGCTGCTGACCGACCGCTGTGGCCTGGCCGTTCCGGGCGCACAGACCCGCATCGACGCCTTCACCGAGAAGGACCAGCGTGACCTGGAGTGGGGTCTCAAAGCCGGGGTGGACATGGTGGCCGTATCCAAAGTGCAGAGGGCCGAGGACATGCACACCGTGCGCCGCTTCCTCAACGAGCGGGGTCAGGACCTGCCCCTGTGCGCCAAGATCGAGGACGTGCTGGCGCTCAAGAATCTCGACGAGATCATTGCGGCCTCCGATGTGGTCATGGTGGCCCGAGGCGACCTGGCCGTGGAGACCCCGCCCCAGTATGTGGGCGTGCTGCAGAAGATGATCGTGGCCCGCTGCCGCGAGCTCGGTAAGCCCGTCATCGTGGCTACCGAGATGATGGACTCGATGATCGACAAACCGTCCCCCAAGCGAGCTGAGATCGCCGACGTGACCGGGGCCGTGCTCGATGGGGCCAACGCTTATATGACCTCGGCCGAGACGGCGGTGGGCAAGTTCCCCGTGGACGTGGTCGCCTGGATGAACGAAACCGCCAGGGCGGCCGAGGAAGCCGCGGCGCTGGGGGGTCTGTCCACTCCCGACCGGTTCAGCACGGCTTACTGGCAAAAATTGGTGGACAAGTTCTCCAGCTAAGGAAGGCGATCCAATTGATGGAGCAGCCCAACAATCCCCTGCACGGCATCACCTTGCAGAGAATGCTCGAGGAGCTCGAGGCTCGCCTGGGTTGGGAGGAGATGGGGCGGCGCATCCCGATTCGCTGCTTTCAGCACGACCCAGGTCTCAAGTCCAGCCTGACCTTCCTGCGCAAGACTCCCTGGGCTCGCGCTCGGGTCGAGGCGCTCTACCTGGCCGTCACCCGCTCGACTTGACCTGCCTTGAGGAGGGCTCACCCCCGCTCAGTTGAAGGCCCGGTTCATGGCTCGAATCATCGATGGGGCGCTCATCGCCCAGAAAGTCCGCGAAGAGGTCGCGCAAGCCGTCCGCACCCTGACCGTCAAACCCGGCCTCGCCACCGTCCTGGTTGGCGACGACCCCGCCAGCCACGCCTATGTGTCCAGCAAGCAGAAGGCCTGCGCCCAGGTGGGCATCGAGTCGTTCGGGCGAGAGCTCCCCGCCACCGCCACCCAGGCCGAGGTCGAGGCTGCCGTCCAGGAGCTGGGACGAGACCCCAGAGTCCACGGCATCCTGGTGCAGCTCCCGCTGCCTGCTCACCTCGACGAAGAGTCCGTGCTCGCCTGCGTGCCCCTCGAGAAGGACGTGGACGGCTTCCACCCGGTCAACCTGGGGCGCCTGGCGATGAAGGGCCGTGACCCGCTCTTCGTGCCCTGCACCCCCAACGGCTGTCTCCGCCTCCTGCAAGAAACCGGGGTCAACCTGAGAGGCGCCGACGCCGTGGTCGTCGGTAGAAGCAACATCGTGGGGATGCCCGCGGCGCTGCTGCTCCTGAGAAACGACGCCACCGTCACGATCGTGCATTCGCGCACGAAGAGCATGGCCGAAACCATCAAGAGGGCCGACGTCCTGGTGGTGGCCATCGGCAAGCCCCGGTTCGTCACGCGCGAGATGGTCAAGCATGGAGCGGTGGTCATCGACGTCGGGATCAACCGGGTGCCCGATCCCTCGCACCCGAAGGGCTCCCGCCTGGTGGGCGACGTCGACTTTGAGGGCGTCAGCGAGGTGGCCGAGGCGATCACGCCTGTCCCTGGAGGCGTGGGCCCGATGACGATCGCGATGCTGCTTCAGAACACCCTTACCGCCGCTCGCGGCTGTCAGTAGTCCGGGCTCGTGGCGGCACCTGCTCTCACTCGCGCTTGCGGGCGTAAACCCTGATCGGCTCGCCGTAGTCGCCCCCGCCCAGCTCGGCCGGGTCGAGCACCTTGATCCGCTCCAACGCTCCGTTCTTGCTGGTGAAAGAGCCGTCGGGCTGCTGCAAGATGGCGTGAGTGCAGATCAGGCTGGGCATGTGGGTCAACTTGTCCTGCTCCAGCCCCGCGCGGTAGGTGGCGTAGCCCGGATCCCCGGGCTGAATGGCGAACAGCACGACCTTCTCGAGCTCGGGCTGGAGCGAGAAATCGAGCCCGTCCAGGGGCACGTAGCCATGCCTGGCGTAGAGCCGGTCGAAGTCGGCCAGGCCGGCTCCCGGCCAGACGTTGCTCTCGTGGTCGCCCAGGCTGTCGGCGATGCAGTTGAAGTCTTTGGAGGCCTCGGAGACCGCCTCCCAGTCCTTGCGCTCGAGGCGGGGAAAGACCTCGCCGTGGACTTCCAGCCACTGCAGGAAGTGCCGCCGTGGCCCCAGGTTCTTCAGACGGCTCAGGTCGGCGGTGGGCTTCTGGCTCTCGGGGATGTTGAGCTGGTCGGCCGTGATGCCCTGCTTGAAGCCGTCGGAGTAGACCACGCTCAGGCTGAAGTCGTTGGCGGCCAGGTTGGTGAACTCCAGGCGGGCCACCTCTGAGCTGTCGGGAGGGCCCACCAGCACCGGTCCGCCCACCGCGTCCACGGCCTTGAGCTGTTGCTCCAGAGTGGGCCCGGGGGCGGGTGGGGGAGCGGGCTCGAGCACGGTGATGGGGCCAACATTGGTGGTTGGAGCCGGAGGAGGTGCGGTGGCGGACCTGCTCCTGGGGGCGGCCTGAGGTGGGGGCGGGCTCAGCGTGACCGCGTCCTGAATGGGTGTCTCGGTGGCAGCAACGGGCCGTCTCAGCACCGGGGTGCCGGCCATCGGAACCGCGGGCATGCTTTCCACTCGGGTCTTGAAGACACCCATGATAGAATGCCGCAATGAGAAGCTCATCTCGGGCACTGGCCCTGATCGTCACCCTGGTGGCGGTATTGCTCTTGTGGCTGCGGCCCCCCGGCCCGGAAAACCGGCAGTCCAGCTCGCCGTCCAGTCCACCGGTGCTGGCCCTGGGGGGCGTGCGACGGGGCGACTCCCAGGAGAAGGTCCGGCAGCTTCTCGGCGCCCCGACTCGCCTGGAGCCGGGCTCGCACATGACGGCCGAAGGAGTCCTGGCCAAGGGCCCGCCCCAGATGGTCTACCAGCTTCCTGAGGGGGAGACCCGGGTCTACCTGCGCGATGACCGGGTGACGGCCATCAGCACTCGCTCGCTTCCCCTGACTGCGGGAGCGTCGGAGCGTCTGCCGGGAGTGGGAGCGAGCCTGACCGAGCTGCGCGGCCGCTGGCCAGCGCTCGAGCCGGGAGCTACCGATACCCTGGTCTTCCGGGCCGGTGCCGGGCAGGCGGTGACCTTTCACCTTCGCTCCGAGGTGGTCTGGATGGTCGTGCTCACCGGCTCTGAAGAGTCGCAATGATGTCAGCTCAAAGTCCGGTGAATTTGGCCAGAGCGGCGCTGACGCCAGGGCCCACTACCAGCGAGGCGGGTGGGCCCAGGAAGCTGTAGGCTGCCCCGTTGATGCCGCTGTGGATCAGGCTGCGCAGGATGTTGCCCTTGAACCCGGCGCTGGCCCCCTCGGCGAAGGCCGACTTGACGTAGGCCTCGTCATAGCGGCGCGGGCCGGTCTTGCGCGCGTTGACCTCCATCATGCCGTGGTAGACGGCCTTCACACCGCCGAAGGCCACCACGCCGATCACCATGCCGGCCAGCATGCCCGTCAGGCCGTGCAGGCCCGCCGAGCCCAGGGCCATCATGCCGAGCTGGGTGGCGGCACCACCCAGGGCGCAGGTCAGCGCGTCCTTGTTGGAGGTGAGGAACTGGCGCTCTTCAGTGGGGGCGGCAAAGCGGCTCTCCTGGCCCGAGACCAGGTTGTTGAAGGCCTCCTGCTGGGTCTTGCGCAGCCCATCCCCGGCGGTGGCGTGACCCGAGGACATCTCGGTGAGGGCTTTGGCGGTCTTGTTCTGGGTATCGGCGGCCAGCGAGCTGAAGAGGGCCATGCCGATGTTGCAGCTCTCGCCCAGGGCCTGCTCGCCGGCGCTCTGGGTCACCTGGGGCAGGGTCTGGCCCAACTGGCCCACGGCCACGGCCGGGTTCTCGTTGACGCCCGCCTTGATCTGCTCGAGTGCGTTCTTGATCAGGTTGGCGCCGGTCTGGTCGAAGATCTTCATGCCGGCGCCCTGGCGGGCGGCTTTGGCGAACACCACCTCGGAGGGGTTCTGGCTGTGGGCGGCGATGGCTTCCAGGATCTTGCCTCCGAGTCGGCGCGACTCGCCCGGGTCTTGAGCGGCTGCAAAGCCCTTCAGGCCCACCTCGGCCAGGGTCAGCCCGATGGGCGCCTTCGCCCCCTGAGAGAGCTTCTCCAGGGCGGCCGACTGCACGGCCACGGCGGTGGTGGGATACATCCGCTCGGCTCCAGCGTCGGCGGCCGTCTGGGCGATCACCTTCTCGATCGGATCGGCGCTGTTCTGGGCGATGCGGGTGAGCACATCAAAGTTATTCTGGCGCTGGTCGGGCCCGTCCGAGAAGGGGAGGGCGGCGAAGGCCACCTTCTTGGCTTCGAAGGAGCTGTCGCCGTCTGGAGCCGGGCTCTGCTCGGGCGCTACCTGACTGCCATTGGCACGAACCGGGTAGGTCGAGTTGATGCCGGACGCGATCATGGACGGAATTCCTCTTTCTGGCTGTGTTCTGTCAGCATAAGGTTGCAGGCTGAAATTCCCGTGAAAGCGAAGGCGTGCTCCATGAGCGTGAAGGCCGAGCTCGAAGGTCAGGGTTATCGCTGCTTTGCCTGGAGCGACAGCCCTGGCACCGTCTATCCCCCGCACACTCATCCTCACGACGAGGTGCTCTGCGTTCTGCAAGGCGCAATGGAGATGGAAGTGGCCGGACAAAAACGTGTTCTGCGCCCCGGCGATCGCCTCGAGCTACCGCGCAATACCGTCCACTCGGCCAGGGTGCTGGGAGATGAGCCGGTGGAGTATTTGATCGCGCAGCGATGACAAAGTTAGCGACGACAGGAGCGGTTCAAAGAATCTTGCTGCTCTGCTTGCTGCTGGCCCTGCCGGTGGCCGCCTGGCCGGAGGGGTGGAAGCTGGTGCGCACGGTGGATGCCGATCCTCAGGCCATCTCGGCCAAACTCGGCATGCCGCTTCAGAGCGTGCAGAACGCTTTCCTGGAGGTGGAGGGCCAGCCTCTTCAGGTCAACACCATCCAGTGCGTCAGCCCCCAGGACGCCGTCAAGCTGCAGTCTCGCCTGGGCCAGCCCCGGCGCATCTTCGCCCGGGAGAGCACGGTCATCGAACTGGTCTGCCAGGACCCCTACCTGTTGCAGCAGGCCATCTACGCCCTCGAGCTCAAGCCCCGCAAGCAGAGCTACCGGGTCACCTTCCGGGCCGCCGGGTTGCTCGAGTGCGCCCCCATGGCCTGGAACCGCATGTTCAACGCCTGCCGCACCAGCGACCGCAAGACGGTGGACGAGCTGCTCTCGGCCTTCAAGTTCTCGCGCCAGTTGCAGCCGCGCAACCCGAAGGCCGAGGTCGAGCCGGCCGAGCCGCGCTTCGGTTTTCCCGAGTTCACCGTGGCCGTAAACGTGGACTGCGAGGCCTTCGCGCTCACCCCGGGAGCGGCCGGCAAGACTTCTGCAACCCCGTTCTGGCCCTCGGACGACCCCGAGCTGAAGAAGCTGGCGAGCGAGGTGGTGGGCAGCCACAAGGACAAGGTGCGAGCGCTCTTGAGCTACGTGCAGCAGACCATGCGCTATGGCGGAGTGACCGGCTCGCGCTGGGGCGTGAAGAAGTTCCTGGCTCACAAGACCGGGCAGTGCTGGGACTACTCCGACCTCTTCATCACGCTTTGCCGCTCTCAGGGCATTCCCGCCCGCCAGGTGATGGGCTGGATGGTGCCCGGAGGCGGCCACGTCTGGGCGGAGGTCTGGACCGGGAGCGGCTGGCTGGCCGTGGACCCTACCGTCGGAGCCCTGGCGGGCAGCGATCTCGTGCCCCTCTTTACGAGCGAGGACGGAAAGGTGCCCGTGCTCTACACCAGCTCGGTGAACGTGGCCAGGCGGTAATCGACCTCGTACCCGTGCCTCACCCCTCCCCCGCGCGTAGCGGCATGCTCGAATTGGCCAGGCGGTAACTTCGAGTTCACCAACTCGGCTTGAGTCCAGTTTATCCTGTAGGCGCCATGATTGTGTCCGCCGTCTCCGCTTCCAAGCCCACCCCCCGGCCGGCGCAGCCCGATGAGGCCACGGTCGAGCGCTCGATCCCTGGCAAAATCAAGGATGTCCTTCTCGATGGTGTGCGCGCCAGCACCGACTTTCTTGACCGCCACCCCGTGCTCGAGGCCACCGTGGGCGACGCGATGGCCATCTCGCGCGGTCTGCACGCCTTCCCCAAGTTCATCTATCCCACCATTACCGGGGCCACCCCGCAAGAGCGCGAGTTCATCCTCAACGTGCTCGACAGCCTGCCCCTGAAGGACGTCAACACGGTCAAGTCGCTGGAGGTGGTGCCCGACATCCCCGACGCCTCGGGGCTGGCCTTCCGGCATACCGTGACCAACCAGATCCAGCTAAGTCGCGAGCAGATCTCCATTCGCCCCGAGTGGTTCCGCGAGGTGCTCACCCACGAGGTGGGCCACACCAAAGACTACAACTCGGCCTGGTTCAACCACCCCAGCGATCTGGGCCACAATCACTCCAGCCGCGAGCCCTGGGGGGCCGGGCCCTACGTGACCGAGTACTCCGGCAAGAGCCACTATGAGGACTACGCCGAGTCCTATGCCAAGTATCATGTGGACCCCGATCGGCTGAAAGAGGCCAATCCCGAGAAGTATGCGCTGATCGAAAAGCACGAGCAGCAGAACTTCATGGAGCGGTTGATCGACCGCGAGGAGTTCCGCGAGACCGGCAAGTGGATCGGCGAGAACGCCTTCCCGAACCAGGGTCTGCGCACCGGGGTGGAGGTTTTCTACTGGGCCACCGGCGGCCTGCAGGCGCTGGTGGGATGGGATCAGCTGCGCAAGGCCAGCGAGACCGACAACCCCCATCACCACATGAGCGGAGTGCTCAACCTGACCGCCGGCGTTCTCTTCGGTAGCCAGCTGCTGGCGGTGGCTGGCATGGGCGTGCAGGGAGCCCACCGGGCCCTCAACGGAGCTATCGCCCGGGGCGAGATCACGGCCGCCGATGGGGACGCGGCGGTGCGCACCTTCTCCGACCCGCTCGAGATGGGCGTTCGCTGGGCCGGCAGCAAGCTGGGATTGATGGACAAGTTCGAGAAGCTGGAGACCAACGCGCTGGTTGAGAAGCGTGGCCAGGCCTCTTTCATCGGGGTGGGAGGGGCGGCTGGCGCCCTGGTGGGCGGCATGGTCGGACCCTACGGTGGGCTGATGGCCGGCTACCACGTGGCCGGTCCGGTGGGCGGCGCGGTGGGCCTGGTGGTGGGCGCTCTGGCGGGCTACGCTCTAGGGGCCACCCTGGGCGGACGGGCTGGCGGGGCTCTGGCGCGCGGGTTGGGCGTGTAGCTGTTCCGCGCCCCCAAGCGGTGGGTCCGGTTTCTTGCCGCGGATTACCATTGGAGCGATACACCGTAGGCTCCAGGAGCGTGTCCGGCGAAAGAAGCGTCAATCCTTCATGGATTGCCTGTCCTAGCAGGAGGCGATCAAATGGGTCCCGGTGATGGAGGGGAAGACTGCTCGCCGTGAGCGCGGCTCCCTCCACCAGAGGCAGGGACTCGAGCTCGTGACGTTGGCGCTCCCTGGCTACCAGAACCTCGGGAGGCAACGGCAGTTGGAGCTTTCCCAGCCCGTATTTGACCCCGATCTCCCAGGCGCTGACCACGCTCAGGTAGGCCTCGTTGGTGGTATCCAGAATTGCACTGCGAGCTGTCTTGCTCAGGGCACGATCCCCGCGGATGAGCCAGAGAAAGGTGCACGTATCCAACAGATATCTCAGTGAAAGGCGTCCATCCACTCGTCGGGTAAGGGCTCAAAGAAGGCCTCGCTCAATGGCGGAATTTCCGGACAAAGACCGATGGGTCTTGACCTTCCTCGACTGCGATAGGGACGCAACTCCGCGACTGGCTTGTTTCGCCGGCAGATCACGACGGTCTCTCCTTGCTCCAGGAGAGTGAGGAGCTCGGAGAGGCGTGCCTTGGCTTCATGCACGTTTACGGTCTTCATCTTTCAATTATGACCAGGTAGTTGGTTCTGTCAAGCTGGCCTGGCTCCTTCGGCCATTGCACCACGACAACGAGGGCACTTTCTGCTTGACAGCCTGGAGCGTGGGGATGAAACCGCTCCCAGCGCCGGTCCGGCGGCCAGGTGGAACTCCGGCGACGCTCGAAGTCGGCCCGATGGACTGGGATGCCCGCGTTCGACAGGCCGCCTTTGACTTTCTCGATCGGCAGATCCAGTTGCAGGGCGAGGTGCTCGCGCGTGATGGTCTCATCCGAGGCTTTGAGCTCGAGGGTCGGCGCGTTGGTTTGATGAGCCCGCAACAGGGGATTTTCAAGCCTGCCTGCCTCTCCACGATGCCCATCAGCATTTGCACGACGCCTCCCAAGCCGGGACGCCCGGCGCCCTACGAGGACAAGATGACGGGCGAGCTTCTTTTCTATGCATACAGGGGCAGTGACCCTGGCCACCGTGACAACGTCGGACTGCGGGAAGCATGGCGGCGGCAGGCGCCGCTGATTTACTTCTACGGAGTTCTCCCCGGGAAATACTTGCCTGTGTATCCCGTCTTCGTTCAGGGCGACAACCCTGAGGCTCTTCAGTTCGTCATTTCTGTGGACGACCGCCGCATTCTCGGCATGCCCGGCGACCCGATCGCAGCGGAGGGGCGACGTGCCTACCTGACCGTCGTAACTTTGAGGAGGCTGCACCAGGTCAGCTTTCGTCAGCGCGTCCTGCGAGCGTATCAGTCGTGTTGCGCGATCTGTCGATTGCGTCACGTAGAGTTACTCGACGCTGCCCACATCATCCCCGACAATGATCCGATGGGGCAGCCGGTAGTGAACAATGGCCTGGCTCTCTGCAAGCTTCACCACGCAGCCTTTGACCGGCATTTTCTCGGCATCCGGCCCGATCTGATCGTCGAGCTTCGTCAAGACCTTTGCGAGGAGATCGATGGCCCGATGCTCGTCCACGGTCTCCAGGAGTTTCACAATCGCAAGCTGCTGGTGATTCCTCACTCAGAAGACCTCCGACCAGGCAAACTGTTCCTCGAAGAGCGATATCGACGCTTCAAAGCATCGGCTTGAGCTGCCGCAGGCGGACTTCTCCTCGAGCCAGGTCGTCTCGATTGGAAAGCCGTCTGGCCGGCCGGTCAGGTCACGAGCGCCGACGTATCTTCACCGAGACGTTACCGACCGTCACGCTGTTCGGGCCGAGGGCGACACCTGCGCTGGGAGCGGGTGTCTCCCCGATGCCGAGGCGGGCTTGCACGCGTCGGTTCAGGTCGCCGTCCTGGTCGATCGTTTCGCAGAACGCGATCCACGCAGGGAACGGCGCTTTCTCGCCGCGCAGGATGTCACCCATCAAGAGCATGGCGGCGGGGAGCTGGCCCTCCGGCGCCTTCAGGCGCACCAGGTCGAGTGTCTTGCGGTAGACGTCGTCGGGGGTTGAGGCCGCCTCGAGGAAGTTCTTCGGGACCGCCTCGAGCAGCGACGCAGGTGGATCGGTCGCGCTCCAGCGAGAAACCAGCTCGTCCCACTCGCTGTCGGTTGGCTCGAGCGTCCGCCGATTGTCGAAGGCCTGCTCGACCTTGAGGTTTTCGGCCAGCGTCTCCGGTTTGGCGCGAGATTGGAAGTTCTCGACGGACCTCTTCACGATCTCCTCGAGCGAGCGGTTCTTGCAGCCGGCCGGCAAGAGCGGCTCGAGCACGGGCTGGAGGCGCGGATCGTCAGGCAGGGCTCGGACCGCGTTGAGCAGTCCCTGAGGCAGGTCGTCGAGGCGCTTGACCTGAGCCGCGCCCTCCTGCAGCTCCTGCATCAGTCGGTCGTGGCCGTAGCTTTTGGCCAGCGCCGCAAGGTTGTCCGGATAGGGCATGATCAAGCTCGTCGTGTTGAAGACCTGCTCGGCCACCGCGGATTGCCAGGGATAGGGGTTCGCGGGCTCCTGGAGCAAGAGCCGCACGCCCTCGTTCATGATCTGGTGCGCGTCGCTTTCCCGGTCGAGCCCCGCGTTGAGGCGGGAGGTCGCCGCCAGCGTCTGCCCGGTGATCTGGGCGATCTGCTCGGAGCTCGCCTTCCAGCCGCCGTGAAGGGCTTGACTCAGGAACTTGAAAGTGCCTGGCACGGCGCCCTGCTCCCGCGCGCGCCGGAGCACTTCATGAGCAGCGTAGTCCCAGAGCTCGGGTTTCTTCTGGCAACTCTCCTCGAGGTCGCTGAAGGCCCGATGGGAGGCGTTCGGCTGCGGGCTCCCGATGAAGAGAGCGATCTGAGCGATCAGGCCGGCATCGATCCGCTCCGGGTGGCGAAGCTTGATGGCAGAGAGCAGGGCTCCGGCCCAGTCAGATGCGCTGGGTGGTCGATCCAGCCCGGCTTCGACCACCTGGGTGGAGATCTGCTCGACCGCGTCGAGCACGGGCTCGAGCCGTTCGCGCACGAGGGGGTCCTGGCTGCAGATCAGGTGATAGAGCACCTCCGAGCCCCCTTCGCTCATCCAGGGGCCTTGCGAAACCAGCTCCTGCAACAGGGCCGTTGGGTCCGAGGCGCTCTTCAAGGCAGCCACCGGGTCTTTGGCCTTGAGGAAAGCCTTCAGCTCCGGGGAGGAGCGCCGGGTGCCGGGACAGTGGATCGTGCCGTCAGGCGTTACGCGGGCGAGGTTCCCGGCCAGTCTGTCGAGCTTTGCGGCGGGGGGGACCTGCTTGCCCCAGGCGGTGAGCTGAGCCTTGAGGTCCTGAACGAACTGCTCGTCAGCGGCTGCGGCCCGCACCTCGGGCTCGACATCGGGGTCTTGCGAGCGCGCCTGGAGCACCTGAGTGAGGTGGACGGTGCGCCGGAGCAGGTTGGCGTCAGGCCGCTCAACCTGGCGGAGCGCCTCGGTGAGCTCCGCGCGTTCCTGCCCCGTGTACTGTGGGTCGTAGCGAGGCTCATCCACGAGGGCTGCGGTGAGGCGCTCGAACTCGCGTGCCAGCCCTCCCTGCTGCCCGTGGCACTTCTGGGAGCGAGCCAGGCCCTGCAGGCTCCGACGCGCCTGGATCTCGACGTCTTGCCGGGCAAGGTAAGTGTCCACCGGTTGAGGGTCCACCCCGGAGCCTTGCTGGGGGGCCTGCCAGACAGCCAGGCGACTGGTCACCGAGGAGACGGGGAGCATCCACAAGATTTCTGCAGATTTATGCAGCTCCCTGCGCCGGGCTCCTCGCGACCCGGCAGCCTGGCGGCCGACAGGCTGGTCCGCAGGAGTTCCAGAGCCCCTGCGGCTGGATTGCAGGGATTGGAACGACGCCGCAGCCGACTGCTGAGCTGCTCGCGAGGTGGGAACCAGGCGCCCGACAGGGCTCAACGCGGCTCGAACAGCTCTCAGGCCCGTTGCTCGAGTCGGCGCGCCAGCACCGAGCTGCCCACCAGGATTCGGTTGTTCCGCTCTTCGATGAGCGAGCCAGAATCGGGCGCCAGGAGCTGGAGCGGCTGGCTGGCAAGCTCATAGACCTGGAGAGCCCTGTCGGTCTGACGTGTCTGCTTGCTGAGCCTGGACTGCAGCTCGATATCGTAAATCTTGCAGGCAGCCACGCCCAGCTGCGCGTCGCGAGCCTTGAGGGTCGCCTGGAGAGTCTTCTCCGAGCGCGTGTAGCGTTCCCGAAAACAGGCAGCTCCGGCCAGAGCCGTGGAGCCCCCGAGAGCGTAGGCCGCCCAGGATGCCACTCCGCCCCCGAGGGTCGTTCCTGCGGCGATGGCAGCCGCTCCGCCCACCGCCAGGCAGAAACCGGCCAGGTTGAGCCAGGCTCCCCCCCTGACCTGAGCCAACCGTAACTCCTGCTCCTCCTTCTGCTGCTGATAGGAATCGAGCTTGGAGCGGTTCTGGCTGACCTGGCGCTCAATTTCGGTCAGCTCCGCTTGCTCTGCTTCCAGTCTCTGGCGCAATCGTTGCAGGGTTGGGGGCTCGCCGATTTGCAGGGTCACCATCATGGCGTTGCCAGACTATCCTGAGAGGGCTGAAAAAATCCTGAAGAACGGCCCTGGCGTGAGACCAGCAAAGGCTGTCTTGAGCGCTGCAAGCTCTCCCGGCGTGGAGAGCCTGGTCAGGAGAGCTCGCTCAGCTCCACCCAGCGCTCCAGGTCGCGCTCCAGGCGCTTCTTGAGGATCTCCAGCTCCTCGAAGCGCTTGTGGGTGGCCTCGTAGTCGCTCGAGTCCTCGGCCAGAAGCCGCTCGAGCTCGGCCTGGCGAGCCTCGTCGCGGGGGATGCTGGCCTCCAGCTCTTGCAGGTCGCGTTGCTCCTTGAAGCCGAGCTTGCGGGCCCTTGGGGCCACCGAGAAGGCGGCCGCCTTCTCGCTCTTCAATGCGGTCGCGGCGACTGGCTCGCGTTGCTCGAGGTAGGCCGAGTAGTTGCCGGCGATCTCGCGCAGCACGCCCCCGCCCTCGAAAACGAAGGTGGTATCGATGGTGCGGTCGAGGAAGTAGCGGTCGTGGCTGACCACCACCAGGCAGCCAGGGAAGTCGTCGAGGTACTCCTCGAGCCGCTCCAGGGTGGGGATGTCGAGATCGTTGGTGGGCTCGTCGAGCAAGAGCAGGTTGGGGTTGCCCATCAGCACGCAGAGGAGCTCGAGCCGGCGTCGCTCGCCTCCCGACAGCTTACCCACCGGCGTGTGCTGCAGCCGGCCGGGGAACAAGAAGCGCTCCATCATGGCCGCGGCCGACAGCTCGCGCCCGTCGGTGGTGGGGATTACCTCGGCCACCTCGCGCACCACCTCCAGGGCTTTCTGCTCGGGATTGAACGTGCGCGTCTCCTGGGCGAAGTAGCCCAGGGCCACGGTGGAGCCGCGCTCGACCGTGCCCGCCTCGGGATCAAGGCGCCCGGCCATGACTTCGAGCAGGGTGGTCTTGCCGCAGCCGTTGGGGCCCACGAAGCCGAGCCGGTCGCCCGGCTTGAGCTGGTAGCTGAAATTGCGGAACAGTCCGCGGCAGGCGATGCCCTCGAGCTCGAGGATCTTCTTGCCCAGCCGGCGGCTGCCCAGGCTGATGTCCAGCGTCTTGCGGGCCTGGTCGGGGCGGTTCTCGACCAGCTCCTCGGCCCGCTCCACCCGGGCCTTCTGCTTGGTGGCCCGGGCCTTGGGCCCCCGCTTGAGCCACTCCAGCTCCCGCCGCATGAGGTTCTGGCGCTTGCTCTCCGAGGCCGCCTCCAGCTCGGCCAGGGCCAGCTTCTTCTCCAGGAAGGCGGCGTAGTTGCCTGTGTAGGCGGTCAGCTTGCCGCGCTCGAGCTCGATGGTGCGGTTGGTGGCCGTGTCCAGGAAGTAGCGGTCGTGGGTGACCAGGGCCAGGGCTCCGGGATAATCGCGCAGAGTCAGCTCGAGCCAGGCGATGGACTCGGTATCGAGGTGGTTGGTTGGCTCGTCTAAGAGCAGCACGTCAGGCTGCTGCACCAGCGCCTGGGCCAGGGCCACCCGCTTTCGCTGGCCGCCCGAGAGCTGATCCACCGGGCCTTCCACGGCCGCGAGCCCCAGGCGTCCGAGCACGACCTGGGCCCGGGTTTCCAGCTCGAACACGCCCATCCGCTCGCATTCGGCGAAGAGGCGGTCGACCCGGGCCGGGTCTTCTTGCCGTTCGCAGGCCTCGGTGTAGGCCTGCAGCCGGTCCAGGGCATCCTTCTGGGAGGCATAGATGGCCTGGCGCACCGTCAGCCCGGGCGTCAGCTCGGGCTGCTGGGGCAGGTAGCCCACCACCACGTCCCGGCCCAGGATGCGCTGGCCCCGGTCGGGGGTTTCGACTCCGGCCAGAATGCGAAGCAGGGTGGACTTGCCACAGCCGTTCACGCCGATGAGGCCCACCCGGTCACGCGGCTCGAGGCTCAGCGTGACCTCGTCGAGCACGGGCTCGTCGCGGTAGGTCTTGTGGATCTTCTCCAGGCGCAAGAGGGACACGGCCCGCCTTGCTTTGTCGCGGGGGCTTGGGGCCCTTCCAGGGGGGTATCACGGAGCCCCGGTCTTCTGCCGGGACATCGCATATCAGGTTGTTCCCATCGGGGACGAGCACTCGCTCGGCTTGTTTCCGCCGGAAACGAATGCTCGTTCGTTCCCCGCGGGGACGAGCACTCGTTCGGCTTGTTCCCGCCGGAAACGAATGCTCGTTCGTTCCCTGCGGGGAAGAGCCTCGTTCGGCTTGTTTCCCCGGAAACGAATGCCCGCTCGTTCCCTGCGGGGACGAGCCTCGTTCAGCTTGTTTCCAATGGAAACGAATGCACGTTCGTTCCCAGCGGGGAAGAGCACTTGTTCGGCTTGTTCCCGCCGGAAACGAATGCACTTTCGTCGTGATCCGCCCGGAAGCGGATCATGATCCGTCTGCGGCCCGGATCAGAGAACGCACTTTCGTCGTGATCCGCCCGGAGGCTGCTCAATCGCGTCCCGGTCGCGACAGCCGCCAGCCCAGCGCTCGCGAGGCGAAGGCAGGCACCCAACCGCCCGCAAAGGCCATCAGGATAGCCCGGATCGTGAGCCAGGTGACCTTGCCGCAGGCGGCCACGTAAACCGGCTCCCAGAAGTCCGGGTTGAGCTTGGAGCGGAAGCGGTAGAGCCCCTGGAAGCTGTAGAGCGAGTCCAGCAGGCGGTAGCAGGCGCGCAGCAGCCAGGCCAGGATCCGGTGGCGCGGGTCGTGGCCCACGCCGGCCAGGGCCACCATGCCCAGGCTGGCCACGGGACAGCCAAGCTCCCCGGTAACCTTCATGAAGCGGTCGATCAGGGCCTCGGCGGCTCCCGGCGCGGCCTGGCGGTCGATGATGAGATCCTCGAGCAGCCATCCGTTCAGCCCGTAGATCGGCACGGCGGCGGCGAGCGCGCGCAGCTCGCCCTGCTGCTCGGCGATCAGGTAGAGCTTCTCGGCGGCGTACCGATATACGTCCAGCGTGACCATGAAGCGCATCGGGGGGAGGGGATGCTGGCGCTCCCAGACCTTGAGCAAGGGATCCACCCGCTGCGGGTCGAGCTCGGCCACCTGCCTGATGGCGAGGCCCGCCTTCTCGGCCTTCTTGACGCGGTTGCGCACCTTGCTCGTCAGGCTGAACTCGCGCGGATCCCAGCAGGGCTGGGAGGCCAGTTGGAGCCAGTCGAAGCGGTCGTCGAGGGCCTCGATGAAGCGTTGTGAGACGCCGAAGAAGGCGGCTTTGCGATGCTGGCGCCGAGCCTCGCGGCCGAACTCCCAGGCCACCTCGGCCAGCCGCTCGCGGGGGCAGAGGGGGCCGCCCGCCGCCACCCGGTAGAAGCCGCGGTCGACATAGGCGACGGCGGCCCCTCGGTCGGGTGTGAACCAGTACTTCAGGCCCGGCTCGAGCACCTCGAAGGAGTGGACGTTGCGCCCATGGAGCCGCAGCAACTCGAGGATCTCGTCCATGGGGGCGAGGTTCGACGCCCGGGTCCACCGAACCCCGCCGAGGATGGACCTGGTAGTGGTGGGAGCCGGCCCGGCCGGCCTGACGACGGCTCTGGCGGCGCGGCGCCGGGGCCTTTCGGTGCGCCTGTTCGAGCAGGGCCAGCCGGACGATCCGCGACCGGGCACCTGGGTGCTGAACCGTAACGGGTTGCAGGTTCTGCGCCGGCTGGGGGAGTTCACCATGATCGCTGTCGACCGGGCCCGCCTCGAGGACCCGACGGGGCGCGTGCTGGCCGACCTCCCCCTGCGCGAGTCGGCGGTGGTGCTGCGCAAGACCTTGCTCGAGGAGCTGCGCGCCATGTGTCTGGCGGAAGGGGTGGAGATTCACTGGGGCCAGCGGGCCTCGGGGGGCGTGCGGGCCGATGGGGACACGCGCGGAGCCATCCGGGTGGGTCGCCGGCGCTACCTGCGCGGCCTGTGCGCGGGACCGCCCCCGCGTCCCTATCCGCTGGAGATCTGGTATGCCGATGGCACGCGAAGTGGCTTCGATCCGGCCCCGGACGGGCGCACCGGGTTTTACACCACGGGCGACCCGCCCCCGAACGTGCTCGAATGCGAGGAGAAGATCTGCGGCCCGGCCTTCCGACCGGGCGGCCGATTCCTGGCGGGAGACGCCTTCGCCTGCCAGGCTCCCACGCTCAGCCAGGGGTGCAACTCGGCCCTGGTGGATGGCTGGAGGGTGGGCCACGGCCTGCCCCCGGCCGGCCGACTGCGCACCCAGGTGCTGTCCTGGGTGCTCTCGGAGGTGGCCACGCGGCCTTTCCCCGGGCGCAACCGGCTGGTCACCTGGCTGGCTCGCCGAGCGATGCTGCAGCGCTGGTTCGTGAGCTACCTCGAGGGGCAAGCTACATGTTCGGGGTAGGTTGAGCCGGGGTGTTTTGTCCCGAGGCTGAGCCGACGGCCTGGAGTGCGCCCAATCTACTTGCTCAGCCCCAGCTCCCACACCGGCACCCCCAGCTCGTCCACCAGCCTTGCCGCCAGGTTCGTCCAGCGCCGGCACCGGTCGAGGATGAATCGGTCGGTGCTGACCACCACCGCCTCGCTCTCGGCCAGCACCCGGTCGGGGTTGGCCACCAGCTCGACGGCAAAACCGGCCCCGCGGAGCCGGGTCGCCAGCCGCCCGCTGTTGGACACGGGCTGATCGAGCAAGAAGAGCACCTCCCCGCAGTCCTGCAGGGCCTGGCGGCAGAGCTCCACCGCCTGCTCGGTCTCCTCCACTCTGCGATACGAGCCGTGCATGCTGGCGAGATCGCGTACGCAGCCGTCGCAGCCTCGCAGCAGCACTCCGCCCGACAGGGCCGCCTCCACGGTGATGAGCAGATTGAAGCCGTCCACAGCCACCTTCTCCCCGGTCAGCGTGTTCACGAGGCGCGCGCGACGGTCGGTCGCCACTGAGGGGGCGCAGGACGAGCGGTAAACGGCCATGCGCTGGCGTTCGCTGAGGGCGTGGCGATCCCCCACCAGGACCAGGGCGGCTTTGCCCGAGTAGCCCCGCTCCAAGAGCCAGCTCAGCTCGCCGGTGGCGCGCTGCAAGAGCGGCAGGGTATCGGCGTTGAACCAGCGCCCGTCCTCGGGGTGCGGTCCGCGGTGGGTGCGCTGGTCGGGCATGGCTCAAGGTTTTTTTCAGCCCCTGCGCTTACCCTCTTGAGGTGACTGTCCGCCCGCTCGCCGCCGCTCCCCCTCAGGCACCTCCCCAGGCGCCCGCCCAACCCTCCAGCCCGCTCGATCGCTTCGAGCCCGAGAGCCCCACCCAACGGGCCATGGGCACCATCGGGGCGGGCGTGGGGGCTCTGCTCGGCCGGCTGGCCGTGCCCACCGTGGCAACCGTGATCGGGGCTCAGGTCGGTGCTTCGGTGCTGGGCCCCTTCGGTGGGGCCATCGGTGGGGTGCTGGGGCTGGCTGCCGGGGCCTTCGTCGAGTTTCGCAACCGACAGTACCAGGGGGTCATCCCCGTGGGTCGTTTCGTTGGCGGCATGCTCGGCGGCATTGCCGGCGCCTCGCTGGGGGCCACTTTCGACCGGCTGGGCTTGAATCTGACCAGCGAGCGCATGCGCAAGGAGACCGAGGGCTTCTCGCTGGCCAAACTGTCCGGCCGCCTCCTGGATGTGGGCTACACCTCCCACGACACCCTCTCCGACGAGCACATCCAGAGCTTCAAGTCCAAGCTCAAGCCGGGCGACATCGTGATCACCAACCACGACAAGTGGCTCGACCTTGAGATTCCCGAGGTCTTGCTGGGCATCGGGGGCGCCTGGACCCACACCGCTGTCTACGTGGGCAACGGGGACGTGGTGGAGGCCCTGTGGGGCACAGGCGTGGGCAAGCGCCCGGTGGACGAGCTCTTAGCCGAGAACCACCACGCTCGCATCCTGCGCCCCGCTTACCAGAGCGACCAGGACGCTCAGGCCGCCGCCGACGAGGCGCTCAAGCACGTGGGGGCAGGCTACGACGCCAAGTTCGACCTCAAGAGCGACGAGTCGTTCGGCTGCGTTGAGCTGGTCTACAAAGCCGTGAACCGGGCCGCTCCCTACGTGGAGATGCAGCCTCACAAGCTGTTCGGCAAGGAGTTCTTGTCGCACAAAGTCTTCAATCGCTCCCCCGACATGACCGTGGTGGAGGATACCGGCTCGAGCTTCCTTTACAACTACCTGTCAAAGTTCTCCTGAGCGACGCAGCCAGTAGACTGAGAAGCTGGGCAGCCAGTGGGTGCCCATGTAGGTGGCCCCTTCCAGCCAGGTCATGCCTGCCCGGCCGTGCTCGCGGGCTAGCTTGAAGAGCGACTCCCGGCGCGGATGGTCGGCGGGAAGAGCCCGGGCCATTCCCCACAGCATCCAGGCCCGGGTCAGGTTGAGCCCGTCGAAGTGAACCAGCTTGCCGTCGGCCCGGCTGGCCGGCTGCACCGGGCGCAGATCGACCTCGGGCAGAAAGCCCTGCAGCCAATCGGCATAGTCTTCGGAGGAGAGCACGCGGGCCATCAGTTCGGCCTCGGCCAGGGAGGGCGAGAGGAAGTCGTAGGCGGAAGGCTCGTAGGCCAGCGGAGCATCCCGGTCCGATTCGTAGAGTTGGAGCGCCTTCTGGCTCACGGTCCGGGCCAGCGGGTGATCGCGCTTCACCGCCCAATCGAAGGCCAGTCCCATTCCGAAGGCGCTCTGCGAGTGCTGGCCGGTGCGGATGGGGTAGGGGAGGCTTTCGAGCCAGGCCTGGAATCGCTGGGCGGCCAACTGCTCGAGCGGGGCCAGCACCGGGCTGGGGAAATCGCCCGTGAGCTGGAGCAGCCAGGCCATCCCGTAAGGCATCTCAAAGCCGGGTCGGCTTTCGAGGTAGGCCAGCTCGCCGGCCACCTTCTCGGCCGTGAAGCTGAGGGCCAGGAGAGAGCGCGCCTCTCTGGCCAGGGCCGGGGAGGCTCGCTCGAGCAGGGAGAGCGCGCACCAGTGGCTGTGCACGGCCGAGTGCCAGTCGTAACAGCCAAAGAAAAGAGGCGTGAGCAGGCGTGGAGGGCGGGCATCGGCGTCGCTCTCGAGCGAATGGACGATCTTGCCGGGATACTCGCGGTGCAGGTTGGCCAGCACCGGCTTCAGCAGCCGGTCGGCTTGATTGGTGGTCAGCTCAGGCATGCCTCGGCAATGGCCTGGACGTGGCGGAGGTCGGTGCCGCAGCAGCCGCCCATCACCTTAAGGTGGGGCAGGAGCGCGAGCAGCTCACGGTGCTGGCGCCCGAGCTCATCCGGATTACCTTCATCGAGCTCGGTGCTTTCGTTCAGCTCGGCGTGGCTGCGGGTGGAGGCGTTGGCCCGCACGCCGCGGATGCGCTCCACCCAGCCCCGCGGCCCCGGCAGGGTGGAATGGAAGTGGGTGGGGTGGGCGCAGTTGATCATGTAGTAGGCGGGAGCCGCCTGCGTCAGGCCGTCCACCTCCTCGATGGCCTCCTGCAGGCTCTGGCCGTTGGGAAGCCGGCCGTCGGTCTCGACCGTGAAGGAGATGACCACCGGCATGTCCACCGCCCGGGCGGCGCGGACGATGCCGGTGGCCTCGGCGGCGGTGGTCATGGTGAAGGCGGAGACCAGGTCGGCCTCGGTCTGGCTGAAGAGGCTGATCTGGCCTGCATGATAGCGCTCGAACTCCTCGGCGGTGAAGGTCTGGTCGGGTTGGTAACCGTCCCCGCGAGGGCCCACGTTGGCGCTGATGACCATGGGGCTGGAGGGAGTCTCGAGCTCGTGGCGGACCTCCAGCATCAGTTGCACGGCGGTTGGCTTCGGCCAGCCCGGCTTCATCGTAGCCGATCTTGCGCCCCCACTCGGGGCTGGATCGCCAGCTCGGGCTCTCGAGAATGAAGCCCACTCCCTTTTCCCGGGCTAATCCGGCGTAGAGACGGTAGTAGTCGCGCAACCGGGCGTAGCCTTCGGGGTCGCAGAGAAGTTGGAAGGAGGCGAACTCGGGCAGGTCGACGCCCTGATGGAAGATGAGTGTGGTCTCCAGGCCTCCGTCAGTCAAGAAGAGCTGATCCGAGTGGAGCTGGGGCAGGCGGTGGCGATACTTGGGCATGCCAGGCCGGTTCGCGTCGGGCCAAGGGCTCCCTGCCTTTAACCTCACCAGCGCGCCTCGTGAAAACGAAGAGTGCGCTCGACGGTGAGGGCTGAACGGCCGGTGCCGGCTTCCTTGGCCGGGGTCCAGGGTACCTGACCCACAGGCGGCAAGAAGACCAGGTCGCGCACAGCTCCCTGAGCCAGCTCGCGCAGTTTGCCCTCCCGGTCGAGCAGGCACAGGGATCGCTTGAGCCTCACGGCGGCCCACAGGCCGTCGTGGGAGATGACCGAACCGCCCAGCGCCGGCTCGGACAACCAGAGGCGCAGCTCATCGCGCTGCATCACCCTCTCCTCGCGGCGTGCCTCGGGGACGGGGGGACGGTGGCGCAACCCGAGGCGGGAGTAGCGTCCCTGGTCGGTTTCTTGCCCGGTGGCCAGGTTCAGGTCGCGCCAGCGGAAGTATCCCCGGGTCGGCTCGCGGGAGCGGTCGGAGAAGAACTCGGGGTCGCGCTCCGCGGTCAGCTCGCTGACCGAGTAGCGCACCGTGTCAGGATCCATCCAGCCCAGTAGCAGCTGCGGGTGTTGCTGGCTGCGCGAGTCGAGCTGCAGCGGCAGCCCGGTGCGACGGGCCAGCACGCGGCCCGTGGCCAGATCCACCACCTCCACCTGGCCTGCGCTTTCGGCCACGGACCCGACCGCCAGCCTGGTCCTGTCGGGGGAGAGGGCCACGCTGGCTGCCGGCTGACCTCCCAGCAGTTCTCCTGTCGTCGCCGAGTCGTCCTTGGCGAACCGATAGAGCTCGCTGCCAGTCCAGGCATACAGTGCCTCGGGGTCTTCCCCCAGGAAAGCCACGAGTTTCCGCTGAGCCAGGGTTCTGGCCTCGCGTGGCGAGCGAGAAATCAGCTGCTCGCCGTCGAGGTAGACCAGCCTGTCGCGGTCCAGGCTGATCGGCTTGACCCGACCCTGCGAAAGGGGGATCAGCCGGCCCGTGGACAGCTCGTAGGCCGCCAGAGCCGGGGTCTGCACCAGCAAATGGTCCTGGTCGAGCCGGTCGAGCACCAACAGGCTGGCCGGCTTTTCGATGGGCTCGGGCTCGAGCGAGCGGTCCAGGTCGATGAGGTAGAGTGTGTCGGCGTGACGGTAGGTGAAGAGCGGCCCGGGGCTGACTTCGAGCGGCCGGGCGCCGGAGAGTTTCTCGCCCGGCAGGGCCTGCCAGCCTGCCTGGGCGGGAACCTCCGCTGGTTGGTAGAGCACCGGTCGGGGTGGCTCGCCCGAGGGGGGCTGAGGCGGATTGGTGGGAGCGCAAGCCAGCAGCAGCATCAGGAGCAGCAACAGCCTCACCTGGCGGACTGCCCGCTCAGTGTAGCCAGAGCACGGGCTACCCTTGAAAAGAGCCAGTGCTCGCCAGGTTGCGGTGCTCGACGAGCATGCAGCGGTCTTGAACGACCCTGATTCCGTCTTGCTCGAGTCGTCTGGCGACCGGGTCGTTGCGGATGCCGGACTGAAACCAGACGAAGCGGGGTCGAAGGCTCCGCAGTTCCGCCTCGTGGTGCGGAATCTCCTCGCTGCGACGAAACACCAGCACCAGGTCGGGTGGGGGTGCAACTTCGGCCAGGCTCGCCAGCACCGGTCCGACTGCCGGCGGCACGCTCTGGGCGGCCAACCGTGGATTCACCCCCACCACCGTGAAGCCGTGCTTGGCCAGGTACGCCGGCACGTAATGACCTGCCCGATCGGAACGATCAGAATAGCCCAGAACCGCGATGCGACGAGCCTCTGTCAAAATTTCCCTGATCATGTGAAGGTCTTCGGGAAGACCCGGAGGAGTCCTACAGTCGCCGGCCCCGCGGGGGATACCTTGCGCTACGCAACGGCTACTTCTGAAACAGCCCCTTGAGAGCCCCCAGGAAGCTGCCCAGGGCTGACGACCGCTCGCCCTCGAGGCCGGCTTTGATCTCGCTGACCACCTTCTCGTCCCCGGTCAGTCCCTTGTTCTGCTTGTATTTGTAGACGATGCGCTTGAGCTCGCCGTGATCGAGCCAGATGCCGTTGCACTTCTCGCAGCGGTCCACGTTGATGTCGCCCACCATGTTCTCGCGCATGGCTACCCGACAGCGCGGGCAGGCGCGAGCACGGGTGGAGATGGTGTAGCCCACTGTCTGGAGCGGCTCCACATGGTCTTCCAAGAAGAAGCGCTGCTGCAGGGCTTTGCTGGAAAAGAACTGGCGAAGCTCGCCGGCGTCGAACCACAGGCCCTGGCACTCGGGGCAGGAGTCGATGGCCAGCCCGGTGCCCTCATCCTGGGCGGTGCGCAGGGCGATCTTGCTGCACTTGGGACATCTCATTCTGTCACCACCCCCTCGGTGATTTGCAGATACAGGTCTTCCAGATCCCATGGATCCTCGGCGAAGGTGATCAGTGGGAAGCCTTGCTCCATCAGCTTGCGGTGCAGGTCGGCCAGGTCCTGATCGTGGCCCTTGAACTCGAAGACGATCTCCTCGCCCTCCCAGGAAACCTTTTCCACCGCTTCGGTTTTCTCGAGGCTCTTGCGGATCTCTTCGCCCCGCGCCAGGGTGCGCAGACGCACCCGGCGGGTGCCGCGCAGCTTGTCGATCAGGCGGGAGGTCTCTTCGAATACGAGCAGGTTGCCGCTCACCAGGATGGCCACCTTATTGCAGAAGTCCGCCAGGTCGCTGAGGATGTGCGAGCTGACGATCATGGCCTTGCCGCGCTGCTGCAGGCCCTTGAGGATGTCGCGCAGCTCCACCCGGGCGCGCGGATCAAGGCCCGCGGCCGGCTCGTCGAGCAAGAAGAGGGCCGGGTCGTGCATCAGCAGGCGGGCCAGCCCCAGGCGCTGCTTCTGGCCGCGCGACAGCCCGTCCACCAGGTTCTCCTGCAGATGGGTGAGGCGGGTGGTCTCAAGGGCTTCCTTGATGACGAACTCGCGGTGGTGGGCCGAAATCTTGTAGGCCCGGGCGAAGAACTCGAGGTATTCTTTGACGAGCAGGTCGTCGTAAACCCCCAGGAAGTCGGGCATGTAGCCCACTCGGGCCCGCACTTCCTGCACCTGCTTGAGGGAGTGGCCGGCCACGAAGGCCTCGCCCCCGTCCGAGGCCAGCACCGTGGCCAGCATGCGCAGGGTGGTGGTCTTTCCGGCCCCGTTGGGGCCGAGAAAGCCGAGAATGTCACCGGGGTAGAGGCGGAAGGTGAGCTGGTTGACCGCCAGCACAGCCCCATACCGCTTGCTCAGGCCCCGGATGTCGAGCACCGCCCCATCGGCGCAAGGTGCGCCCGAGGGGATGACCTCCACCGGACGCAAGAGCGGCCCGGGGGCCTCTTCTTGCCGGGGCACGATGTCATCCTCCGGCCTGGGTCGGCGCACCGGCGGGAGGGGCTCTTCTGTCTCCTGGGCCGGTGAGGGAGCGGGGAGGGGCTCCTCGGGCTCGAGCTTGCTGGTGGGGTAGGATTCGTCCATTCCGTACTCCGCTCAGACCGGGGCTACCGCGGCGGCTTCGAGCTCGCGGCGAGCCTGGTCGAGAATCTGATCGACCTCGAGCTCGAGTGCCCGAGCCGCCTGGTCGAGCCGGCGCCACTTGCGGCGCACGAATTTACTGGCCGTGCCGCCCTGAGTGGCGGTCTGGAAGGGCATGGCGCTCACCTCTTTGGGCTCGATGAGCACCCACACCAGGCTGCGGGCCTGACGCCCCCAGTGGCGCAACTGGTTGGTGCGGCGGCAGAGCGAGGCGCTGGAAGGGTAGCGGCGGCAGACATCGGGCCGGTGGGTGTAGACCCCGCACTGCCAGAAGCCCTCCTCGGTCTCTTTGAGAAAGATGCAGCTGCGATCGCGGTGGCCCACCACCTTCAAGGGATGAAGGCGAGGATTCTTGTGGGCATAATGCTGCTCGGAGTCGGCCTTGCCCAGGATACGGTTTCCCGAGTTCCAGCTGAAGCGGCCCGGGGTGGTGTGTTTGTCGACGAACTCGGCGGGAGTCATCTTCAGGTGCTCGGCAAGACGATCGATGTCAGAGGGAGTGATCTCGACCGAGTAGGCCCGGCAGCACTCGCCGCACATGAAGCAGGGCGGGTCGCCCTCGGTCAGCTTCTCCTGGAAGCTGTCGTCGTCTTTGGTGAGAAGCTCGTGCATGAATGCATGGACCCGCTCTTGCAGTTGGGGATAAAAGTGCAGGCCCAGATAAACGGGGACTTTGTCGGGCTGATCCGGTTGGCGCAGGCTCTTGGGCACGTCATAGTAGGCGGTGACGCTGTCTTCGGTGAGCTGCAGCCAGTGCACGTGCGAGCCACGCCGTTTCTTGAGGGGTGCCATGTCGGTGGCGGGGATCTCCACCCGGCCAGCGCCCAGGTCTTCCAGATGGGTCAAGTCGGCCCACAGCTTCTCGAGCAGGTCGGGGCTCTGCTTATCCAGCCCTCCCAGGCAGCCCAGGTCGCTGACAAGCTTGCGGAGGTTGGCCACATTGTCGTGAAACTGCTGGTCCACCCGGGCGGGGTGAAACTCCTCGATCATCTCCCGGGCTATGCCCGAGGCGCGATTGGCCACTCGCATCAGGCGCTCTTCAGCGGTCGCCTCGGTGGTTTCGAGCTGGGCTGTCAGAACGTCGATGAAGGCATGCTCGTTCTCGAGCTCGGCGCGCTCCCCGTCGAGGAGGCAGACGGTCATCTTGCCGTGCTCGATCTGGATCCAGGCCAGCTCCTGAATGAGCCGGGCCGGCTCTTTGCGGCAGAAAGGGGCGTTGGAAACGAACAGGCGGCAGTCGGTCGGTCGGATGTCGTGCACGCTGCAGCTGGCGATCGTGTCTCCGGCGCCCTCTTTGAGCAGGGGACAGGCCCCGTTCTTGAGGCGGATGAACCCATCGCCAGGGTTCCAACTGGGAGCAGGGTCGAGGTAGTCGCGCCGGAACTCCTCTTCGGTCAGGCCCAGGCGCGTGCGGATGCGGAAGATCTCGACCTCGCGCATCACCACGCCCGGCCTCTTGCATGACGTGCCACAGCGACCGCACACGTTCTTGAAGAGCGTGAGCTGCTCTCGTTTGACCAGGTCGTAGACCAGCAGCTGCACCTGCTCGCGCAGCTCGGGATACTCGTTGTAGGGAAGTTTGTAATCGGCCAATCCGCTGGCCGAGGGGGCACTGACGTAGAGCGCGTCCCCATAAAGCTCGATCTTACTGCCCGGAGGAACCTGCATGCCGGCGAGGTTCGCGCTGCTTAAACCAAATCCCGCTCGTGTAAAAGCTCGGCCACGAGCGAGTGCGATTTGCCTCGCCAGCGCTCCCACCAGGCGGCCGGATCCTCCATGGCCTCATGATAGGCGCGCACCAGGTTCTCGTTGACCGGTGTGGGAATTCCCAGCCTCTTGCCGTAGTCCACGACGGCCCCGTTGAGGAAGTCGATCTCGGTCTTGGCTCGCCCCCGGCGCAGCTCGAGCAGGAGCGAGGGAGGTTTGTCGCCGCGGCCTCTTTGCATCTTCTCCGACAGCAGGGGAAAACTGAGGCGCGAGGGCAGCCAGAACATCACCTCGCTGAACTTCTTGACCGGGTAGTCGGGCAGGTCGATGATCTTGAGGTTCTGGGCCCGGATGACCTTGCGCACCTCGCTCAGCGAGCGCACCTCGAAGCGATACAGCTTGCGATCCCCGAAAAGCTCGGTGGGGGTGCAGTCGAGCAGCGCGCCCAGGGCGTTTCCCACCACGTTCAAGCACAGCTTGGACCACTTCATGGAGCGATAGTCGGGGCAGAGCTGCACCTTCAGCCCGCCCTTCTCAAACAGTTTCTGCAGCGGGACAGTGGGGGCGTCGGAATAGGGTGCCAGGCCCAGACCGCCGGTCAGGCCGGGGTGGATCACTCCCGGCTCGGGCGAGGCTACCGAGCAGGTCACGCTGCCCACGATCAGGCCGGCCGACAGAAAGCGTTTGCGCACCAGCTCGTCGGTGCCGATGCCGTTCTGGATGGTTAGCACCTGGTGAAACGACAGCCGGCTACCCAGAATGTCGAGCGCCTCGGCAACGTCGAAGGTCTTGACGGTCAGCACCACCAGGTCGTAGCTGCCCGCAGGAGCTTCCTCGAAGGCTTTGAGCCGCACCGTCTTGAGCCCGCAGCGAAGCCCGCGCTCATTGATGGCCTTGCAGGCTTCGGCCCGGGTGACCAGGGTGACCTCCTCGCCGGCTTGCGATAGCGCTGCCCCCAGCCACTGCCCGATCGCACCTGCCCCAAAGATGAGGACTCGACCCATCAGAAGGCTCCTAGACGCGTCGGAGGTAGTCTCCCGTGCGAGTGTCGATCTGGAGCTTGTCGCCGATCTCGACGAAGAGCGGCACGTTGACCACCGCTCCGGTTTCGAGGGTGGCCGGCTTGACCGCACCGGTGGCAGTATCGCCCTTGAAGCCGGGGTCGGTCTGGGTGACCTCGAGCTCCATGAAGTTGGGCAGCTCCACGCCCAGGATCTCGGTTCCGTGGAACTTGAGATCGCACTCGGTGCCATCCTTGAGCCACTTGACCCCGTCGCCGATCTGGGCGGCAGTGACGGCGATCTGCTCGAAGTTCTCGTTGTCCATGAAGTTGAACTCGTCGTCGTTGCGGTAAAGGAACTGCATGCGGCGGGTCTCGATGAAGGCGCTCTGCACCTTCTCGCCGCCCCGGAAGGTCTTCTCCACCACGTAGCCGGTGCGGACGTTCTTCAGCTTCGTGCGCACGAAGGCCGAGCCCTTGCCGGGCTTGACGTGCAGGAACTCGACGACTTGAAACAGGTCATTGTCAATCTGGATGGTGATGCCTGTCCGAAAGTCGTTAACCGAAATCATGAGAGCCCTCCGACAAAATTCTGGCCTCCTCGCAAGCGCTCGCCCGGCAGGTTGCGCCGCCGGGCGACTTGAAACCTTCCCCAGAGCCTGCGGGCGGCTTCGTGAAGCGGGGGGGAAAAAACCTTCAAGCTTGCGGGTGCCGAAACTCCAGGTCGGGTGACCGGTTGGATGCAAGCAGAAGGGCTGAGCAAGCCCAAGAATTCTGAGAGGTGGATAACGTGATGTCACTGATGGGTAAGGCACTGCTTGGTCTGGGCCTGGTAGCTTTCATGGTGGGAGGCCAGCCGGCCTTCGCTCAGACTCCCGACGACCAGGGGACTCCCCCTAAAGCAGGCCAGCAATGCCGGGTGAAGGGCGGCAAAGAGGGTAAGCGAGCCTTTCTGGGCAGCCTGAATCTAACCGAGCAGCAGAAAGAGCAGCTCAAAGGTCTGAAAGACCTCTCCCGCGGGGAGCGTGAGGCCCGCTTGAAGGAGATCCTCACTCCCGAGCAGTTCGCCCAACTGCAGGCGCAGAAGTCCAGGCGCGGTGAGGGTCTGAACCTGACAGCCCAGCAGAAGGAAGAGCTCAAGGGCCTGAAGGACCTGTCCAGGGCCGAGCGCGACGCTCGCCTGAAAGAGATCCTGACCCCCGAGCAGTATGCCAAAATGCAGGAGCGCCATGGCAAGATGGCCGAGCGCCGCCAGAGGATGGCCGCCGAGCTGGGTCTGAGCGAGGCTCAGAAAGAGCAGATGAAGCAGGCCATGATGCAGGTTCGCGAGCAGTCGGAGGGGATGAGCCATCAGGAGCGCCGAGCGATGATGCGCGAGAAGATGCAGACCATCTTGACGCCGGAGCAGCTCGAGAAGCTCGAGTCGATGAAGCCCCGGCGCGGCGGTAGGTAGAAAAAAGGTCGTTGCCTCTCACTGCGAAGGAAAGAAGGCCGGAGATTTCTCCGGCCTTCTTTCTTCCTTACCCGCCTTTTGTCAGTTCTTCTGGTAGTTGAGCTGGAACTTGGGGGTCAGGCTGCCGCGCGGCATGGACGAGCCATCGGGATGCTTGTACCTCCGGTTGATCGACCAGCTCTTGTCGGGCTCGAGGTTCGGGCCGTAGAGAGTGGCCTGCTCCCAGGTCTTCCCGTCGGGACCGATCAGTTGGTAGCGGGCCGACACGGCCTTGGCCGTGGCGTAGCCGTTGTTGACCACTTCGGCGGTGATGGTGATCTCGCCGGTGTAGTCGTTGGCGTTGGCAGCCTCGTTCTGGACCACCAGCAGAGCCTCTTTGGGGGCTTCGGGGGCGGGGCTGGGAGTGGCGGCCGGAGCCGGGCTGGGAGTGGCCGCGGCGACCGGCTCCTCAGCCTTTTCACCCTTGGCGCCCTTCTCGGTCTTGGCGCCCTTCTCGGTCTTGGCGCCCTTCTCGGTCTTGGCACCCTTCTCGGTCTTGGCGGTCTTCTCGCCCTTCTCGCCGGCTTCACCGGTCTCGGTGGCGCCTTCGCCAGCCTCGCCGGCCTCGGTCTTCTCGCCTGCTTCCTCAGCCTTGGCGGCTTCCTCAGCGGCCTTGGCGGCAGCTTCCTCTTTGGCTTTCTTGCGAGCCTCGGCGGCTGCCCGAGCGGCGGCCTCCTTATCGGCCTTGCCCTTGGCGACTTCCGCGGCGGCAGCCATCTCGGCGTCGGTGATCTCGTGGCCCTTGACCACGTCCACGATGCCGGTCACATTGTTGGCGTTCACGACGAAGCCAAGTCCCCGGGCCAGGGGTTTCAAGGGAGCGTAGAGACGGTTGCCGCGGGTCATGGTTTCGACCTCGAGGCTGCGTCCGCCGTAAGTGAGGCGCACTGCTTCGTTCAGGTCGGGAGCAGTGCCCCGCCCTTCGCGAATCATTGCCTCACCGTTCCCCATTTGCCACGTAAAACCAGCGGCGCGGAGGAAGCTGTCCACGGGAACATAGGACTCTCCCCCGATGATGACCACGTCCTTGAACGCACGGTTGCGCACGTAGACCTGGGCGGCGTTGGCCAGCGGGGCCAGAAACGCGACCAGGGCCAGCACGGCCAGTGCGTGAGTCCATCTGAGCTTCATTGCGTTGCCTCCTTGGAAAGTCTGCAATGCTTCTTGAAACCGGCTCTGGTTCCTTTTCGAGCCTGGAGGCTGCGCGACGCCCAACAGACTCTAGCTCAGCGAACTTCGAAGCGCGTCTCGCCGATCTGGACGAGGTCGCCCACGTTCAGCTCGACCCGCTTGGTGATGCGGTGCCGGTTGACCCAGGTGCCGTTGGTCGAGCCCAGGTCCTCCACCCAGAAGAACTCGCCCTCGCGGCTGATACGGGCGTGGGTCCGGGAGGCAGCCGTGTCGTGAGCCAGCACGATGGTGCCCTCCTCGCGACCGATCACCACCGGCTCATCTCCCAGCACCAGGTCGATCTGCCCGTCCTGGGAGGTGATGCGGCTGACCACGGTGGGGGAGCCATCCACCGGTACCGGTGGCGGGGCCTGCTCGGGTGCGGGGGCCTGCTCGGGCTTGAGGTCCTCGGTAACCCTGGGCTCGGGCGCCGCGGCCGGAGGCTGGCTGCCGGGAAGCTTGAGAGAAAGGCGCTGGGCGAAGGGCACGTAGGCGGGGTCTTCGCCCAGCACGGCGGCGTGCTCTTGATTGCCGTCTTGAGCCCAACCTTCGGCGATCAGGGCGTCTCCGAGCGCGTGGCGCAGGTCAAGCCGCAGCATGGGGTCGAGGCTGACCTGCTGCAGGGCCTTGCGATAGAGCTCGCGGGCGGTGATGGGATCGCCCAGGGCGGCGCAGGAGAGACCAAGCAAGAGCAGATTGGCCGTCTGTAGATTGGAGTCGGGCAAGAATTCGCGCAACAGCTCGTAGGCCTCGCGCGGCTTGCCCTCTTCCAGACGGAAGGCGGCCAGGAAGAAGTTGGTGACCGGCTCTCCGGGCAGCACCTTCAAGAGTTGCTCGAGGCTGTGGGCGGCCTCCTCCAACTTGCCCGCCTGGCGTTGACTCAGGGCCAACAAGACGTTCAGGCCCACCAGGTCGGGAAACAGGCAGAACACGCTCCGGCGCGTGAGCCACAGGTTGACCCCGAAGCTGGGCAGGTTCTTGTGCAGCGACTTGCCCAGCCTCTGCTGGGTCAAGAGAGCCGTGTCGAAATGGCGCATCGCTTCGCTGGCCTGGCCCTGCTCGAGCAGAAGCGTGCCCAGCACGAAGTAGGCGTCGGTCAGGGTGCTGTCTTTGTTGATGGTCTCGCGCAGGCGGGCGATGGCGCCACTCAGGTCGCCCTGCATCAAAAGACCGCAAGCAGCTGCGAAGAGCTTGTCGCCGCCGGGTGTGGTCAGGTTCTTGAGAAAACCACCGGCGCCGGGGCGGGCCGCGCTCTGGGCTTCGAAGAAACGACATGTCGCCTTCAGGCCGAACTCGGGTGCGTGGTCGGGCTGAAAGTAGAGCCCGCTTTCATGGCTCTCCGAGCCATCGTCCTTAGACTTGAGGGCTTTGGACATCTCGTCCACGCCCTTACCCATCAGCTTGCCGGCCAGCCCCAGGCCCCCCCGCAGAGTCCCCAGCATTTCAGTCGGTTCCATGATTGCCCCCTTTATGAAGCGCGGAACACCATCTCGGTCTTGCCCAGCCGCAGCCGGTCACCATCCTTGAGGGCTGTCTGTACCCCCGCTTGCAGGCGGGAGTCGTTCAAAAACGAGCCGTTGGATGAGCCCAGATCTTCGTAGAGAACCCCGCTTTCGCCTTTGAGCACTCGACCGTGGCGGCGGGAGATGAACGACTCGGTATCCACGTCGGTCAGGTCCACGTCGGGATAGATGCCGTCCACCGGCGAGCGGCGGCCGATCTCGATGGTGTCCTTGGCGACCGGGAACTCGCGGCTGCCGTCCGACAAAGAAAGCCGCATGCGGGCCACGGCCGGGGGCGGGACGGGGACCGGCTCGCTCTCGGAGGTGCTGACCACGGGGTGGCTGCTCGAGGAGGTGCCTGACAGGCTGGCCCCGCAATCTTCGCAGTAAGCCTCGTAGCTGGGGTTCTCAGCGCCACAACTGGCGCAAACCAGCACCCCTCCTTCGCCAGAGGGCTCGCCCGTCGGCTGCTCGGCCTCTTCGGTGGCTGGGGGCGCCGGGGGCGTCGGGGGGATCGGCGGAGCCGGAGGAGTCGGAGGAGTCGAGGCAGCTGGAGATGCTCCGCCGACCGGCAGGCGAGCTCCGCAATCTTCGCAGTAGGCGGACCCGTCGAGGTTGTCCGACCCGCAGACGCTGCACTTCATTTCCCTTGACTCCTCCTTGGTTTCGTTGCCCGCCGCTTTACCCAACCACCGGGCTACTCCTGCTGGGGGGAGGGGGTGGGCATCGGCATGGGCACCTGATCGAGCAACTGGGTGAGCTTTCGGGTGCCATACTCGAGCTTTTTGGTTCCCGCCGCGGTAGCCCCCGAGCCGCGCTCGATGCGTTGGGCCTCGGCCAGAGCCTGCTCGGCCAGCTCGCGCTGGCCGTGCTCGAGCAGCTGGGTGGCGGCCGAGCGCAAGAGCTGGGTGGCCTTACCCCGGTCGCCTGACTGGGCCAGCTCCAGGGCCCGGGTTTGCTGGCGGAAGACGCTGATGGCATCCACCACGTTCATCACCCGGGGAGTCACCATCGAGGCCTGGGCCGAGTCGGCCGTATAGCCGATCAGAACATCCTGGTTGACCACCCGCTGGGGTTGGCCGGGGATCTCATAACGCAGGGCGGCCTGGGTGATGCGATAGCGCCCGGGCTGGCGCGAGGGCAGGATCAACTCGAACAAGAGCGAGGTGGTTTCGTCCTTCTGCAGGTCGCCCAGCGTGATGGTGGCCGTGCGATCGACCGTGGTAAGCTGGCCCAGGTCGTTGATCAGCGGCTTGACCTTGTAGGCGCGCCGGATCTTGACATCTTTGGCCAGCTTGAGCTCGAGCACCGGGTTTCGCACCACGATGCTCTGCACGCCCTTGAGCTCTTTCTCGAAAATGGTGGGGATGTCGCGGGGGATGTCGATGTAGTATGAAGTTCCTCGGCATGCGTTGGCGATGTCGAGCAGGAACTTTTCGTTGAAGTCGTCGCCCACCCCGATGGTACTCACGGAGATGCCCTCGGCGGCGGCCATCAGGCAGGCTTCCTTGCAGTGACTCTCGTGCAGAGTGAGGCCGTCGGTGAGCAAGATGACGTGGTTCATCCGCTCGCGTGAGAAGTTCTTGCGGATCTCGTCCACAGCGGCACGAATGCCATGCAGCATCTCGGTGCCCGAGCCCACATCGATCTGGTCGATGTTCTGGACCATCCGGCGCGCGGACTGTTTGTCGTAGATCTGGCTGGAGGGGATCAGCACGCGGGCTTTGTCGGCGAAGGCGATCACCGAGCAAAGGTCGGTGGGACGAAGCTTCTCCAGGACGTGGCTGACAGCGGAAATCACGTAATCGAGCTTTTCGGCGGCATACATCGAGCCGCTCTTGTCCAGCACGATAGCCAGATTGAGAGCCGCCGAGCCGACCCCCACCTCGGCGGTAGGCCGCAATTCGGCCAGCAGATACACCAGCTTGTTCTCGCTGGTCGTGAGAACGTTCTCATAGCTCAGATAGGTTGCCAGGTCGACTTCGCCCACGGGGTCCTCCGGTATCGTCTGTGGGGGCACTGTTTCCCACCCAACCCGGAAAGCCCTTCAGGAGCGCTTGCCGGGGGCGGCCCTGGAGGAATCCGACGTGCAGCGCGAAGGCGAAGGCCCATGCAACCCGCCATCCGTTGGGGTGAGGTCAAACGTCTCGAGATTCGCTACACCGGTAACCTGCACGGCGATGTAGAGCAACTGCCTCGCCTGGCCACCCTGGTCAAGCGCGAGCGGGCCGCCCAGCCCGAGCTCTTGCTGCTGGATACGGGTAACTTTTCGCGGGGAAGCGAGTTGGCCGAGCGCTTCGCCGGGAAGCCGGTGGCCGAGGTGCTGGCCCACCTGGGTTATCACGCGGCTGGCATTGGAGAAGATGAGGCGGCCTGGGGCCTGGAGGGCATCCTGGAGCTCGCTCGGGCCATGCGATGTCCCTTCCTGGCCGCGAACTGGCGCTTTCCCGAGCGGGAGAAGGTGGAGCTGAGCCGCCTGATCTGCGGCTACCTGCGCCTGCAGCGTGCCGGGATGGACGTGGTGGTGGCCGGACTTGCTCCCCAGAAGGCCCCGCCGGGCGTGGAGGTGGTGAGCGCCCGGCAGGCGATCGAGTCCGTCCTCGAGGAGGTTGGGCCCGACCAGGCGCTGGTTTTGGTCTCCCAGTTAGGTTATCATGAGGACCGCCAGCTGGCCGAGTCGTTTGACGCCCTGCAGGTCATTCTAGAGGGAGTCGCCTATTCGGGCTTCACCGAGGTGCTTCAGGTTGCTCACACCCTGGTGGTGCCGGCAACCGCCGGAGCCACCTCGCTGGGCTCGCTGGGCCTGGACTTGACCGGCACGCTGGTGATCGAACCGCAAGGAGAGTCTTGATTGCAGGAAAAAAAAGAGAAGTTGGTGCTGCGCACCTACAAGCGACGCGAGGACCCCTTCCCCCCGCCCGGCCAGCCGGTCATCAAGAGCCTTTATCCCGGCAACTACGTGCTCTTTTGCTCGGCCAACTCGTGTCTTCACTACCACGGCACCCGGGGGGCGCTGCCCTTCTGGTCCGAGGATGCCCCCGAGTTGCTCGACGTCCTGCGCTGTCCAGAATGCGGCAGCCCGGCGGTGCGCCCGCCTCATGACGAGCCCGAGGACTCTGAGGCCTGAAGGAAAACGTCCTCCGTTCGCGCATAGTTGACACCGCCTCCGTATGCCAAAATTCAACTCAACCGGTGACTCCGAGCTCGACGACCTCGTCGAGCGCATCGTCGAGCATCACGCGACCTCGCCGCAAGCCGATCTCTTGCGCCAGATCGTGGTCAGCGCCATGAAGCTGATCAGCGACGGGGCGGATCGCGGGGACATGAAGCTGATCAACACAACCCTCAAGGAGATGCGCTACTCCTTCAAGGTCTTCATGCCCTACCGACGACGTCGCAAGGTCAGCGTGTTCGGCTCAGCCCGCACGCCCGAGGGCCATCCCGACTACCTGCAGGCCATGGAGTTCTCCCGGATGATGGCTGAGCGCGGGTACATGTGCATCACCGGCGCCGGCAATGGAGTCATGAAAGCCGGCCACGCCGGGGCGGGTGCCGAGAACTCCTTCGGGGTCAACATTCGACTGCCGTTCGAGCAGACTGCCAATGAAGTGATCGATGGCGATCCCAAGCTGGTCAACTTCAAGTATTTTTTTACCCGCAAGCTGGCCTTCATCAAGGAAACCCACGCGGTGGTCTGCTTCCCGGGCGGCTTCGGCACTCACGACGAAGGTTTCGAGACCCTGACCCTGATCCAGACTGGAAAGTCCTACATCCTGCCCGTGTTGTTCGTGCATCCTCCCGAGACCGGTTTCTGGAACGACCTTGATGGCTACATCCGCAAGCGACTGCTGCCGGCCGGAATGATCAGCGAGGAGGATCTCCATCTCTACCTGGTGACCGATTCGGCGGAGCGGGCCTGCGACGAGATCACGACCTTTTATCGGCGCTATCACAGCATGCGCTATGTGGGAGACGAGCTGGTGATGCGCCTCGAGACCCCTTTGAGCGAAGAAGATCTGGCTCGGATTCAGCAAGAGTTCGCCGACCTGCTGGTGGAGGGAGGCTCCTTCCGTCAGGCTCCCGCCCTGCCCGACGAGGCCGATGACCAGCCCATCGTCCATTTGCCCCGGCTCATCTTTCGCTACCACCGGCGCCGCTACGGCCGGCTCAGACAACTCATCGATCGGATCAACTCTTTCGACGCGTGAGCCACGAGGAGATTCGCGACCTGGCCGCCCTGGCCAGCGTCATCTCGGCCACGGTTCAAAGCTACGAGCCTGCCGAGGTCATGCGCACCGCCCTGCAGCGGTTGGTGGAGGTGCTGCGGATGGACATCGGGGTGATCCACCTGCGCGAAGGGAACGACCTGATCCTGGGCTCCGGCGTCAACCTCACCCCGGCCACAACCCTGGAGTTGCAGCGCTTCTCGCTCTCCGAGGACCGGTTCACGGTGCGCTGCCTGCTGGACAACGAGCCGCTTCTGTTCGACCCGTCCAATTGCGACCGTTACACCGATTCGGCCTCCGGCCTGGCCCGCGAGGGTCTCAAGTCGGTGGCCGCGGTGCCCATCCCCAGCCCCCTGGGTCCAGTGGGAGTTCTGGTGGTCGGCAGCGCGGGCTCGGTGACCGTTTCGGAAGACCACCTGGTGCTGCTCCAGGCCGTCACCAACCAGGTGGGGGTCGCTCTGGAGCACGCCCGCCTGGTGGACAGGCTGGAGCGTCTGGTGGAGGAGCGCACCGAGCAGCTCGAGCAGGCCCAGGAGCAACTGGTGATGCGTGAGCGGCTGGCCACCCTGGGCCAGTTGGCCGGCAGCCTGGGGCACGAGCTGCGAGGGCCCCTGGTCAACCTGCAGATGGCCCTCAACCTGCTCGAGACGTCCGAGCCTGAGATGCGCTCGGAGCTGATCGCTCGCATGGCTCGCGAGCTCTCGCGCTGTAACAGCGTGATCAACGATCTGCTCGACTACACCCGCAGCAAAGAGCCCCATCGGGTCAGCGCCGGCCTGCCCGCCATCTTGCACCAGGCGGTTCGCACCCTGGCCGGCGAGCCGGCCGTCGAGGTGACCCTGGAGCTGGGCGAGGTCGAGCGCGTGAGCGTTGACCCGGACCAGGTCTTGCGCCTGTTCGAGAACCTGTTGCTCAACGCCAGTCAGGCCGTGGGAGAGCAGGGCCAGGTGCGCGTCACGTTGCGCGAGAACGGACCCTGGCTCGAGGTTCGGGTGGAGGATTCCGGGCCGGGAGTACCCCACCCGATGCGCGAGCGGATCTTCGAGCCCCTGGTCACCACCCGCCGGGGAGGAACCGGTCTGGGACTGGCGGTCTGCCGGCGAACGGTGGACGCCCACGGAGGCAGCATCCACGTCGAGCAGTCGAGTCAGCTCGGCGGGGCTGCCTTCGTGGTGCGCCTGCCACGGGGTCTGGTTGGCTCGTCGACTTGAACCTGAAGCTGGTGGCGAGGGAGCCAGGCTCCGTAGAGGGGCTACGGCTCTTCGATAGTGAACTCGCCCGTGGTGGCCAGCTTGTAGTCCACGAAGACCTCCACCACGTAATCGCCCGGCTGGAAGACGAAATTGTCCGAGTAGCCCGGGTAGCAGACATCCTCCAGGGTGCCTTCCGCACCCTCCTTCCAGGTATCCGTCCAGCGCCAGGAATCGAGCTCGGCGCTGTCGAGGAAGAAGCGGGTGGTCACCACCTGGCCGTCCTTCATACCGCTGTAGGTGCAGCCCATCTCCATCTGTGAGACAGGGCCCAGGAAGCGATTGCCCTCGAACGGCTCCACTGTCTTCCCTTCCACAATTGCCGAGAACTCGAGCTCGGACAACTTACCACTCAGCTCGCCCTCGGGGGGCTTGCCGGTGTTCTGCAGAGCCAGCTCCCAGCTGACCAGCTTGCTGCTCAGCTCTTCGGCCGCTTTGGCCGTCTCCTCGCCGCCCATGATCTTGTCGACCGGAGGCTCGCCTTCTTTGGTATGGATGACCGTGACCAGGCCGTCCAGCTCGACGCTGGCCTCCTCCAGCGTGGCCACGATCTCGTCGGGAGCTTGCACCTCTCCGGCTGCTTTGGTCAGCTCGGCCACGGTGGCGGCCGCCTGCTTCAGGCCGGTGTCGAACTCGGCGGTAGCCTCGGCCTTCTTGCCCGAAGCGAGCAAGGTCAGACCCAGCAGGAAGCGGCAATCGAGGCTATCGGGCGCAGCCGCGAGGCCAGCCTGGCAAGACTCGATAGCAGGCTGGAATTGGCCCAACTGGTACTGCACCCAGCCGATCTCCAGCCACACCATCGAGTTGCGCGAATCGAGTGAGCGAGCTTTCTGCAGGCTCTCGAGAGCCCCCGTCAGATCGGGCTTCTCCTGCTGCTGCAGGGCCCGGCCTCGATCCAGGTAGGCTTCAGTATAAAGCGGGGCATCCGTGATGGCCGCATCGAACTCCTTGATCGCGTCCTCGGGGCGATCCATATGCGTCAGGGCCATGCCTTTGGCATAGTGCTCGATGGCCTTGCCCTGAGCGCGCAGGTCGTAGACCGGCTCGGTCCAGGTCTTGAAGGCCCACAACACCGCGATCCCCGTGATGAACAGCCCGGCGATGGTGAAGATGCCCCGGGTTGCCCGGGTGGCGATGGTTCCGGCCAGACCGAACAAGAACAGGGCCACCGCCAGCAGCGTGATGTGCACGATGTAGGTGTTGGCCTTCGAGTCCCAGGCGTTCTTGACCACCGAGGCCGCCTTGAACACCTGGTCCAGGCGATGAACCTCACCAACATAGCTGTAGGCCTCGAAGCGAGCCACGTCGGGCTCGCCGTCGGTCTTGGGGTCGAAGTAGGGTTTCCCGTCCGGATCTTTGCCGCTCAAGAGGGGGCTGATGTCGAGCAGATTGTCGCGCATAGCTTCGAACCGGTCGGCCGCCTTCTGGTCTCCCCGCTTGTCGGCCGTGTCGCGCAGCGTCTCGAGCTCGCGGTACTGCTCGAAGGAAGTGTAGTAGTGGTAGTTGGATTTGGTGTCCCCCTGAACCTGAAGACCGAAGCCCTCCACGCTGGCGGCGCGGGCGTCGCGACCGGCCCGGTCGTCGTTGTCGCCGGCCACCGTCTCCAGTTGGGCGATGATGGCCGCGAACACGGTCACCACAGCGATGAAGAATGCGATCAGTCGGTTGAATTTCTGGTCGTTCACAGCTTTCCAACCTCCACCAGCACG
>JAANMU010000450.1_pt1 | contig 49937 bp, 41 predicted proteins | sample 7279701 | NCBI WGS metagenome assembly JAANMU01 (sample SAMN14094539, study PRJNA606508) | bioreactor metagenome | isolation source: A lab-scale SPAN reactor treating ammonium-rich wastewater day 57 | place: Ireland: Galway | collected 2017-03-13
CCGCTTCCAGGCGTATAGGTCGGCCCGCCCGTGATGACGATCGCCGCCGCCGGCGCCGCCATGACCAGCAGCCCGCTGGCCAAGACCGCCGCCCAGGCCAGCGCCGCGCCGTAATGTCCTGTGCGCATCGATCCCCGCGTGCCGACGGCACGGGGCTGCGCCGCCCAATCTCTCCGCTGTGGCCGAGCTAACGTCATCGCGACGCCTCCGTTGTCGCCGCCGTGCCCGCGGACACCGCGGCGGATTCTCACCACGATCGGCAGCCCTTTTCTTGGTCGCTCATGTCGGCTCCCTCCGGAGTCCCGAGTGGTTGGTGTTGGCGATTGCTGGAGTCGACAGGGTCGCACCGAAGCGCCTCGTGGTCGGCACGGCGCTCCGGTTCACCGGATAGCGAGGCGTGATCCCGCCGTTCAGTCGCTCGCCGCTCGGCGACGAGTGCGGCGGAGCCTGGCCCTTCGACGTGCGACTTGTCAAGGCGCACCGCGCCGTACCCGCACGCCGCCGCGCGCCTCTCGCGCTCGACGGCCAGCGCTCGGCGCCGGCGCGGTTCGCCTTGATTGCCCGACCGGACCTTGGTAGCCGTTCTGGGCCCTCCGGACAGAGCCCGCCCGCATGACCGGCCGCGAAGCGTGGAAACATCCGGCGTCATCCGGCGTCACCGTCGTCGTTCCGGTGCTCGACGAGGAGGATGCCGTGCTCGGTACTCTCGACGCCCTCGACTGCGCGCTCGCGTCGTACCCCGCAGACTGGGAGATCGTGGTCGTCGACGACGGCTCGCGCGATCGCTCGCCCGAGCTGCTCGCGGCTCGCGCCGGCATTCGCGTGCTGCGGCACGAACGCTCCCGCGGCTACGGAGCGGCGCTCAAAGCGGGCATTCGCTCGGCGCGGTTTCCATGGATCGCGGTGATCGACGCGGACGGGACGTATCCGGCAGCCGCCATTCCTCGGCTCCTGGCCGTCCGCGGACGTTGCGAGCTGATCGTCGGCGCGCGGAGCCGGCGTGCTACGCCCGACTCGCGGCCGCGCGCTCTCGTGAAGGAGGCCTTCCGCATGTTCGCGGAGTCCGTCACCGGCGCGTCGATCCCCGACCTCAATAGCGGCCTGCGTGTGTTCCGCCGCGAGCTCGCGGAGCGCTACTACGATCTCCTGCCCGACCGCTTCAGCTTCACGACGACCATTACGGTGGCGGCGATCGCCGACGGCTGCGCCGTGCACTTCGCGGCGATCGAGTACCTGCCGCGCGTCGGGCGGAGCAAGGTGCGGCCGTTCGCCGACACGTTCCGCATCGGCCGGCAGCTGCTGCGCCTCGGGATCCGCTTCGCCCCCCTGCGCACCGCAGTGTGGGGCGCCGCCCTTTGCGGAGCCGGCTTCGCGCTGTCGGCGTCGTGGCACGCGGCGACGTCGGCGCCGACGTTCGTCGATGCCGGCTACCTCGTTGCCGGAGGGGCGGTGCTGGCGCTCGGCGGCTACGCCGAGCGCCGCCGCCGCCGGCCGCTGTGCGCGGTGCGCTCGGCGGATGGTCGCTGATGCGCGCGGTAGCGACCTCGATCGTCGCGACGCTATTGGCGCTCGAGCTGGCAGTGCGAGTGTGGACGGGATCGCTCACGTCGTGGACGCCGGCGCCGGACGTGGGCGCCGAATCGACGCTCGACCCCGATCTCGGCTACGTCCCGCGCGCCGGCTTGGCCGTGCGCGTGCGCGACGGGTTCGAAGTGCACACGCTCGAGCACGGCGTCCGCAGCAATGGCGGCCTCCGGCCGCGGCGCGCGCGGCCGGTCACGCTCGTCGTCGGCGACTCGTTCGCGTTCGGCGACGAGGTGCTCGACGCCGAGTCATGGCCCGCCGCGCTCGAACGCGCGATCGACGCTCCCGTCGTCAACGCCGCGATGGCGGGATTCGGGCTCGATCAGGCGGTGCTTCGCGCCGAGCGGCTCGTTCCCGTACTCGCACCGGATCGGGTCGTGGTCAGCTTCATACCGCACGACGTGCGGCGGTGCGCGATGTCGATCTGGTCGGGACATTCCAAGCCGTGGTTCGACGTCGAAGCGGGCCGGTTGCGGGCTCATCCCATGAGCCGCTACGCGGTGTGGAGGCATGCTATCGCTCCGACGCTGTCCCGCAGCATCCTGATCGATTCGCTGTTCTACGACGCGCTGCGCCGCGACGGCCCGGATACGTTCGCGCACCATCGCGGGGACGAAGTCGCATGTCTGCTGCTGGACCGCCTGGCGGCGCTGGAGCGCGAGCATCGGGCGACGATCCTATTGTTGGTGCAGCCGCAGACGCCGCTGCCCGCGGAAGCGCGCTATGCCCCCGATCCCGATGATCCGCGTTCCGACTGGGAGCTCGCAGCGCGCGTGATCGAGTGCGCCGAGGCGCGGCGACTGCCGGTAGCGGATGCGGTCGCCGCCGTCGCGGCGCTCCCGGCGACGCAACGGCAAGCCCTCTTTCGGGGCAAGGGCCACAACTCTCCGCAAGGCAACCTCGTCATCGCCGAGATCGTCCGCCAGGCGATCGAGCGTCTGCGCTAGGGTGTCGGCGCTGGCATCGCCGTCCGCAAATCTGTTACGTCGGCTGACACGGGAGGATTCGCCAATGAACGATCGCAGAGCTGACGACGAGGCCGATCGAGGGCCGCGCGACCGCGACGAGGGCGCCGGTCCCAGGGGAGTGGATACCCGCTTCCTCCAGTTGGAGATGTCGCGCGTCCTCTATGCGGAGGCGGAAGCGGTCGCGAAGCCGGCGTTCCGAGAGCTCTTGCTGGAAGCGGCGAAGAACCACCTCCGCACGCGCTTCGGCAGCCGCATCACCCGCCTCGCGCAGGTTGCCGTCGACGAGCTGTTGACCGATATCGAGGCCAGCCTCGACGTCGAAGATCGCATCGGCCGTCGGCGCGATGCCGGCGGCGCGGACGATCGCGTGCGCGAGGCGCTGGCGCGCTCCACGGGCGCTGCGTCGCCGGCGGAGCGGCGGCCGCGCCGCGGGCCGGCACCGCGACAGCGCCGCCGCTAGCGTCGACGCCGCTATGGCAGAGCTGATTCGCTTTCACACTGCCCTTTATCGACGGGATGCAGTCGAGTCGGTGGCGATGAAGTACGGCAGCCGGGCGCTCATCGACGTGACGGAAGCGGGTCAGCACTTGGTCGCGAGCGTCGAGCCCCTGGAAGGCGAGCCCGGAGCCGGGGAGCTGCGCGACGAGTTCTGCAACGAGGTCTTCTCGGCGACCGCGCGGCAGATGCGCGGCGGGCTCGTCGCGGCGCAGTCGGGGATCGCCGACGATTGCGCGGCGCCCTGGGCGCTGCTGGCGCCGTTCGGAGAGGGCGCGTCACTCCCCCTCGGCTGGTCGATCGAGTCGCTCTCGCCGATCCGAGCCGGCGCTGCGACGCTCGTGCTCGTGCATGCCGAGCACGGTCGTGCCCGCGTCGCGATCCGCCGCAACGGCGGGGCGCCGCTCGGCGTCGCGCACACCGGCGCGCTCGATCTCATGCTCCTGAACGGCGGCAGCGGCGGCGCGCGGACCGAGGAATCGGTCGGACGCGTGCTGATCGTCCTGGCGCAGGCGCTCGAAGCGCAGCCCTCGACGGTCGCCGCCGCGCGTTTCATCGCCGCGCTGCGCCCCCACGCCGAGGCCCCGACGGTGCCAGCGCTCGGCGGCGACGGTGCGCCGGGGCGGCGGGTCGTGCCGCGCATCGACGTCGCCGAGCGTACCGTTATCTTCGTGATCGACGAGTCCGGTACGAGCCGCCTCGCGCTCTACGATGCCGTGCTGCGCTTCGCCGACCGTTGTTTCGTCTTCCTCGCCCGTCCCGCGGCGGAGTCGATCGAGCTCCGCCTGCGCGTCCGCGGCGAGGCGACGTCCGACGCGCTCAAGGCGCTCGCCGCGGACGTGACGCGAGCGCTGAACCGCGTCGGCCGCCGCGGCGGCCGACGCGGCAGCCGCGCCGGTTTGCCGGAGCTGCCGCCGGAGCGGATCACGGACGTCGACGCGCTCGTGCGCGAGCTCGCAGCCGCCGATCCTCTGACCCTCGGCGTGGGGTATCGGCCGGAGCGCGGGCCCGGACACGAGGACCTGCGCGTCCTCAACATCCGCGGCACCGGCGCCTGCAACAGCGACTGCATCTTCTGCGTCGAGAAATTCGACCCGGCCCATCGCGTGATGCCGAGGACCGACACGACGCGGCAGCTCATCCTCGCCAACGCCGACCGATTCGACATGCTCTTCTTCGCCAACGGCGAGCCGACGATCCATCCCAAGCTCTTCGACCACGTCGAGCTGGCGCGCTCGGCCGGCTTCACCAGCTTCGGCATGTCGTCGCACTTCCGGACCTTCGCGGACCCGGCGTTCGCGCTGCGCGTCCTGCGGGCAGGCTTCGAGTACTTCGATATCTCGCTGCACGCGGCGGACGTCGACGGCCAGTCGCTCGTGAACCCGATCGGCGATCGGGGAGCTTCGTTGCCCGAGGCGCTGAAGGGTCTCGCGGTGCTCTATGCTCTGGCCGAGGCGCTCGGAATCCGGATCAGCGTAACGCACAAGATCGTGGTGTCGCGGCTCAACGTGACGGCGCTCGAGGCGGTATTCCGTGCCACCTACGACCGCGGCGTCCGCCATTTCATCATCCAGCCCGTGCGGGCGATGAACCTCGATCCGGATCGGCAGGCGCTGCTCGCGATCGGCGAGGACGAGATCCTGCCGCACCTCAACGCGTTCCTTGCCCGAACCGCGGGACTGGGCGCTACGGTGAAGCCGTACGGCTTTTCACGCCGGCACCTGTTCACGGCCGCGCACGTGGAGACCGAGCACAACCGGGTCAAGAATGTCTACGGCCGTGCCCATAACGTCAGCATGCAGCGGCAGCGGCAGCTCGCCGAGGAGGAGCGACCCCGCGACGGCCGCCACTGGGTGGAGGTGCGGATGTCCGACACCGGCTACCGGTTCCGGTTCGCTTCCGCCGGCGAAGCGCCGGTGCTCGACGAGGCGCTCGAGCGCGGACACGAGCTGCCGTTCGGCTGCCGCATGGGCTCGTGCGGCATGTGCTGCGCCCGCCTCCTCGAAGGGGAAGTCGATCAGAGCGGCCAGTTCTTCCTCAGCGAGGCGCAGCGGCGCGACGGCTACGTCGTCCTCTGCCAAGCGCGCGCCAAGAGCGACCTCGTCGTCCGTCTGTGCACCGACGATGAGCTCGATCCCCTCTGAGCGTGCGCCGCACCCGGCCTCACCTGCGCGGCGCCAGGCGATAGAAACCGATGCGGTACACGCCGCGTCCGCCCTGGGCGTAACGCAGTTGCGAGTAGCCTTCGGTGCGGAGATCTTCGACCAGGAGCGGCTCCGCGGCGTAGCGCTCGTGGACGGCGCGACACGCGGCCGTCATCGGCTCGGGGGCGGGCTCGTCGTCGAACGCGAAGTAGCAGAACATGCCCTGGTAGAAGAGGAGATCGCCCGTGTCCGTCGGCCAGGGGATGGTTCCGGCGGCGGCGCGGCGCACGTCGACGAGCGCATAGCGACGGCCGCTCTGTCGAAGCAGGAACTCCGGGAAGGCATCGAGGTTGCGCCCTCCCGCTTCGACCGCGGTGAGTAGCGTTCCCGTCGCCGGCAGCTGCGCCAGGTGGCGTTCGAGGAATGTCCATTCGAGCTGCTGGTCCTTGAGCTCGCCGACGAAGTCGCGCCCGCGGACCACGACGGCCGCCGCGGACAGCAGCAGCAGCGCGCAACCGACGGCCGCGCTCGAGCGCGGACGGCGGCGCCAGGCGGCTGTCCATACGGGCACGACGCCGGAGCCGAGGAGCACCAGGTAGCTCGTCGGCAGGTTCTGCGCCCGGAGATTGAACTGCGGGTTGTCGAAGAGCGACGACGCGAACACCGTGAAGCCGACATATACCGCCAAGGTCCACAGGAGCCACGCCGGCCGCCGGATGGCCGCCCACGCGGCGCCGACCGCGAGCGCCAACGGGTAGGCTACAGGCGTGATCCGCGGATCGAACAGCACCAGCGTCGCCAGGTAACGCTGCACCGCCGGCACGTGCGGAGCGGGCGAGCGCCCCTCGCGCATGGCGAGCACGACGTCGAACGCATGCGGAACTAGGAGCAGCGCGAGCACGGCGCCGGCGGCGAGCGTCCGCCAGGCGAACAGGATCCGCCAGGCGCGCGGGTCCAGACAGAGAAGAAACCCGGCGGCGACTGCGGGAAAGAAGATCATCTCCGGGCGCGACTGCGTCGCCAGCGACGCCGCCAGGGCGGCTAGCAGCGCGCCCTCGATCCGGCGCGTGCGCTGGTAGGACGCGAACAATGCCAGCGACCACATGCCGAAGGTGATCGCCTGCACGAAGAGATCTTCGCCGGCCGAGAACCGGAGATGCTGCGGCAGCACGGCGAGGAGCAGCGCCGCGCAGAGCGCCTGCGGCCAGCTGCCGACGATCGCGAAGACGAGCATGGCGGCGGCGGGAATCGCCAGCGAGGAAATGACCGCATTGGTGAGGAAGATGATCCGGACGTCCGCGCTGCGTCCGAGCGCCCGCCCGACGAGGCGAAAGAGCGCGGGTCCGGACCGTCCGTATCCGGAGGGCGCTTCTCCGCTCAGATACGCGGTTACCGTCTCGGTGATGTGGTAGTACTCGTGCAGGAACGTGCGCGGGGAGAGCCACAGGCGCAGGCCGAGCGCCGCTGCGGCGACGAGCACCAGCGCGGCGACGGCGGTGCGGGGTGCGGCGTGCGCGGCGGCGTTGCGATAGATGACGTGCAGGGTCCCGAGGAGCAGGAGTACGAACGTGGCGGCGAGGACGGCGTAGCGCGAGGGCACCGGGAGCGCGGGAAGGCCGGCGTTGCGCGCCGGCGTCGGCGCCGCCGTCTCGCCGAGGATGCGCTCGATCGCCGCCAGTGTCGTCGGGCAGTCCCGTGCCAGTGCCGCAGACGCCGCGAAGGTCCAGTCGCCGACGCTGCGGTGCGTCGCGAGCAGTCCCGACGTGGTGGCGAGGGTGAAGACGTGCTCGCCGCCCGCCGGCGCCGCCAGTCCGATCGTGACGCGGTAGCGGGCGGTATCGAAGCGCGTGATCCGACAACCATCGGCTTCGTGGAGCGCGCCGATGCGGACATACAGGGCCCGGGCGAACTCGGGCGAGATCGGCGCACCGTCCCTCACTTCGGCGGCGAACGCCGTCGTCGCGGACAGGAGCAGCGCGATGGCGAGACGGAGGATCATACGGCGGCAGGAGGTCTACCCAACGGCGGGAAACCGGCCGGCGCGGCGCTGCCCCCGCGTGCGGGTCCGTCGCCGGAGACGGGCTCGCCCGGTCTTCTTCACTGCGCTGCGCGGCGGCGCCGGATCTGGAGCGCGAGAATCACGGCCACGGCCACGACCGCGACTGCGGCTGCTACCGCGACCGGCCAACGCCGCTTCGCCGCGCCGGCGTCGGCGATCTCGGTCCATGCGAATGCGGCTTCGTGAGCGCGGATCCGCTCGGCCACCGCTTCGACGAGGCGCGCGCTCGCCGCGCCGCTCTTGGCGATGATCAGGAAACGCTCCGTTCGCACCCCTCCGGATGCCGCGCCGGTAGGATGGAGCAGCTCCAGGACGGCGTCTCCGTCGGCGCACCCATAGGTCGCAGTGACGGAAACGCGGTCGATCTTGCCGTCGCGCAGCGTGCAGCCGCCCGGCAGGGTCTCTCCCCGGCCGAGCATGTCAGCGAAGAGCGGCTCGGTGCCGGGGCGGATGACGTAGCGCTCGTGTCGTCGTGCTCCGGCCACCTCCGGCGGCGGCTCTTCGGCGTGCGCCCGCACGACTCCGAGAACGATCATCGCCGCCACGAACGGGACAACGATACGAGGACGCGTCATCTGCATGTGCGAGAGGCCGGGGATGGCTAGCTGGGCGCGGGCGGGGTGTCAACGGACTCGCGCGCGGCCGATGCGCTCACCGCGGCCGCCTTGGCGCGCGGCGGCGCAGTTCGTGGTGGACGCGGCGCCGCCAAAGACGCTAGGAACGGATGGGACGGCCCTGCGGAGATGCATATCAATGGCATGTCGGTCGAGCTGAGCCCGTTCATTCCGATCCTGGAGGAGGGCGTGACCGCAGCCTTGCGCGCGCTGCTCGACGTGCCCGCGCATCTGCCGATCACGTGGCACGACAAGCGGGTGAGCCCGTGGCGGATGGAGATCACGGTCGGCGACCTCGCTCTGCAACTGCACGACCCCGGATCCGAGCCGGCGCTGTTCGCGGGCGATCGGCTGGCGTTCGCCCACCGCGGCGCCGCCAACCCGGCAGTGCTGCGAGCGTTGGTGCGGCGGCTGCGCTACGCGGATCGGGATGGTGTGCAGATCGCCGCGCTGCAGACCGCCTTGCGGGCTTGGCGGCCGTTTGCGGGGATGCGGGACACCGACTTCCGGAACGTCTCCGCTACGGAGGCGATCGTCCGCGTCGGCTTCCATTGCAACCAGGACTGCGGCTTCTGCTGGCAGGGGCGCGACTGGCCGGGTCCGCCCCGCGCCATGCTCGAGCAGTGGATCGACGAGATGGCAGCCGGCGGCGTGCGCGAGCTCATGATCTCCGGCGGCGAGCCGACCGTCTACGGCGAGCTTCTCGACCTCGTACGGCGCGCGCGTGCGGCCGATCTGACGCCGTGGCTGCAGACGAACGCCATCCGCATGGGGAAGCCGGGCTTCGCCGCCGCTCTCGCCGCCGCCGGCGTTGCCGGGCTCACCGTCTCGTACCACGCGGGGGATTCGGCCTTGTCCGATCTCCTGACGCGTGCACCCGGCACCCACGTGCGCACGGAGGCCGGCATCCGCGCCAGCCTCGGCGCCGGAATGCGCCTGACCCTCAACTGCGTCGTCGGCCGGCGCAATCTCGCGTACCTGCCGGCGACCGCGGAGCGGATCGTCGCCGAGTTCCTGCCGCTCGCCGAGCACGGGATCGCGGTCTCGTTCTCGAACCCGTCCGAGGCGCACGACCCGGCCGACGGTGACCCGGTGCCGCTCGACGAGGTGTCCGGGCCGCTAGCGGCCGCGGTGCGGATCCTGATCGAAGCGGGGATCCCGGTGCAGGCGGTCGGCTCCTGCGGCTTTCCGCCGTGTGTACTGCGCGACGTTCCGGAGATGGTCGTCCCGCTGCTCCTCGATCGCCTTGCGCCCGAGCATTTCGCGTCGCGCCGCAAGCCGGACGCGTGCGCGCCGTGCGCCCTCTACGATGCGTGTGTCGGTCCCCGTGAACGGGACGTCCGCAACTTCGGCAGCCGCGGGCTCGTGCCGTTCACGGAGCGGCCGCAGGGCCGGCCGTCGCCGCTCGCTTTCGTGCCGCGCTTCGACGACGCGCCGCCGTGAGCCGCCGGCGGCAGGTCACGACGGCGGCGGGTAGCACGCGGCCACGATCGCTCGGCAGGCGCGCAGATCGTCGCGCCCGGGCGGCGGAGGAGAATCCGGCCGGGCTCCCGGCGGGCGAGCGAGGAAGTCGCGGCGCATGGCCGCCCAGTAGTCGTTCGCCGGCGGCGGGCGGAGCAGGCAGCGCGGCCGGGCGAGGCCGCGCCCGGAAGCCAGACGCGTCAGCACGTCCGTGAACACCAGGCATTCGAGCTCGACGGCGCCGGCGCAGTCGGCGGCGAGCTCGGGGTCGTCGAAGTCCGAGCACCGCTCGAGCGACCCCATGCGATGCGTCCCCCAGTAATAGGCGTACGTGCGCCGCTCGCGAGCGGTCAGGCCCGCGGGCGGCTCACCATCCACCCGGCCATCGCGGCGCCAATTGAGCTCGCGTGCCATGCCGCCGATGCAGCCGAGGACTTGATCGGGTTCGGAGAGCAGCCGGCAGCGCTCGATGGCGTAGCGCTCGCGCGTCATCCCCGGCGGCGCCAATCCGTACTGGTGCTCGCGCTCGAAGCCTTCGGCAAACCGCCAGGAGCATACGGCGGCCTCGGTGTCGCGCCAGAGCCCCGCGACCGCTTCCGGCCGCCACGCCAGGGCGTCGGGACGGTTGACGAACAGGCTCACCGCCGTTGCCGCCGCACCCGCGAGCGCCGCCGCCCGCCGTCCCCAACGCGCCTCCACGCCGGCGCACGCCCAGCCGACCAGCAGTCCGAAGAGGACGACGGCGGTCGCGTAGCCATAGATCGAATACGGATCCGGGGGGCCCTGCGCCATGATGGTGAGCGCCGCCAGGTGCAGGCACGTGAACGCCAATACGAGCGCCACCGCGACGGGCGGAAGCCGCTGCCGACGAGCGAGCAGGCGCACCAGCAATGCGCCGCTGCCGATGAGGCTGGCGGCCCAGAGAGCGAGCAGACCGATGCGATGCTCTCCCAGTGCCGAGAGATCGGCGAGGAACGCCTGCGGGAAGCCGTGCACCTTCGGCTTCGAACGCATCACGTACCAGCCGGCGGCGTGTCGCTGCGCGATCACCAGGAGCTCGGGCAGCACGCCGAGGAGGAAGCCGCCGAGTGCGGCGCACAGGCGCGGGGCCGCGCGCCGCGCGAGCGCGACCTCGGCGGCGGCGAGCACCGGGATCGCGAGCAGGGTCCCTTTGTTGAGGTAGAGCGCGAATCCCGCCAGCGTCCAGAACACCGCCGTCCGTCCGGCCGAGGGCGCGCGAGCCAAGCGCGCGAACAGCGCCAGGAGGACGATGTCGATCGCGCTCCCCTCGGCATGGTTGCCGACCGCATACATCGACCACAGGGTCACGATGCGCGGCGCCGAAGCGATGCCGATCACCAGGACCGCCGTCGCTGCCCAGCGCGCGCGCCGGCTGCTCACGCCGAGCTCGTCGAGGCACGAGCGGAGGAGCCACAGCGCCCCCACCGCGCCCGCAGCGGCGATCAGGTGAGTCACGAGCTTGAGCGCGAGCACGCTGCGGCCGAGCAGCGAGAAGGAGATGGCGGTCAGTAGCCCGCTCAGGAACGACCCGTTGTCGTACTCGTTCGGCGCGTACGCGAGCAGCGGGAAGCGCACGCCGTGGGCGAGCACGTCGACGGCGATGCCACCTATGTGACACTCCTGATCCATGAGCGGAATCAAATGGCTGCGCAGCACGAAGCGCGTGAGGAAGAGGAGCGCCGCGAAGCCGGCGAGCTCCGCCGCCACCTGCAACGCGATCCGTGCCCGCCCGGGTCTGAGGGCTGCCGCGTCCGGTCGCGGCAGTGGGGGTTTTCGGGGGTGTCTCGACACGCCGCCTCGGCGTCGGGTCAATAGCACGCGGCGACGACGGCCTTGCACGCGCCCAGGGCCTTGTCGCTGAACTCGGGGGGGAATTCCGGCGCGTTGCGCGTTGGCCGCGACAGCAGGTCCAGCCGGCGCGCCGCCCAATACCCGTCCATGGGCGGTGGCGGCAGGTTGCAACGCGGCCGTCCGAGCGAGCGGCCGGACGCGAAGCGTGTGGTGACGTCGGCGCGAACGAAGCAGTCGATCCGTACCGCCGTTCGGCAGTCGTTCCGCAACGCGGCTTCGTGGAAATCGTCACAGGGCATCAGGTCTCCGTCTCTGCGGACGCCGTAATAGAACGCGTAGGCTCGCCGTTCGCCGGAGTTCAGCTCCGCCGGCGGCTCGCCGTCGATCCTCCCCGATCCGTATTGCAGCTCGCGGGCGATGCCGCCGATGCAGTCCAACGCCTGCACCGTCTCGGAAAGCGATCGGCAGAGCGCGACCGCGCGTAGTACGCGCGTCGCCTGCGCTCGTCGGTCGTGCTCCGGGAGGGCGGCGGTGCCGAGCAGGCTGTAATCCACCGCGCCCGCTTGCAGGCGGACGAAGGTCTCGCCGAATCGCCAGGAGCAGGCCGCGCCGCCGCGCTCGTTCCACAACGCCGACACCACTCCGAAGTCCGCCCGCGGCGCCTCGGGCCGATACGCGACCAGCATCGGCCCGATGATGAGCGCCGCGGCCGCACGCGCGCTGCCGACACTGCGGATCTTCGCCAGCGCCGCGTCGGACCAGCCCGCCAGCAGTGCCGTGAGAACGGCCAGGGGCGGGTAGGTGTGCAGCGCGTAGTAGTCGACGCCGCCCTGGGCGATGATCGCAAGCCCGGCGAGATGGAGCACGAGCACGCCGAGCGTCATGCCGATGGCGCTCGGCACCGCCGCACCGCCTCGGATCGCGCGCCGGCGGGAGCTGCGCAGCGTCAGTGCCGTCGCGAGCCCGATGGCGAGCGTCCAGACGGCGAGAAGCTCGGGGCGATAGTCGGCGAGCGTCAGCACGTCGGAGACGAACGCCGCAGGGAAGTCTCTGCCGTGCCGTGCGAGCTTGGCCGTGATCGTCCCCCATCCGCCCATTACCGCGTCTGCCCCGGTCATCCGGATCAGCTCGGGAACGCTTCCGATCAGAAAGCCCAGCAACGCCGCGCTCGCGCCTCGGGGGGCGGAGCGCATGCGGCCCAGCTCGACCAAGGCGAGTACGCCGACCAGAACCAAGGTCCCCTTGTTCACGTGCAGCGCCAACCCGAGGAGCACCCAGAATGCGGCGATGCCCGGCGCGGCCCAGTCGGCGCGCCGGCGGGCGAACACGGCCAGGAGCGCCATGTCGATCGCCGACCCTTCGGCATGGCTGCCGATACCGACCGCGTACGTCGAGAACAGCGCTATCTCGCGCGGCGAGAAAGCGAAGGCGATGACCAGGACGGCGATCGCCGTCGCGCGCGCCCAGCGCGCCCGCAATCGCAGCTCGTCGAGGCAGCTGCGAAGCAGCCACAGAGCCGCGGCGGCGCCGGCGCTCACGATCAGATGGGTCGGAAGCTTGAGAGCCAGAGCGCGTTGACCCAGTGCGGCGAAGGAGCCGGCCGTCAGCAGCCCGCTATAGAAGAAGCCGTTCTCGTAATCGTTCGGCGCATACATGGCGAGCGGGAAGCGAATGCCGCGGGCGAGAACGTCTACGGCGACTCCCCCGAGGGCGCACTCCTCGTCCAGTTGGGGGACGAGGTGCCCGCGCAGGATGAAGCGGACGACGAACAGCAGGAGCGCCAAAGCGGAGAACTCCAGCAGTGCGTACGCCGACGTCCGGATAGATGCCTTCACGTGCGGTCCACGGACGCGGCCAAGACGTCCCCGCGTAACCAGCGAGACGCTCGCGCGCGCCCGTGAACCATAGCAATCGCAGCGCGAAGGCGGCAAGTCGATCGCTGCCGCCGAGAGGGCGGCGGGCTCCGGGCGCATCCTCGATTGACACCTTCGCACACCCCCTGGTAGGCAATCGCCGCTTGCGCATCGAGCTGTGTGACGAAGTGCCCGGCGGCAGGGGAATTGCAGCCGCCGTCGGCGCCGATCGAGGTCGGAGGCGACGGTCGACCCGGATTGCGAGCGCGGCGCTTGCCGCGTGGATCATGGTCGTCGTCGCCGCCCCGGCGCCGGCGGCGAGTCCGACGCCCGAGGATTCCCCGCGGCCCGACTCTACGGCATCGCCCGCCGCTGCAGCGCCGAAGACGTCGGCGCGCTGCGAAGAATACGTGGCTGTACTGTCGGGGAAGAAGCAGGACGACGCCCTGTTCGCGGACCCGAAGGTCAAGGCGATCGTGGCGCGTTCCTTCGATCTCCTCGCCTGCCGCGCCGTCGCCGCGGACGCCGACGCACCCTGTGCGTTGCTCGCCGAACAGCAGGACGAATGCCGCCTGCTGCGCTCGATATTCCACGAGCTGCGCACGAATCCTCACGGTCGCTCCTTCATGTTTCCGGACGCCAAGTACGAGATGTGCCGTGCCGATCCGAAGCGAGCTCGGATCTGTGACCGTCTGCGGGAGGCCATGCGCTCGGGGGACCCGGGCGCGTGCGCCGGTACCGGCGTGGAGGAGCCGAGCTGCCGTGCCGCGCTCACGCTCGATGAGTCATGGTGCGCCGAAGCCCAGGACCCGGAGGGCTGCAGAAAGGGTATCGAGGCGAGCCGCGTGTTCGCGCCGGGGCTCGAGGCGCTCGCGGCATCCGGCCCGGCGCGCGAAGCGGCGCTCGCCAAAGCCGCTCTCGGCGACACCGATGCATGCACGTCGTTCGCCGCGGCCGCAGTGGGATACTGTTCCGACCTGACGGCGGTGCCGGCGGCGAGTCCGAGCGTCGAAGCGACGAAGGTTCCGGCGTTGCCGCGCCGGGCCCCGGCGCGAAAGTAGGTCGCGCGCCGCGCGGGGATCTCCCCGGTGCCGACGACGAGTGCGCGGCGTTACGCCGCCGCCCCGGATGCCCGCGTGTCCGCCGCCGACTCCGTCCGAGAGGGCTCACCGTGACCGCTCGCCGCCGGCAGGCGCTGCGCCTCCTGACCGTCCTGCTCCTGTCGCCGTTCGCTGCCGAAGCCGGTTACCGAGCCCTGCTCTTCGTCACGGCGCGGAGCGCTGCCCGGCCCGGACCGGTCTTCGACGTCTACGCCGTCGGCGAATCGACGATGATGGGCGGCCACACCCGGCCGAAGATCTCGATTCCGGCGCTGGTCGCGGCGATGTTCGAGAACCGCATCGCCGGGCGGCGGATCGTCGTGCACATGCTCGCGCGAGCCGGGCAGCCGCTCTACGCGCAAATGATCGCCCTCGGCGAAGCGACCGCGTTTCGCGACCGCCATGACCCGGGAGTCATGCTGCTCTACTCGGGCCACAACGAGAGCGGGCTGCGCGGCGTCGACGATCATCCGGTCGACGGCAGTCCCGGGTGGTACCGAGGTCTCGAACGCTGGTCTTTGCTGGCGCGCTACGTGCGGGTGTCGTTGATCGTGCGCGCATCGCCGATCTTCCGGGGTCGCCAGGATCTCGGCACCTACGAGCACGAGCTGCGCACGACGATCGAGACTGCGTCGACAGCCGGGTTGGTGCCGGTGCTCGCGACGGCGGCCGGCAACCTTTCGGGGATCGAGCCGAGCTTCGGCGGCAACGACGCCGAGCGCGCCCGCGCCGTGGTCGAGGAGGCGCTGCGCGAGCAGCAGACGGCCGGTTGCGCGGCGACCGTGGCGCGATGCGGGAAGCGGGCGCCGGAGGACGCCGATGTCGCCGCCTTGCTGTGCTACGAGGCGGCGAAGTGCGTCCAGGCCGGCAGCGACGTCGCGCAGGCGCGCCGCCTCTATTGGGAGGCGGTGGACCTGGACGTTCGCAAGAACTGGGGGCGGGCCACTCCGGCGCAAAACTCCCTCGTCCGCCGGCTCGCCGCCGAGTATGGAATTCCGCTCGTCGATGCCGTGGCGCTGCTCGAGGCGCGCTCGCCGTCGGGCATCCTCGGAAACGAGCTTTTCGTCGATGGCCAGCATCCGAGCCTGGAGGGTCAGATCGTATTGGCGGACGCGTTCGCCGATGCCGTGGCCGGCGCGTTCGACGTGCCGGTCGCGCGGCGATTCGCGACGCCTCGGGACGCCATGGCGGCGTTCGGCTTCACGACCGACGATGAGAGCGCATCGCGCGTCTTGTCGGCGAGTTGGCTCATGGGCATGGCGGCGCTTCATCCGTGGCCGGAAGATGCGCTGGCGCTCGCAGAGGCGCATGCGCGCGCCGCGAGCGTGCTCTCCCCGGACTATTTCACTGCCTGGTTCGATCTCGCGATCGTCCAGGCCGGGCGCCGGGGCGGACTTCTTCGCGATGCCGGCGCGCTCGCGGACCTGGGCAGGTGGAACGTCTTCTTCAGCGCTGCCGCGTGCGTTCCCGCGGCGGACATCGACGAGGCGCAGCAGCGGCTGGGCTTAGCGGGCGCGGACCCGGACGTCCTGGAGCGGATTCGCAGCCTGCGAGCGAGATCCTGCCGACCCGAGGGCGCTCTCGGCCGCTACTGAGGAAACCCGCCCGGGCTGCGACAGCTGGCGAAGAGCTGCGCCGCCAACAGCGTATCGTCGAGGGCGTACGCGAGGACGAGCGCCGCGAGCAGGATCGACCCCGCATACGCGCTCCAGCGCCGGCCGGCCGCGGCACCGAGGCTGTCGTATCCGCGGGCGAACAACGCCGCGAAGGCGGCGAGACCCCCGAAAGCGAGTATCGGCTTGAAGAACGTATAGTCGCGATAGCGGAGCGCGAGCGCGATCAGAAAGGCCGTCGAGCCGGCTGCGGCCATGCCGATCAGCCACTCGTGCGGCCGCACGCGACGCGGGCTCGCGGCGGCGCGCGCCACCGCCGTGGCGACACCGAGGGCCAGGAGCGCGGCGGGGAAGAGCCCGAGGACCAAAGCCGCGCGCGCCAGGTTCGTCGGCGCCGCCGAAAGCGGCCGCCAGGTCTCCAGGTAGTCGTCGAAGCGGATCGAGCTCAGTCGTCCGTAGACCTGCGACCATACGGACGTCCGATGGAGCGGGAAGCGCTCGCCGCGGCCGTTTCCGACCACCGGATGTCGCAGCAAGTCGACGATCCTGAACGTAAACAGCGATTCGGCGATGGAGCGCACGCCGGCATCGCCCGTGAAGACCGTCGGCGCGAACGGACGCGGAAAAGGCTCCGGCAGCCGGTTGGTCACGAACGGCGAGCCGTAGCGATGGTAGAGCTCGGCGTAGGAGCCGAGCTTCGGCGCCACGACGGTGAGCGCGGCCAGCAGGGCGCCGGCGAAGACGGCTGCGTAGCCGAGGGTCGACGACGACCGCGGCGCGCCCGCTGCCGACCCGTGGGCGAGCGCGATCGCGAACACGAGCACGATGGCGAGACAGATCGGCAGCCCGGTCGCCTTGGACATCGCCGCCGCGATGGCGGCGGCGGTCATGCAGACGAAATCCCGGCGGCGGAAATCCCGGAAGAAGCGGTAGCCGCGGGACAACGTGAGGCTGCCGAAGAGGATCACGAAGGAGTCGTTGGTCACCTGGGCGTTGATGGCGACCAGTGCCGGATTGAGCGCCACCAACGCGAAGGCGAAGAACCTCGTCCGGTTCGAGACGTCCTGGAGATCGAGGAAGCGCAGGACGACGAAGAGAGTGAGGATGCCGGCGGTGGCGTTCACCATCTGGCCGATCCAGACTACGTGCGGCGAGCCGGGGTACTCCGACACGCACGGGCGCCACGTCCCGGTGGACGGGTCGAGCCTCAGGATCGCCGCGACGGTCCCGTGGTAGAGCTTCGGTTGGAACGCCTCCTTCACTTCGTCGCGGTCGCGATCGTAGTCGGGGATCCGGTGCTCGAAAGCCATGACGTCGATCACCGATACGTGGTTGTCGCTCTGCTCGCGGTTGACGCACGCGAGGACTAGCCGCAGGAGCGCGGCGAGGACGAAGACGGCGAGCGTGGCCGCTCGGAGGCCGGAAACGGCTCGCGCGCGCGTCACGTCGCCGCGCCTGCTCGCCCGCTGGGCCGCGCGCACCGGGGTGGGGTGGGGACTGGAGTCACGGACCCTCGTTCGTGGCGAGACGATCTCTCCAACGCGGGATCGCCCCTGTCAACCGACGGACCATTGCACGACGTCGGCGCGAGCGGGCGCGTTCGCTTGACCGCTCGGACTCCGGCGACTACGGAAGCGGCTCCCCGCGTGTCGATCTCCGAGACGACGACTGGCGCCGTAGCCGACCCCGCGGCCGGATGCGTGGTCCATTCGTGGAACGAGTGGGATCCGCTCGAGGAAGTCGTCGTCGGCAGGCTCGAGGGCGCAGCGGCGCCGCCGGCGCACGTGACCATGGTGGGCAATCTCCCCGCGGGCGCGGCCCGGCTCTATCCGCTGCTCGCCGGTCGCCGTTATCCGCAGCTGCTCGTGCGCCCCGCGCAGCGCGAGCTCGAGGGCTTCGTCCGCCTCCTCGAAGGCGAGGGCATCACCGTTCGCCGGCCCGAAGCCATGGACTTCGCCCGCCGCTTCGCGTCGCCCCGGTGGCGCTCCAACGGGTTCTGCACCGCGAGTCCGCGCGACGGCATCTTGATCGTCGGCGACGAGATCATCGAGGCGCCGATGGCGTGGCGCTCGCGATATTTCGAGGTGCACGCCTATCGCGCGCTGCTCAAGGACTACTGGACCCGCGGAGCGCGCTGGGTCTCGGCGCCGAAGCCCGAGCTCCGCGACGAGCTCTACGACGCGGCCTTCGCACCGGCGCCGCCGGGCGCTCCGGTGCGCTACATCACCAACGAGCTCGAGCCGGTCTTCGACGCCGCCGACTTCGCCCGTTGCGGCACCGACCTCTTCGTAACCCGCAGCAACGCTACGAATCGCGCCGGTATCGAGTGGCTGCGCCGCCACCTCGGGCCGCGCTTCCGCATCCACGAGGTGCGCAGCCGCTGTCCGCAGCCGCTCCACATCGACACCACGTTCGTGCCGCTGGCGCCGGGGAAGGTGCTCGTCAACCCCGAATACGTCGACCCCGCCGACCTGCCGCCGATCCTGCGCGGTTGGGACGTGCTCGTGGCGCCCGAGCCGGATTCCATCCGCGGCTGGCGCAACCTCCATCTCTCGATGGTGAGCAAATGGATCAGCATGAACGTGCTCATGCTCGACCCGCAGCGGGTGGTCGTCGAGCAGTCGCAGACGTCGATGATGCGGCTCCTCGAACGGCACGGATTCACGCCGGTGCCGCTGCCGTTCATGCACTACAAGCCGTTCGGCGGCTCGTTCCACTGCGCGACGCTGGACGTGCGGCGCCGCGGCACGCTCGAGACGTACTTCTGATCGGGCCGTCCGCGCACCGGCCGTCGCCGCGTCGCTCGCCGACCCGCCGTGGCAGCAGTTGCGGCGGCGCTGGTCAGCGCCGCTGCCGCGATCGTTGCCGGGCGACCGGCAACGGACGCCCGGGCACGGTCCCATCGCGGACTTCGCAGACGGGGAGAGCCGAAGCGTCGAGCGCGTCGGCCTCGTCGCCGAGGCGCACGAAGCGCACGCGCCCGACCGTGCGCGCGAGAAACGCCTCCAGGACGCCGACGTAGGGACCGCCTTCGAGCTCGGCGTGGATCGTGTGCACCTCGAGCGCACCCGGCCGGAGCCGGCGCGCGAGATGCTCGGCCAGGACGGCCGGGTCGCGGCCGACGATGCCGTAGATCTCGTCGAGAGTCGGCAGCGTCGTCGGCAGCTCGGGGGCGCGGAAGACGCGCCCGGTGATCGCCGGGAGATAGGGCGCGTCGCCACGGGTGTCGCTGCGGTAGGTGAAACCGGCGTCGTCGACGGCGGCGAGGCTCGCGGCCGTACAGCGCCAGCCGGGCGCGCCGAAGCCGCGCGGGTCGACGCCGAGCGCCTGGCGGTAGACGGCGCGCGCGCGCATCACCTCGGCGGCGACCGCGGCGGCGTCGAGCGCCGGGAGGCGGTCTTGCCAGCGGGCGTGGTCGTGGCCGTGCACGGCGACCTCGTGACCCGCGCGCACGAGCGCGCGCAGCACGTCCGGAAAGGCTGCGGCGATCGGCCGGGCGGGGAGGAGCGTGCCCGAGAGCAGGGTCCGCCAACCGTATACCGACGGGGCGCGCGTTCGCAGCAGCTTCAGTAGGAAGCCCGGGCGCAGCAGGTGCGGCAAGCGGCGCCCCATCGCGTCCGGCCCGCAGGCGACGAAGAACGAGGCGGGGACGCCGTACGCGGCGAGCCGGTCCCGGATGATCGCCACCCCGTCGCGCAGACCGTCGTGGGTGTCGACGTCGACCTTCAGGGCGACCCGCGGCGGCGCCGCGCCGCTCACGCGTCGTCCGGCGCGCCGTCGGCCCGCTGGCGCCGGAACCAGCCGATCGTTCGCGCCAGCCCGTCGTCGAGCGGCGTCACCGCTCGCGTGCCGAGGATCGCGGTCATGCGGCTCACGTCGGGGACGCGCCGAGCGACGTCCTCGTAGCCGGCGCCGTATACGGACTCCTGAGCGACGAAGCGCAGCGTCGAGGGGCCGCCGCCGATTGCGATCATGCGCTCTGCCAGCTCCCGGATCGAGGTCTCGACGTCGGAGCCGACGTTGATGATCTGGTCTGCGGCCGCTGCCGTCACCCCGGCGGCGATCGTCGCTGCGACCGCGTCCTGCACGTACGTGAAGCAGCGGGTCTGGCTGCCGTCGCCGATGACGGTGAGCGGTGCGCCGCGGAGGAGCTGGCCCATGAAGATGGTGACCACGCGGCCGACGTCGAGTTGGTCGAGGCGCGGGCCGTAGACGTTGAAGTAGCGCAGGATCGTGACCACGAGCCCGAGGCGGCGGAAGGCGAGGCAGAAGTGTTCGCCGGCGGCCTTGGAGGTCGCGTAGCACCAGCGGTCGATCGTGCTCGGTCCCAGCACCCGGTCGGCGTCCTCGCGCCACGGGACGGCGGGGTTCTTGCCGTAGACCTCGGACGTCGACGCGAAGACGACGCGGCGGCCGTGCTTCAGCGCCGCCCGCAGGACGTTCTGCGTGCCGTTGACGTTGACGTTCAGCACTTCGTAGGGATCGCCGACGTAGTGCTCGACGCCGACGATGCCGGCGAGGTGGTAGACGAGGTCGGCGCGAGCCGCCAGGACGTCGAGGATGTCGGGGTTCATTACCGAATCGACGACCAGGCGGAAGCGGGGATGGCGGCGGAGGTGGCGGATCTTCTTCTGCGAGCCGGTGTCGAGCGCGATGACGCGGTCGCCGCGCGCCAGGAAGCCGTCGGCCAGGTGCGAGCCGAGGAATCCCGCGCCGCCGGTGAGAAGCACGGTCAGCATGGGCCGTTCTCCAGGCGATCGCCCGGGTGCAGGCCATGGCGGCAGGCGAAGTCGAACGCGCGCTCTTCACCCTCGCCGTCGAGTTGGAGCTGCGTGAGCCGCAGGTTGCCGGCGCCGGTGCCGACGACGATGCCGGCTGGCGAGAGCGCGGCGATGCATCCGGGTGCGGCGGCGGTCGGCCCATCGACCAGCGCCGTCTGCCATACGAAGAGCTTCGTCCCGCCCCAGGCGGCGAAGGCGCCGGGATACGGGTGGGTGACGGCGCGGACGAGGTTGCGGAGCTCGCGCGCCGGGCGCTGCCAGACGAGGCGGCCGTCCTGCGGTCGCCGGCCGCCGAACGTCGTCGCGCGCGCGTGGTCTTGGGGGATCCGCGGCACCGCGCCGGCTAGGAGCGCGGGGAACGTGGCGCGAAGGAGCAGGCGCGCCGCGTCGGCGAGCTTGCGGTTCAGCGTCAGCGCCGTATCGTCTTCCGTTATCGGCACGCGGCGCTGGGCGGCGATGTCGCCCGCGTCGGGCTCGGGCGTCATGTGATGCAGCGTCACCCCGGTTTCCGCCTCGCCGTGGACGAGGACCCAGTTGACCGGACACCGCCCGCGGTAGCGCGGCAGCAGCGAGCCGTGCAGATTGAGCGCGCCCCGCGAGGGAACGGCGAGAAGAGCCGGCTTCAGAATCTGCCGGAAGTAGAACGAGAGCAGGAGCTCGGGTGCGAGTGCGGCAAGGCGGGTGACGACCTCGGGCGCGTTCACGTCGACAGGCGCGAGCACCGGGATTCCCGCGGTTCGGGCACGGTCGGCGACGGAGCGAAACCAGATCTCCTCGCCGGGAGCGTCGCTGTGGGTGACGACGGCGGCGACTTCGGCGCCGAGCTGCAAGAGCTCGTCGAGGCAGACCCAGCCGATGTCCTGGTACGCCATCACGACGATGGGCATGCGGGTTCCTGCGCCGCGTCGGGCGCGCTCCGGGCTCGCGAGGCGCCGTAGACGGCGCGCACCACGTACGAGGGGCGGCGGCGCACCTCGGCGTAGATGCGCCCTACGTACTCGCCGACGAGGCCGACGGCGAAGATGAGGAGGCCGAGGAAGACGAAGAGGATCGCGAAGAGCGTGAACAGGCCCTCGCTCTCGGGTCCGAGGACCAGACGCCGGAAGAGGAGGTAGATTCCGAAGCCGGTGCCGACGAGCGACACGCCGATGCCCGCCAGCGACACGAGCTGGATCGGCAGCAGCGAAAATCCGGTCATCAGATCGAAGCCGAGGCGCATGAATCGCAACGGCGAGTAGCGCGACCGCCCGGCGACGCGGGGACCGTGGGTGATCGCGATCTCGGTCGGACGCGCCGCCACCCATGCGGCCAGAGCCGGAATGAAGAGCGCTCGGTCGGCGAGCTGCACGACCGCATCGACCACGGAGCGGCGATAGGCCCGGAGCATCGAGCCGCAGTCGGTCATGGGAACGCCGACCGCGCGCGACGCGAGACGGCTCACCGTCGCCGACAAGACCCGGCGCGAGAACGGATCGACGCGCGCCGCGCGCCGCGTGCCGACGACGTCGTAACCGGCGTCGATCTCGGCCAGCAGGCGCGGGATTTCTTCCGGCGGGTTCTGGAGGTCGGCGTCGATGGTAACGACGACGTCGCCGCGCGCGTGAGCGAAGCCGGCGAGGACGGCGGCGTGCTGCCCGACGTTGCGGGCCAGCGCGACCACGAGCACGCGCGGGTCGCGGGCGGTGATGGCGGTCAAGATCTCGAGCGAGCCGTCGCGACTGCCGTCGTCGACGTAGACCACCTCGGCGGACCGGTCGAGGCGATCGCAGGCAGCGGCGAGGCGAGCGTCGAAGCGCGCCAGACCTGCGGCCTCGTTGAAGACGGGGACGACGATCGAGACCGCCGGCGGCTCGCCGCCGGCCGCTCCGCCGGCGGCGGCGGATCCGTCCGTCTCACGCCGCATGGCGGTGGAGCACGTCCGCGAGGGCGTCGACCACGTCGCGCACGTCGTCTTCGACCATCGCGGGAAAGAGCGGCAAGGACAGGATCGCGTGCGACGCCGCGGTTGCGTGCGGAAGCGCCGCGGCGTCGGCGCGGTCGCGATACAGCCGGTGGAGGTGCAACGCCTTGAAATGGAGCCCGACGCCGATGTTCGCAGCGAGGAGCTCCTCCATCACCGCGTCGCGGTCGACGCGAAGCATGTCCAGCCGCAAGCGGACGACGAGCAGGTGCCAGGCATGGCGCGCCGGGTAGGACACGGGGTCCAGCATCGCCGCTGCGGGCACGTGCCGCAGGCGCTCAGCGTACCATCCGGCGACGCGGGTCCGCGCGGTCACGAACTCGTCGAGGCGTGCGAGCTGTGCGATCCCGAGCGCCGCCTGGAGATCCGTCAAGTTGTACTTGTAGCCCAGCTCCACGACCTCGTAGTCGGGGTGGCCGCGGCTGCCGTAGCGTTTCCAGGCGTCGCGGGTGATGCCGTGGAAGCGCAGGAGGCGGAGCCGCGCCGCGAAGTCGGCGTCGTCGGTGGCAACCATGCCGCCTTCGCCGGTAGTGATCGCCTTGACGGGGTGGAAGCTGAAGACCGCGGCGGCGCTGCCGCCGCCTACCGGCCGCCCGCGATAGGTCGTCCCGAGAGCGTGCGCTGCGTCCTCTATCAATGCCGCGCCGTGGCTCGCTGCGAGGGCGCGTAGCGTATCCAGGTCGACCGGCTGCCCCGCGAAGTGGACGGGCACGATGGCCCGCGTCCGCTCGCTGAGTGCGCGTTCGACGGCGGCCGGATCGATGTTGAGGGTCGTCGGGTCGACGTCGGCGAACACCGGCCGGGCGCCGACGGCGAGGATCATGTTGCCGGTGGCGGCCCACGTAAGCGGCGACGTCACCACTTCGTCGCCCGGACCGATGCCGGCGGCGAGAAGCGTCAAGTGCAGGCCCGCCGTCGCCGAGCTCAGAGCGACCGCATGCCGTGCGCCGACGGTCGCGGCGAAGAGGCGCTCGAACTCGGCGACGCGAGGGCCGCTCGTGAGCCAGCCCGAGCGGAGCACGGCCACGACCGCAGCGATCTCGGCGTCGCCTATCGACGGCCGCGAGAGCGGGAGGAGCTCCCGGCGCCCGGGAGCCGGCGGCGACGGCGCCGCCGGAGCTTCCGCCGGAGCGGCGCGCCGCTTTCGCACCGGCGTCCGCTCGCGGTGCGACGCCGCCTGTGGGCCGAGCTTTTCCACGAGACGCGCGAACGTCTCACGGCGGGACCGATCGGGTCAACGTCCATTGCGCGGCCTGTCATGCGGCCATGGCGCGGCGTAGCCGTCGCCGCCGCCGACTGCGTAGACGCCGAGGCGGATCTCGGGACGATGCGCGCCGTATTCGTAGATCTCGCTATAGGGGAGGTTTTCGAGGACGCGCTCCTCGAGGGCGATGCGGCCACTGGTCTCCGCCGTGCAGTCGCCGAACTCCGCGAGATCGCAATCCAGGCTCCTATAGAAAAGGACGCACGGCGCGTCGGGTGCGAGCTCGGTCGCGATCCGCTCCGCCGGACCGGCGCCTTCGGTTTCGACGAGACGGCGGACGGACCCTCCGAAGACCAGCCAACGGTAGCCGATGCGGACGTCCGCCGCGCTCTCGGCGCGCGAGGTCTTGGCGATGAAGACGCAGTCCGGATAGCGAGCTACGAGGTCGAGGAGGTAGCGCACTTCCGTCTGCTGGTTGCGGGCCAGGAACGGCGCCGCCGTGGTCACGCCGGGAAGCTCCTGGCGCCGGCCGAAGAGCTCCCGTTGCCATGGGTTCCAGGCCGGGACGGTAGCGACCAGCAGCAGCACCGCGAGGCGCTTCCACCACGCCGGCCAGGCCAGCCGCTCGGCCCAGGACGACAGCTCGCGAAAGCCGAAGAGCCCGAGAAGCAGGACGAACGGGGTGACGAGCGCCAGGTAGCGAAACTTGTCGAGGAAGGCTCCGTGTGAGGCGCTGGCGTAGACCTTGAGCAGCACCAGCAGGCTGATGGGCAGCAGGAGGAAAGCGAACCATCGCCGCACGCCGTGGACCAGGCCGAGTACGAACAGTACCACGATCGCGAACGGAAAGAGCAGTGCGATCGCCTGGAGCCAGGTCAGGAACGAGAAGTCGAGGGGTCGCAGAGCAGCCATGGGGTAGCGCCAGGCGTCCGTAATCGGCAGGTACTCGAGGGCGAGCAGAGCGGCGGCGGCGGCGAGGAACGCCGGCAACGGGCCGGCAACGATCGTGCGCAGCCGGTCGCCGACGTTGTCGAGGCCGCTCTGGAGCCGGCCCTCGGCCCCGACGACGCAAGCGACCGCGATCGCGAGCGCCGGGATGCCGAGTACGAGCGCCTCGGTGCGTACGCCGGTCGCGAGGACCACCAGTACGCCCAGGCACGCTACAGCGAGACGGCGCAGCCGGGGTGCGGCGTCGCCATCCGCGACCACCGCGGCCGCGGTGGGTGCGAGCCAGACGAGGAGCGTCCACAGCATCGCCGGCGTTTCCGAGAAGACCGCGTTGATCGTGTTCAGATTGCAGGTGTAGGCGGCAGCGAACGCCAGGCTCGCCCACCACGAGCACAGCACGTGGCGCGCCAGGAAGAAGAGGACGACGGTGTCGACTGCGAAGAGGGCGAGGTTCATGCGGACCACGGCGGGCAACGTCGTCGGACCGTGTCCGCCGACCAATCCGACCAGCGCGTCGAACCCGGCGCCGGCGTGCGTACCGAGTCCGTAGAGCTGCCGGATGTTCCGCGCGCTCCGGCCCTCCTGGAGGACGGTGATCCATCCCGTCGGCACGTCGGCCGGCGTGACGAGCAGGAAGACGAGCCCGCCGCCGAGGAGCGCACAAGCGCCGCCGGCGATCACGAGCCCGCGGATCGCTCGGCGCTGTTGCGTCCAGCGGTCGAGGACGATCGCTATCAGGACGAGCGCGGCGGCGACGGCGGCGAGCCAGACGAGCCCGTGCGGGGTCGCCGAGTAGGTCATCGGCCCGGAAGCGCCGGGGGTGAGGAGCGCTCGAGGAGGAGGATCCATTGATTGCTCGTGGCGCGCGTCGCCGGACGATGCTCGACTATGCGCAGGTCGTGGCGGTGTACGTAGGGTAGGACGTCGGTGCTCGTGAGGTTGCGGAAATGCTGGTGGCCGGCGCGCGGCGCCCGGTCGGCTGCCGCCACCTGCTCGGCGCGGCGGAGCATCGCGAAGGGGGTCATCTCGACCAGCAGGAGCGAGCCGCCCGGTGTGAGGAGGAGCGACATCCGCGCCAGCGCCGCGTCGAGGTCGCGGACGTGATTCAAGGCCCGCAGGCAGAGCACGTGGTCGTAGCTCGCGGGCGTGTCGTCGTAGCCTTCGATGTCGCCGACGCGCAGGCGCGCGTCCGGCAGCGCCGCGCCGAGTCGGGCGAGGCTCCTTTGGTCGGGGTCGAGACCCGTGTACTCGATCGCGCGCGCGTGCAGGAGCGCCGCCAGCTCTTCGCGGTAGAGCTGCTCGCCGCAACCGACGTCGAGCACCCGTCCGCGAAGTCCGCGGAGGTGGCGAACTATTCGCGCCTCTTCGGACGCGAACGGCTCCCCGTCGACGACGCGAAAGCGGTGCCCGCATCGCGAGTGATTCGGACACGAGGCGCAGAGCGGATCGGCGACCACTCGGCGCATGCCGTGCTCGAAATCGTCGAGCACGCCCGGGGCCGCGCAGTCGACGAAGAGGTGGGAAAGTTCGGACTTCACGTGCCGGATCTCCGCGGCGGTGAAATCGCCCGTGTCGGTGACGTAGCGGACGAGGCGATCCACCTCCACGAGCCAGAGCTGGCGAACGGGACTCGCGTCGCCGCTCCGGGCATGCGCGATGCACGCCGACGCCTCGGTCGTCCACGGCACGGCGGTCTCGGTGCGCACGTAATTGAAGGAATTGGCGCGCGTCGCCGGCGTCGTGGCGGCACCTTGCCGCGGGCCGGGCACTGTTTCGGGGGAGTGGACGGCCGCGGCGAACGGAACCAGTTCGTCGACGCCGTGGCGCTTGGCGTACAGGCGCGAGACCCCGGGGCAGCGCCGCAGGGCGGGGCACCGGCGGCACACCTCGGCGAACACGGAGAGCTCCGCCTCGATGTGGCGCATCGAATAGATGCGGTCGCCGCCGGCATCATCGAGGTAGTGCGTCTCTCCGAACCCGGACCGCCCGAGGTTCGTGGCTTCGGGATCGCCAAGAACGCAGTTCGGAAACGACTCGAAGAGAATGGTGGCACCGAGGACGCGCGCGGTGGTGCGCAGGCTCCGGACGATCGTCTGGACGTCGGTGTAGCGGAGTGTCGCGATGCCGGGCCATGAGCCGCCCTTGCCGACGGTGGACGGGAACACGAACTTGAAGGCCGCGCGTCCGCCATAGCGGGCGCTGCCGGCGCGCAGGTAGTCGTCGAGCTCGTCGAGGTTCAGCCGGGTGAGCACGCAGTTGAGCATGACTGCGACCCCGGCATCGATGAGGCGGTCGATGCCGGCGACGGCCTCGTGATGCGCCTGTTCGCGGACTCCGAAGATGGCGGCGCTCGTCGCCGGTACGTGTGAGTGCAGCGACACGATGGCGCGCTCGAGGCCGACGCTGGCAGCCCGGTGCGCGAAGCCCTCCTTGGCGAAGCTCCGGCCGTGCGTGTTGATGTCCCAGGAGAAGCCGGCGGCGGCGAGGTACTCCACTACCGTCCAGAACCCGGGGTGGATGGTCGGCTCGCCGCCGGTGACGACCGCGCGCCGGAAGCCGGAGCGACGCAGGAATTCGGCGCGGCGCAGGAGCGTCTCGGTCGGATGGAAGAAGAGGGACTCCTGCCCGGTATTGCTGCAGATCGGACAGTCGTTGTTGCACTGCTCGCCGAAGCGGAAGAGGGCGGCGCTCTCCGGCACGATCGGCTCGGCGTCCGCGATCCTCTTCTTGAAGAGCCGAGGCGCCGGCCGCGGAACGTCCTTGCCAGCGCTAGCCATGACGCACTACCATCCGCTCGCGCGCATGGCCGCGGGTACGCACATCAGCGACGCCGATCGCCGCGCCGCGACGACGGTCACCACCTCGGGCTCCGGGCACAAGTTCGAGATCCAGCTCGGCCATCTCTGCAACAACCGCTGCGTGTTCTGCTCCAGCGGCCAGCTGACGGCGATGAAGATCGCGCGCGCGGTGCCGCTGGAGCCGATCGTCGACGCGCTGGAAGCGGCGCGCGCCGCGGGGGCGTGGCATCTGACGTTCCTCGGCGGTGAGCCGACCACCCACAAGCGCTTCCTCGACGCGCTCCGCAAAGCCGTGGAGCTCGGCTTCGAGCATATCGTGATCTTCACCAACGGCGTCATGTTCCCGCAGCCGGGGTTCATCGATTCCGTCGTCGCCCTCGGACGGTTCGAATGGCGAATATCGATCCAGGGCGCGACCAACGAGGCTCACGTCGCGACGACCGAGCGTCCCGACTCGTTCCGCCGCATCCTCCACGGCCTCGGCGAGCTCCGGCGCCGCGGTCAACTCGTCACGGCGAACATGTGCGTCAACGAGCGCAGCTATCGATCGTTGCCGGAATACCCGGCGCTGCTGCAGGAGTACGGCGTCCGCCAGCTGCACATCGACATCGTCAGGCCCGAGAGCACGGGTGAGCGCGATCATGCGTACCTGCGCGAGATCATGCCGCGATATTCCGACATGGCGCCGTACTACGCAGAGATGCTGGCGCGCTTCGACCGGTGGAATCCGGACTTCGACGTGAACATAGGCAACCTACCATACTGCATCCTGCCGAAATGGGGCTCGCGCATCCACCATGGCGGGCAGGAGACGGTGACCAAGTCGGCGGACGCCGTCGGGCTCGAAGAGGCGATGAACAAGTACGAATGGCACGGCTCACTGCGCACGTACCTCCCTGGCTGCGACGACTGCGTCTTCCGCTCGCGCTGCACGGGCATCTTCCGCGTCTATCTGCAACTGCATGGCGAAGGCGAGTTCCGGCCCGTGAGCCGGGCAGCACTCCTGGCGATGGATCCCGAGCGGCGAAACTTCGTGCTGCTGGCGGCGCCGCATCTCCGGGCGCTGCGCGCCGCCCTCGACGCGGGAAGCGGGGCCGGCCTGCCTCCCGCTTGGAGCTTGGAAGGGGAGCGCAGCGAGGACCGGAGCCGGCGGGTCGACCTCACCTTCCTGCACGCTGCGGGCGGACGAGCGCGTGTTGCGTTCACGGCACCCGGCCGCGGGCGCTCTCCCGTGATCACCTGCGCGGCCTATGACGTCGAAGCGGCGGTCGATGCCGGTGTGCCGGAGCACGATTTCGCGACGCTCCTCAAATGGGTGCACGCGCGGCTGGCGGAGGCGCCGGAGGACGGCTGCGTTCCCACCCTCGCCCCTCGTGCCGTGACTGACTCCATGATTCTGCGCGGACGCCAGCGCGTCGCGCTGCTCGCCGAGCGCGTAGCGGCGGGATTCGTCGTGCCCGGCTGGCGCGTCGAGCCCTTGCGCTGGTCTACCGACGTCGATGCAGTGCTGGCGGTGCGCGGTGCGAACGAAGCCGGTGTCGAGCTGCGCTTCGCCATCGGCGCTCGCGGCAAGCGGTCGGCGGTGGGGGTCGAGTTTCATCCGCTCGATGCCAACGGCGGCGACGGCGTACGTGCGGTGATCGAAACGCTCGTGGAGATTCTGCGCGGACCGGCGAGCGCTGCGGCGCCGTGCGAGGATCGGAACGCGCCCAAAGATTTGACGTAGGTTGCAGCGACCGACATACTCCGGCCCCATTATCGTCGCCTCGATCGGTTCGGCCTCGACTGTGCCGCAACCGCGGACATTCGTGACAGGAGGAAGTGCGTGGATATAGAGGATCCGTCCTTCTGGCGGGCAGGCGCCATCAGCACCACGCTCGTGATGCTGATCGTGCTGGCGTTCCTGTCGATCGACAGCATGCGCGTCATCAGCGTCGGTGGCGCCAACGTTCCCAAGTACGACGTCATCAATCATCGCATCGGCTACGAGTTCGACTGGTCGCGCAACGCTTCGGTGCCGGTGATCGGCGGACCCGAGCCGTTGTTCGGCAAGGCCGTGACCGAAGCCGAGGCGACGGCGCTGATGGAGAGCGGCAAGCTGGTCATCCAAAGCCGCGCTTGCATGGATTGCCACACCATCTTCGGCAACGGCGCGTATTACGCGCCGGATCTGACCAAGGCGTGGCTCGACCCCGCCTGGCAGCAGATCTGGATGCCGATGACCGGCAAGGCCACGCGCGAGGATGCGATGGTCGAGTTCTTGATGCACCCGGACAAATATCCCACCTGGACCCGGGCGATGCCGAACCTGCAGCTCACCGAAGACGAGGCGCGCGCCACCGTCGCCTATCTGAAATGGCTGTCGGCGATCGACACCAACGGCTTTCCCGCCAACTTCGGCCCGAGCGGCCAACAACCGTAGGAGCCCAGTCCGTGTACCGTTCTCAAAAATTGTCGTTGCGCTACTACACCGCCGCCATCGCCCTGTTCGGCGTGATGAACCTGTTCGGCCTGCTGTCGGCGCTGTACTACCTGTATCCATCGCTGCTCTTCAACGTGTTCAACTTCAACATGTCGAAGATCATGCACATCGATACTCTGGTGATCTGGCTGCTGATGGGTTTTCTCGGCGCGGTCTACTGGTATCTGCCGAAGGAGCTCGGCCGCGAAGTCGAGGGCATGTGGCTCGCCGAGCTGGTGTTCTGGGTGTTCTGCGCTGCCGTCGCAGTCGTCGCCGTGGTCTTCCTCTTCGTTCAGTACGGCGGCGCCAACCAGTTCTCGCTGTGGTTCATCAACCAGGGGCGGAAGTACGTCGAGGCGCCGCGCTGGGCGGCCCTCGGCATCGTCGTCGTGATGCTGGTGTTCGCCTACAACGTCGTTGCCACGTGCATCAAAGCGCGCCGCATGACCGGCATCATGTGGGTGCTGGTGTTGGACCTGATTCCGTTGCTGGCCGTCTACCTCGACGCATTTCCGGCCACTACCAACATGTCCGTCGACCTGTACTGGTGGTGGTGGCTGGTCCACATGTGGGTGGAGAGCACCTGGGAGGTGCTGATCGGCTGCGTGATGGCGCTGGTGCTGATGGACGTCGTCGGCACGTCACGGCGCATCGTCGAGGCGTGGCTGTATATCGAGGTCATGCTCGTGCTCGGCGCCGGCATCCTCGGCCTCGGCCACCACTACTTCTGGATCGGCACGCCGCAGTACTGGCTGAGCGTCGGTGGCTTCTTCTCGGCGCTGGAGCCGTTGCCGCTGCTCGGCATGGTGGTGCACGCCATCTACGACGCGGGTTCGCACGGGATGAAGACCAACAACCAGCCGGCGTTCTACTGGATCACGGCAGAGGCCTTCGGCAACTTCATCGGCGCCGGCATCTGGGGCTTCATGATGACGCTGCCGCAGATCAACCTGTTCTCGCACGGCACGCAATGGACGGTGTCCCACGGCCACTTCGCGTTCTATGGCGCCTACGTGTGCGGCGTCATTGCGGTGCTGTACGTCGCCAAGCAGCAGGTGTCGGGCGTCGACGTCCTGACCGGCCGGGCCTGGAAGTGGGGCTTCGGCCTCCTCAATTTCGGTATGATCGGCATGGTCATGGCGCTGCTTATGGCCGGCATGGCGCAGGCGTTCTTCGAGCGCGCGATCGGCGGCTCGACGCTGATGGCGTTCACGAGCGCCTCGGAGAATCCCTGGTTCAAGTCCGGCATGTACGCGCGCATGTTCTTCGGCGTCGTCTTCGTGAGCGGATACGTCGTCCTCGTCTACGACCTGCTGACGGCGCCGAAGCGCGTGCCGGCGGCACAGGCGCAGCCGGTGGCGGCATGACTCCGGCCGCATTGTTGGAGACGGCATCGTTGATGGGCCTGTTCGCGCTGGCCGGGGGCGGCTACGGCGGCCTCTACAGCATCGGCCGGCTGTGGACGCGTCCGGGGTTGATCCAGGCCGGCGGCGCGTGCTGGATCGCGGCCTTCGTGATCGCGTTGACGATCGCCGTCCGGACGCCGCTCGACGTCGGCTGGAAGCTGCTGATCCTCGCCAGCGCTCTCGTCTATGCGGTGATCCCGCCGGTCACCTGGCGCTATCTCGAACGCTTGCACGACCAACAGGAATCGAACCAATGATCGCGAACATCATCAATACCGTGACCGGGCTGGTGCTGCTCTATGCCACGGTGCTGCGTCCGACGTGGGTCGAGCACCGTTATCTGCCGCTGGCCGCCTTCGCGGCCGTCATCCTGGTAATGGCGCTCTGGGCGCGCCGCAGCGATGCCCATCCGTGGTTCAGCAGCGTCAACATCGTGCTGGCGGTCGCGCTCGGCCTGCTGTCGCTACTGCCGCTCTCGACGTTGCCGAACCTGGCGTTCTGGGGCGGATTCTGGGTCGGCACGCTGGTACCAACCATTGCCTTGTGGGCGGCGCTGTACCGTCCCGCCCCGGCGCCGACTCGCTGACCTTTCGCCTACCGGCACCCTCAGAGGAGCAGAGACCATGACCAAGGCCATTGTCATCGCCAGTATCACGATCACTGCGGCGTTTGCCGCTACCGCCGCCCGTGCCGCCGATCCGGCTGCCGGCAAAGCCAAGTACGAGGCGACCTGCGTCGCCTGTCACGGCGCCAACGGCATCTCGGTGGCGCCGATCTATCCGAACGTCGCCGGTCAGAAGTACGAATATCTGGTCTCTCAGATGCAGGGATTCCGCGACGGCACCCGCCAGAACCCGATCATGGCGCCGATGGCTCAGGGGCTGAGCGACATCGACATCGCCCATATCGCGGCGTACCTGTCGGCCCTCAAGCAGTAGCAGCTCCCGGGGCGGTATCGGTAGCGACACTCCATGGAGCGCGTCGACTACCTCATCATCGGGGCCGGCCAAGCCGGCATGGTGCTGTGGAGATTTCTCGAGAACACCGGCGCCGTCATCGTCGATCCCAACCCGGGCGGCTACAAGATCGGCGAGTCGATCATTCCCGAGCACTTTCGCCATCCGGTCATGCGCGAGCTGCTGCCCGGCATCCGCCGGCGGGCGTCGTATACTCCCAAGGACGGCTCGACTTTCATCGAGAACGGCATGGTGGCGTCGTTCCCGCTGCCGGAGGGCGAGGCCGGAGTGGCCATGCACTTGGCGCGCGAGGACCTCGAGCAGTTCATGCTCGATGCCTGGCAGGTGCCGGTGCGGCGCGAGCGCGTGCTCGCCGTCGATCTGGCTACGAAGCGGGTGCGCACCGACTCCGGAGAGTACGAAGTCAGGCGACAGATAATAGACTGCTCCGGCCCGGCCATGGTTCTCGCCTCGGCGGCCGGCACCGCCAAACGATTGTGGCCGGTGTTCGCGACCTGGGCATACTTCGACATCAAAGAAGACCGTCCCGAACGCTTCCACGGCGCCATCGCGGAGCGTGGCTGGCGGACGCTGCGCTACGATGCTCGTGCGCACCGGCGGCTCGAAGGCGACGAGCTTGCCGGTTGGCTTCCAGGCCGCTCCACGGTGCTGACCAAGATCCGCGAGGGGACGTGGTCGTGGGAGATCCCGCTCTTCGATTCGACCGTCTTGAGCTACGGCATCGTCAGCCGCCACGGTAAGGTGAGCCGCGAAGACCTGTTCGAGACCGCGCGCACGCAGCACTGCCCCAACTACACCCTCGAGCCCCGGCCTCTCGACCACTCCTCGTCCTTCAATCGCCTGCACGTCCGCAACTACTTCGCGCGCCGCGCCGATGTGGCCGCGACTACGGACTACATCCTTCTCTCCGACGCCTTCACGTTCGCCGATCCGATCTACTCCGTCGGTACCGGCCTCGCGGTCAACAAGGCCATCGAGGTCGCGACGCTGTTGAACAAGACGGAGTGGACGTCCGAGGTTTGCCGCGCTTACTGCGACCGCTACGAAAAGCAGCTAACTCGGGCCGTGTCGGGCTTCCAATACTGGTACTCCGGCGACATCATGCGCGACGACGCCGCGGCCACGCGGGCGCAGGAGACGCTGGCGGGCGAGGCTTTCCGATCCACGAACGAGGCCCTCATCCTGCACTACGGCAATGCGCTCGCCGACGCCGACCTCTCGGGCCGGATCGGCACGGCCGATCCTTTCCTCATCGACTGGGCGCGCCCGCCGCTGGACGATGCAGTGCGGCCGTTGCTCGACGTCGCGCCGGACGGAACGGTGCACCAGTGGCGATTCATCGGCGCCAACCCGAGCGCCGGCGGGATCGTGTTGCGCTGGGACCACGCCGCGCTCCCCGAGCTGCGGGTGCTCGTCGACTCCGGCTCCGGTCCCGCGCCTGACGGGCGCTTCGGCGTCTCGTACATGAACCTCGCCGACCGCCCCTATCCGATGACCCCCGTCGTCACGGCGCTCCTCGACCGCATTCGTGGCCTCGTCGACGCTCGACGCGACACGTGGCGAGCGCTGCTGTCGGATAGCGGGTCCTGATCGGCGCGGCTGGCGCGTCGTCGCGCGCCGGCGCGCACGTCAGGTGAGATGCACCGCCGTCGGGACGTTCGAGAGGCCGCGGGCCGTTCGCTCCGCTAGATGACGTCGCTCGAGCTCTTCGAGCTCGCTGAACAGGGCGGCTCCCGGCGGTGTCAAGCGGGCGTGGGCCCGCAGCATCTCCATGCCCTCGTGGTTCTTCAGATCGATGTCGGACAGGCGCTCCACGAAGCCGGAGCGCGCCGCGAACGGGTGCTCGGCGTCGCGCAGGCGACGGTAGAGCTCCGCGACGGGGAGGAATGCGTGTACTGCTAGGAGGATGCCCCAGAGCGGGCGCGGGTCGGGTCGTACCGGACTCGGGTAGAGCGGATGATAGGCATTTTCTATGAAGTCGGCGCTGTACGCTGCGACGTTGAGCTTGTTGTGCTGGAATTCGTGCACTACCGCCTCCGCCATCGTCATGACGTTCGGGTGTAGCGTCAGGTACATCGTGCCGACGGCTTCGCGGTAGGAAGCCGACAAGTGGCGCTCGTCGTCGTAGCCGACCGGTACCACCTCGTGCAGCAAGAGGCGCATCTCGGCGAACGTCTGCGGCAGAAATCTCGCGACGAGCGCCAACGCCTCGTCGAGGACGCCGACCCACTCGGTTTCCGGCCGGTTGCCGAGATCGACGGCGTTTCCGCACTTGTCCGGGTGCGCCTCGAATGCCGCGATCGGGTTGTGGTCTATCGTAGCGAAGTGCGCGACGTCGCCGATCGAGTAGTAGCAGCGTTCGAAGCGGAAGCCGTTGGCCGCCGCACAGGCGGCGGCCATGCCGGCTTCGTCGAGCGGCAGGCGCGCGATCTCGGCGCCGGCGGCGACGGCGGCGACGTGGCGCGCCGTGAACACGAGCCCGGTAGCGGTCTCTGGCGGGACTATCTCGCCGCCGATGGCCGGCGACGCGAGCCGCGGCGCGTCGTGTTCCCAAAGCAGAATTTCGTCGTCGGCGATGAGGCCGCGGAGCGCCATCTCGAAGAGCAGCCGCGGCAACACCGCGACGGCGGCGGCGTCGATCCGGCTCCGGAACTCCGGGAGATCGTCGCGCAGCCGAAAGCAGGAGACCGGCGTGCCGACGGCTGGCGCCGTGAAGCAGTGGAGCAGCCGGACTTCGTCGACCGCGAGAGCCCGCTGCATCTGATCGGCGAGGCGGGCGTGCGCGTCGCGCAGCGACGGCGGGAGCTGCGGTCCGAGCGCCGCGAGCGTTCGACAGCAGGAGGCGAGATAGTGTGCGTAGGCGGCGCGGAGGGTGCGGGGATCGCCGTCGATGGCGTCGCCGAGGACGAGATCCTGACCGGTCATTGGACGATGAAGTGATCGAGGGTGCGGTTCGTCGTCCAGCGCCGGAACATTTCCATGTCCGATTCGTCGGCCGATGCGAGCTTGTGCATCAGGTAGTCGAAGACGGACTTGTGTTTCTTGCACCAGTTGGAGTCGCGCATGTGTCCGTGGATGCTCCCCTGCGTCTTGTAGTTGTACTCGACCTGCTGTCCGCACCATGGTTTGTACACGCAGGAGACGCAATCGGGCTGCGCGTCGTTCAGGCCGGCCATGACCAGCGCCCGCGTCGCGGCGCTGGTCATCAGCTGGCGGTAGTCGTCGTCGACGGAGCCGATCCGGAACATGTCGTCGCCCATTGCCGCGACGAAGCGCCCCTCGTCCGACGAGTAGACGCCGCCGTCTGGCGCATAGCCGAGCTGGCCGATGCAGGCGCCGCCCGGCGTGCGAAGATCGAGAAAATTCGGCTCCTCGTCGATGAGGATCTTGTTGAGCATGATCGCCGCGTGGCGCTCCATCACTTGAACGCCCTGGCGATTCAGCTCGATGATGTAGTCGACGGTGTTGGCGTAGAACTCGAGGTATTCGTCCATCGAGTAGCCGAGGGTCTTGGCGCTGCGCGCCGCGAAGCCGAACGGATCGAGCTTGCGGAGGAAGATCGCGCGGCAGCCGACCGCGACGAATTCGTCGACGATCTCCTTCCAGCGCGAGAGGCTCGGCCGCGTGATCGTGGGCAGCGCCTCGACGCGGTAGTGATTCGTGTCGAGGCCCATCTCGCGGTAACGCTCGTTGATCTTCCGCATCCAGTAGACGAGCATCTCGTGGCTGTTGCCGCCCTTGAAGACGCGGATCTTGTTGTGGAGATCGGCGGGTCCGTCGAGGCTCGTGCAGATCTGCACCTTGTGGTCGAGGAGAAACGCGAGCCGCTCGTCGTCCATGAGGGTCAGATTCGTAACCAGGGCGAAAGAGAGTACCTTGCCGATGCCCCGGTTCTTGTGCGTCGCGTACTCGACGACATGCCGCAACACGTCCCAGTTGGCGGTGGGCTCGCCGCCCTGGAACTCGATCGTCAGGCCCCGCGCGGTCGACTGGAACGCTAGGTCGACGGCGCGCTCTGCCACTTCGCGGGACATGTCGGTATCGGTCCGCTCCATCCCGACGACGGAGCTATGGCAGTACTGGCAGACGAGATTGCACCGGTGCGTGAGCACGAAGCCGTGCAGGGTCGGGCCGTGGAACAGGTACTGCTTCTTGCGTCGCCAGCGCTGCGCTTGTGCCGCGATGTCGACCGCCTTGGCTATGAAGCTGGCGCCGCGAAGCTTCTCGTAGAGCGGCTCGCCCGGCTGCGGTCGTCCCTCGACGAAGGAGCAGAACTCGTCGGGGGTGAGCAGCAGCCAGTCGCCGAAGTCGTTGGTGACCAGAACCTTGCCGCCGATCATCCGCTGGTTGAAAGGCGTGGCGAAGTCCGGCGCCCAGCGCTCCGGAGCGAGCGTCGTGAAGTCGACCTGGCGTCCGCGCGGCAGGAGCGGGGCGTCAAGCATTGCCGCTGCGGTGGCCGCGTGCGGAGTTGGCGAGCGCGAAGTTGCAGAACTCGGCGACGACGTCGCCGTCGACGTCGCGCGCGATCGCACTGACGTCGACTACGTGGTGCTCGCCATCGGCGCGAATCGAAAAAGAGGCCAGACCCGCGAACGCGGCTGCAGCCTCCTCGATCGCCTCTTCGCTGTAGAGCGTCCGATGGAATCGGATGGTCACCGCATCCGTGTCGTTCGCCGTCACTCGGTCGTCTCCTTTCCGGGTTCCAGCGGTCGGGCGATCCCGTGCGGGTCGACGAGGAAGCCGTCCTCCGGGCCGGTCGCTTCGATGAGCGGAGGGTTCGCCGGCGTCGAGGCGACGACCGGCGCGGCGCCGGCGGTCGCGCCCGCGATGGCGACCGCGACGACGTCCTCGATGATACGCTGGTTCGCGTCGACGACGCGGTGGCGCAGCGCCTGCGCGAGGAGCTCGTTCTCGAACTCGCCCGCCAGGTCGCGCAAAGCCGCTGCGTCGAGGGGGCGCTTGGCCCGCAGGCGCACGGCGAAGCGCGAGTCCCGCCGGTCGAGCAACACGTAAGCGCGGTCCAGGAACACGTAGGCGGCGGCGTAGAGGACGTCGCGCGGATAGAGCCCGATGTCGAGCGCGAGCGTCAAGGTCGCGGTGGCTGGATCCAGAGTTTCGATCTGTACGTTGGGCATGGTCTTCAGGCGGCCGGCGCTTCGTCCTTGCTTCGGTCGGGACGCCACGCCGGCTCGCAGGCAGCGGGGAAACGTGTAGCCCAGCTCCGATCGGGCCGGCAAGCGGCTTCGCTCGGGACAGCGAAGAGGTGCGCTAGCTTATATCGTCGAGCGCGACGGTGCCGAGCCTGATTTCGCGTCGTGTCCGCAGTCGTCGGCTCGCGGGCCGCGCTCTAGAGTATGCTGCGCCCGATCGCGAGGATGCCGAAGACGATCGCGAGCAAGGTTCCGGCCACACCGACCGTCTGCACGACCAGCGCCTCGTGCGCATCCTCCGAGCGCCGGGCGATGATGGCTCCCCCGGTCGCGGCGACGGCGGCGAAGATCATCATCATGATGTGCCCCATCAGGGCGCTGTAGAAGGTTATGGTGACCAGGAGTGCGAAGCCGAGCAGCACTTGCACGTGGACCAGGGCAACGAAGACCGCCATCGCGCCTCGGCCTAGCGCGCGGTCGCTTCCCGTCGCCAGCCGCCGCAGGAGCACGGCGAGAGCTCCGATGCCGACGAGGAGCACGAGGTAGCGAAGGCCGGAGTGGGCATGCAGGAGGATGTCCATCGCGCCGGCAATACTACGGACGGGCACTCGGTGCGAATCCGGCGTATCCGGCGCGAGCACGCTCGGCGGCGGGCCTGCCCTGCAGCGGTCGGGTGCAGGCGAGCGACGTCATGCCGCCGGCGCCGCCGCAGCGCCGTATGCCGGCCTGAGCTCCGCGTCTCCCCAGCGCTCCAGATAGTCGCGACGAAGCCCCAGGCACGCTCCGTGCTGGTAGCGGCAACCGTTGCACTTCTCGGCGTACGTGTTCGGCGAGATCTTGGACTCCCAGAGCGCGAAGGTCGCCCGCGGCGTCACGACGAGCACCTTGTCCTCGCGCAGGTCGGCGACGTGGTCTTCGTAGCCGGTCAGCATGCAGCGCGGGATGTGCCGGGATCGCACGGTGACGCCGAGCCGCTTGCCGCGCTCGAATGCGGCGACGATACCGTCGCGCATCTCCGTGACCGTCGGCAGCGACGCGAGGTTGTAGCGGTTGCGATCGCTAAGCGAGACAAGCCAGAGGTTGAAGGTGTCGACGCCGAGACTCGCCCAGTGCTCGACGATGTCGCCGAGGTGCATCCAGGTGTCGTGCTTGACGATGAGATCGCCCGTAAGCGTGCGGCCGAGAGCCCGCAGATTACGCACGCCGCGCGTCACCAAGGACAGCGCGTCCGGACGTCCCATGATGCGCGCGTAGAGCTCGTCGGTATGCGCCATGAACGAGATGTGAAAATCCGTGACGCCGGCGTCGCACGCCTCCGCCGCGAAGGATTCGTACGAGTACATCAGTCCGTTCGAAGGAATCTTGATCGATCGCCAACCGCGGTCGCGGCACCAGCGGACGAGCGGCAGGAGGCTGCGGCGGATGGTCGGCTCGCCGCCGCCGAACGCGACTTTGGTGGCGCCGCGGCGACGGGCGTTGGCGAGTGCCGCCATGACGGACGCAGTCGCCATGTTCTCCTTGCGCATCTCGTCGGTGATCGAGCAGTAGTCGCACTGCACGTTGCAGGCGTAGCCGATCATCACGTCGACGAGGACGTCGGCGTACTCGCACCACTCGTCGCCGAGCTTGACGGCGGTCGTGCTCATGCCGTCGCCATCACGAGCCGAGCGCGCTCGACGCGCATGTCGGGCTTCTCCCGGGCGAACACCTGGAATCCGTCGCAGACGGTCGTCCATGGGCATCGTGCGCAGACCTCGAGCTTTTCGCGGCGGGCACCGAGCCACTCGTAGAGGTTCACTTGCTCCGGAAAGCGCGGATCGGCGGCGAAGATCATCGTCCGTCCCATCTTCTGCAGATCGGCGGCAACCCAGCGCTCGTAGCCCGGGAACGCGCAGAACTGGGCGTTGACGACGTAGATGCGGATCGCCTCCGCATGGCGGTCGATGACGCGCATGACCGCCTCGGCCGCCTCCGTCAACGGCGGTACCACGTCGTCCCAGGCGCGGCCGAACGGCGTCGTGAACTGGAAGTTGATCTTGGAGAACCCCTTGGCGACGGCGAGCGCGGTGAGCTCCATGAGCTGGCCGACGTTGGCGCGGATGATCGTGACGTTGACACCGATCTCGAGGCCCGGAGGTCGAAGGGCCGTGACGTTGTCGATGCCGGCCATGGTGTCGGCGAAGCTCCCCGGAGTATCGGTGGCCGCTTCGTGCACCTCCGCCGTGGCGCCGTGCAGCGAGATCAGGAGGTGAGTCAGGCCGCTGTTCACGAGGCGGTTCGCGAGGGTCCGGTCGCGGAGCAAACGCCCGTTGGTCGTAAGATTGATCGAGCGATAGCCGAGCCTGCACGCCAGCTCGATGGTGTCGGCGAGCTGCGGGTGCGTCGTCGGCTCGCCGCCGTCGATGTCGAGCTGGTCGGTGCCCTGGTCGCGGTGCTGCCGCAGTATCGTCTCGATCTCGCTCCATCCGAGTGCCGCCGATATACGGTCGCCGGTGGCGCAGAACACGCAGCGGTTGGGGCACTTGTAGGTGATGTTCATGATCAGCTTGCGCTCGCTGCGCGACGCTATCTTCAGGTCGAAAGCCGCCCGTGCTTTCTCGAGGTATCCCGGCGGACAACCAGGCGGCTCGAAGCAGGGGCGGTGCTGGAAGAGGGCGCCGTCCTTGAGGTCGACGCCGCCGGGCGGAACGAGCCCCAGGGCCGCGACCTGCTCGTGGAGTGCGGTGCCGAGGATCGGCGTCGCGAACTGCACCGACGGCCAGACGCCGTGGCGGTCATAGAGCTCCCATGCCAGGTCGAGCGTGGCGGTGACGTGGGCCGGCGTCTCCCACGGGAAGCCGATGATGAAATGCGACATCAGGGGCACCCCGAGCTCGCGGCACCAGGCAGCGACGCGCCGGACGGCGTCCAGGGACTGCCCCTTGCCGATCGGGCCGTCGAGGTCTGCTTGGGCTGCGCTCTCGGCCGAGATGCTGAGCATCCCGATGCGCCCGCGCATGAGCGCGATGGCCTCGCGGCTCAGGTGGTCGGCGCGCATGCCGTTCGGGAAGTCGTAGGTGAAGTCGAGCTCGTTCAGCATGCGGAGCAGGGCTTCGAAATCCGCGCGCACGTTCACCATTTCGTCGAGGACCAAGAGCTTCTTCGCGGCAAATGCGGTTTTCAGCAGGTACGCCCAGTGGGTGAGGCGGGTGAGGGGGATCGGCCGGTACAGCTTCCGACCCGTTCGCCGCCAGCCCGGATTGCTGGTGCAGAAGATGCACCGATGCGGGCAGCCGATGCTGGTGACGAACGAGCGTGTGCCGGCGCCGATGCCGAAGGTGTTGTGCCACGCCCCGTCGCCGAAGCAGCGTTCGAGGAAGCGATCGAAGTGGTCGATGTCGATGCCGTCGAGAAAGTAGAGCGCTTCGAGGGGATCGGCGCCGCGCCCTTCCGCATCGTGCAATACGGCGCGAGCGTCGCCGAGGCGAGCGAGATACTCGGGCTCCGCGCAGAACCGCTCGCCGGGATACTTCAGGATCGCGTCGAGCTCGGGGTACTGCGCGAGCACCCGGGCGGCGTCGTAGTCGGCGTAGTGCTGGCCGCCGACGTAGCCGTCGGCGAGCAGCAGGACGGATCGGGGAAATCGCGCGCGCAGCGCCGTTACGAGATCTCGTGTCTCGGCGTGGGCGTCCTCGATGCGGAGGAAGACGGGATTGCCGAGGACCACGACGTCGAAGCGGCCGCGGGGCAGGGCGGCGGCGAACGCGTCGTGGCCGACGCCGAGGATCCATCCCCCGGCCGCTCGCTGGTGGCGTCCCGAGCCGGCGAGCGCAAAGGCGTCGTGCACGGCGACCTCCGCACCCGCCCGCGCCGCCGCGCCGGCGCACGCCAGCAGACCGTGATTGGCGAAGAACGGGTAGTCGATGAAGTCGTCTTCGAGGACGAGCGGCGGATTGACGAAGAGGAAGCGGCGCATGGCGCTACAGGGGCCGCTCCAGCGCTTGCTGGCGGCGTTCGAGCGACGGCTGCTCGGTGAGCGACCGCCGGCCGCGACGCGCCATCAGTCGCGTCAGGAGCTGGGGCGACGGCTGCCGCCGCAGCACCTGGGCGATCACCGGGGTCGGATCCTCGAAGATCGGCGAGAGCTCGCGCTCGTCGTAGCTCTTCGCCATCGAGAACATGCCCGCGCAGATGGGATCGAAGCGGCACGCCTGGCAGGCGTCGCCCTTGCCGTGCAGAAACTCCTTCTGGTGGATGAAACCCTTGAAGTCGAGGAAGCGGATGCAGCGCTCTTCTTCCTTGATGATCTTGCGCGCTTCCGTCGAAGCCCATGCGTAGCGCCGCATGTAGCAGAGCGGCACGCGCTCGGCGCGGAAGGTCCGCCCCGTGCTCACGAGGTAATCCATCGCCTTCTCGAGCGACACCTGGAATTCGTAGTGCCGCGGAATGCAGTCGGGATTCTCCTCGGCACGGTTGCCGTCGGGATCCATGTTGTTCCAGACGAAGTGGCGGATGAACGGAAAGTTCTCGCATAGCCAGCGGACGTTCTCGTGGAGATGGTCGGCATTCCAGACGTTGATTACGGTGTTGACGTCGGAGGTGATGCCCATCTCCGGGACGTGCTCGAGGCAGCGTACCAGCACGTCCCAGGCGCCGCGATACTGCGTGATGAAGTCGTGCACTTCCCGGCGGTAGCTGTGGATCGAGACGTGGATGTGCGTCAAGCCGGCGTCGACGCAGCGCGCGAAGAACTCTTTGTCCGCGAGCTTCTGCCCGTTGGTGATCATGCGGCTCGAGAGCTTGCGCTCGCGTGCGTAGGCGAGTGCGGGTAGCAAGAGCTCTGAAGTGCTAGGCTCCCCGCCCGTCAGGATCACGCCGTCGTATCCCATCTCGACGAGCCGATCGATGTTGCTGCGCATCTCGGCCTCGTCGAGATGGACGCCGGTCGGCGGATTACTGCAGAAGTGGCACTTCTGGTAGCAGTTCCGCGTGAGCTGCAGGTAGCCGAGATTCGCCATCGCCGATCGTCACCCCGGAGCCGAGATCTGGTGCCGCTGCGCAGCTTCCCCGCGTGCGCGCGCGCGCTCCTCGCGCTGCTTCCGGGCCAGCTCGATGAGCGGCTCGATCGGGGCCGCCTGTGGCGGCGCGAAGCCAGGCAGGCTCGGCGCGACCGGCTGCAGCGGCTGGCCGTCGCGAACGCGAGGCGGGGGCGTCGGATGGAGCGCGAGCAACTGCGCGGTCGCGTCTTCCGTCCAGGCGCCGCCACGCAGGGGCTCGAGCCGGGCGAAGCCCTGATCGCGGAGGAAATTGATGTGGGCGCCCTCGCAGCGCGCGGTTACGGCGCACTCGCGGCAGCGCAGCGACTTGGCGAGGTAGCCGTGCACGACGTGGGAGCGGGCGAGCTCGTGGATGGCGAGGCGTCCGGTGGCCGGATCGAAGAGCCGCCGCTCGAGAACCTTGGGCGCTTCGATCAGCCGCGTTCCGGGGGCGAGGCACGCCGTCAGCCCGCTTGTTCGGATCGGTAGGGCGAGCGCGGCGAAGAAGCTCTTCGGGTCGCGGACATCGTTGGCGACCGCGTCCTTCAGGAGCTCGTAGCTCGGCTGACGCAAGCTGACGACGTCGAGGCAGGCCCGGACGCGCTCGCGCTGCGCCAGCAGCCAGGGAGCCGTGCGCTGGTTCAATTCGATCTCGACCTCGACTCCCGCGGGCAGTGGCGCGCCATCGAGAATGACGCCGAGTTGCTCCGGCTCGCGGAGCGCCAGGAGAAGCCGGTTCGGTACGCGCGCACGATCGACCGCTCGCGAGACGCGGTGCGGTCGGACGTAGACGCCGGCGTCCGGCGGCACGCCCAGGCTCTCCAGGTCCGCCAGATCGTCGACCTCGACGCCGATCGTCCGGCAGCCGAAGGGCAGCGAGCTCGCTGCCGGCACGTCCGCCGGTCCGGCTACCGCACCGATCCACCACACGTCCCAGCCCGCTTGGTGCTGCCGCTCGATCACGCGGTCGGCGGTCGTGCAGAACGGCTCGATGAAGCAGTGCCTGCAGCGCTCCTGCTGCCGGCACTCGAGCGGTGTGCCCTCGTCGAGGTAGCGGCGTACCTGGAAGCGTCGGCCGTTCACCTCGTCGAGCATCTTGTGCGGATCCTGGATCAGGTCTTCCAGACCTTCGAGGAACTCCACGGGGAAGCGATTGGTCCAGACCACGACATTGGGGTGGCGGTTCAGGCGGAACACCTTCTGCAAGCGGGGCAGGTGTGCGACCGGGTCGTAGAAGAGCTCGTCGCGGTTTTCGAAGGCGGCGCCTTGCGGGATCACGTGCAGGAGGTCGAACTCGTTGACGCCGACCGAGAGGCAAAGCGCGACGATCCGGTCGATGTACTCGACGTTCTGTTTGTTGATGCAGACGTCGACGTTGACGATGACGCGGCCGTCGCGGACGGCGCGCACCATGCCCTTCATCAGTCGATGGTAGGCTCCTTGCACGCCCGTGAGGCGGTCGTGCAGCGCCGGCGTGTGGCCGTGCAGGCTGAACGTGATCTCGCCGAGACCGGCCTCGACCGCCTTCAGGAAGAAGTCGCGCTTGGCGAACATGTAGCCGTTGGTGACCGTCTGTACGCGGTTGTAGCCGATCTCCCGGGCATAGCGGACGAAGTCGAGGAACTTGGGATGGATCGAGCCCTCGCCGCCCGACAGGATGACCTTGTCGGCATCGAGCTCTCGGCGCCCGCGCTCGAGCTCTTTGCGGACGTCGTTTTCCAGGAGGTAGACGTTTCTCGGCGTGTCGGTGTCGAGGCAGAACAGGCAGCGGCTGTTGCACGCCGTGACCAACCGCACCCAGTGCTTCCGGACGTTGGCCGCGCGCTCGCGATCCAACATCCGTTCCGTCAGCTGTCCTGCATCCATCGTTGCGACCTCGTGTTGCGGAGCCACCCGATCGCCGTACCGGGGCACCCGGCCGCCACGCACGCCTCGCCGCCGTCGCAGCCCGCAAAGGCGCCGATCGGGTCCGCGCCGCACGGAGCGTAGGCGACGCGGCGACCGAAAGCGACGGTGAACGGCCGTTCGTCGTGTCCCGTGAGCGCCGCCGCCGAGGGCTCGCCCGCGTCGAGGCCGGTGTCCGCGCCCAGGCAGCGCGGCAGCACCGCCAGCAACGCCGATCGCGCCGCGCCAGCCGGCAAGCGGCGTGCGTGCTCCGCGACGTCCTCCAGGTGCGATCCATCGGCAGCCAGGCGGAATCGCGGCTCTCCCGGCAGCTCGCCGCCGTTCCAGGCCGCGACGAAGCGGGGAATGAGGCGCGCGTCGTGGAGGATCGCGTAGGCGCCGACGGCGATCGATGTCTCGGTGCGCAAGCGCTCGGCGCCGCGCAGGGTCGCCGCGAAGGAGCCGGCGATTCCGCAATGGGCGTCGTGGCTCGACGCCTCCGGTCCGTAGAGCGCCACGTCGATCCGCCGCAGCGTCTTCAGGCGGCGCATATCGACGTCCCGCCACTTCACGATCGCGCTTCCTTCGCCGGCGCACTCGACGTTCGGAAAGAGCCGAACCGCGTCGTAGAGCAGTGCCGCGGCGTTCGGATGGGCGAGGAGCTCGGCGCCGACGAGCCGCAACGTTGCCGGCCGGAAGCGAGCGGCGTCGACCAGCCGGGCGCGGATGGCGCGTGTCGATTCGGGTCCCGCCGGGGAGCCGTCGCTCACGGTCGGCGGATCGTCGGCGCATCCCTCGCAACGCAGGCGGCGTGGACCTCGCCACGAGAGCACCATCGTCCCGGAAGGCTGCGCGTCCCGCTGCTCGGCTACGTTCTCTCGTACGCGTGCCGCGACCGGCCCCGGGTCGGCCAGCTCCTCCCAGCCGAAGCGGGCCACGTAGTCCGCCGGCGCCCCGCCGCACCGGGGCGCACCGGGACAGTCCGCGCATCCGTGGCTCGCGGCGACGCGCCCGGCCGCACCTTCCGTCATGAGCCAAACTTCGGCGTCGACGCGAGCGAAGAGTCGTTGCAGCCGCGGCGCCGTGCAGGGCGGAAAATCGCGAATCTCCACCCGTGCCCGCCGCTGCAGAGCGATCGTCACCGCGCGTTCGAGATCGTCGGTCAGGAGCGACAGACGCGGCGCCAGCAGGACGAATCGCGCCGGCTCGACGTCGGCGGCGGTGAGCCGCCGGAGCACGATCGTACGCACCCCGGCGCGCGTCAGGACATCGATCGTCTCGGCGAGATGCGGCATCGTCGGGCGCGTGACCACGACCTCGGCCGTGACCGCCATGGCGCCTTCGACGCCCGTGCGAATCGCGCGCAGCGCCATCCTGAGCGCGCCCGGTTGGCCGACCAGCCAGTCGTGCGCATCCCGGCGCGCACTATGGAACGGCACGTTGATGCGCCGGACGCCGGCGGATCGCAGCCGTTCGAGCACCGCGCTCGTCAGGCCGGCGCCCGCGGTGGTCAACCCGAGGTTCTCGGGCCGGAGCTCGTGGAGCTCGTGGAGCAGGGCGGACAGATCGCCGCGGCGAAGCGGGTCGCCGCCCTCGACCAGGAAAGCGCCGGGCCGGCCGGCGGCGCTGTGCGCGGCGCGGAGTACGTCGCGCCCGGGGAGATCGTCGGTCGCGGCGCCGGAGCGCCACGGCAGCAGGAACGGACTGCGCACCAACGAGATACGAAGATCGATGCCGCGAGCAGAGGCGCCGGCTGCAGAGCCTCGCGTGTGCTCACCGCTCGACGGCGTCGGATCGTGGAAAGTGGAGCTCACCTGGGGACGTCCGTCCAGTCTCGGACGGTTAGCACGGCGGCGGGCCTATCGGCCAGGATTTTTTTCGTGTCTTGGCTGCGACGCGCGCCGCTTCCGGCGGCCGGAGCCGGGGCGCGTCCGCCTCGGCGAACGCGCGATCGACTCGCGGCCGGCACTCGGCGCCGAAGCCGAGCCGCCTCAGCGATGCGGACCGGCCTCGCTCGTCCAGCGCTGCAGGATCTCGAGCGTCGTGGGGTCGTCGTCCCTCGCCAGGAGTGCGAACAGCGTGCGTGCGACCGCCATGTGCTCCCGGCACTCGAAGGATCGGGGCCGCTGCCCGAAGAGATCTCCGTCGCGCACGTACGTCGATACGGGGGAGATGCCGCAATACGGTTTGTTCCAGCAGTCGGCGCACATCGGCTGGGCGTCCAGAAGCGACGCGGCCGCGATGGCCCGAACCGTCGGATGCCGGACGATGTCGGCGAGCGTCAGCTCACGCACGTTGCCGAGGACGAAGAGGGAATCACCGAGCGCGTCGAGGCGGCGCGCCTCGTCGTTCGGAAATACGCGGCCGTCGGGATCGTAGGCGAGCTCGCTCGAGCCGGCCGGGCTCGGCGAGCGGATCTCCCGCGCGGCGGGATTGCCGGCGGATAGGATGCCGTTCAGAAATCCCGACGCTGTTCGCTCGGTGAGGTGCACTCCGCCGCGATTCAATTCCAGGACATAGTCGAGGGCGTGGTCATAGAACGCCAGGTATTCCTCGGCGGTGTACCCGATCGTCCGCCACACGTCGGCGGCGAAGCCGAGCGGACCGAGCGGCTCCAGCCGGATCGATCGCAGTCCGCGGGCCGCGTACTCGTCGACTACCTCCCGCCACGCCGACAGCGTGCGGCGGGTCGTCGTCATGCGGACGTCGACGTGCCAGGTGCCGGGATCGCGCCCGAACTCGCGAGCGCGGCGGTCGAGTCGCTCGATCCACTGCGCCACCTCGGCGTGCCGGCCGGCTACCGTGTAGCCCCGGTTCCAGTCGTGGAGCTCGGCCGGTCCGTCGAGCCACGTCCGGACGTCGACGTCGTTGGCAATCAGCCACTCCGCCGTCTCTTCGGTCATGCGGCTCAGGTTGCTGACGAGTGTGAAGCGCAGGGTCTTGCCCGCGGCGCGCTCGTTCGTCTCGCGCGCGTACTCGACGAGATGTCGGATGCCGTCGACGTTCAGCAGCGGCTCACCGAAGTGCGCGCTCAGCTCGAACGACAACGCCGGAGAGGCGCTCTGGAGCGCGACGTCGACGATGCGCGCGGCCGTCGTGCGATCGAGATCGAGGCGGACGTCGGGTGCTGTCGCCGGCGCCCGGCCGTCGGTGACCGGGCGCCGGGTCATCGTGACGACGTGCCGCTCCGGTCCGCGGGCGACATGGCCGGCGCGCCGAGCCAGCCGGGCTCCGAGTGCGTCGAGATCGAGGCCGTCGCGAAGAAAGCCGCCGTCGCGGAGCGACGCGAAGCGCGGGTGGCCGGCAGTGATCTCGCCCGCGAGTAGCTGGACGAACTCCGGCTCGCTCAACAGCGCCCAGTCGCCGCCGTCCGTGGTGACCAGAACCTTGCCGGCGATCCGGCCCCAGCGAAAAAACCCCAAACGCTCGCAGGCGACCGACGGCGGGAGCGGAGCCGCGAAGCTCGCGCTCATCGTGCGTACCCTGCAGGGGCGCCGGCAGCGCCGCGCAATCGTTCGCAGCTGAATCGGTCCATGCGCGGCGCGACCCCCGACCTACTTCGGCTCGCCTTCCTTGTCGCCGTGCTTGGCCTCCCACGGAACCGAGATCTCGAGCGGGTCGTCCGTGAGCTCCTCCGCGTCGAGCTCGGCGAGGAGATCGTCGACGGAAGGCGCCGCCGCCGCCGCCCGCAGTGCTGCGGCCGTATAGTACTCGCGGATCCGAGCAGTGGATTGCGACAAGCGCAGTCGCGCCGCTTGCGATAGCAGCTCGTTCGAGAACTCGCCGGCGAGAGCTTCGAGCTCGGCGGCCGTCGCCGCCGTGCGCGGCGTCAAGCGGACGTTCACCCCTTGGGGCTGCGGCCGGGAGAGGAAGACGAAGCAGCGGTCGACGAAGAGATACGCCGCTCCGTAGATGGCCTCGAGCGGATAGATCGTTTCGTCGACGTCGAGCGATGCGTGATCGCGCCCCATCGCTACGGCCCTTCCTTTCGTCCACTGCGGCTGCGCTCGCGCAGGCCGACGGAGAGTGGCGGATGTAGCGCACTTCCGAACCGGCTCGCAACTTCGTTGCCGCGGCGGCAGCGCTTCGACCCGTCGTCGATGATCGCGGCGCGCGCCCGGCATCGACCGTCGCCGGCGGCTATGCCGCATATGGCGTCTGCTGTGTTCCCGTTGCTGTCGTCGGCCGAGGGCGCAGCGAAATATCGTCGCCGTCTGCACTTTTCGATTGACAAGTGGCCAGTCGAGTATGCTAGCGGGTGCCGTCCCAAAGTGCCGCGTCCCGACATGCCGCGCCTATTGTCCATGGTGTTCGAGCCCCGTCGATCAGATCGATTCGTGCGCAGCGGCGATCGGCGCGGTGCGGCGATCATCGGCGTGGCTTGCGGGGCTAGGAATCCGGCAGCGCGAGCGAGTTAGGTTTCCAGAAGGGAGCGGGCGATGCTTTCACGACGCGAATTGATCGGCAAGGCGGCGGTCGGCGCCGCGGCGGCGTTGGCCGTTGGCGGAATGGGAACTGCAGTGGCGGCGACGCGGCCGCTGCGGATGCGGGCGGACGGGACCGAGACTCCGACCGCGGACGACGCGAGCATGGATCCGAGGCCGGCAGCGCGCCAGGACGCGACGCCGGTTCCGCGCCAGGAAGACGCGCCGGCGCCTTGGGCGCTGCTCGCGCCTTACGCGGCGGGGGCGGAGGTCGCCTACGGCTGGCGGCTCGTGGATCTTTCCCCGGTGCGGGACGGCGCCGCGGTGGCGACGCTGCAGAATGCGCGCGGCCGCGCCTACCGCGTCCATCTGTGCCGCAACGACGGGGACCCGCAGGGAGTCATCCATACCCGGCGGGTCGATCTGGTGGTGATGAACCAGGGCTACGGCGAGCTGCCGACCGAAGAACACATGGGACAAGCGGTCGTGGCGCTGGCGCACGTGGTTGCGGCCAACGAGCGCACGGTGGCGGATGCGGTATTCGCTGCGCTCGAGCCGCACAGCGAGCGGGTGCAGCGCTTCGCGGCGGCGGAAACGCTCGCGGCCGAAGGCAAGCTGCGGTGAAGGGGCGGGCGCAGCGAACTCAGGGGAAGGAGCCGACATGAGCGACAAAGAGAAGGGGCTGCCGTCACTACGGAAGACGCCGGTGGATTTCCTCAGTCGGGAGGAGGCCCGCCAGGCACTGACGCCGGATGCAGCGCTGGACGCCACCGAAGCAGCGCGGGCGCTGCGCGCCGAACCGAACAGCGAGAACATACTGCTCGCCCAACACCTGTCTCACGCATCTCACGGGAGCCACGGTAGCCACGGCTCGCACGGTAGCCACGGCTCGCACGGCAGTCACGGCTCGCACGGCAGCCACGGCTCGCACGGCAGTCACGGCTCGCACGGCAGTCACGGCTCGCACGGATCGTGGTGAGAATCCGCCGCGGTGCCCGCGGGCACGGCGGCGACAACGGAGGCGTCGCGATGACGTTAGCTCGGCCACAGCGGAGAGATAGGGCGGCGCAGCCCCGTGCCGTCGGCACGAGGGGATCGGTGCGCACAGGGCATTACGGCGCGGCGCGGGCCTGGGCGGCGGTCTTGGCCAGCGGGCTGCTGGTCATGGCGGCGCCGGCGGCGGCGATCGTCATCACGGGCGGGCCGACCTATACGCCTGGAAGCGG
>JAANMU010000452.1_pt1 | contig 49652 bp, 39 predicted proteins | sample 7279701 | NCBI WGS metagenome assembly JAANMU01 (sample SAMN14094539, study PRJNA606508) | bioreactor metagenome | isolation source: A lab-scale SPAN reactor treating ammonium-rich wastewater day 57 | place: Ireland: Galway | collected 2017-03-13
TTGCCCGAATTGGAACTATACGATCCAACCCCGACGTGCTATGGCTGTTGCTGAGATCGGTTGTTAAAGTGCGGAAGTTATTTTTACACGACTCCTAAATATGCTTTTGCTGCTTTCAGAAATTCTTCAGCCTGTTTGATCATGTGGACAACCACATTGGCTTGAATGTTTGGATCAAATCCATAATCCCCAATTTGGCGCTGGTCAAAGGCTGTGATCAACCACCGATGAAATTTTGGGTCAAGTTCGTTCGTTTTTGCAAAATGTTGACCGTAAGCAGCAATTACGTTGCCGTGCTTCCCAAATTGAAAACCCTTTTCATTCAAAAGGGCTTCCGCAACATAAAACATAGCGTAATATGCGCGACCAGCGGCAAAATCTGCCTTCTCGTTTGTCAACAAAATATCAGCTGCCTCGATTGCGTCAACAGCGCGTGCAAAAAGTTGCCGGGTCGTTTCCTTCACGCGGGGACCCCTTCCGCACGAACATTCTGCAACACAGGCAGATCGCCCTTTTCCCACTGTTCCTCTGTCATGATCGTGCGGCTAACAGTAACGTCGTATTCAAGAGACAAATTGCTTGCCAATTCCGCCGACCGAACCAGCTCATCCCAATAGCTTGTATATGTATCCAAGACGATCATTACGTCCAGATCGGAGTGCTTGTTGTAATCCCCACGCGCATATGAACCGAACAAATAGACGGCTTTCAAGCGTTGACCATACAGCTTGGTCAAGCCTTTCTTTAATTCAGCCAGTAATTGTTTGGTATTCACAGTCATGGGTTTATTATAAACCCAACCACCCTACCTCTCCCATCTCGGCTGCCAATCGGAAATGGGACTGTTCGTTACGCGCGTCAACCCCGTCCCATCGGGGTGAATGATGTAGATCTCGTTGTTGCCGTCGCGGAAGGATGTGAAGGCGATCCAGTTTCCGTCCGGCGACCAGGAGGGCCCGAGGTTGTCGCCTCCATTCGTGAGTTGGATCAAGCCCGTCCCATCCACGTTGACGACGTAGATGTCCCGATTCCCGAATTCGCCGCGATAGAAGGCGAGTTTCGCTCCATCCGGCGACCAGGCGCTGCGCCCGCCCATGTTATCGAGATGTGTGACCTGGCGGATGTTCGTCCCGTCCGCGTTCATCACGAACAGTTGGCGGGCGCCATTACGCGAGGAGGCAAAGGCGATCATGGAGCCATCCGACGACCAGGTCGGGTCAATGTCGTCGCGGTCGGTGAGCGGATGAGGGTTATCGCCATCGGGGCGCATGAGCCAGAGTCCGTTGCCGTGGTTGGCGAAGACGATCCATTCGCCGTTCGGGGAAAGTTCGGGGGCGTAGAGGCTGCCGATGCCGTCCGTCAGTCGCATCAGGTTCCCGCCGTTGACGTCCACGGAATAGATCTCGAAACCTCCGCTTTGTTTGGAGGAGAAGTAGATCGTGTTCCCGTCCGGTGAAATGGACGGGTAGAAGGCTGTGGCTTGAAAGTCCGTGAGTTGGACGCGGTTCGTCCCGTCCGCGTTCATCAGGCAGATCTGGTCAATCTCTTTGACGTAACAGGCGAAGGCGATCTTGCCGGATGGAGGAGCGGTAATCCCGTAGGTCGGAATCGGACTGGGGATCATCGTCGCTTCGAGGGCTGGAGGGATGGACGGCAGGATCGTTTCGGTCGGCGTGACGAAGAGAAAAGGCGTGGGTGTGGATTCGGTCCATGAGGACGAATCAACTGTCGGGTCGGGCGGAGCCGAGACGCGCAGGTTTTGTACGACGTAGGCAAAGTATCCCACCGCGAGGCAGGCAAGCGCCATCCCGCATCCCATTCCGCCGAGGAGGAATTTGTCGTTCGAAGATCGCATCGAGAAGCATGTCCCATTGCAATTGTATTCGATTATTTTGTCGCAAAGGCTATGCTATACTGTAGCCATAATACAGGTAGAACACGATGAATACGACGGTTCTCGAAATCCCAACCGAATTACTGGAAGCGGCAGGGATCACGCCGCAGGAAGCCAAAGCGGAACTGGCGATCCGCCTTTATCAGTTGCAAAGGTTGAACGGCAGGCAGGCGGCGGAACTGGCGGGCGAGCCGAAGGTGATCGCGTCGCTGGATTGGAGCCGGAATGAGGCGGGTCATTTCGACCTGGACGATTTTCTCTCGTGGGCTTCGCACGACCTGAAGACGCCGCTCAATTCGATCATCGGATTTTCCAGCGTGATCTTGAAGGGTCTGAGCGGACCGATCAGCGAGACGCAGGAGACCGATCTTTCCACTGTTTTGAGGGCGGGTCAACGGATGCTGGCGCTGGTCGGTTACCTGGTGGAGATCGCGCGCCTGAACAACGGTCACACCCAACTTTCGCCTGAGGATGCGAACATCGAGGAGGTCATTACCGAAGCGACAAAACGCTGGACGAGGCAGAACGAAGCGAAGCCGCTGCACATGGAAATGACCCTTGCCGATCCCATTTTCAACGTGGATAAGGGACAAATGCGACAGATCGTCTCGCACCTGCTGACCCTCGCCTCGCTTCACGTGACCGAGGGGACTGTTTCGCTTTTTGCAAGCGACTCGGAGGACGCCCTGAACGTCCGCGTCCAAAGCCGCGGAACGAAATCCGCGAACAGGTTCGAAATGGATTCGACGATGCTTCGCTTCATCGTCTCTTCGTTGGTCAAATTGCACGGCGGGCAAATGGACGATCCGCAGGAGACCGAGGATGGATTGTTGTCGAGGTTTTCGGTTCCGAGATAAACGAAAAAAGCCCCCGATGACGGGAAGTCATCGGGGGCTTTTTCATGAAAGATCGGTCCCTTCCCAAACGAGTTGTTCAGGTCTGCGGCGGAGGGGGACGAGGCGTTGTAATTCATTCCGATCGTCATGGCGTCGAACTGGTCAATGACTCCGTTGTTGTCAATGTCGCCGGCCGGCAGAGGGACGGCGGACATCGTGAGGGTCGTCCCGGCGGTTACGGTGACAGAACCCTGGGCGCTGAGGAAACCGTCCGCTGCCTGCCGCTCCGTTTATTTTGCGCTGGTTTTACACAACCAGACTCACCAACCGTCCCTTTGCCACGATCACCTTCTTCGGCTCTTTGCCGTCCAGATACTTCTGAACGACCTCGCTCGCCAGCGCGGCGGATTTGATCTCCTCCTCGTCCGCATCCGCAGGGACGGTGATTCGGTCGCGCACTTTGCCGTTGATCTGCACCGGCAGTTCGATCACCTCCTCCTTCGCGGCTTCCTCATCGAACTTCGGCCATGTCTGTTGGTGGATCGAGTACGGTTTGCCCAGATGATTCGTCCACAGTTCTTCGGCGATGTGCGGCGCGACGGGAGCCAGCATCTTCAAGTAGATTTCAGTCGCTTCGTCCCATTCGGGAGTTCCTGCCGCGCCCGCCTCGCGCGCCTTGTACATCTCGTTCAGCAGTTCCATCAACGAAGAGATGATGGTGTTGAATTCGAAGTTCTCGAAGTCGTGCGTGACTCGTTTCAGGGTTTGGTGAACCTTTCGTCTCAAGACCTTTAGGGTCTCCGGGGACCCTAAGGGTCTGTCCTCAGGACGATCCGTGAACAACGTCCAGACGCGTCGCATCCAGCGCGCGGTCCCTTCGATGCCCTGCGAGTCCCAGGGCGCGCCCATCTCCCAGCGCGCAAAAAACATGATGTAGGCGCGCACGGTGTCCGCGCCGTATTTCTCCACCAGCACATCGGGCGCGACCACGTTGCCGCGGCTCTTGGACATTTTGCTGTGATCCTCCGCCAGCACCATGCCCTGGTTGCGCAGTTGCATCATCGGCTCGTTGCCTTCGGTGATGCCCATGTCGCGCAATGCCTTGTGGAAGAAGCGCGTGTACAGCAGGTGCATGGTGGCGTGTTCGATGCCGCCGGTGTACGTGTCAACGGGCATCCAATAGTTGTATTCGGCTTCGTCGAACGGACCCTGGTCGTAATGCGGACTCAGATAACGCAGGTGATACCACGACGAACACATGAACGTGTCCATCGTGTCGGTCTCACGCACGGCGGGTTCGCCGCATATCGGGCAGGTCGTGTTCTTCCACGTTGGATGCAGTTTCAACGGCGACTCGCCCGTCGGCTTCCATTCCACGTCCTCGGGCAGCATCACGGGCAGTTGATCTTCAGGGACGGGATTCCATCCATGCACATCGCAATGGATCATGGGAATCGGCGCGCCCCAATAACGTTGACGGCTGATCAGCCAATCGCGATAACGATAATTGACCGCCTCTTTGCCGATGCCCTTTTCCTCCAGCCAGTCAATCACCGCGCCGATGCCGGGATTCTTGCGTCCCTTCTCATTGTTGACCTTCGTTCCATTGAACGGACCCGAGTTGACCATGACTCCCGCGCCGACGTATGCCTCTTGCAACTCGCCTCTCTCGCCCCCATCCCCTCTCCCAGTGGGAGAGGGGTGCAGGGGTGAGGGTTCGGGCCTGATCACTTCGACGATGGGCAGGTCATACTTTTTGGCGAACGCGAAGTCGCGCTCGTCATGCGCAGGGACCGCCATGATCGCGCCGGTGCCGTAGGACATCAACACGTAATCCGCGATCCAGATCGGGATGCGCTCGTTGTTGACCGGGTTGATGGCATAACCGCCTGTGAAGACGCCCGTCTTTTCCTTGTCCGCGGCTTCGCGTTCGATGTCCGATTGGCGCGCGGCTTGCGTCTTGTATGCTTCGACTACCTCTCGTTGTTCCGGCGTTGTAACCCTGTCCACCAGCGGATGCTCAGGCGCGAAGACCATGAACGTCGCGCCCCACAACGTGTCGGGACGTGTTGTAAAAACGATCACACTCTCGTCAGATACTGATGACTGATCACTGATCACTGGAAACTGGACTTCCGCTCCCTCAGAGCGTCCGATCCAGTTCGTTTGCAGGGTCTTCACGCGTTCGGGCCAGTCCAGTTCATCGAAGCGCAGCAGTTCGTCGGCGTATTGTGTGGTCTTGAAGAACCACTGCTCCAAGTCCTTTTTGACGACGGGCGTGCCACATCGTTCGCAGACGCGGTTTTCGCCGATGACCTGTTCGCGCGCCAGTGTAGTATTGTCCTTCGGGCACCAGTCCACGGCGGACATTTTGCGATATGCCAGCCCTGCCTTGTACAACTGGATGAAAAACCACTCGGTCCACTTGTAATATTCGGGGTCGGACGAAACCGCCTCGCGTTCCCAATCGAACATTGCGCCCATGGACTTCAACTGCTTCCGCATCCGCTCGACGTTCTCGGCAGTCCGTTTCATCGGATGGACGCCGTCTTTGATGGCGGCGTTCTCGGCGGGCAGACCGAACGCGTCGAACCCCATGGGGAACAGAACGTTGTATCCCTGCATCCGCTTGAACCGGGCGCGCGCGTCAGACGGCGTCATCGCGTACCAGTGACCGATGTGCAGGTCGCCGCTGGGATAGGGCAGCATGGTCAGCGCGTAATGTTTCGGTTTGCTTTCGTCAATCACGGCGCGGTACAACTTGTCCGCTTCCCATTTTGCCTGCCATTTCTTCTCGATGACGTTCGGGTTGTAAGAAATGTCTTTTGTTTCTGTTTGTTGTTTCGTTTTGGTCATTCTTGCCTCGTTGTAAAAAGTGTCAGGTGTCAGGTTCCACGTGTCAGGTGGTTGTCTCTTTGCGGACGAGGAGGCGCGAAAGCTCGCTCTGAGCGCAGTCGCAGAGAAGAGGACCTTCCTTCCAGAAGATGTAATTGATCCGAACGTTCATTTGTGCCTCCTTTCAAAAACAGGCGGTAGATCGTGAACGATTGATCGTTGAGCGTTCTTTTCACGGTCTGTGGTCCATCGTCCGCAGTCCAAAAACAAAAAATCCTTCATCCACTCAGGGACGAAGGATCAGCCTCCGCGGTACCACCCGGGTTCGTCTTTTAGTCTGATAGTCTTAGAGTCTAATGGTCTTATAGACTAATAGTCTAATAGTCTCATAGTCTTATAGTCTCGTAGTCTATCAGTCTCACAGCCTCCTGATTATCAGCCAAATGACTATCAGACTATCAAACTATCAAACCAACCGACGCACTTTGATCGCTATAACGGGCAGACCCGTGGATGACTACTTCACGTTCACCATCCAAGCCTCTCTTTCGAGAAAACAGGCGAGTTCGGTCTCATCATGGCATTCCCGTTCGATGCCGTTGAAGGGCTTCCACCTCGCTCTCCCTTCTCGCTGACGGGACGACCTACTACTCCTGTCGTGACCTTTGTTGTACGTCAAAATTAATTTTGACGTACTGAATTGTGTGGACCCAGGGGGATTCGAACCCCCGACCTTCTCAATGCCATTGAGACGCGCTCCCAACTGCGCTATGGGCCCGGGCTTTCCAGCGATCGGTATTCAGTAATCAGTGACCAGTTTGTTCTGTTCGGCAACTGATTACTGATCACTGTTTATTGGTCACTGAACAGTGGACCTGAGGGGATTCGAACCCCTGACCTCCTCAGTGCGATTGAGGCGCGCTCCCAACTGCGCTACAGGCCCGTTCGTAAAGCGAGGCGAATTCTACTTTAGGGGTTGGGGGATGTCAAGCAAGGTTTTGGTTGTAAAATAGGCGCATCCTCTCACAAGGGAAATGACATGACAGACTTCGACTCCAAATCCATCTACCGCATCCGGGACCTGCACGAATCGGATCGTCCGCGGGAAAGGCTTGCTTCACTGGGACCCCAAGCCTTGACCAACGCCGAATTGATCGCGATCCTGCTTCGGGTCGGCGTAAGAGGCGAGAACGCGGTTGCTGTCGGTCAACGATTGCTCAACAAATTCAGCGGTCTGACCGGCTTGCACCGCGCGCCCTTCGCCGAACTGAAAAAACAACACGGGGTCGGCGACGCCAAAGCCGCGCAGATCAAAGCCGCCATCGAACTCGGCAGGCGGCTGACTCTCGAATCTCCCGAAGAGCGCCCGGCGATCAACTCCCCGGCGGACGCCGCCGCGCTGGTCTCGTACGAAATGGCTGCGCTGGAGCAGGAGCATTTGCGCGTGATCTTATTGGATCGAAGAAACCGCGTATTGGAAACGGTGGAGGTTTACAAAGGCTCGGTCAATTCATCGCAGGTACGGGTGGGCGAGGTCTTCAAGGAGGCGATCCGCAAGAACGCTTCGGCGGTGGTCGTGATCCACAACCATCCCAGCGGCGACCCGACCCCCAGCCCCGACGACGTCGCAGTGACGCGCGCCATCACGCAGGCGGGGAAATTACTGGACGTGGAGGTGCTGGATCATCTGGTCATCGGACAGGGAAAATGGATCTCGATGAAGGAACGAGGGTTGGGGTTTGCGTGACGCCTCGAGTCCATGGAACGACGGCAGAATGAATTTTCAAGTTCTCGATCTCGGTTTGATCGAATACGAATCCGCGTGGAAGTTGCAGGATCAATACGCGGCGGAGATCGCAGCGGGGAAACGCCCGCCGACGCTTCTGCTTCTCGAACATCCTCACGTCTACACGTTCGGTCGGCGCGGGAAACAGGAGAATTTGCTGTGGGGCGAATCGCAGTTGAAGGACAAAGGGATTGCCATTCACTGGGTGGATCGCGGCGGCGACGTGACGTATCACGGACCCGGTCAATTGGTGGGGTATCCGTTGCTGCCCTTAAGACCTGTCAGGTCTTCGGAGAACGTTGAATTTCAGAGTCTCGTGTTCGCGCACTCGCCAGACTCGACTCGTGACACGATGAGACCTGACAGGTCTAGAATCCCCGACGCTGATTACGTCGGCTACGTTCGCAATCTGGAGAAGACGCTCATCATCGCGCTGGCGAACCTCGGTTTGGCAGCGGGACAACGACCCGGACTGACCGGCGTGTGGGTTCAAGCAGACGTGCATTCGCGCTGCCCAAGATGCAAGCCGGAGGATCGCAGGAAGCCAGCCAAGATCGCGGCGATCGGCGTCAAGGTGGATGCGCGCGGCGTGTCGCGTCACGGGTTTGCGTTGAACGTGAATCCCGACATGGATTATTGGGATGGAATCATCGCCTGCGGATTGCAGGATGAGCCCGTCGCCTCTCTCGCGGACCTGATGCCTGATCCGCCTTCGATGGAACGAGTCAAGGCTGAAGTCGTGAAGGCGTTTGGGGAGGTATTCGGGATGTCCCCGGCTCATTAAACAGAGACAGGCTCCGGCTGGGAAAGAAGCGGAGCCTGTCTCTGTTTAGGAGTGGTCGGGAAGCAATCTTCCTGTTCCAGATTATGCTGCCTGCGATCCGGCGCTGGCTGTCGCCTTTGCGGGTATCGCGTTCTCGCGTCTCCAAAATACGGATATGACCGCGAGATAGGCGAGGTAGGCGAGCGTTTCGGTCAACGACGGGTTGCCGTTGTAACCGAACAACGTCTTGAGCAGTTGACCCGCCACCGAGTTTTCGTCGAGGATCATATTCACATCCCAGACGTGTTCGATAACGGCGGGAATCCAGCCGACCTCGTTGAATTCGTGGACGCCGTGCGCGACCAGTCCCGCCGCGAACAGGATGAGCAAGATGCCGGTAACCTGGAAGAAGCGGCGCAGGTCGAGGCGGACGGTGGTGGCGAAGATGGTGTAGCCGAGCAGGATCGCCGTGCCGAGCCCGAGAACGGTTCCCGCCAGTGTGCGGATAAGGTTGGTGGACGCTTCGACTTGATTGCCAGCGAAGAAGGCGGCTGTGACGAATATGGCGAGTTCGATGCCTTCGCGCACGACCGCCATGAACGCCAGCGTGAAGACCGCGCGTTTGCCGGTCGTCGAGTGCGCCGCGGCTTTGTTGACGCCGTCCTCCAGTTCGCGTTTGAGGAAGCGGGCTTGCCTGCCCATCCAGAAGATCATCCACGTGAGAATGCCCGCGGCGGCAAGCAAGGTGATGCCTTCGAAGATCTGTTCCGCCTCCTCTTCGAGCGACATGCCGAAGGAGGCGAGCGCGACGGCGGTCAATATGCTGACGACGACCGCGCTGAGCGCGCCGAACCATACCGCCGGGGCAAGGTCCTTGCGTTGGATTTTGTTGATCGCGCCAAGGACGATCCCGATGATGAGCGCGGCTTCGAGTCCTTCGCGCAGAGAGAGTAGAAAGGTGGGTAACATTCGTTTCTTTTTCTCCTGATGCGATTTTATATATCCGAATTGTTGGGGGTTATAAACGAGGCGGCGGGATATATCCAGATGGGCGTATGAAAACCCCCGTAAACCCCGTTGGCGAGGGTTTTCAATCAGGTTGAAAATACCGTCCACGAATGTTCACGACATTACGAACGAGCGGGCTGCCATTCGTAATTCCACGGCTTTATTCGTGGATGGTCAGCGACTGAGGCGCAAGCGCGCAAGATGAGTTACTTTTTCTTCCCGGAGGATGGTTTCTTCCCCTTTGCCGCGCGGCGGTAGGGAGGCATGTCAATCAAGCACACCTGACATTTGCTCGTGTCCAGAATCTTATTCCACAGGCTCGGATAACTCTTCGCAAAACTCTCCGGTTCGAGCGTGGAGGTGATCACCGTCGGCAAATTGGCGTAATACCGATGATTGAGTATCTGGTGCAGTTTATCCTCCGCCCACACGGAACTGATGCCGCTTTCCTTCAAGTCGTCGAGCAGTAGAAGCGGCGTTGTGCTGATCTCGTAGAAGCGCCGGTCGAACGTCACGTCCGAGTTGGGGCGGAAGGTGGATTTGAGATAATCGAGCAGGGTGGAGACCTCGGTGAGGATCGCCTGCCCGCCCCCAAGTTGGCGATAATTCCCGACCGCCGCCGCGAGGTGGGTCTTGCCGCAATAGGATTGACCCAAAAACACCAGCCAGCCCTGCGGGTCCTCGGCAAATTTCACCGCCGCGTCCAAAGCCTGGTGCAATTGCCTGACGTGTTGGGGAGTGACCTTTTCCCGGATGATCTCCTTGTCCTTGAACGGTTTCCCGTACCGATCCTGTTTTTCCCGGACAATGGTCGTGACGATCTCCTTGCCGACCTCGTTATCCCGCGTTTCGAAGTTCCTGAAGGTCATTTCCTTGATGTGCGAGAAGGACAACATCGAGATGCCCGGGTTGCTCGTCTCGGTGGGGCGGCGGTAATCGGGCGCGGTGATACGGACGTATTTCACGAACTCCGCGTCCTGCAATCTCGAACGGATGCGGCTTTCGATCTCGTCGAGGATCAAATTCGTGGTAATGACCGTTGGAAGTTTATTGATGTAACGATAATTGATGATCTGGAATAGTTTTTCCTGCGCCCACGAGGTGGCGTTCTGCGTGCCGAAGTCGTCCATCACGAGCAGATCGGCGTTGCGGATTTCCTCGAACCGCGCTTCGAAGGTCGTTTCAGGATCGTTGTACGCGAACCGTAGCGAATCCAACAGATCGGGAACGGTGATGAACAAAGTGGGTACGCCGCGTTGCACGCACGCATTGGCAATCGCCGCGGCGAGGTGGGTCTTGCCGCAGCCATACGCGCCCTCGAGCAGCAGCCACCCCTTCAACCCGCTTGCAAATTCCTCCGAGACATCGAGCGCATCGTGCAGGCTGGCGACCTCCTGCGGCGAGATGAACTCCGCTTTTGGGTTGCCCGAACGATTGAAGTTCTCGAACGTCAGATGACTCAACCGTTCCAGGTTGCTCATCTCATACAACCTCATGCGGGCATTCTCCGCGATCTCATTGGCGCGGCAAACGCAAGGCTCCAGCCGCCCGAACTTCTCGTGACCCAGTGGCACGTCCACGCGCAAAAAGCCGACGCCTCCGCAATGCGGGCAATCGGGTTTCCCAAGCATGGGCGCGGCAGGACTACTCCCGCTTGAGGTATTCCTCGAATTCGCTTTTTGTGTATCGGTCAGAACCTTTTCGAGAGTCCTGTTGATCTTTTTTTCCATGCCTGCCTTCATCCTTCCAACGTTTCAACACCGCTTCGCAATATCTCCAGTTGCGTTTGTTGTTCTTCGCCGCCAGTTCGATCGCCTCCGCGACCCATTCGTCCGAATATAACTCCTCCGCATCCTTCAACGCGTCGGCGATCAACGGCGTGAGCGGACCGATGTTCTCCTCGTACAACTTGAACACGTTCAGACGTTCCAGCGGCGCGGACGCGGCGCCCGGACTCCACTTTCCACTTTCCATCGCCTGGACTCCCGCCCGTCCGCGCGGCGAATTCAACAGGAAATAAACCTTCGCTTCTCTCTGGACCTTGAGCAGGCTCCCGCGTTTGACGGCTTTCTCCAGCCCGCGCGTGATCTCCTCCGCGCTCGACCCCAGCTCCTTCACGTCGAAATCCATTCTGGTCAACGCCCGAAACGGGCCCTCCGTATGCGCGACGCGCCACAAAAAATACAGCGTCACCTTCAACTCCGCCGCGTCGTCAATCTCCTTCAATAACTGTTGAAAGAACCTGTCGGGCAGTTGCGTGAAGGTTTCAGAGTCGGTAAAACCGCGGAAAGATGTCATGGTTTATAAATTTTACGGAACACGTTCCACGCAACACGTAATCTGAAACGTGCATCGTGTTCCGTGATTCGATCACTCATTCATTCGGCTTGAACACCCTCGTCGCCGCGTTCTCGAACTTCGCCAGCGCGCTGCGGAACACCAGTTCCACGCTTCCGACGGGACCATTACGATGCTTCGCCACAATGATCTCCGCCACGTTTTGCTTGACCGTATCCTTCTCGTATTGGTCGGGACGATAGATGAACATCACGATGTCGGCGTCCTGTTCCAAGGATCCCGATTCCCTCAGATCCGAAAGCACCGGTCGTTTATCCGAGCGTTGTTCGACGGCGCGCGAGAGCTGCGCCGCGGCAAGCACCGGCACGTTCAACTCGCGCGCCAGCACTTTGAGGTTGCGTGAAATGTACGAGACCTCCTGCACGCGGTTGTCGGTGCGCGTGTCGCCTCCCATCAACTGGAGGTAATCCACGATGATGAGGTCGAGACCGAATTCCATGTGCAGGCGGCGGCATTTCGTCCGCAGTTGAAGCGGGGTGATGGCGGGCGTATCGTCGAGGTGGATGTGCGTATCCCCGAACACTTCGATGGCGTGGGTGAAGAGGGGCCATTCGTTTTCCTGCAATTTGCCGGTTCGCAGGCGCTGCGAGTCGATCCCCGTCTCCTGCGCGATCAATCTCTGCACCACCTGCTCGTTCGACATTTCCAGCGAAAAGATGGCGACGCGCTTCTTGTGGGTCAAGCCTGCGTTTTTTGCCACCGAAAGAAGGAAGCCGGTTTTTCCCTGGCCGGGACGCCCGGCGATGATGAGCAGGTCGGAGGGCTGCAAACCCGTGAGCATTTTATCGAGGTCAATGAATCCGGTTGGCACGCCGACGATGTCATCGGGACGCTTGGCGAGGTCGTCAATGCGGTCGTAGTAATCGCTCAGGACGGAGGAGATCGGCTGAAGGTCGTGTTTGAGCCGCCGCTCGCTGACGTTGAAGACCGCCTTCTCCGCCTCGTCCATCACGTCGTCAACCGCGGTCTTTTCGTTGTAGGCGATCGAAGCGATCTGGTTCGCGGCGGCGATCATCTTGCGGCGGATCGAATATCCCTCCACGATGCGCGCGTAGGATTCCGCGTTCAACGACGACGGCACCTGGTTGACCAGCGACGTGAGATACGCCGACCCGCCGATCTCGCCCAATTGACCGCGCCGCTCCAATTCGTCGGCGACCGTCAACAGGTCAATGGGGATGCGCCCCTCGTGCAGGCGATTGAACGCCTCCCAGATCCACTTGTGGCGGTGGATGTAAAAATCGTCGGCGGTCAAAAACTGCGCGATGTCGTAATACACCTCGGAGTTAATGAAGACCGCCCCTACGACGGCTTCTTCGGCTTCCCGGCTGTGCGGCGCTGCCGTTGATATGGCGGGGGCGGTGGTATCTTCTTGTGGCAGGTAGTCGGTCATTTTTTCTTCGGCTTTTTGGGCTGGTCGGGCGCGTCGTCCGGTTTATCCTTGTCGTCGAGCGTATCGAGATCGAGTTTTCCAAGGAAGTCCTCGAAGACGGACAACCTTGCGCTTCCCTCGTCGGACAGGGGGGCTGGTTCGCTTCGAGGGGCTTTTTCCCCGCCTTCGGGTATCGCCTGCTCCGGCTGGATGCCCGCCTCGTTCATCACGCTGGGATGCACGAGGATCGGCACGTGCGCCCGCACCGACAGGGCGATGGCATCCGACGGACGCGAATCGATGTGTATCTCCTTCCCGTTCACTTCGGCGACGATGCTCCCGTAAAAGATGTCATTCTGCAATTTGACGATCTCGATCCGTGAGATGCGCGCATTGAACGCGCCAAAGACGTTCTTGAGCAGGTCGTGTGTGAGCGGACGACTCATCTCCACCTCCTGCAACGCGACCGTGATCGCCTCCGCCTCATACGGACCGACCCAGATGGGCAGGAAGCGTTCGGAATTCTTTTGTTTCAACACAACGAGACGCTGTGGGGTCATCAAATGCACGCGTACGCTGTCTATTTGAACTTCGATCATCTCAGGCATGGGAACTCCAAATCGGAATGGACGTATTTTAGCATATTCAAGTGAGGATGTCATTGAGTTGCAGGATTATTCAAATGAGACTATAATGTCGTCCTGCCGATCGGGGCGTGGCGCAGCCCGGCTAGCGCGCTTGCATGGGGTGCAAGAGGTCGGAGGTTCAAATCCTCTCGCCCCGACAGAAAAGGACTCTCGAAAGAGAGTCTTTTTTTATACTACCTGGCTGGCGCATGGCGTTGGAGCGCCAAGGTCGGACGCTGCGCGCAAATCCACTCGACCCGACAGAATAGAGATTCTCGTAAAAGAGTCTCTTTTTGTTTCCCGTCTAGCGCGTGGCGTAGCGCTGAAGCACCAAGCGCCAAGGTCGGACGCTGCGCGCAAATCTTCTCGCCCCGACAGAATAGAGATTCTCGTAAGAGAGTCTCTTTTTGTTTCCCGTCTAGCGCGTGGCGTAGCGCTGAAGCACCAAGCGCCAAGGTCGGACGCTACGCGCAAATCCTCTCGCCCCGACAGAAAAGGACTCTCGGAAGAGAGTCTTTTGTTATTAATGCATCATCCCGTCAGTGCGAGGAAGCGCTGGTCGAGTAAGCCGAGCGCTCTTTTCGGCTGTACCGAGACCAGGCGCCGACGAAGCAATCCCCGCCAGCATCTTCGGAATTGCTTCGGGGCTAACGCCCTCGCAATGACGGGTTATGGTTTCCATTTAAACCTTGACGCCCACCTTTTTGTTTCCCTTAATCCCTCCTGATAATCCTTCTTGCAATCCCTTCCTCATTCGATTATCCTTGCAATGGGAGTGGTTAGGTCCCGGTGGGTCTCCTGGTCTTCAAAACCTGTGGCGGGTCGCGTTGCGGGCCGCGGTGGGTTCGACTCCCATCCACTCCCGCCTATTTTTGGACGAAGGACGGAAGACCGTGAATCGTGAGAACGTCCACGGTCCACCGTCCACGGTCTATCGAAGGTGCTTCATGTCCTTTCCTGATTTGGAAGTTTTGAACAGTTACGTTTCTCGCATCTTCCGCGTGGAGGATGTGACGTCGGGCGATCCTCAAAGATGGATCGCGCGCTATCGCGGATATTTCCTGAACGAAGATACAGCTGCCGCGTACGACCAGTTGGCGGAAACGGTCGAGCCGTTCGGCATCACGCCTATTTTCCGCAGGGAGGGAGGCGCGCCGGTCATTTACCTCATTCCAAGCCTTGCGCCGCCCAGACCGACCGCAAGGGTGTACGTCAACGTCCTCCTGTTCATCCTGACGGTCTTCAGCATGTTGCTGATGGGCGTGGACCTCCCGCCCGAGTCCCTCCCGGCGGACGGCTCCTTTCCATTTATCCTGTTGCTCAAAAATATCCTTACAGGCTGGCCCTTCGCGCTGAGCATGATGGGTATTCTCTTTGCCCACGAAATGGGACATTACGTCGCCTGCCGCATCTACAAGGTCCCTGCCACGCTGCCGTTCTTCATCCCTGCGCCGTTGATCAGCCCGCTGGGGACGCTGGGCGCGTTCATCGCCATGCGCGGCATCCCGAAGAACAAACGCATCCTGTTCGACGTGGGCGTGGCGGGTCCCATTGCGGGATTGGTGATCGCCATCCCGGTTTTGTTTCTGGGATTATGGCTTTCCCCGTTGGGACCCATCGAACCATTGCCGGGAGGGTCCTCGGGATTTTTGGAGGGCAATTCGATATTCTATCTTTTCGCCAAGTTCGTGGTCTTTGGAAAATTACTTCCCGAACCCGTCAATTTCGGCGGACTTGCCCCGGTGTTGTATTGGTTCCGCTATTTCTTTTCGGGTCAACCGATTCCCGTCCACGGCTTGGACGTGCAACTTCATTCGGTGGCGCTGGCGGGTTGGGCGGGATTGCTCGTCACCGCGCTCAACCTGGTCCCGGTCGGCACGCTGGATGGCGGTCACGTGGCGTATGGTCTGTTCGGCGAGAAGGCGCGCAGGATCTTCCCAATTGCAATGGGCGTTTTGATCGCCTTGATCTTCCTGCCCGGCCTGCTCACGTTTTCCTTCGGTTCGTTCAACTTCAGTTGGTTGTTATGGGCGTTCATCCTGCTCTGGCTGGGAAACGTCCGCACACAGCCGCTGGACGATATCACCGAACTCGACCCGCCCCGCCGCGCGCTCGGTTATTTCATGTTGATCGTTTTCATCCTGCTCTTCACTCCGATCCCGATGGTGGCGTATTGATTTTGTGCCGCGACAATTATGTATGTCGCCTTTCAATAATGGGCGACATGAATGTCGCAGTACAACACATGGGCGACATGAATGTCGTAGTACAACACATGGGCGACATGAATGTCGCATTACAGCCACGGCGACATTCATGTCGCGGTACGGTATAACCAGGATAACCTCATACATGCGAACGTCACAAAAATATTCCGCCTTATTCGTTTTATTCCTCGTCGTTCTTTCCGCGTGCGCCCCCTCCGCTTCGGTCAATTCGAGCACGCAGACCCCGCGTCCCACCGCGACGCCTGCGGCAAAGCCGTCAGCGCAGGAAACGCCCACCCCGGCAGCGAGCAGGCTGAACGTCGCGAAAGAGGCGCTGCGCGGGGCGCAGGTCACGGTCTGGCATCCGTGGTTTGGCGCGGAGGCGGGTCTGTTCGAGTCGCAAGTCGCGCAATTCAACGCGGGCAATGAATGGGGCATCGTCGTCCGCGCGGAGGGCAAATCCAGTTTCAGCGAATTGTTTTCCCAGGTCAATGCCGCGTTCGATGAATCGAATAATCCAAACGTCGCGATCGTCCTACCCGAATACGCGCTCGAGTGGCGGGAACGCGTCGTTGACCTGAACGATTATCTGGGCGATCCGGAGTACGGCATGAGCGATCTGGAGGTGTCCGAATTCCCGACCGTGACCTGGAGGCAGGATGAAGTGGATGGCGCGCGCCTGGGGATGCCCGCGCAGCGAACCGGACGCTTCATTCTCTACAACCAAACCTGGGCGCGTGAACTCGGGTTCGATTCCCCGCCTGAAACTTCCCCTGAATTCGAACAGCAGGCGTGCGCGGCGAACAAGGCGCTGGCTTCCGACGCGGACGCGAACAACGACGCGCTGGGCGGCTGGCTGGTGGACGCGCATCCGATGACGCCGCTTTCGTGGATGCTTGCCTTCGGCGGCGGCGTGGAGTCGGGGAATGGCTATCATTTTCTCGCGCAGGAAAACATTGACGCCTTCAAGTTCGTGAAGTCGTTGCAGCAAAAGGGTTGCGCGTGGGTGGCTTCCGCCGGGACTTCGGTATACGACCGCTTTGCCTCGCGGCAGGCTTTGTTTGCCTCCGCCAGCCTCGAAGAGTTCGTGGATCAATCGCGCGCCTTCAACGCCCTGGGAAGCGGCGACGAGTGGATCGTCCTGCCCTTCCCCGGTCCCGAGCGGACCGCTTTCGTCGTGTACGGCTCCTCGTTCGTGGTCTTCGAATCGGACGACGTGACCCAACTTGCCTCGTGGCTCTTCATCCGCTGGGCGCTTTCAGCGGAGAATCAGGCGCGCTGGGCGCAAGGCACGGGGATGTTCCCGCTTCGTTCCTCGACGATGGACCTGCTCGCCGATTACTCGACTTCTCATCCCCAATGGATGGAGGCGGTCAACCTCCTGCCGAACGGGGAGCCGACTCCAAAACTTTCCTCGTGGAGAACCGTAAAGATAATGATGCAGGACGGATTCCGCGACATGTTCGATACCATCCGCCACCCCGACCTGACCGAGGGGCAGGTGCCGTTGATACTGAGACAAATGGACGAGATTGCAAACGAGTTGAATTGATGATTTGGGATCAGGGAGTTGCTCCCGCATTACGCCAGCGTGCTGGCTGAGTTCAAAAGGAAGACGACATGCCTCAATCACAATATCGCGCCCGGCAGGTGGGCGCAAAGACACACGAAGTGATCGAATACGACCACGACGAAACCAAGCCCGGCAAACCGCTGCACATTTTGGTGCCGGGCGGGTTGGTTGCGCTGGCTTCGCTGGGGGTCATCGTCCTTGTGATCTATTTGACCTGGTTCGAAGGGCAACTGGATCAAAATACGGGGATCGTCCTGGCGGCGCTTCTCTTCCCGTTCTACGTGGGCGGCGTGTTCCTGTTCAGTTACGGGTATGAACTCTATAACGTGCCGCGCGCCATCCGGCTGACTGCGATCATCGTCTTTTTGACGGTGGCGGCGGTGGTGATCGTGGCGGTGCTGTTCTTCGTGCTGGCGGGCGGCGGGAAACTCCCGGAAGGTTCTTCGAAGAAAAGGTCTTCGGGAGGCGGGTCGAAGGTGAAAGCGGACATTGGGCCTTCGTCCTCCTCCTCTTCGTCCACGTCGCGCGGTTCGGGGCTGCCCGGTTTGGGAAATGTGGTGGTGTTGGGAAACATGGGGCGGACACACACGCGCGAGGTCGTTACGGAGAAAAGGGTGGAGGTGCCGGTCGCGCCGCGTTCGATTGACTGCCCGTATTGCCGAAGATCGTACGTGCCTGCGGAAAACAATTATGCCTGTCCCGCCTGCGGCGCGGCGACGCCGAAGGAATTGATCGAGGAATCGGAGGCGCCAAAAGACCGCTCCGCGAATTGACGCGATTTGTTTCCAAATGAAAATCGCCCCGTCCCGAAGGTCCCTATGAACATCGTCATTGCGTGCGTCGAACCTTCGGGACGTTATCGTTTATGAATTATCCGACCTACTCCCATCCGCGCGGGTTGATTGCGAGGGTCGCTCTCGATGTCCTTCTCCTGCGCCGCCGTTCGTTCCGGGAGGACGCGCGGGTTTGCATCGAGCAACTGAAGCCGCCGCTACGCGTGATCGGAAACGAAAACATTCCGCAGCGCGGTTCGCGCGTCGTCACGGTCAATCATTATTACCGTCGCGGCTTTGGCGCGCAATGGCTCGCGCTTGCCGTCAGCGCGACCGTTCCCGTTGACGCGCATTGGGTGATCACCGGAGAGTTGACGTATCCCGGCCGGTGGTACGCGCCGGTGGGCATGATCCTTTCGCGGTTTGTGTTGCATCGCGCCGCGCGCGTGTATGGATTTACGACCATGCCTCCCATGCCGCCGCGCGAAAAAGATGTGGAGGCGCGCGCCGCATCGGTGCGCGCGGTGTTGGATTTCGTGAGACATGCCGAAGACCCGCTTATCGGTCTCGCGCCCGAAGGCGGGGATTCAGCGGATGGGAAATTGGCGCGCCCAGCCTCCGGGTTGGGAAGATTCGGGTTGTTATTGTCCCGCGCGGGGCTCAAGTTCGTTCCTGTCGGCGCGTACGAAGCGGAGGGAGTCTTCACCCTCAATTTTGGCGAAGCGTACGAGTTGGACGTCCCGCGAAATGTATCGTCGGATGAAAAGGACGCGCTGGCGACCCAGATCGTCATGAAAAAGATCGCAGGACTTTTGCCGCCGCGTCTGCGAGGAGAATTCGCTTGAAGAAACTGTCGCTTCCTCGATTGCTCGTCCTCAATGCCTATTGGGTGGGACTGTCGTTCATGTGGAACGCATTGCATCCCATCATCCTGCCAGCCGTGCTGCTCAATTACGTTCCCGACGAAAAAAAGAACACCTATCTCGGTTTGCTCACGTTTGTGGGGCTCCTCATTGCAATGATCGTTCAGCCGCTGTCGGGCGCGCTCTCGGATGGATGGAAATCGCGGTATGGGCGCAGGCGTCCGTTGATCGCGCTTGGGACGCTCTTCGATTTTCTCTTTCTTTCGATACTGGCATGGGCAGGCGGCTTGACGTGGTTGTTCGTCGGATACATCGGCTTGCAATTGAGTTCGAACATCGCGCACGGGCCCTTGCAGGGACTCCTGCCCGACAGCGTGCCAAAGGATCAATTGGGAGTCGCCTCGTCGTTCAAGACTTTCATGGACATGTTGTCCTTGATCGCGGCTTCGCTTCTCGCGGGACGTTTGCTCGATTCTGCTTCGAGGGACCCCACCTCCATCATGCTGGTCGTGATCGGCCTGCTGGCGGTCTCCGCGGCGATCACGATCTTTGGCGTGCGCGAGTCCCCCCCTCTCACTGGGAGAGGGATGCCCGAAGGGCAGGGTGAGGGCAACTTCCTCTCTCAATTCAAGATCAACTTCCGCGAGAATTCATCCTATTGGTGGCTGATCGCGGAACGCGCCTTATTTCTGCTCGGCATTTATGGCGTGCAAGCCTTTGCCCAATACTACTTGCAGGACGTGATCCGCGTCCCTGATCCGCCCAAACAGACCGGCGACCTGCTCGCTGTGCTGACAGGCGCCCTGGTCCTCCTCGTCCTCATCGGCGGCTGGCTGACCGATAAGTACGGCGCAAAACGGATTCTTACGATTGCGACTTACGTCTCTGCCGTTGGAATCCTGCTGATGTTACTCGCAACAGACATGCGCGGCTTGATGATCTTCGGCGGCGTGTTGGGCGCGGGCATCGGCTTGTTCCTCACCTCCAATTGGGCGCTGGCAAACTCACTCGCCCCGGAAGCGGAGGCGGGAAAATATCTCGGTCTCACGAATCTGGCGACGGCGGGTTCCGGCGCGCTGGCGCGGCTCGAGGGTCCCGCGCTGGATTGGTTGAACGCTCTCTCGCCCGGCGCGTGGATCGGGTATAAGGGTCTGTTCATCTTCGGAGCGTTGTGCATGGTCGCCAGTTTGTTCCTGTTGAAAAAGATTGATGTAAAATCCCCAAAATCGTGATGGAGGCGTTCCATGAAACTGATGTACATCAACGGCGAGTTTACGCATGGTAAATCCAAAGAAGCTATCCAGGTGCAAAACCCCGCCACGGAGGAAGCCCTGGACAGTGTCCCGCGCGGGACGCCGGAAGATGTCGAGGCGGCGGTGACAGCCGCGAGGTCCGCGTTCGAGGCGTGGCGCAAGATGGGATCGAACGAACGGGCAAGTCTCCTGCATGAGGTCGCGGAAAAAGTCCACGCGCATCGTGAGGAAATCGCCCGATTATTGACGCTCGAAGAAGGCAAGCCGCTGACCGAGAACGAAGAGGAAACTGAGTGGGTGATGAACACGTTCCGTTATTACGCCGAGTTGGGGCGGCATCATCGCGGGAGCGTGCTGGCGGCGGGGGCATCGTCGCAGTTCAATTTCATCGTCAAGGAACCATACGGCGTGGTGGGCTGTATCGTGCCGTGGAATTATCCGCTGCTGCTGATGGCATGGAAGGTTGCGCCGGCGCTTGCGGCGGGGAACACCGTTGTCATCAAACCGTCCGAGATGACGCCGCTCACCGCGTTGTATCTCGCCGAGCATTGTTTCGATCATCTGCCCCCGGGCGTGGTGAATATTGTGACCGGTTATGGAATTGAAACGGGTGAGCCGCTGGTCAGGCATCCAGATGTGCCGGTGATCGCTTTTACAGGCAGTCTGGCAACGGGACAAAAAATCGCTTCGCTCGCCGCGCCGATGATGAAGAAACTGCATCTCGAACTCGGCGGCAAGGATGCAACGGTCATCGCCGAAGATGCCGACCCGGAGATCGCGGCAAAGGCGGTGGCGTATGCGGCTCTGATCAACGCCGGGCAGGTTTGCACGTCAACGGAGCGGGTCTATATCCCAAGACGCGGCGCGTCGAAGTTCACCGAAGCCATCGTGGAACACGTCAAATCGCTTCGGCTCGGACCCGGGCTCGATCCCGCGACCGATGTCGGTCCCATGATCGGAGATTCCTACCGCGCCAAATTCGAGAAGCACATCGCGGAAGCGAGGGAGCGCGGCGCAAAGATTCTGGTCGGCGGCGGAAGACCGAAAGATTTATCCAAAGGTTTCTTCCACGAACCGACCGTGTTGAAAGACGTTGACCACACGATGGTCATCATGCGCGAAGAGACCTTCGGTCCCGCCGTGCCGTTGATGGAGTACACGACCTTCGACGAAGCCGTCAGGTTGACGAACGACTGCCAATACGGTTTGGGCGCGGTGTTGATCTCGAACGACCCGAAGAAGATCAAGCAATTCTTCGACGACGTGAAGGCAGGCACGATCTGGATCAACGACCCGCTCACCGATCATTACGCCGGTCCCTTCGGCGGGATGAAATATTCCGGCGGCGCGCGCGAACTTGGAGAGGTCGGTCTCGACGAATTCCGCGAGGTGAAGCACGTCCATTGGGATTTCAATATGGAAGATAAGAGTTATTGGTATCCTTATGGCCGTTAACCCGTCATTGCGAGGAAGCGCTGGTCGAGTAAGCCGAGCGCTCTTTTCGGCTGTACCGAGACCAGGCGACGATGAAGCAATCCCCACTTTAGCGAGGAGATTGCTTCGCCTGCGGTCTCGATACGAGCGAGACAATCACTCGCTCTACTCGACCAGCAGGCTCGCAATGACATATCCTTGATTGTGGTAAAATCCCGTGCGCACGCGGGAGTCGCCAAGTGGTAAGGCATCAGCCTTCCAAGCTGATATTCGCGGGTTCGAATCCCGTCTCCCGCTCTCTGGTTCAGTGACCAGTCATCGGTTGCCAGTGAAACAGTAAACTGGATCACTGATGACTGGTCACTGCTCACTGAAAGAGGGGCCCATGGCGCAGTGGTTAGCGCAGGCGACTCATAATCGCTTGGTCGCAGGTTCGAATCCTGCTGGGCCCACAAACCTTCCCGCCCCGCGTTGGTTGCAGGTCCCCGCAGGGGGGATGGTATTCGCATCCTGCTGGGCCCACAAACCTTCCCGTCCCGCGTTGGTCGCAGGTCCCCGCAGGGGGGATGGTATTCGCATCCTGCTGGGCCCACAAACCTTCCCGCCCCGCGTTGGTCGCAGGTCCCCGCAGGGGGATGGTATTCGCATCCTGCCGGGCACACTTTTTAAAGTTCGATCTGAACCGTTGATGTTACGCACAAAAAACCATAACGGTGGCTGTAATGCGACATTCATGTCGCTCCTGCCCGGGCGACGCTTGAAAAACGAGATAAACGTCGCGTTATGGGTATCAATGCGTAACATCGGTTAAACCGGACGGGGAATAGAGAATAAAAGGAAAAAAACATGTCAGTAAGAAAACTAGGATATGCACTCGTTGTCTTTGGCGTTATCTTAATCCTTGCGTCATTGATTGTGGATCTTGTTGGATTAGGCGACGATCGAATAGGCTCCAGTCAATTGTTGGGGATCATGTGCGGGATTCTTGTCACTTTGTTCGGCTTACCCCTCGCCTCTCGTTCCCCCGAGGAAAAGATCGGTCTGCCGAACCTTGTTCGGGGTTGTCCGGCAAGGTTGTTCGATCTGCCGGTGATTTCTTGGGTCGCCGTCGGTTTGTTGGTCGGGTATATTTTGTTTTTTGTTTCCCCCATGTTCCTGAACGATAATTGGGGAATATTCTATTTCACCAAGTATTTGCCCGACGCAAGACCCATTGGACTGGATCTGCGAACCACGATGAACGTCGTTACCCCCTGGGTCGAGGAGGGGCAGTCCCCTTATCCTCATCTATTCTATCCCCCGCTGACATATATATTATTCGCTCCCTTGGCGCTCCTTGATTATCCGGACTCCTACGTACTGATCACTTTTCTGACCCTCTTCAGTTTTTGCGCCATGGCAGTGTTGGGGACGTTTCTGTTATCTCCCAACAGAGATCGTTCTTTTATCGTCTTGTTTCTCGCCACAGGACTCATCTCCTACGGATTTCAATTCGAACTGGAGAGAGGGCAATTCAACGTAATCGTTTTCTTTCTTTGTATGCTTGCATTGTATATTTTTTACCGCCATTATGAATTTCGCTATCTGGCGTATGCGCTGTTCTCAGCCGCCGTTCACGTAAAACTTTATCCGGCCATTTTCATTCTCATGTTTGTCAGGGATTGGCGCGATTGGAAGGCAAATATCAGACGCTTGGTTGGTCTCGGTGCGCTGAATTTTTTCCTTCTGTTTGCCCTCGGTTATCGGGAACTGGTGGGTTTTGTCAATACGGTGATGGTTCAAATCCTCACGCCGAGTTGGACCTGGAACGGGAATCACTCCGTCCAGACTTTTGTGCTCAATTTTTCGCGTGATGGATATGGATTGATCCCGCCCGATATGCTGGCTGCCCTGCAACGAAACGCAGGTTCGATAACGAACATTCTGTTGGTCGTAATTCTTGGGTGCATCCTGGCGGCGGTTGTCCGTGCATATCTTCTAAATGAGCGCGGCTTTAATCCGTATCTTTTCTCTGTTTGTACATTGGGAGCGCTCATCATTCCGACCAGCAACGATTATACATTGCCCATTCTCGCCATTCCGCTGGCGATGTTTTTTTCGAGCCTGCCGCCGATCCGGGTCCTTCGGAAGAAAACGTGGTCCATTCTGCTTATCCTCGCGGCATCCGTTGCTTATGGGTCCATACTTCACCCGTTCAAATATAAGCCTTATTATATGAACAATACTTTTCCTCCTCTGTTGTTGATCCTGGTCGCGGTGACGCTCCTGTATTTCATGAGGACGCCTCCCAAAACTTTGGCGTCACAGGCCGAATTGCAGACTTAGCATGAACCCCTACCTCGCCACCCTGCTTACTCTCGTAGTTGTCATCGCCCTCCTGCGCCTGATGGATTTCATCGCCCATCGCGGGCTGGTCGAAAGCCGATTAAGCCGCAAGATCATCCACATCGGCACGGGTCCCGTCTTCGTCCTGTGCTGGCTGATGTACGCGGACGCGCCGTCTTCACGTTACCTTGCCGCGCTGGTGCCTTTGCTTATCACGTTTCAGTTTGTCCTGGTCGGCGCGGGCGTCATAAAAGATCCCGCCGCCGTCAAAGCCCTGTCGCGCACCGGGGACAGGCGCGAGATCCTGCGCGGACCGTTGTTCTACGGGATCATGTTCGTCGCGCTGACAGTCGTCTATTGGAAGGATTCGCCCATTGGCATCGCCGCGCTGATGATGATGTGCGGCGGCGACGGCGTGGCGGACATCGTCGGGCGGCGCGTCCAATCGCCGAAGTTGTTCTGGTCGCGCGAAAAAAGCGTGGCTGGGTCCCTGAGCGTTTTCGCGGGCGGCGCGTTGATGACCGCGTTCGTTCTGTTTGTTTTCGTCGGCGTTGGCGTGTTCGCACCGCCTTTCAACGCCTATCTTGCCCCGATCTTCTGGGTCGCGCTGGGCGGCGCGCTCGTCGAATCGCTTCCCTTCAAGGATATTGATAACGTCACGCTCACGCTCGCCAGCGCGGTCATCGGTCGCCTCGTCTTCTAGGCGCGCTCCTCCTCCTCCCTTTTCAGGATCATCACCTTGTAACTCTCGGCGTACTTCATGCCCTTGTCCTTCGCATCCTCCTCCGCCCATTCGGTCATCCACTTTCCAACCTCCTCCACAGGGACCTGACTCGCGTGTTGCCGCAGAGCCAGGATCTTGACAGCGAGCGTCTCTGTGATATCCACCCACGTATCGGATTTCTCCGTGCCGTGGACGTATAACCGTTTGACCTCGTGCGGTTCATACCCCTCCGACAGCAGGTCCGCAAAAATGAGCCGACTCCCCGCTGACGGAAAGACCGCCGTGCAAGCGGCTTGCGCCGCGGCGCGGTGATCGGGATGGTTGAGGTATTCATCGCCGTAAAACCATCCCTCGGGATTCCCCGTCGAAACAGTATCAGGCTTGAATTTGCGGATGAGGCGGGTGAGTTCCCTGCGGAGGGCGAGAGTCGGTTCCAATTCCCCGTCGGGATAACGCAGGAAGACCGTTTCCTTGATCCCCAGGATCGCGTTCGCGGCGAGTTGCTCCTTTTCGCGTAATTCGGCGAGTTCCTTTTTATAACCCGCGTCCTTCGTCGGGTCGTTCGAACCGGCGTCGCCGCTGGTGACGACGACCGAGACGATCTCGCATCCCGCCCTTGCCCATTTGGCGAGCGTGCCGCCGATGGTGAACTCCTGGTCGTCCGGGTGCGCGTGGATGCTCATGGCGCGTTTGGGGACGTATTCGTCACGCATAAGGTTTTTCTCCGTTCATGTCATGGCGGGCGCCGCTCGCAATGACACGTAAGTTATTTTTTTCTTCCGATCGCCAGCATCTTGTTTTGGATTTTGAACAGCCTGAAAAAGAGATTGACAAAAGGTAATGACAGGCGAACGATCGCCTCCGACCCGAACAGTTTTTCGAGATAGAACTCATACGGGAAGGAGAGTTCGTGGAATTTACGCAGCGCGACGATCTCCACGCCGATGGCTTCGAATAGTTCCCTCATTTCGTCCGTGGAAAAGATCTGCTTGTGGCCGAACAGGTGCGAGGAATACATGGCGTTCAGGAAGGTGGGGTATTTGCCGCGCGTCGCCTTGTACGTGAACTCGCCGAAACGGTGATAGAAACCATCGCGGCAGGGCGTGTCTATCAGCAGGAACCCGCCGGGCTTCAGTACGTTTGCCGCGCATTTCAGGGTCTGGTACGGGTAATTGACGTGTTCGATCACGTCCCACAATGTGACCGCGTCGAAGTGATTTGCGTATCCCTCCTGCCAGAAAGCGCTTTCGATGGGGCGTTTATAAATCTCGAGTCCGTGCTTTGTTTTTGCGTATTGGGCGCGGCTGTCGCTGAGTTCGATGCCGGTCACGTCCGCGCCCTGTCGTTCGAGCAGGGAAAGGAACAAGCCGCCGCCGCAGCCGATGTCGAGGACTTTGGCATTTGTGAGGGGAAGGTGTTTTTCGAGGATCTCCGCCTGGCGGATGAACTTCCGCTCGTTCGCTTGTAACTGCGTCTCGATGTACGCGGCAGTTTCCCCGGTCGGTTGCGAAGCGTCCGTTTCGGGAGGGAGGTCTTCGACCGGGTCGAGGTAATCAATGAAATGGAAACCGCCCGCCGAAACGTAGACATCCGCATTTTTTAGTTTGTACGTGAGCCGCGCGTATCCCGACGGATTTCGTTTCAGAGCGTCCACGTTTTCCTTGTTCATGGTGTGGGATTGTACCCGAAAGCAAAATATCCGGGTTTGCCGCATGGGCGGCGCCCGGATACGCAAACGTTCCCTTTGGAGGCGATCTTTTACGGCGCGGTGAATTTCCTTATTTCCGGTTCCGGGCGCGGGGCGGCGGCTCTTTCGCCGAATATCTGCACCGCCTGGTACACGTACCACGCGCGAAAGGCGGACATGCCGTCCTCGATGCACATCTCCCGCAGGATTTCATCCGCCCGTTTTCGATATTTTTTGTGATCCAGCGCGCTCAGGCGCATCATTTGATATAACACGTCGTGGATGAGCGAACCGCGCATGAAGTTGGGCGTGTCAACGGTGGGACCGCTGGGCCCGTCCCAGGCGTATCCCTCCCTGACCGTGAGCAGACCGTCTTTGGAGAGGGACATGTATTTGAAGGTCAGATCCTTTTCCGGCCGGATGTCTATCTGGACGCGGTATTCCTCCATCGCCTGGTATTTGTAACGCCGCAATTTCCTGTAGCAGATTCGATCCATGGCTGTCTCCTTGTTCGTGTTACCACTATACAACAAACCCGCCGGGAATACAACAAGCGAAGACTCTGCCGGTCTCCTTCCATTTCCCTCACCCGCCGGGGTTTTCATCCCCGGCGAGGAATCTTTGTATGATCTTCAGCATGGATTTCAAATTGACCGGTTTGCTGATGTATTCGTCCATGCCTGCGGCGAGGGCGCGTTCGCGGTCGCCGGGCATGGCGAGGGCGGTCAGGGCAATGATCGGGGTACGTTCGAAGCCGCCTTCGGCGCGGAGTTGACGCGTGGCTTCCAGTCCGTCCATATCGGGCATCTGTATGTCCATCAGGATCAGGTCGGGGCGCGCCTTTCTCGCCTGCGCGATCCCGTCCAAGCCGTTCCTGGCGCTCTCGACCTTGTAGCCCGCATGTTCGAGGTAATCGCCGATCAAAATAATCACGTCCTCGGTGTCCTCCACGAGCAGGATGGTCCGCCGGGCGCGTTCCGTTCCGGGTTTTCCCGCGCTCAGCCCCTCGGTCGTCCTCCCGGGAAGAGAGCCGGTGTTCGCGGCAGTCTCCCAGGGCAGGGTGATGGTGAAGCGGCTGCCCTTTCCGGGCTGGCTTTCCACGCTCACGCTACCCCCGTGCAGGCGCGCCATTTGAGCGACCAGCGCCAAGCCCAAGCCTGTTCCGGTGGTGGTGCGCGAGAGTTCCGAATCCAACTGCACGAAGGGACGGAACAACCGCTCCAGGTCCTCCGCTTCGATGCCGATGCCGGTATCCCAAACGGTGAATTGCACGATATTTGCCCGGCGGTTCCCGCGTACCTCGAGCCCGAGCCGGCCGCCTTCAGGCGTGAATTTGACCGCGTTGCTGAGCAGGTTGACGAGCATCTGTTTGAGGCGGCGTTCGTCGGCGCGGATCAGGTCCAGGCCGTCGTCCATTTCGAACGATACTTCCTGGTTCTTCCTGTGCGCCAGTTGGTGGATCATCCGCAAACCGGATTGGCAGACCGCGGAAACGTTCACCTTATTGCGGTCGAGGCGGACCTGCCCCGCTTCGATCTTGGCGAGGTCGAGGATATCGTTGATCAGTTCGAGCAGGTGTTGACCGCTCTCGGCGATGACGCTCACGTATTTCGCCTGTTTTTCGTTCAGTTCCCCGACGGTCTTTTCCGCAAGGCTTTCGGACAGACCGATGATGGCGTTGAGCGGCGTGCGGAGTTCGTGACTCATATTGGCGAGGAATTCGTCCTTGACGCGCACGGCGCGCTCCAGTTCCAGGTTGAGGCGTTTCAGGTCGGTGGTGCGATCCTCGACGCGCTCCTCGAGTTCGGCGTTCAATTTGAGGAGTTCCTCCTCGGCGCGCCTGCGTTCCGTCAGTTCGCGCTGGGAGGCGGAGAATAACTGGGCGTTATCCACCGCGATGGCAGCCTGCCCAGCCAGCGAGCCGAAGAAGTCGTACCATTCGTCGTCGCGTTTTACAGCCGAACGGTTGAACACTTCCAGCACGCCGAGGACCTTTCCCTTCACGATCAACGGCATGGCGTGATAACTGACGAAATCCTCCCCCTTCAAATGGGCGGTGAGGAGCAAATTCTCCGGTTCGTCAGCCAGGTTCGGGATTCGCACGAGCCGCCGTTCCAACGCGGCTTTTCCGGCGTAACTCTCCCCCAGTTTTACGTTGGCGGATCGCGGCGCGTGCGTCCGAAAGCCGATGCCCGCCTCGTATTTCAACGCGGCCGTGGAGGCGTCCACAAGCAGGATCGAGGCGGCGTCCACAGACAGGTATTTCACCGTCTGGGATAACAGAACGTCCAGGCTGACGCGCATGTCGAAGGTGGAGGTGATCGCCAGGTCTATTTCCCGCAGGGCGCTCAGGCGGTGAAGTTGGTTTTGAATCCTTTCCTCGGCGCGTTTGCGTTCAGTGACGTCGCGCGCCACCCAGACCGTCATATCCCCGCTCATCGGCGTAATGGCGGCATTGAACCACACGCGCCGCCCGTTGATGGCGAGTTCGTACTCCACCTGTTCGATCTGTTTCGTCTCCAGCACGCGGCGTAGAGCCGCCAGGAATTTCTCCGCCTCTTCGAGAGGGAAGACATCCTGCAGGGATTTGCCCAGCAGTTCCTCCGGCGGGCGGTAGAGCAGGCCCGGGTCGGTGGGGGCGATCTTGCGGTAGACGCCGTCGCGGTCAATGATCAGCACCACGTCGCGCATGGCGGCGAAAAGGGCGCGCAGTTCGGCTTCGGAGGCGGCGAGTCTTTCCTCCGCCTGCTTGCGCGCAGTGATGTCGTTGACGAGGACCACCTCCGCTTGATGTCCGTCGAACTCCAGCGTGTGGGAGGTGATCTCCACGTCAATGACTCCGCCGTCCTTTTTTACGTGACGCCAATCGCCCGCCTCGTCCAGTCCTTCCGTGACCGCTGCCACGTTATCGAGAAGCCGCGCCCGGTCTTCAGGCGGACGGATGTCCAGCAGGGTCATGCCCAGGAACTCCTCGCGCGAGTAGCCGTAATGGATCACCGCCGCATCGTTGACGGCGAGGAAGCGCAGCGATTCGAGATCGTAAACCCACATCGGATGCGGGTTCGCCTCGAACAGTTGACGGTAACGCCTTTCTCCTTCGCGCAGGGCTTTCTCCGCCCGCCTGCGCTCGGTGATATCGCGCGCCAGGGCGCGGACGATGGGCCGGTCAATCGCTTCCGTGCGCAGGGTGTTGTCGTATTCCCAGACGCGTTCCTCCCCGCTTTTGGTTCGCACGAGCATCAACCCGCTGGCTTTGCCGTCCCTTCGAATGGCTGCCAGGTAGGCGTCGAATTCGTCGCGCGCTTCGGGCGTCAGGATGTCGCGCAGGTTCATTTTCAAGAGCGCATCCGCTTCGATCCCCAGCAATTCGGTCGCCGCCTGATTGATCGAGAGGATGTTTCCTTCAAGGTCGTGCGTGCCGATCAGGTCGTGGATGTGTTCCACGAGGTCGCGATAGCGGTCTTCGCTTTCGCGCAGCGTCGCCTCCGCCTGTTTGCGCTCCGTAACGTCGCGGACGGAGGCGATGAAGGTTTTCCTGCCGCGCGCTTCGAACTGGGAAATGGAGATCTCGCCGGGGAACGTCGTTCCATCGGCGCGCAGGCAATTCAGGTCGAGCGTGGATATTTGCATCATGCGGCGCGTTTGACCGGAACGGCCGTAGGCGCGCACGAAGCCGCGATGCTTCCCGCGGGCGGATGCGGGGATGAAGCGGTCCAGCGGCGAACCGACCGCCTCGGAGGCCGGGCATTTGAACATCTGCTCGGCGGCCGGGTTGAAGAGCGTAATACGGTGATCCTCGTCAATGGTGATGAGCGCGTCCATCGTCGAATGGATCACGCCCGCCAATTGCGCCTGACTCTCGCCCAATTCCGTCTCGACCCGTTTGTGTTCGGTGATGTCGTACATGATGCCGTGCAGTACGGAATGTTCACCGGGACCCGGTTTGAGGATCATGCCCTGGTCGCGGAACCAGATGATCCGCCCGTCCCGCGCGATCATGCGATATTCGAGGTTGTAAGGTTCGCGCGCTTCTTCCGCTCCCAGGTAAACCGGCAATACCCGCTCACGATCTTCGGGATGGATCATGTCCGTCCAGATGGAATTGTCGCTGTTGATCCATTCTTCGACGGTGACGCCAAGATACGCCTCGATCTGCGGGCTGACGAACAACGTGGTTCCGCGCCCGTCGAGTTCGTCAATGTAGGTAATGGCGGGCAACCGTTCGACGTGGGTGCGATATTTTTCCTCGGCGACGCGCAGCGCCTCCTCCGCACGTTTGTGCGCGGTGATGTCGCGCCCGGTGGATTGGAATTCGAGGACGCGCCCATCCCGATCGAAGAACGCGCGGTCCACCCATTCGCGCCAGCGTTTCTCGCCGTTCGGGAGGATGTCGTATTGCTCGAAAGCGATCACTGGACGTTCGGGCGTGAAGGATTCGAGATGTTCGCGAAGTTTCTGCGGAAAGTCGTCCGCCGCGCTGGAAATGAAATTCGAGCTGATCAATTCCTCGCGGCTTTTGCCGTAATAACGGCAGTACGCGTCGTTGACGTAGGTCAGCGTGCCGTCCGGCAGGAAGCGAATGATCAATTCCGAGATATCTTCGAGAACGGACTGGTAAAACCCTTCATCCAGACGTTTCGACTCTTCCGCCTGACCCGGCGTCGCCGCGGACTCGGCGCGTCCCATCAAGCCGTGGATGACGGTGATGAGCGTGCTGCCCATGTTGTTCTTGGGGACGAAATCGTCCGCGCCCGCCTGCAGCGCCGCGGCGCGGTAACTGGACGCCTCCATCATGGTCAACACCACGATCTTCGCGCCCGGCAGGTTTCCCTTGAAGACCGGGATCAGGTTCAAGCCCGAGCTGCGCGCGAGGTTCAGATCCAATAAGATGATGTCGGGCTGTAATTCCCGCGCACGGGCGATGGCTTCCTCCGCGTTGGTCGCGACGCCCGCCACGCTTATCGCCTCCTGGTGTTGGAGGAAGTCGCGCGCGGCTTCGAGGAAATAGGGACTGTCGTCCACCAATAAAATGCGAATGGGTTCGGTCATGCAATGCCTCTTATCTAGAACTCTCCGCGCAGGTTGCGTTCTCTAACGCAACCGTCCCGGCGTTGGAGAACGCCGACTACGCATCTTGGCGTTGGAGAACGCCGACTACGCGTCTTGGCGTTGGAGAACGCCGACTACGCATCTTGGCGTTGGAGAACGCCGACTACGCATCTTGGCGTTGGAGAACGCCGACTACGCATCTTGGCGTTGGAGAACGCCGACTACGCATCTTGGCGTTGAAGAACGCCGACTACGCGGTGAATAATTCCACCCTTACGATACCAGAGGGAAGGTCAACGGTCTATCCGTAAATGTACGGTATTTGGGTTGGGATCCCCCTGCATTGCCCCACCCTCTCTGCCACTGCGTGACACCTCCCCCAAAAATCCGACAGGGGTTCGTCGGATTTTTGGGGGAGGGCTGGGGAGGGGGTCACACCATGCCCCGCTTCACCGCGTACTTCACCAGGTCGGTCTGCGATTTGAGACTCAGTTTCTTCATCAGGTTGGCGCGGTGCATTTCGACGGTGCGCGCGCTGAGCGAGAGGCGTTCCGCGATCTGCGGGTTGTTGAGTCCCTCCGCGGCGAGTTGGAAGACTTCGCGCTCGCGGTCGGTCAGCGCATCGAACGGGTCTTCGATGCGGGACTCTTGCGATCTTTGCATATATGCCTGGATGGCGCGTTCATTGAGCGACGGACTGAGATAAAGATTCCCAGCCAATGCCTGGCGAATCGCAAAGACCAGTTCCTGCGAGGAACTCTTCTTCAACACGTAACCGGCAACGCCCGCCTGCAAAGATTCCACCACGTAACTCTCGGTGTCGTGCATCGAAAGCACGATCACTTTTACAGCGGGGAAAAGGCGCTTCGTCCGCCGCGCAACTTCCAGTCCCGAAAGACCCGGCATCATCATGTCGGCGATCAACACGTCGGGCTTGTGCTTCTCCGTCAATTGCAAAGCCTCCAGCCCGTCGCCCGTCTCGGCGATAACGTGAAAATCGGTTTGCGTTTCAAGTAAAAGACGCAGCGCCTCGCGCAGCACCTGATGGTCGTCCGCAAGGATGATGGTGGTCATGTGGTTTCCTCCCTCAACGGCAGGCGGATGAATTTGCGCGCGCCTTTGCCTGTTTCAGATTCGATTTGAAATATCCCGCCCACAAGTTGGACGCGTTCGCGCATTCCGCTCAAGCCGCGATTTAGGGCAAGCGCAACTTGCGGATCGAATCCCGCGCCGTCATCTTCGATCTGGATTTCCATCGCTTCGCCTCGTATTCGGACCTCGAGCCTGACCCTGTTTGCCCGGGCATGGCGCGCCACGTTGGTCAGTGACTCTTGCACGATGCGGTAGGCGGTGGTCTCGGTCTGCGGATCGAAACGGCGATTCTCGATGCCGCTGTGTTTGAACTCCACTTCGACGCCGCTCTGTTCCTGAAAACGGTTGACGTGCCACAACAGCGCGGGGAGCAGACCCAGGTCGTCGAGCATGGGCGGGCGCAGTTCGAGCGAGAGCGCGCTGACTCGGTTGAGCAGATCCTCCACCAGTTCCTTTCCCTGCGCGGCTTTTTTGAGCGCCTCTTCCGGCGGCAGTTGCACGGCGATCTCGATGGTCAACTTCAACGCGGTGAGCATCTGACCTATCTGGTCGTGCAGTTCGCGCCCGATGGCGCGGCGTTCTGTCTCGTGCGCTTCGACGAGGCGGCGCGAGAGGTCGGCGAGACGGTCGCGGCTGAGACGCAGTTCGTCCCTCGCCTGCTTGCGCTCCGTGATGACCTCCGAGAAGAGGATGAGTCCGCCGACTTCGCCGTTCGTTTCATACCACGGGTGGATCTCCCAGCGGATCCAATCCAGTTTTCCGCTGAGGCGCGGAAAGGGATCTTCATCCGCCTTTTCGATCCCGCCCGCCAGGCAGCGCCGGTGAATCTCCTTCCAGCGCTCGGGGATTTCGGGGAAGACCTCGTAATGCGAACGACCGATGACGTTCTGTTCGCCCAAATCGTAATCGGTGAGATAGCGGCGGCTGGCGACGATATATTTCATCTCGCGGTCGAACATGGCGATGGCTGCGGGGGAATGTTCGACGAACAGGCGCAGGACACGCTCGTTTCTTTGCAACGCTTCCTCCGCCCGCTTGCGCTCGGTGATGTCCTGTCCCGCGCCGTAAAAAGCCACAACGTGCTGGCGCTGATTGTCCCAGCGAGGCTGAATCCAATTCCGCAGCCAGCGCACGTCACCTGATTCGGTCACGGTGCGCGCCTCGTAAGTCACCGGCTCGCCTGCCAATACCCGGTCCAGCATCTGCCGGGTCAGCGCGCGGTCCTCCTGATGAATCGTCTCGAACGCGCTGTCGAGCGCGCGGTATTTCTCTGGCGAGTAGCCAATGACCCGATAGATGGAGTCGCTGACCCACTCGTTCATGACCCGCCCGTCCGGCTCGACGCGAAAGACATAGACGTAATCGCTGGTCATGCCCGAGAAGATGCGATGTATCTCTTCCGATTGTCGCAATGCATCTTCCGCCTGTTTGCGGTCGGTGATGTCGAGGCACGCGCCCACGAGCCGCAGGGGATTGCCGTCCGTATCAGTCTCTGTGTATGCCTGCGTAAAAAGAATCCGCTCAGCGCCATTGGGGTGGACGACGCGTTCCTCCAGCAGCAACGGCCTGCGCTCCTGTACCGCCCGCCAGGTTTCATTTTTAACCCGCTCGCGGTCTTCGGGATGGATGCGCTCGAGGAAGAGGTCGAAGTTTGGGTTGACGGAACCGGGCTCCAGTCCGTAGAGGCGGTACAACTCATCCGACCAAATGGATTGATTCGTGCGCACGTCCCATTCGAAGCTTCCCAAATGCGCGATCTTTTGCGCCTCTGCCAGCATTTGCTCGCTCTTCCCCAATCTTTCCTCGGCGCGTTTGCGCTCGGTGATGTCAATGTGCGAGCCGATCATGCGGATCGGTTTGCCCTGCTCATCATACATCAGGGAAGCCTGCGCCAAAATCCAGCGATACGATCCGTCCTTGTGCCGCATCCGAAATTCGTTCTGAAAATTGGGATACGGTTTTTCGATGTAACCGCTGATCGTGGCTTTGGCGCGCTCCAGGTCTTCGGGGTGGACGCGGCTTTCCCATTCCGAGAAATCGTTCGAGATTTCGTGGTCTTCGTACCCCAACTGGCTTTTCCATTCGGGGGAGTAATACACCTTGTTCGTGAGCAAATCCCAATCCCACAAGCCGACGTTGGCGGAGCGGATCGCGAGTTCGAGTCGTTCCTGTGATGCGCGCAATTTCAATTCCGTCCCTTTGCGCGCGGTGATCTCTGTAAAGAAGATCGTCAGCCCGTCCTTCGAGGGATAAATCCGATTCTCGAACCAGCGCTCCCACGGCGCGTAATAATCTTCGATCACCATCACTTCCTGCGTTTCCAGCGCGCGGAGGTAAGCCTCCGCGAACGGCGTGCCTTTTGCTTCGGGGAATTCCACCCAGTAGTTTTTGCCGATCAGGTCCCCAGGTTTGCGTCCCAGCAGTTCCGCGCCGCGCGGGTTGACGTAGGTGTAATTCATCTCCGCGTCGAACGCGACGATGCCATCGTTGACGCGCTCGAGGAGATCAATCGTCCGTTTGGCGGGCGGCATCTCGTGCGGTTTCGCTGGCTTGCGCTTCGATCTGTCCGTCCTCCCGCGTCGTCCCCCTTCATTGGGTTTGTTTTTTGTCGTCATACCGACTCCTTCGGACTCGATCAAGGAAAATCCTGATCCCATTCTCCCTCAAGGTCAGTATAGCATAAACGAACGCGCCGATCTCCGCGTTCAGCGCGCATCCATCGTCGCCTGCAGGAACAACTCCACCGCATTTGGGTCGAAGTGCCTTCCCGATTGCTCCCGAATGTATTCGAGCGCCTGTTCCTTCGTCCAGGCCGGGCGGTAGGGACGATCCGAGGTCAACGCGTCCCACACGTCCGCGACGGCGAAGAGGCGCGCGGCAAGCGGAATCTGCTCGCCCTTCAATCCGCGCGGGTAGCCGGTGCCGTCCCATTTTTCGTGATGGCAATAGGGGATGTCGAGCGCGGTTTTCAGGTAGGCAATGGGGGAGAGCATATCGAAGGCGAACTTCGGATGCCGGCGCATGATCTCCCACTCCTCGTCGGTGAGTGTGCCGGGTTTGAGCAGGATGCCGTCGGGGATGCCGAGTTTGCCCATATCGTGCAGGAGCGCGCCGCGCCTCACATGCACCAGTTCGGATTCGCTCATGCCCGCCAGCCGCGCCAGTTCCAGCGTCATTTCGGTGACGCGGCGGGTGTGTCCCTCGGTTTCCCTGTCGCGCAGGTCCATGGCGCGCGACCAGCCTTCGATGGTGGAATCGTACGCCAGCATCAATTCGGTGTTGGAGCGTTTCAGTCTCTCGAAGAGTTGGGCGTTGTCAATCGCGATGGCGGACTGCCCCGCCAGGGCTTTGAGAAAATCCAGCCAGGCGGAGTCTTCCGCGCGGCGATGGCGGTGAAAGATCTCGAGCAAGCCCTTGATCTCCCCTTTGGAGACCAGCGGCGCGCCCCAATAACAGGTGAAATTCTCCTCCGCGAGCAGGTTGGCGCGCGCGAAATCCTTGACCTCCCGAATGTCGTGAACGACGATCAATTCGCGGTCGAGGATGGCTCGCCCGGCGATCCCCTCTCCCAGGCGGACGCGCGATCCCTCGATCGTCCTCGAGCGGAAGCCGCTGCCGGAGGCGTATTCGAGCGTGAGCAGGTGCGGATCGTAAAGCAGGATGCTGACCGCGTCCGCCTCCAATTGAGTCGCCACCTGCTCCACGATGATCCGCAGCGTGACCCGCAGGTCGGTGGAACTGCTGATGGCGGTCTCGATGGTGCGCAACGCCGAGAGGCGCCGGAACTGACGTTCGAGATCGGCGGTGCGTTCCCTCACCCTTTCCTCCAGGATCTGGTTCTGGTTTTTTTGTTGCAGGTGAAGGTAACGCGTCTCCAGCAGGTTCCTGACCCGCAGGGAGACCTCCGCCACGTCCAGCGGTTTGGTGAGGAAATCGCGCGCGCCCATGGAAAGGGCGCGCAGTTTGGCTTCGGAGGTGATATCGGCGGTGAGGACGAGGATGGGCAGGTAATCGTCCGCTGGGATGCGCCCGCGCAGTTGTTCCATCACCGCGAAGCCGTCGAGGTGGGGCATGTGCAGGTCGAGCAGGATCAGGTCGGGCTTGAACTCGTCGAGCAGGGGCAGGGTCTGGCGCGGGTCGGTGACGCTTTTCAGGTCGCTGTATCCCTGCCGCTCCAACATGCTTTCCACCACGAGGATGTTCGACTCCTGGTCGTCAACGATCAGAATGCGGGCGTTTTTGAGGGTTTCATCGAGCATGGTTCGATCCTCCGTCGGTCAGGCTTCCGAGGTTTCCGACACCTCGGAAGTTCGAGGTCTTTCCAACGGCAATTCCAAAAAGAACGAGGTTCCTTTTCCGTGTCCTTCGCTTTCGGCGCGGAGGTTTCCGTCGTGCATGTGCGCCAGCCGGCGGGCGAAAGCCAGTTCCAAGCCCAAGCCTGAATGTGCGCGCGATGCGGAAGCGTCCGCCTGGGAGAACGGCTCGAACAACTGCGGAAGTTGCTCCGGGTGGATGCCGATGCCGGTGTCTGTTATGGCGATCAGGAGCCGGTTGCCGGTGACCAGTGACCGGTCATCAGTGATCAGTGACCGGTCATCAGTGACCAGTGACCGGTCATCAGTGACCAGTGATGATTGATCGCTGATGGCTGATAACTGCACACGGACCTCCCCTCCCTCCGGCGTGAACTGAATGGCGTTGCGGATGAGGGTGCGAAGGATCTGGTCGAGGCGGCGCGGGTCGGCGTGGACCCGGCATGGGTGGGGAGGCAGGTCGAGGGTCAGGGTGAGGCGTTTTTCGGCGGCAGAGTCAGCCAGTTTGGCGCAGACCTCCCGAACGGAGGCGGAGGCGTCCACGGGTTGCAGATCGAGTTTCAGGCGGCCCGTTTCGCTGCGGGCAAAGTCGAGGATTTCGTCAATCATGGCGAGCAGACGCCGCCCGCTTTCGCCGATCTGTCGCGCGCCGCGTGCGGAACGTTCGGGCAGGGAGGCGGCTTCCAGTTCGAGCAGTTGGGCAAAGCCGAGAATGGCGTTGAGGGGGGAGCGCAGTTCGTGGCTGACGATGGAGAGGAACTCGCTCTTGGCGCGGCTGGCGGCTTCGGCGGCGTCGCGGGCGCGGCGCAACTCCTCCTCCGCCTGTTTGCGGGCGGTGACATCCTGCCACACACCGACAATGTGATCGTGCGCCGCCAGGCGCATCGAATCGGCAAACCAGTTGTAGGAACCATCCGCCACGCGCCAGCGGTATTCGACATGGCATAACCCGGTTTGCGGTATTCGCGATATTGCCGAGAACACACGCGGCGCGTCTTCGGGATGGATGCGTTCCGCCCAAAAGGAGGTCTTGGAGAGGAACTCCTGCGGCTCGTATCCCGCGACCTCGCGCACCCGCTCGCCGACGTGCGTTGTAGCGTAATCGGCTTCGGCTCTGGCGGTGTAAACGACGATGGGCAGGGTTTCGAGCAGATGGGAGAGGCGTTCGTTGGTGGCGGTCAATTCGCTGACGCGCGCCTGCAATTCTTCGCCGAGCATGTTGACGCCTATCGCCAGCGCGTCGAAAACATCGTCCGTTCCGCGCGTGGCGGCGGGCTTGTCGAAATCGAGTATGGCAAGCGCGATCAACGCCTCGGATAGTTCGGCGGCGCGTTCTTCGCTATGGCGGAGGCGCGCTTCGGATTCGAGCGCGAGGGTTTCGATCTCGCGCGCGTGCCGTTCGCGGGTGTGAGTGGAAAGCAAGTTGAACGCGCCGAACATCAGGACCACCACTGCGGCGGGGACGGCGCCATCCGCCGCCCATTGCGGAATGATGAACGATAACGACAACGTCCCGAGCAACGTAACGAAAAAAAGAAGAACGTATCCCCCCCTGGCAAAGAGCAGGCTTCCCATTTGCAGGGTGAGGGCGAGGAAGACGAACAACGCCTCCTCGCCCGGTGCGACGGCGATGGATACGAGGGTGGCGAGCAGATTCCCATAAACGAGGACGTATGCGGCAAGCGCGGCGTGACGGGTGCGGCTGAGCCGGTAATCAAAGAGGAAAACAATGAGCGAGAGGACGCCGAGGGCGGTGAGAGGCTGCCCGAACGGATTCGGCGAACGATAGATCAGCCAGGAAGCGACGACGACGGCGAAGAGAATGAGCGCGCTGAGCCCCACGAGCATGGCGGAGAGCAGGCGCGCCCGGCGGCGTCGCTCCATGGTCTGGATCGAGGGATGCGGCTCGGTGAGGCGCTGCCAGAGGCGCGCAAACGTCAGAGATATTTTTTCAGCCATTCGGCCGCTTCCTCCTCGGCGGCGAACATGCGCGCCGCATTCATGGGCGACCTGTTCAACCCGATGAAAAGATTCCCGATGAGGCGCGCAACCGGGGAACCGCCAACGAGCGCCACCGCCGCGATCCCTTCGAGGCGCGAGAAAAAGATGCGCGAGTCCCGATCCATGTTCCTGACGCCGCCCAGGTTGACCAGCAAGCCGACGGGCGGCGACGAAACGATCTTCCGCGTATCCACGTAACTCTGTCTCGCGATCTCGAGCGTCACCTCCACGCCCGGCGCCCAGGCAAAGCGGATGATGCGGTCCGCTCCGAATTCGATCCCGTAATGGGGCGTTTCGATCTTGTTCGTTTCCATCTGTTTCATACCCTTCGAACTACTCTCCGCGTGTGTCTTTCAGCGCTCCGCTATTCGGCGCGCCGAGGTGCTCCTCGACCACCTTCAGGAATTCCTTTACGTCAATCGGCTTGGTCAGGTAATCGCGCGCGCCCAGGTCGCGCAATTCCTCGGCTTTGGAGGGCATGGCGTCCGCGCTGATGACGACGACCGGGATGTGCCGCGTGGCGGGTTCGGCTTTCAACCGGCGCAGCACCTCCGCGCCGTGAATGTCGGGCAGGTGCAGGTCGAGCAGGACCAGGTCGGGTTGGTGTTCCTTCGCCAGCGAGAGGGCGATGCGTCCCTGCATGGCGGTGATCAATTTGACGCCCGGCAGTCGTTCCATGATGGCTTCCACCAGGTTGACGTTGGCGAGGTTGTCCTCCACGTATAACACCACGCCCCGCCCGGCGCGCATACGTTCGGTGAGGTTTTCATCCACTTCCGCCATGATGACCTCCTTGAGTCTTTCGGTGACCAGTTTCAATTCGATCCAGAAGACGCTGCCCACGCCCACTTCGCTCTCCGCGCCGACGCGCCCGCCCATGGCTTCGACCAATCCCTTGGAGAGCGCGAGTCCCAAGCCCGTGCCTTCCGTTTCCATCGCCTCCGCGCCCAGGCGGTCGAACGGGATGAAGAGCCGCTTCATTTTTTCGGGAGGGATGCCCTCGCCGCTGTCCCGGACCTGAAGGCGGAGTCTGCCCTCGATGGTCAGGCTGGCGACGACGGCGATCGCGCCGCCCTCGCGGTTGTACTTGACCGCGTTGGAGAGCAGGTTGAGCAATACCTGTTTGAGCCGCTGGCGGTCCGCCTGCACGAACACATCCCCGGAGGACGGGATCTTCAGGATGAGGCGGAGGCGGCGCGCCTCCGCCAATGGGTGGATCAGTTCGAGGACTTCGTGAAGCGCCTCCTCCAGAAGCACCGGTTCGGGCGAGATCTGCATCCGTCCCGCCTCGATGCGCGCGATGTCCAGCACTTCGTTGACCAGGTCCAGCAGGTGGCGGCCCGATTTGTAGATCTGATTCACGCCGCGTTCGTATTCCGGCTTCATCTCATCCATCATCATCAATTGGGCGAAGCCGAGAATGGCGTTGAGCGGCGTGCGCAGTTCGTGGCTCATGCGCGAGAGGAATTCGGATTTGGCGCGGCTGGCTTCTTCGGCAATTTCGCGGGCGAGGCGTTCCGCTTCGACGCGTTTGCGCTCGTTGATGTCGTGCGAGAGGATGAACAAGCCCTCGTCCACCGGCTGGATGCTCAGGTCGTACCAGCCCTTCGAGCCGTCGGGAAACGTAAATTCGTTTTCCATGCGGTGGGAGACGCGCCCCCTCATGCAGCGTTCCAGGACGGCGAACAATTCCGTATGCTCGATGCCCGGATATTTTTCCATCATGGTACGACCGAGCAATTCGTCGCTGCGATAACCCGACTGGGCGACCACCGCGTCGTTGACATACAGGTAGCGCCAGTCGAACCCGATGATCTGGCAGCCTTCGAGCATGGTATCGAGCGTGGTGCGGAAGCGTTCCTCGCTTGCACGCAGGGCTTCCTCCACCCGCTTGCGTTCGGTGATGTCGCGCACCACGCCGGAGAGTTTTCCGTCTTCCAGGGTGGCGCTGATCAGGACCGTGAGCGCCCGGTTCCCGCGCGTGAACAGGCTGGTTTCGAAATTCCTGACCTCGCCCTCCCGCTCCAAAATCTCCCACAAACGAATTCGATCCTGCGGGTTTTCGTAGCGATTGATCACCTGCGTGCCGATCAATTCGGCCGGCGATTCGTAGTCGAGCAAATTCGCCAGTTCCGGGTTGACGAACAGCACATTTCCTTCGCGGTCGGTCTGGAACACTCCCGCCAGGGCGTTATCTATCAGGGAACGATAGCGGTATTCGCTCGCCGCGAGGGAGGCGGCTTGTTTTTCGATCCGTTCCTGGTCGCGCCTGCGCAGGTAGCCCGCGAGCAGCGCCAGCGCGCCGACCGCGCCGATGATGAAGCTGAACATCAGGATATTGTCGAAGGGAGTTTGGGGAAACCAGGCGGCGAAGAGGATGGGGGCGGCAAGAGCCAATACATAGGTCAGGATCGTGAGGCGGGAGGAAGAGATCAGACTGGCGACCAGCACGGAAAGGCATAACGCGCTCAGCGGCATTATGATTTCGTTCGCAATGCCGATGATAAGGGGGGCGGCGAAGATGGGGAGGAGCGTCAACCAGGCTGACAACGCAGTATGACGCGAACGGCTGAAGAAATATGCCGCCGCCAGCGACGCGGTTGCCGCCAGCACGGTCCACCTGTCGGATGGCAGGCTGCCCAGAAAGAATTGCGCGGGGAGGGCTGCCGCGCTGATCAGCGCCAGCGCCAGCGACAAGACCGCGATCAACCGCACGCGCAGCCGATCCGCTTCCGGGATGGATGCATGCGGTTCGGTCAGTCGTTCCCAGAGTATTTGTCCGAAATTCCTTGTTTTACGGCGTTCTACGGCAGACATCATTTGCTTCCCATTTAACGCGCGCAAGCGGGGATGACGCCATCGCTTCGAAACGCGCTTCCAGGGGGGATCGCGGGATATTTTTCAGGGTTGCACATAACATATATCCTCCACTGCCCTCGCCCGTCGGTAATCTTTGTATTATACGATCTTCATGTCCCGCTGCAAGACAATTTCGTTACAGGTTTGAAAGTTTTCAAATCTCTTATTCCCCGTGAGGCAATCGAGCGGAGCGCGTCGCGTCCGGGCTTCGTCCGTGTGGTTCGCGTCCCCAAAAGGCTAATCCCGAACTCGGGCAAGTCAGATCGCGAACAGGCGACCATTGCCGGGCAAAGTTTCGATTACTTCCTGAGGCGTTCTTCCACGAACGATTTCAGCGCCAGGGCGCTGTTGTGTTCCGTGTCGTGGGCGCTATAGAGCAGGGTCACGTTGCCGCGTTGCGCCGCCTCGAGGATGGGCTTCCACGCCTCCGGGTTGTTCTCCAACTCCGCCCGGTATCGCCGCTGGAACTCCCGCCATTTGCTCACGTCGTGCGCATACCACTTCCGCAAACCGGGGCTGGGAGCGGCATCCTTCAGCCAGGCGTCCATCTTCAACGCCTCCTTCTTGACCCCGCGGGGCCACAACCGCTCCACCAGAAACCGGGCGCCGTCGGCGGGTTCGGGAGGTTCGTAAACGCGTTTTATCTTTAGCATGGGTTCTTTTCCTGTGTCGTTTTTGGGATGTATCAAGAAAGCGCTCCCTGGCGCAGCAACGTTAGAGAACGTCGCCTACGCGTGAGTCTTCAACGAAGGAGATTGTATCAAACATCAGGCGAAAACCCCTCGAACGGCGGTTTTGAACGGGGTAAAATACCAGCATCATCCCATTCAGGAGAAGAACATGCCCATCACCCTCGACGGATCGTCCCTGACCATCGAAAAACTCGTTGCCATTGCACGAGATAACGAGAAAGTCGAATTAGCCCCGGAAGCATTGGAGCGCATCAAAGTCTGCCGCGCCATGCTGGAGGAGAAACTCGCCAAGAAAGAAGTCATGTATGGCACAAATACGGGGATCGGGGAATTCTCGGAGACCATGCTCAACGATGAGCAGGTGAAGGAATTCCAGAAGTACCTCATCTACAACCACGCCGCTGGCATCGGCGAACCGGCGCCCATCGAATACGTCCGCGCGGCGCTGGTGGGGCGGATCAACGTCCACGCGCATGGGAATTCCGGCTGCAGACCCGAGATCACGTTAACGCTGGTGGAGATGCTGAACAGAGGCGTCACACCGGTCGTTTGTCAGAAGGGGTCGGTGGGCGCGAGCGGCGACCTCGCTCCGATGGCGCAAGCCGCGCTCCTACTCATGGGGGAGGGAGAGGCTTTTTATAACCCCGATGGCGGGGCAGGCGGCGAACGACTCCCGGGTCACGAAGCGATGCGGCGGGCTGGGATTCCGATTCCGGGCTTGCAGGCGCGCGACGGTCTGGCGGCGATCAACGGATCCAATTTGCTGACCGCCATGTCCGCCATTCACATTTTCGAAATGGAGCGCTTCATCAGGCAGGCGGAGATCGCCGCGGCGATGACGATCGAAGCGCTGCTTGGAAATCTCAAACCGTACAACGCCAAACTGCATGAATTACGCGGCTTCAGCGGCGCGGTCGTCTCGGCGAAAAATATTCTGAAGGTCATCGAAGGCTCGGACCTGACGACGGGCAGGATGAAAACCAAAGTGCAGGACGCCTATTCGATGCGCTCCACGCCGCAGGTCATCGGCGCGGCGCGCGATGCGGTTGCGTACGCGCGCTCGCAGGTCGAGATCGAGTTGAACGGCGTCGGGGACAATCCCATCTTCGTGCCTGAGTTGAGGTTGACTCTGACCGGCGCGAACTTTCAGGGGACTCCCGTGTCGCTGCCGATGGATATGGCGGGCGCGGCGATCACGATGGTGTGCGTGCTGTCCGAACGGCGCATGAACCGCCTGACGAACCCGGCTCTTTCCCAGGGACTGCCTGATTTCCTCGCCCACGAGCCCGGATTCTACTCCGGGATGATGCTCAGCCAATACACCGCCGATCATTTGATCGTCGAACAGCGGATTTTGTCCGCGCCCGCTTCGATTCAATCCATCCCTGCCGCGGCGGATCAGGAGGACTTCGTCTCGATGGGTTTGAACACCGCCCTCAAGAACGGACAGATCCTCGATAACGCGTATGGTGTGCTCGGAATCGAATTCATGGCGGCGGCGCAGGCATTGGACTTCCGCGAGTTCACCCCGGGACGCGGCACGCAAAAAGCGCGCGAAGTGATCCGCAAATACGTGAAGCATTTGGATATTGATCGTCCGCTGTATAACGATCACAATACGATGAAGGAGTTGGTGAAGCGAGGGGAGATTTTGGAAGAGGTGGGGAAGGCGGTGGGGGAGTTGGGGTAGACGGGTGAAGGATATGAGAATCATTCCAATAAGTCGAGGATTTTCTCCTTTCCATCCAGCTGCAACTTCAACGCGTTCAAAACATCTCTCCCCAGAATAACCTGCTCTCCCCGATCATCTGCAACAACCTCGATGCCTGGCAGGCGATATGCACCGAACAGGATAATGTCCACCTTATGAACAGGAACGCGATAGAGATTCTCCCCAAAATGGGAGCGCACGTTCGTCATATATAGAATGGGAGCATCCAGGGCTTCCAAAATGGAGGTTGGGATAAACGTGCCGTCCGCGCCTGTATCCACCAATGCCATCAATGATTCGCCTGCCGGCGTTTCTGTTGGAACAGCAATGTTCACAGGCAATACAGGCGCAGCAGGGGAATACGCTTTGCTGTAAGGCGCTGATTTCATTACCGTATGATCCTTGGGCTGTACAGGTGTATTTCCTTTGGACCCTCTGCGGGCATGACCAAAACAGGCGTTTTCCCGTGCATTTTTCGAATGCGTTCGTACAGAGTTGATTCGTCCCTGTCGTGGTCAATGACTTTTTGTTCGTGAATGGCGACGAATTCGCCCTCATATTTTGCGCGTTCGCGCAGGGGCAGCGCCAGCCACCAAGCCTGTTCCTGTTCCAATTTCTGCCGCGCGGATAATGTGCGCTCCCTCTTCACCGTAAATCGCAGGTACTCCTCCACAGATAATCCGCGCTTTGACGCTTCATCTTTTATCGCCGAAGCCAGGTCGTCTGAAATGTTCAACGCTACCATACGGCACCTCTTTTTGGATTTTACCACTTTCGCCCCGGTCGAAAGGGATGGTGAAGTCTGGTGAGATTTTGGAAGAGGCGGAGGAGGCGGTGGGGGAGTTGGGATAGAAAACTCTTAACCGCGAAGACCGCCAAGGTCGCAAAGAAACCACCGGGGAAGTTTTTCTCAGCGACCTTCGCGTTTGACGGGTTGGAGCGGTGCAATCAGGGCATCATTCGTCCGTGATCTTGAACACCTTGTCGTGGGGATGCGCTTTCTGGATGACTTTCATTGCCACGTCGTCGCCGGGCTTCGCCTCCTCCACCGGCTGGTGTTCGATCTGCAGCGACGTCACCTCCTGCTTGAAATCGGTCGAATGACCCAGAATGTGAACGGCGTCGCCGACGCGCAGGGGTTCGGTGAGCGCAAGAACGGCTACGTTGATGTGATCGAAGTAATGGGTCACCTGTCCAACTTGTATGCCAGGCATCTTCTCGTCTCCTTTCGGTGAACGTTCGATATCGCTTCGATACAGCGCAAATCTCCATGTCCCCATTTCTTTGTCTGCTTGTAGTATAGTGCGGGGCGGGGAAAAGTCAAGAGAATGTCGTAAAGTTCCGCATGGAATTCCGTTACTCCAGCGCAGGACGCCCCTCATTCGAACGCGAGCCAGCCCAGTTCGCGAAATGTAACCGGACAGTGACAAATGTCACTTGAATCGCGTCCCATGTATCTGCTATAAAAAAATGGACAAGATCGCCGCTATCCTTTTAGCGGTGCCACAACGATCACCCGGGTGACAGGGCGGCTTTTCGTAAATTCACCCTCTTCATTTTGAAAGGCGGCGTGTTGATATTGCATTGGTCATGGGGCTTGTTTCCGTTTGGAAAAGAGGGCATAAACCTGTGAATGTCAGGATGGAGGGCGGCCTTTGTACGGTAATACGCGCGCGATTGGGGATAAGCGCGGCGAAGTTAACAGTTTTTGGCAGTTTTTATACTTGTTTTGGCAGTTTCAAAGTCGAATACTGATGACGCCGCAGCGAGAGGCGTTTACCGACGAAGACGATGAAGACGCTTATGTTTTCCTCTCGTTTTATACCCGCGCACCGAAAGCGACTCGGACAACCGAAGGAGGTCCTATGAGGAAATGGAGTGGATCAGATGACCTGCACGGCTTGAAGGCTCTTTTGCCCCTGCCGTAACGAGTCCCTGATAAGTTTGATCTCGGAGGGATCAAAATGAACGCTGTACATTCAACAATTCGAACGCTCAAGAGGACGTTCGCGAACGTCCTGAGCATCTTAATCGTCCTGGCGGCGGCGTTTCCGGCGGCGGGAGGTGTTTCTGCCGAAGGACCGACCCCCCGCATCGTCGCGTCCGAAGCCGGCGATTGGTTCTGGACCACCGACTTTATTCCTGGAACCTTGGATTTGTTCGTCTACGAATCCGAGTCCGAAGGCGAAGGCGTAAACCTGCTTTGGTCGGGTCAACAGGAAGCGGACGAATGGGGGTTCACATTCGTTGGGTACGACGCGCACGGGCTGAACCTTGCGCCGGGCAATTACCTGGTTGTCGCGGATGAGGCGACCGAAAAAGGGATCGTGCTGGAAACGATCACCATGGAGGTCTTCGACACAGACCACGAAATAATGGCAGGCACAGCGCCCTTGGGAAGAGAGGTCTGGGCGAGACCCGGTCCGCAGGAATGGCAGGAGAGCATCATGGTGACTGCCGACCCGATTAGCGGCGCGTGGATGGCAGACTTCAAGACCATTGATTTTGATATCACCGAAGACATGCGACCGTGGAGTTATGCTCACATCTACGACGCAGATGGAGACGCCAACGAAGCCGGTACGCCTCCGGCCCCGCCATCCACATGGAGGGACGAATTCGATGGATCATTGCGTGATGGTTGGTATTGGAAGAACGGAGATTCAGGTCAATGGAATCTTGACGATGTGCCGGGTTTCCTGCGGATGTACGCATCAGACACCGTTACGCCGAATGGAAACCTTCTGTTGAGAGGAGCGGCAAACGGCGATTTCATGATCAAGACGCGCTTGCTCTTCGAGCCGGATACGGACTTCCAATTCGCGGGTCTGGTCATCTGGCAGGACGAGGAAAACTTCCTGCAATTGGGACGCGCCTTCTGCGACGTGGAGGGCGCTTGCGTCGGTAACGGCATCTACTTCGACAAAGTCCTGGGCGGCAACCTGGTGGACGGCAACTTTGCCGCTACGGTTGACAGCCCTAACGAAGCCTACCTGCGCCTCGAACGCCGCGGAGACATGGTCAGGGCGTTTTTCAGTTATGAAGGCATAACCTGGTTCGAAATCGGGACTCACTGGATTCCTTCCGACTTCCAGGTCAACGGAGTTGGACTCACATCCTCGCAGGACTACAACACGCCCGATCGGGACATTCCCGCCGACTTCGACTTCTTCGAACTGAACGAAGGCTGGGGCTTCCTGCCGGAAGGATTCCATGACTTTGACGGAGGGGACGTCCCTGACTGGGCTTGCAACGTGGGCGGCTGGGCGGCTGATCCCGATGACCGCGCGGTTGACCTGGCAATAGAAGTTAATGTAGATGGCGCATCGCTTCCTGAATGGCTGTATGCGGGCGAATACAGGGAAGACCTCGATAACGCCGGGGTATGTGTGGACGGCAACTGCTCCTTCTTCGCCTCTTTGTGGGGAGTGATCTCCTCCTACGAGCCACATTCGGTCGTTGTCTACGCTCAGGATGTTCCATCGGGCGAATGGGTGCAATTGAGTAATTCACCCAAGACCCTCACCTGTCGCACATACGACATCTACGCCTTCGATCCGCAAACCGGCGAGACCCGCCAGATCACGGATTTGAGGGACACGCATGAATTCAACCCGAGATGGTCGCAGGACGGGAAGAAGATCGTCCATGATGTATGGAACACAGATTGGAGCGCGCACGGCGTCTACATCACAGATGTAAAAACCGGGGCAAGCGCGCCGCTGGCGGGCGCGGAGGGCGGCAGTTATCCCACCTGGTCTCCGAACGGTAAGTTGATCGCCTTCGATCGTGGGGCGGATGGCGACTTCAGGTTGTTCATCGTGCCGTCTGCCGGCGGCGATCCAAAACTGGTGGCGGAAGATGCGTTCATGGCAACCTGGTCTCAGAACAGCAAACGCCTGGCGTTTCACCGTCCCAGCGACGGATCTATCCGCACAGTGGGATTGAACGGACAAAATGAAACGCTCGTTGTCGAAACTGGCAATGCTCCAGCCTGGTCGCCGGACGGGAAGTGGATCGCCTTCGAGAGGGATGGCAACATCTGGAAAGTGAGGGTGGACAATGCCGGAAATCCGCTTGGCGAGCCCGTCCAGTTGACAGGCAGTCCCTTCTGGGAGGGAAGACCAACCTGGTCCAACAACAACAAGACGATCGCGTTCCACGCCGGCTGGGGTCGGGATACAGACATCTGGACCGTCCCGGCAGCGGGAGGCGAGTCAACCTGGGTAACCGGCGCGCTCGAATTCGGAGATTACGATCCCAATTACTCGCTCGATGGCCGCCATATCGCCTATGCCAGTTTCTCGCCAAACGCGCAGGCAGAGAGGGTGTGGATTGCCGCATACTCGTATGATCTGCCGGCAGGGAGTCTGCCCGATGGCGCGTATCCCTATCATTTCGATTTCGAATGGAGTCTGCCCGAACCCGGCACATTCTCAGGTCAGGGAGGCGAATTCGTCCTCTCCGGCAGCGCTCCGGTCCATGAGGGGAACGTATTGTTACGCGGACCTTTTGAGTTGCGCGGGGTGGACACTCCAGAGGGCTTGGTTTGCGAAGAAGTCGAGGAGATCAATCCTGATCAAGCCATGCGCTTCCTCATCGGCTGGGTGCCGGGCGTTGATGAGTTCATCCCCATGTCCTATGCGGACGCGAGGGCGCATTTCGAGAGCATTACCGCCAGGGCAATTTGGGGCGACGGAACGTCGGCTGACCTCGTGCGACACGAGGTCTTCCCGTGGACGTCACAAGTGGACTGGCCCGCTTATGTCTGTACGTTTACGCGGTAGACATTGACCTTCGAGGTGGGGAGGAGCAATCCTCCCCACCGAAATGCGCCCTGATTTTCGGAATCCCACAAGCACAACCAGGACCATGAAAACAAAAATCTTTTTGATCTGCTTTGCCCTGATGATGATTTCGGTTTCCTGCCAATCGGTAGTCGCAACGCCAACATCAAGTCCGTCACCGCCTGGACAAATGGAGACGATGGTAGCCGCCACGATCTACGCCGACCAGACATCAACAGCCGCAACAGAAAAGGCTGTCGCCGCGACTCTCACCGCGGCTATCCCCTCGCCGACTCATACCCCCGAGTCTACACCGACGCCGCACGCACTCCATTTCAGTCTTCCTGCCGATGCCTGCTGGATGAATTCCCAGATAAGTGTTCGCGCAGGTCAAACGGTTGTCATCAGTGCATCCGGAGTGATTAATACATGGGATGGCAGGGAGGGGAGCAACGGCGACCCGAACGGGCAAAAAAGCGTTTGCGGCGCAATTCAATGTCCGCAGCAGGGAGCGGGTTATGGAGCCTTGATCGGGCGTCTGGAAGACCTGCCACCGTTTTTTGTCGGAACCACGCTAAGATTCACTGCCGCAAAAGACGGTCAACTATATTTCACGGTCAATGATTGGAAGTGTGAAGATAACAGCGGATTCTTTGACATCCTGATTACCTTCACATGAGGAGTGTAGGATGAATGCTGAAAAATATGCCAATTGCAAGTTCGCCTTTTCGTTATTGCTCGTCATCCTGATCCTTGCTGTGACCGGTTGCGGATCAGGGGCGACGGAGATTCCCGCGACTCCCTCGGGGACATTCGCCCAACCCACTGCGC